>Ga0335072_10000084_pt1 | contig 184518 bp, 151 predicted proteins | sample Lox_Sample_21_FD_206725 | JGI IMG/M metagenome (GOLD analysis project Ga0335072, IMG submission 206725) | Soil microbial communities from Loxahatchee National Wildlife Refuge, Florida, United States - Lox_Sample_2.1 | ecosystem: Environmental > Terrestrial > Soil > Wetlands | place: USA... | reverse complement strand
TGCTCGAAGTCCGGCGCGACACCCACGAAGTGCGCGACGCGCAAAACATTGCGGACATGCTGGTGGACCCGGAAGGCGCGTTAGAGCGGCGCAACCATTGGGAGAAAACCAGTCACGCACTGCTGGTCGGCACGATCCTGCACGTGCTCTATGCCAGCGCCGACAAGACGCTGACGGGCGTCGCCAACTTCCTGAGTGACCCCGCGTGCCCGTTCGATTTGACGTTGCACCGCATGATGACGACAAAGCACCTGGGCGATGCGCCGCATCCGGTGGTCGCCTCCGCAGCGCGCGAAGTGTTGAACAAATCGGACAACGAGCGCTCCGGGGTGCTGTCCACGGCGATGTCGTTCCTGGGACTCTACCGTGATCCCACGGTCGCCAAAGTTACCTCCCGCTGCGACTGGCGTATCGCCGACCTGATCGCCGCCGAGCATCCGGTATCGCTGTACCTGGTGGTGCCGCCGTCCGACATCATCCGTACCAAGCCGCTGATGCGGCTGATCTTGAACCAGATCGGTCGGCGCCTGACCGAATCGCTCGACGGCTCCGATGGCATCGCGCGCCGGCACAAGCTGCTGCTGATGCTCGATGAGTTTCCAGCCCTCGGCCGGCTCGACTTCTTCGAGTCCGCGCTGGCGTTCATGGCTGGTTACGGGATTCGCAGTTTCCTGATCGCGCAGAGCTTGAATCAGATCGACAAGGCGTATGGCGTCAATCACTCGATCCTCGACAACTGCCATGTGCGCGTGACATTCGCCACCAATGACGAGCGTACCGCGAAGCGCATTTCCGAGACGCTGGGTACCGCGACCGAGCTGCGCGCGCAGCGCAACTACGCCGGCCATCGGCTGGCCCCGTGGCTCGGGCATCTGATGGTGTCGCGCCAGGAGACGGCGCGAGCGCTCTTGACTCCGGGCGAGGTGATGCAGCTTCCGCCCGATGAGGCCGTGGTGATGGTCTCGGGCCACGCACCGATCCGCGCGAAGAAGCTGCGCTATTACGCGGATGCCAACTTCAAATTCCGCGTGCTTGCACCGCCGGTGTTGGCGGGCGGTTCTTACGCCGATGCGCCGGCGCGGCGCGCCGACGATTGGAGCGGACTGCCCCTTCCCGCGATGCCCAAGGCGCCCGTCGTGACGACTGTGCTACCCGGCGGCGCAGCCGATGACGGGGGCCTGCGCCGCGAACCCGAGTTGGCCGACGAGGGGGCCTACGTCCCGGCACCTGACCAGGGGGCCGATGACCTGGGCTTACTCGATGACGACGACGAGCCGCCGTCCCTGCCGGTCCAACTCGACTCACGGCTGCAACGCGCGGCGCGACTCGCCACGCTCGATCCGGCGGACGGGATACCGTTATGAGCCATTACCGCCTCAATCTTTTCATCCAGCGCGAGCACGCCCGGCGGCTCGATGAGCTGGCTGCCAAGAAAGGCGTCTCCAAGTCCTCCATCGTCGCCGCAGCGCTGGCGTCCTGGCTGTCGCCGGACGCGGGCGATCAGCGCGAGGCGGCGATCGCCAAGCGGCTCGATCGGTTGACGCGCCAGTTCGAGCGCTTGGAGCGCGACCAGTCCATCCAGATCGAAACGCTGGCGCTGTTCGTCCGCTACTTTCTGACGGTCAGTGCGCCCGTGCCGGAGGCACATCAGGACGCGGCGCGTGCCCAGGGCAGGGCGCGCTTCGAGCAATTCGTCGAACAGCTCGGCCGTCACCTGCTGCGCGGGCACAGTCTCGTGCGGGACGTGATCGAGGAAATGCAGCCGGCGGACCCCGCGACGGCGATCGACCTGGATGGCTCGGCCGCACGGGTTGAAGCGCAGAAGCCGGCGTCATGAACGCAGTTGCGCCATCCCCCGCTGCCACATCGCAGGATCGTCGCGTGCGCATGCTACGCACGGCGATGGGGCCGATCATCGCTGCGGCGCTCGAAGACCCGGACGTGGTGGAAATTCTACTCAACCCGGACGGCGCGCTGTGGATCGATCGGCTGTCCAGCGGCCGAGCTCCGATGGGCGTGCGGCTCTCTGCGGCCGATGGCGAGCGCATCATCCGACTGGTCGCGGCTCATGTGCACGCCGAGGTCCATGCTGGCAGGCCCTTGCTGACGGCGGAGCTGCCGGAGACCGGCGAGCGCTTCGAGGGCGCGTTGCCGCCGGTCGCGCCGGGGCCGGCGTTCGCGCTGCGCAAGCGTGCGGTCGGCGTCATTGGCCTGGAACGCTACGTTGCCGACGGCATCCTGAGCAGCGGGCAGGCCGAGTTCCTGCGCCGCGCCGTGCGCGAACGGCAGAACATCCTGATCGCCGGCGGCACGAGCACGGGCAAGACCACGCTCGCCAACGCCTTGCTCGCCGAAGTCGCGGCCACAGGCGATCGGGTGTTGGTGCTCGAAGATACGGTGGAGCTGCAATGCGCGGCCCATGACCACGTGCCGCTGCGGACGCTCCCGGGCGCGGTGTCGATGACCGAGCTGGTGCGTGCCACGATGCGCCTGCGACCCGACCGCGTGATCGTCGGCGAGGTGCGCGGCGGGGAAGCCCTCGACCTGGTGAAGGTGTGGGGCACTGGCCATCCGGGCGGGATCGCCACGGTCCATGCCGGCTCCGCGCACGGTGCGCTGCTGCGCCTGGAACAATTGATTCTCGAAGTCGCCGTGACGCCGCCGCGTGCGCTGATTGCCGAGGCGGTGAACGTCGTCGTCTTCATCGCCGGCCGCGGCCGGGCGCGCCGCATCCAGGACATCGCTCGCGTTGCGGGTTTCGACGAGTGCGGCTACCGGCTCGATCCGGTGCCAGCGGTCTCGCCCATTCCGCCGTCTTCCTCCACTGCCGTCCCAGGAGTTCCGTCATGACACGAAGCCGCCTTTACGATGGTCCGCTTTTCCGTAATGCCTTGCCCTGGCTGCTGTTCGCGCTGCTGTGCTTGGCGACGACGGCCGCGCACGCCGCCGGCTCGAACATGCCGTGGGAAGCCCCCCTGCAATCGATCCTGGACAGCATTCAGGGTCCGGTCGCCAAGATCATCGCGGTCATCATCATCATCGTGACGGGCCTGACGCTTGCCTTCGGTGATTCCAGCGGCGGTTTCCGACGCCTGATCCAAATCGTCTTTGGTCTTTCGATCGCCTTCGCGGCATCGAGCTTCTTTCTGTCGTTCTTCTCGTTCTCGGGCGGCGCGCTCGTGTCATGAGCACGAGCACCATCGGCTTCGAGACGCCGTTGCATCGATCGCTCACCGAGCCGATCCTGATGGGCGGCGCCCCGCGCACCGTCGCGATCGCCAACGGCACGCTGGCCGCGGCCGTGGGTCTCGGCCTGCAACTGTGGATTCCTGGCATCGCGTTGTGGCTGATCGGCCATTCGCTCGCCGTGTGGGGCGCCCGAGTCGATCCGCAGTTCATGCAGGTCTTTGCTCGCCATCTCAAACACCGCTCGCTTTTGGACGTGTGAGAGCGATGCGATGCTGAACCTTGCCGAATACCGCCAGCGTCCCGCGTTGCTCGCCGACTGGTTGCCGTGGGCGGGACTCGTGGCGCGAGGTGTCGTGCTCAACAAGGACGGTGCGTTCCAGCGCACGGCGCGCTTTCGCGGGCCGGACCTCGATAGCGCGACCGAGAGTGAGCTGGTGGCCACGTCGGCGCGTTTGAACAATGCGCTGCGGCGGCTGGGGGCCGGCTGGGCGCTGTTCATCGAGGCCGAGCGCCACGAGGCCGCCGGCTACCCTCGTTCGGTGTTTTCGGAGCCGCTGGCGTGGCTGGTAGACGAGGAACGACGAGCGGCCTTCGAGCAAGCCGGTAGCCACTACGAGAGCCGCTATCACCTGACGTTCCTGTACCTGCCGCCCGAGGAATCGCGTGCTCGCGCGGCGCAGCTCCTGTACGAGAACACGCCGACGGACGGGGTGGACTGGCGCGAGCGGTTGGTTGCCTTCCTTGCCGAGACCGACCGGGTGTTCGACCTGCTCGACGGCGTGATGCCGGAGATCGACTGGTTGGATGACCACCAGACACTCACCTACCTGCACGGCTGCATTTCACCACGCCGCTACGAGATTGCTGTGCCGGAAGTGCCATTTCACCTGGATGCGCTGCTGGCCGATGCGGCACTGGTCGGGGGCCTCGCGCCGATGTTGGGCGATCATCACCTGCGCGTGGTGACGGTGCGCGGTTTTCCGACTTCTACCTGGCCGGGCATTCTCGATGACTTGAACCGCTTAGGGTTCGCCTATCGCTGGTCCACGCGCTTTCTGTGCATGGACAAGGCCGAGGCGGAAAAAGAACTCGGCCGGTTGCGGCGCCAATGGTTCGCCAAGCGCAAGAACGTCGTGGCGCTCCTGCGCGAAACCATTTTCCAGCAGGAATCCCCGCTGGTCGATACCGACGCCAGCAACAAGGCGAGCGATGCCGATGCGGCCCTGCAAGAGCTGGGCAGCGATGAGGTGGCGTTCGGCTACGTGACGACGACCGTGACCGTGATGGATGCGGATGCAACGGCGGCCGACGACAAGCGGCGCGCGGTGGAGCGCGTCATCCAGGGCCGCGGCTTTGTGACCATCCGGGAAACCCTCAATGCCGTGGAAGCGTGGCTGTGCTCGATTCCGGGGAATGCCTACGCCAACGTGCGCCAGCCGATCGTTTCCACCCTCAACCTCGCCCATCTGATGCCCGTGTCGGCGGTATGGGCCGGCCCTGAGCGCAATACTCATCTGGACGGGCCGCCTCTCATCGTCACGCGCACGGACGGCGCCACGCCGTTCCGGCTGGTCACGCACTTGGGCGATGTGGGCCATACGCTGGTGGTCGGCCCGACCGGCATGGGCAAGTCGGTGCTACTGGCTGTCCTGGCGATGCAGTTCCGTCGCTATCCGCGCTCACGCATCTTCGCCTTCGACATGGGCCGTTCGATGCGCGCCACCATTCTCGGCCTGGGTGGCGAGCACTACGAACTCGGCACTGACGGTGCCATTGCCTTCCAACCCCTCGCGCGCATCGACCAAGAAGGTTATCGCACCTGGGCGGCCGAATGGGTCGAGGGCCGGTTGCTGCACGAAGGCGTAAGCGTCGGTCCAGACGAGAAGGCCATCATCTGGTCGGCGCTGGCGAGTCTCGCCGGTGCGCCGGTGGATGAGCGCACGTTGACGGGCCTGTCGGTGCTGCTGCAATCGAATGCACTGCGCCAAGCGCTCGCGCCCTACGTGCTAGGCGGCCCGCACGGGAAGCTCCTCGATGCCGACCATGATCGGCTCGGCAACGCCGACGTGCAGGGCTTCGAGATGGAGGAACTGATGCCGAGCCGAGCCGCGGTGCTCGCCGTGCTGGGGTATCTGTTCGCGCGCTTCGATGAGCGCTTCGACGGCGCTCCGACGCTGCTGATTCTCGATGAGTCCTGGCTGTTCCTCGATGACCCGGTGTTTGCCGCGCGCATCCGTCAGTGGTTGAAGACGCTGCGCAAGAAAAACGTCTCGGTCATCTTCGCCACGCAATCGCTCGCGGACATTAAAGAGTCGAGCATTGCACCGGCGATCATCGAGAGCTGCGCGAGCCGCATCTTCCTGCCGAACCCCCAGGCCACCGAGCCGCAGATTCGCACGATCTACGAAGGCTTCGGCTTGAATAGCCGGCAGATCGAGATCATCGCCACCGCGCAGCCCAAGCGCGACTACTACTATCAGTCGCGGCTCGGCAATCGCCTGTTCGATCTGGACTTGGGGCCGGTCGCGCTCGCCTTCGCTGGCGCCGCGACGCCACAGGATCAGCGCGACATCGATGAGGTGTGCGCTCGCGTGCCGGCCGACGGCAGCGCAGGCGGGTTCGTCGCGGCCTGGCTGCGGCATCACGGCCTCGATTGGGCCGCCGACCTTGTTCCTTTGTTTTCCCCGTCCGTGGAGATTCCGCCATGAAAACCCTCCGGCTGGCTGCCGTCGCGGCCCTGCTGTGCACCGTCTCGTCCGTGAGCTTCGCTCAGTGGGCCGTGTTCGACGCCGCGAATTTCGCGCAAAACCTGCTGACCGCCGCCCGCGAGTTACAGCAGATCGACAACCAGATCACGCAGTTGCAGAACGAGGCGCAGATGCTGACCAATCAGGGTCGCAATCTGAGAAACCTCAACTTCAACGCGCTGTCGCAATTGCTCGCGACGCTCGCCACCACCAACCAGTTGATCGCACAGGCTCAAGGGCTGACGTTCAATGTCGCGCAATCGCAGACGACCTTCAACCGGCTCTATCCATCCTCCTACGGTGCCGGCGTTAGCAATAGCCAGATGGTGCAGGACGCTCAGACTCGCTGGCAGACCTCAGTGCAAGCGCTGCAAACGTCCACACAGATGCAGTCGCAGGCTGCGCAAAACCTGCTCTCGGACCAGAGCGTTTTGAGTGGCTTGGTCACGCAGAGCCAGGGCGCCGTCGGTGCCTTGCAGGCTACGCAGGCGACCAACCAGTTGCTTGCGCTGATCGCGCGCCAGGCGATCCAGTCGCAGCAGCTCAAGGTGTCTCAGGATCGGGCCATCGCGCTGGATGAGGCCCGCGCGGCGGCGGACGAAGCACAGGCCGAGCAGGTGCGATCGCGCTTCATCGGCACCGGCCCGCAGTACACCCCGCAGCCTGTGAACTTCTACGGGAACTGATGCGCCGCCATGAACGACCTCTCCGTCATCGACCAATTCCTGGCCGTCTTCTCGCAGTACATCGACTCGGGGTTCGGGCTGCTGCACGGCGAAGTGGCTTACCTGACCGCCACGCTCGTCGTGATCGACATGACGCTCGCGGGCCTGTTCTGGGCGATGGGCGGCGAGGAAGTGCTGGCAAAGCTCATCCGCAAGACGCTCTACGTCGGCGCCTTCGCCTACATCATCGGCAATTTCAATACCCTGGCCGGCATCGTCTTCCGCTCGTTCGCGGGCCTCGGCCTGCTCGCCGCCGGCTCGTCGCTCAGCCTGAGCAATTTCCTTGAGCCGGGGCGGCTTGCAGAGATTGGCGTAACCGCTGGCCAGCCGATCCTGCAACAAGTCGGCACGATGTCTCATGGCATCACCACCGTCTTCAGCAACCTCGACATGATCGTGGTGTTGCTGCTCGCGTGGATCGTGGTGGTCATCAGCTTCTTCATCCTGGCCGTGCAGCTTTTCGTGACGTTGATCGAGTTCAAGCTGACCACACTCGCCGGCTTCGTGTTGGTGCCGTTTGCGCTGTGGAACAAGACCGCGTTTCTCGCCGAGAAGGTGCTGGGTAACGTGGTGTCCTCGGGCGTCAAGGTACTGGTGCTGGCCGTGATCGTGGGCATCGGCTCGACGATCTTCGGACAGTTTCAGACATCGGCCGGCGCCGATCCGTCGCTGAATCATGCGCTCGCCATCATGCTGGCTTCGCTGACGATGCTGGGCTTGGGCATCTTCGGGCCGGGCGTTGCCACGGGCCTGGTATCCGGTGCGCCGCAGCTCGGCGCGGGGGCCGCTGCCGGCACCGCGCTCGGTGTGACAGGTCTTGCCGTCGCCGGCGGGGCAGCGGTGGCCACGGGCGGCGCAGCCGTCGCGGCCGGCACGCGCCTGGCGGCGCGCGGTGCCGTGGGCACGGTGCGCACCGCTGTCGGCGCGACCTCGGCGTATCGCGCCGGAGCCGCAGCGTCCGGTGCGACGGGCGCGCGAGCGTTCGGCGCGGGCGTCGCCAACGTCGCACGCAGCGGTGCACAGGCGGCCGGCCAACGCATGGCCGCCAGCGCCCGTGCCGTGCGCGATCGTGTGGCCTCGGCGGTGGGTATCGCGCCCGCATCGAGCGCGTCGGCGGGTGAGACGGCAGCCGATGAAGTCGGTACGTCCGCTGCATCCGACACATCGGGCGACGCGCCGGCCTGGGCGAAGCGTCTGCAACGCCGACAACAATTGGCGCACGGCGCTTCGACCGCTGCCCACGTCGTGCGCTCGGCCGAGCACGGCGGCAGTGGCGCGCATCCCAACCTCCACGATTCCTCGAACGAGTAAGGGAGACGAGCGATGCGCTTCAAACGATCCGGCGTGCGCTATAGCGATACCCCCATTCCTGCCACGCCCTACCAGGCCGCCGCGCAGGTGTGGGACGAGCGGCTGGGACACGCGCGCGTGCAGGCGAAGAACTGGCGGCTGATGGCCTTTGGGTGTCTTGCGCTTGCGGTGCTGGTGGCCGCCGGCCTCGTGTGGCAGTCCGGGGAGTCGCGCATCACCCCCTACGTGGTGGAGGTCGATCGCGCCGGGCAAGTGCGCGCGGTCGGCCCGGCGGAGACCCCTTACTCGCCGACCGATGCCCAGATCGCCTATCACCTGGCGCATTTCATCGCCGACGTGCGCTCGCTGTCGATCGATCCGGTGGTCGTGCGACAGAACTGGCTCGACGCTTACGGCTACACGACCGCCCAGGGCGCGGCGACACTCAATGACTACGCGCGCACTCACGACCCCTTTGCCCATGTCGGCCACGACTCCGTGTCCGTAGACGTGGAAAGCGTCGTGCGGGTGAGCGGCGCTTCCTTTCAGGTGCGCTGGGTCGAGCAGCACTACACCGACGGCGCCCTCACCGGGACCGAGCACTGGACTGCCGTGCTCACCACCGTCATGCAGCCACCACGCACAGCTCAGGAGCTACGTCGCAATCCCCTGGGGATCTACATCAACGGCCTCTCCTGGAGCCGCGAGTTCGATGCGAATGAGGGAGTCAAGACACCATGAAGCCCATCACCGTATACCCCGTCCTCCCATCGTTGTTACTGCTCGCAGCCTGCGCCACGGCGCCGAAGCCCCCGCCGGTCATCTCGCTCGATGAGCCGGTTCGCGCGCAGCCGTTGCCGCCTGCACCTAGGCCCATCGCCGTGGTAGAGATACCCAAGCCGCTGCCGCTGCCGGGACAGTTGAAGCCGCTGCAAGCGGCCGCCGAAGCACCGTCGCGGCCGCCGGTATCGTCAACACCCTCGACGCCGGCAATCACGCCCCAGGCGCGCGTTGAGCAGGCCAATGCCGAGGCCCGCGTGGCTCCGACGCTCGACAATTACGTGAATGCGATCCAGGTGTGGCCGTACTCGGACGGGGCGCTGTACGAGGTCTACACCAGTCCGGGTCGCGTGACCGTCATCGCCTTGGAGACGGGCGAGCAGCTCGTGACGGTCGCGGCCGGCGATACCGTGCGCTGGATCGTTGGCGATACGGCCAGCGGCAGCGGCCCCGGCCGCCGCGTCAACGTGATGGTGAAACCCACCCGCGTCGGGCTCAAGACCAATCTCGTGATCACGACCAACCGCCGCACCTACCTCATCGAGCTGACCTCCACTGAGTCCGCGTGGATGGCGTCGGTCTCCTGGCAATACCCGCACGATGAATTGCTGGCCTTGCAGGGCCAAGCCCAGGCTGCGGATGCCGCAGCGCCGATCGCCGCCGGCTTGGCGCTCGATCAGCTCCGGTTCCGATACACGATTACGGGCGACAATCCTCCGTGGAAGCCGCTACGCGCCTTCGATGACGGCGAGCGCGTCTACATCCAATTTCCCGCCGGTATCGCGCAAGGGGAGCTGCCGCCGCTGTTCGTCGTCGGGCCGGATGGCAAGGGCGAGCTGGTGAACTACCGCTTCCACGCGCCCTACGACATCGTGGATCGCCTGTTCGGCGCCGCAGAGCTACGACTCGGCGGCGACAAGGCGGCCGTGGTGCGCATCGAGCGCACCGATGGCGTGGCCGCGGGAGCGCGTCATGGGCACGACTGAGCACGCGCCGCCGCCGGCCCCGAAAGTCTCTCCCGAGAGCGTCAGCTTGCGCGCCACGCCGCGCCCGGTGACACGGTTGAACCGGCGCACGCTGGCAGTCTCCGCCAGCGTGCTGGCGGTGACGATCGCCGTGGCCTCCCTGTGGGCGCTGCAATCGAAGCACGGCCGGCGCGGGCAGGCCAGCCCCTCCGAGCCATACAACGTCGATCGCGTCGCGAAGGCCGACGACCTCAACCAGTTGCCGGCCGACTACTCGAAGCTGCCGCAGAAGCCAGCCGCGGCGCTCGCTGCCCGCGTGCCGCAACTCGGCCCGCCCTTGCCGGGCGATTGGGGCGCGGCCTCGGCCCTGCCAGAGCCAGCGGGCGGGCTCGATGTCAATCGCACGGCCTCGGCCGAGCGTATTGACCAGCAGCGCGAGGCGGAGCAAGTGGCCAGCTCGTCGCTGTTCTTCCGCACCGCCGGCACTGCGGGGAGCCCGAACACGGCGGCGACGATCGCCCAGGGGCCGGCGATGCCTAATGCCTCGGCCGAGCCGTTCAATCCGGCGGGGACCGGGCCGGCCGCGACGGCGGCGCAGCCCAACGATCCGACGGCCCTTCAGAACCGGCAGGACCAGAAGGAGGCGTTTCTGGCCCAGGCCAGTGATACCGCCACGCGCAACACCGGCGGCCTTCAAGCGCCGCCATCGCCCTACACGGTGATGGCCGGCACCGTGATTCCGGCGGCGCTGGTCACGGGCATCAATTCCGACCTGCCGGGGCAGGTCATCGCCGAAGTCACCCAGTCGGTGTACGACACCGCAACCGGCCGTTACCTGCTCATCCCGCAGGGCTCGCGCCTGATCGGGCGCTACGACAGCCAGGTCGCTTTCGGCCAGCGCCGCGTGCTGCTGGTGTGGCTGCGGCTGATCCTGCCGGATGCGTCCTCGATCGCGCTCGACAGGCTGCCCGGTATCGACCAGGCCGGCTACGCCGGGCTCGAAGATGGCGTGAACTGGCACTGGGGCCGCATTCTCGCCGGCGCGGCGCTGTCCACGATGCTCGGTGTCAGCTCCGAGCTGGCCGTCTCGAACGAGGGTGATGTGAACGGCAACGTCGTGCTCGCCCTGCGCGACAGCGCGCAGGACACGACCAACCAGGTCGGCCAGGAGATTACACGGCGGAACTTGAGTATCCAGCCGACGCTCACCATCCGGCCGGGCTTTCCGATGGATGTGATGGTCGGAAAGGACTTGGTGCTGCGGCCGTATCAGCCCTTGTTTATCCAGCCGGGGCCGATGCCGTGAACATCGTCAGGAATAAATTGCGGCTGGGGCCGCTGCCGCGCTCCATCCCCGTCAAGATCACCTTCACCTGCACGACGGCACTCAAGGCGGAATTGGATCGCTACGCGGCGATGCACGCGCAGGTGTATGGCGAGCCAGTAGATGCTGCAACGCTGATCCCGCATATACTCGAAGCGTTCATGGCGCGAGATCGTGGTTTCAAGAGAGTCAGTGCACCCAAAGAAACAGAGTAGCCAATGCGGATTTGCGCCTTTGTGGTAGTGCGCATCCGCGCACTGCGGTTGTCTACTCATCTGAATAGCTGTTGTATCCCTGTTCTAACAGGCTAAGGGGCTCTGCCCCTCACGACGCCAAGGCGCTGTATCGCGCGGCCCTGGCGCTCCATTGCGCGAGATGGTTTTGATAAGCTGCGCTGAGTGCTCGGCATTACGAGTCGGGCGCTCACCGTCGATGTGGCGGTGCCACCTACATGGAGGGAGGCGAGGGGCCTGCGAAGCCGCGACTTTCGATGGGTACTTTTGAGGGTATCTAAATTCCTGTGTCTTTTTGAGATGAATAAAATCAATAGGATACGATCCGGTATGGATGCCTCTCTCCGCCAAATTCAATCACTTCCAGTGCCCGGTAGCATCCGACCAGAGCGCCGTACGGAAATCGTACGGAAACCTGGGTTTGCGGTTGGGGAGCTGTATTTTCGCGTCAAGTGCGCGGAGCCGGCGGCCCTGGTCAACGCCATGCTACGCAAAGATATCGAACTCATCGAGATGGCGAAGTAAGGCTGCCTAATTGCTGGTCGTCCGCGCTTTCTGTCCCGCGAGCTTTTCCCGCATCACCGACGGAATGAACTTGTAGTAGGTCCGCTCGATCATCCGAAGACTGGTGCCGGTCTGTGCCGCGACCGTGAGCGCATCTACCCCGTAGAACCTGCAGCAACTCGCTGATGCGCGCGTGCCGGAAGCTATAGGCGGAGGCCTTGGCAGGAATCCGTGCGTGTCCATGGGCGGTTTTGTTGTGATTGCCCGTCGGACTTCCGCGGCCCACATGTCCCGGCGCCAGGGCTTACCCTTGGCGTTCACGAAGAGCGAAGCGGCAGGCAATTTGTCCTTTGACTGCGCTATGCAGAGCGCGATTCCTGACTCATCGAGGAGCACGTATCTCGAGCGCAGTTTCGGACGGCGCCCCTTCCGGTGCGAGAGCTTGAGTCGCTCGCCATCGAAATCTGCAACCGTGGCTGCGGCAAGTTCCTTCGGACGGGCTCCTGAGACGGGCAGAGCCTCGAAGCGCCACGCCTGAGGATTACCGACGTGCCCGAGGCGAACCGCGCGGTTGAGACCGGCAGAAACCGCCCGTGCGAGACGATTCACTGTCCGTGGCAGGCGTCCTGGCCGGAGGCGATCCCGCCATTCGAGAAAGTCATCGCGCATTGCTTCCTCGAGCCTCAGTCCCGCAAGCGCATCCTCGTAACCCTCGGCCTTGAAATTGAACGCGAGGGCCGTCTTGAAGCGGCCCTCCGCGGTCTTGGCTGCACACGGACTCCTGCGCGTCTTCTTAGTCCTACAACGGTGCGGTTACGCAAGAGGTACCATGTCGGCATGAGCGTCAAGGCGCAGCCTATCCTTGCGGTCCGTGACGTCCGAGCGTCGGCCCGGTGGTACGCGCGCATTCTCGGGAGTGCCGAGCCGACCGGGAGCCCACCGAGCGACCACGACCACCTATACCGGCGGATCTATGTCGGCGAGGAGCTCGTCCTGCAGCTCCATGCGTGGGATGAGGAGGACCATCCCAATCTCAAGGAAGCCGACCGCGCGCCGGTCGGGCACGGTGTGCTCGTCTGGTTCGAAGTCGATGGCTACGCGGCCGCTGCGGCGCGCGCTAGGGCGATCGGTGCCCACGTGATCGAGGAAAAGGTCAACCCGAACGCGCACCACCGCGAGTTGTGGCTGCGCGATGCCGACGGCTACATCGTGGTGCTCGCAAGCCCTGACGGCAGCGAAGAGTAAGGCCACAAGGTACGACCCGAACCCTTCGCCGCCGCGCAGGTGTGGAGATCACGAGCCCGCGAATTTCATCCTCGACGCGCCGCCCGATCAGAGGGTGAGCCGCGCAGCGTCTCCTTTGAACTCACCTACAGCCGTGGCCCGCATCAAGCAGGCATTTCGGGCCGCACCACCGCGGATCTTCCCCAAGGGACACCGCAAAGTGACGCCTGCGCCGGCCATCTGACGTATGCTCGACCGGTCAGTGCTGCTCAGCCGAATGGAGAACCGCATGACGAGATGGCGTGCTATGACGCTTCGCACAGTCTTGATCACGCTCGGGCTCGCCAGCGTGATGGGCACGGCACTCGCGCAGTGGATCCCGTCCAATCCGACCTCCGCGCAGTCGGCTGCAGTGGGCAAGGATCTCCGCCCCGACCCGGAGACGCGGCGCAGGGAGTTCCAGCAGAAGTTCTTCCGTACCAGAAAGATCAATGGCATCGCCCCGAGCGCGCAGCGAAACCCGGATAACCGGCCGAGCGTCAAGCCCAAACCCGAGCCCTCGAAGCCTCACTGAGCGCATCGAGCCTCAGCACGTGCCCGGCGGCCAGGCCGAGTTGGTGACGATCCGCTGTTTTTGCCAGGTCGTGGTGCTTTTCTTTTGGAACCAATAGTCAAGATCGCCGCAGGCCGTGGTCGAGATGATCACGACCGAAACGCCCGTCCAGGCAATCGCGCCCGGATCGGTCCAGGCCGAGAAATCGCCATAGCCGGAAGGAATCTGGAGCGTCCATTCGCCGGTGTTAGTGGCTGGCGCCCACCAATAGTCCAGACGATTCTGTTGCGCTGCTTCCTCGCCACTGGCTATGACGACTGAGCCGCCAGCTGCGGCAATTGTTGGGAGACCGAAAGCGCTTTGCGACGAGCCGCCGACTTGCTGTTTGTGCCAAGTTTGTGTCCCCGCCGCTTGCCAGTAGTAAACGACGGCGCTGGAGCTAGCCGATCCTCCAGCGGCGATGACCGCGGCATTGCCCGTCCAGGCGATCGAAGGAGGTGCATCGCTTGCGCTGTCCACGGCCTGGCGATTCCACACACCCGACCCGGCGGCCTGCCAGTAGTAGCAAAGTGCGGAATTCGGATTGCATGTAGCGGCGATGACGACCGAGGCGCCGGTCCAGGCGATCGACGGCTGCCAAGTGCAGCCCCCCTTGGCGATGAGCTCGTGGTACCAGGTGGTTTTGCCTTTCTCTTCGAACCAGTAGTGCAGCTCGCCCTGGTGGTCGCATGCTGTCAGGACCACGGATTTGCCCGTCCAGGCGATACTCGGCTTGCTGTAGCCGAAGACGCTCGGTGTGACCACGCCGTTGTCTACGGAACCGAAGCTACAGCAGCCGGGAGGACCTTCGGCGACCCTCTGCTGGTGCCAGCTGCCGGTGTCCTTGGCCTGCCACCAGTAGTACAGGCCGCCGTCTCTTTGGTCCACCGCTGCAATGACGACGGAATCGCCCGTCCAGGCAATCGCGTCCGACGAATAACCCCATGGCACCGACGAACACCACCCCGTGCAATTGCCGGGACAGTTGCCGCCATTGGCTGCCGCGACCAACTCCCGATGCCAGGTACCGGTACCGGTCTTCTGCCAGAAGTAGTACAGATTGCCGCCGCTGTCGACGTTGTCCGAGGCGACCACCGCCACCGAATTCCCGGTCCAGGCGATGCCGCTGTGAGCAAAATTATTCTCGCAGTTGTCATCTGCGCGAGCCGGAGGGACGCCGAAGAGCAGGGCGCCCAGCGCAAGTGCGACCAAAGGACGTGCCCACAGGCCATGACGACCGAAAATGCTTTTGATCATCGCAGGTCTCCGTGCGAGTCGCGGACTGCGATCACGCGCTTAAAGAAGGGTCCAGGTGACCCCGAACGAGAACATATACGGAGCGCCGAAGCTGGCGTTTATGCGTTCGTACTCGGCCCTGAGCGCCGCAGCACCGAACTTGAGCTGCACGCCGGCGCCGTAGGCTAAGTCCGTTTCTGTTTGGTGGTCGGCGATATACGGACAGCTGGGCGCAATGGGAGTGACGGGGCAGAAGACATCAAGAAGCTGACCATTCAGATCGAACTGCGTACGAGCTGCTCCCACCTTGCCAAAGATGTCCACCATCGGGATCGGTATCGGCGCGTATAGCACGCCAAAGATACCCTCGGCCTTGGTATGGGTTGTGGCTATCGTGCCGCCTGGGGCCGCTGGGGGTGCGAACGTACTTTCGGCATAGCTCGGATTGCCGAAGTCCAAGTATTCGAGTTCAGCTCCTAAGATCGGCAGCGGTCGGATTCCGATCACCGCCTTCCAGCCCGTATGATGCATATGAACGTCATAGGCGGTGTCACTCACTGATCGATCTAGATCTAGGTCAGCTTGTCCAACTGCGCCGCCGATGTAGAGTCCAAAGGGATCAGCAGCTTTCACGGCACTGCTTACAGCGACTGCAACAGCCGTCGCCGCCGAGACGATCGCGAGACGCCCCGTGTTCATATTGCCCCCGGCGGAGGGTGAGCGACAAACGTAAAACGCACGCGGCTCATGCGCGTTGACAAAGGGCCATATCGCGCTCGTGGGTCTCCCCGCTCAAATAGCCGGCATTCCCGAAGCAGCCAAGTCCTCCCCGATGCGGCCGTGGCGGTGCGCGCGCGGCGCGAGCTGCGCCACGGACGATGGAGGATCATGCAGGCGGTAAGGTCGACCGGCCGATGAGCTTTTCCAGCATCGCTGAGCGAATGAACTTGAAGTACGTGCGCTCGATCGCGCGTCGACCCCTCCGCTGATTTGTAGTGTCGAGCGATTGCCAACCGAACCTCTGCCGCCCACACTCATGGACGGGCCGTAGAAAAAAAGGCCCATAAAAGCAGGTACTTCCATAAGGGGCCTGGACGGCGGTGGGGCGGCACATCCTGGCTCAGGGTGTAAGTGGCGCTCCCGAGCGTGAGCGAGGGACCAGGCGCGAAGCGCCGAGCAACCCCTCTCTCGGCCGCGCCCGCTAGGGCGCCTCCTCAAACTGAATGGTGCCTGGGGTTCGAGCCCCGGAACTAGTGGCTCCCAGCTCAAGTCGAAGCAATGACTCTCAACTCGGTGGTTCTAGTCTCGGCAGGTGGTTCCGTGGCTAGGCGTAGATACTGGTTATGGCTGGCGATCCTGTCGGCGAGCTGCGCGACGGCCTACCTTTTGCGCCTCGATCGCCGGGTCACGTTCGCCTTCGAATCCCACCGTTCGGGCGTGCCGGCCCAGATATATGCGTCGCCACTCGAGCTTCGGGTCGGCGCTCCGCTTTCCATCGAAGATCTGACCCACGAGCTCCTGCGCCTGCAGTACGGCAGGGTCGCAATCGTCGATCGCCCGGGCGAATTCAGCGTCTCGGGAGATCGCCTCGAGGCATGGCTGCGACCCGCCCAGTTTGCCGACTCGGCCTTGCCGGCACGGCATCTGACCGTGATCTCAACGGGGGGTGTCATCCAGCATATTCGCCGTGAAAATCAGGAGGCTACGTTCGATCGGCTGGAGCCGCTCCTGATCGGTAGCATCTGTTCGGCGCAGGGGGAAGACCGGATCATTCTGGCGCCCGACGAGGTCCCTTGGCTGCTCAAGGCCGCCATCGAGGCCATGGAGGATCGTCGGTTTGATCAGCATCGCGGCGTGGACGTTGCTGCCATCTTCCGCGCGCTCTGGGTGGACACGCGAGCCGGAAGAGTGGAGGAGGGCGCGAGCACTCTGACGCAGCAGCTCGTCAAGGGCTTCTTCCCGACAGGGGGGCGCACGATTGGGCGCAAGTTGCCCGAGGCCCTGATGGCGATGCTTCTCGAGGCCCACTACAGCAAGCTCGACATCCTCGACGCGTACATCAACGAGGTGCCGCTCGGCCAGGACGGGGACCGGGCGGTGCATGGCTTCGGTCTTGCGGCCCAGTTCTATTACGGCAAGCCCCTGGCCGACCTCGACCTGGCCCAGACTGCGATGCTCGTAGCCCTGGTCAGAGGCCCCACGCTCTACGATCCGCGCCACAACCCGATCACCGCCATCGAAAGGCGCAACCTCGTGCTGAGAGTTCTGGTCGCCCGGCACATCGTTTCGCCGCAGGCCGGCCGGGGCGCGATCGCCGAGCCGCTGGAGGTGCTGGCGCGCCCCGGCGGAGCCTATCTACCAGCCTATATCGATCTTGTGCGTCGGACACTCGAGGAAGAGTACCGAGGAGAGGATCTCACAGCGCATGGCCTGAAGGTCTTCACAAGTCTTGATCCGCGCGTGCAGGAGGCGGTCGAGCGCGCGGTGCTGAGCGAGCTGCCGCGGATCGACCGGAAAGGCGATGGCAACCACCCATTGCAGGTGGCTGCGGTCGTCACGGCCCCGGCCTCCGGCGAGGTGGTGGCGCTGGTCGGTGATCGCAGGCTCGGCTACGCCGGCTACAACCGGGCTCTCGATGCACACCGCCCCATCGGCTCTCTGGTCAAGCCGTTCATCTATCTCGCCGCGCTGGAGAGCGGCCGCTACAACGCGACGACCATGATCGATGACGCGCCCGTGAAGGTTCGGATGCGCGGTCATCGCCCCTGGCAACCGGTCAACTTCACGCGTGAAACCTATGGCCCCGTGCCGCTGGTGCGCGCACTGGCAGAGTCACTCAATCTGGCGACGGTCGGGCTGGGCCTCGATTTGGGATTACCGACCGTCGCGCACTCGATCGAGCGCTTCGGGCTCGACCACTCCCCGGATCTGTATCCGTCGCTCCTGCTGGGCGCCATGAGCCTTTCACCTCTGGAGGTTGCCCAGATCTATGGCGGTCTGGCAGATGATGGTAGCGTCGTGCGCCTTCGTGCCGTTCGCTCCGTCCTGACGCAAGACGGTACACCCCTCCCCGCTCGTGTGGAGACGCCCATCTCGGTTGCTGATGCCAGTGCGGTCTATCAAGTGGACCGGATGATGCAGGTGGTGATGGAGCGGGGTACCGGGCGCGGTGCACGCACGGTGCTTCCCTCGAATCTGAGCGTTGCGGGCAAGTCAGGCACCTCTTCGGATCTGCGAGACAGCTGGTTCGCGGGATTCTCCGGAAGTCACCTCGCAGTCGTCTGGGTCGGCTACGACGACGATCGCCCGAGCGGCCTCACTGGATCTTCGGGTGCTCTGCCCATCTGGGCCCAGATCATGGCGAGTATCGGGACGACCTCCTGGAGCCCTGCCATTCCGGCATCGCTGCACGATGTCGCCATCGATTACTTCACCGGACTCACGAGTGACTCGTCGTGTTCCAAGGATTCATTGAGCGTTCCAGTGCCGCTCGATTTCGCCCCCTCGCCAAATCCGCAATGCATGCTCTCCGGCGCCGCGGTGAAGACTGCGCAGCCCGTCGCGGCTCCCATCGCGCCCGCTCCTGCGGCGCCTGCGCCCCCCACGCCGTCCGCTCAGCGGATCGATCAGACAGCACCGCGTGCGCACGGGCTCCTCGAGCGCCTTGCGCGATGGCTCGGAGGCCACCCACATTAGGACCCCGCGCTGCGGCAAAGCCTGAACCTATTACGTACGTACTTTCTCGAATGCCGCCTGGGGCACGACGCGGCTATTGTGCCGCCTGACGGCGGCAAGCCCCTCCAGCCGCCGCGTTTCCTCGGGCGGCTGCACCATGCGGCGCAGCCGCCTAATTTTCTCGCGTCGCGCTCAGCCCTCGGTACCTTCTTCGGCCACTTCTTCACCGCGGCGTTTGTCACGGCCAGCGATCCCTCCAAAGACCTGCGCCTGTGGTAGCCCAACGTCCTCGGGGCGCTTGTCGTCGCGCAGCCCAAGAAAGACGGGCTGGCGCAACCTGCGGTCCGCGGTCCACTCCTGGTAGGAGATCTGCGCCACGACGCGCGGCCGGACGTAGGTCACGTCACGCTCGCGCGCCGCCTCCACCAGCGTCGTGCGCGAGGTGGCGAGCGGCTTGAGTTGCTTGTAAAGCTCAGCGAGCGTTCTGGCGTTGAACCCTGTGCCCACCTTGCCGACATAGTGCAGCTTGCCGCGCGCGTAGGCTCCGAGCAGGAGCGCGCCGAGGAAGCGCCGCGAGCCCCGGGGGGCGGTATATCCGACGATGACGAACTCGTCCTCCTGGTGCGTCTTCACCTTCAACCAGAATCTCGATCGCCCGCCGACGTACGGCGAGGACAGGTCCTTCGCGAGAAGGCCTTCGTAGCCCTTGCGCTTTGCGATCCCGTACGCCTGGAGGCCGTTCGAGGCGATGCGATGCGAAAGCAGCAGCGCCCCGCGCGAGGGGACGAGCCTCTCGAGGGCCGCGCGGCGCGCCGAGAGCGGCTCGTGCCGCAAGTCCTTGCCGCCGGCGAACAGGCAATCGAAGACCACGTACACCGGTGCGCCTTTGCCCTGCTGCAATAACTGAAAGCGCGAAACGCGTGTGCGGTCGAATACGACGATCTCCCCGTCGAGCAGGAGGGTTGCGGGGCGCAACGCCTTGATCGCAGCGGCCACGCCAGGAAAGCGGTCGGTGTTGTCCATGTCATTGCGCGACAGGAGAACCACCCGTGCGCCTTGCTTGTAGGCGAGCATGCGCTTGCCATCGTACTTCTCTTCAAACACCCAGCCCGGTGCGTCGAATGGCTTGGACACGAGCGTTGCGAGCATGGGCCGGGCGCGAAATGGAATGCGGGAATTCATGCTAGGCGCCAGATCCATCAGGAGAGGCGGACCGGACGCGGGCTAACGCAAGAGCAGGATCACGCCGCGGTTGATCGCATAGCCGCCCAGCACGAGAAATGCGAACAGGGTTGCGGCGAGGAGTAGCGGCTTGAGGCCCGCCTGGCGTATGGCTCCGACGTGAGTGCGCAAGCCCAGGCCCGCCATCGCCATCGCGAGTAACACGGTGTCCGCCCCAACCAGCCACTGGACCGGGGCCGAAGGGAGCCAGTGGAGCGAGTTGACGGCGCTCATGCCGATGAAGAGCACCGCAAACCAGGGAATCACGATGTGTGTTGCCGCCCCGGCAGCGCGATGCCCGTGGTCGGTAGGGCTCTTGGTGGCCGAGAGGACCAGCAGGAATGGCGCAAGCATCATCACCCGCAGCATCTTCTCGATGACGGCCGTGGCTGCGACCGTGTCACTCACGCTGCGGCCGGCCGCGATGACCTGTGCGACCTCGTGAATCGTGGAGCCGGCAAAGATACCGAATTGCCGCTCGGTGAGCCCCACATGCGGAAACAGCAGCGGGTACAGGAACATCGCGAGTGTCCCGAATATGACGACCGTGGCCACGGCCACCGAGACCTTGTGCGCCTGGGCCCGCACGACGGGCTCGGTGGCCATCACAGCGGCAGCGCCGCAGATGGCGCTGCCCGCGCCGATCAGCATCGAAGTCTGCGCATCGAGGCGGAACAGCCGGGTTCCGAGCAACACCGCGAGCGTGAAGGTGAAGCCGATGATCAGAGTGTCCACGAGCACCCCTTCCCAGCCCACCGCCCCGATCTGCTGAAATGTGATTCGGAAGCCATAGAGCACAATTCCGGTACGCAGCAGGATGCCCTTGGAGAAGTCCACACCCGCGGCGGTACGCGTGGCCAGACGGGGGAAGAAGGTATTTCCAGCGACGATGCCGCAGAGGATGGTGATGGTCAGGCCGCTGAAGCCGGTTCGCTCCACGGCGCCAATCTTCGCGAGCACCATTCCGCAGGCGGCGAGCGCCCCGGTCAGGAGCAGTCCCGGCCATCGTGCGGTCGAGTGAGTGGGAGTGGTCACGGGTGGCCCGGGACGAAGGCCCCCCGGGAGCTATTCAGGCTCGCGATGACAGCGCTGATCGGCTGCGCTCTGCAGAGTACCACGTCTGCAACGGCAGGAATGTCATCGAGATCAACGCACGGACGGTCGATCCCGGACAGCGGCCGATCGCTCGCCACCGCGATGATCGAGGCGTCGTTGGGATAGAGCGGCGCCTTGCCGACGCTGGCCCGGAAGATCTCAATCTTCGGGAAGGGCTCGGCCTTGAACCCCTCCACGAGCACCAGATCGCACGGCGAGAGCCTCGCCAGCAGTTCGGGTAGCGGCGCCTCTGCACCATCGCCAATCTCGTGCATCTGCACCCACCGCCGCGCAGACGATACGATCACCTCGCTGGCGCCGGCCTTGCGATGCTCGTAGGAGTCCTTGCCCGGCTGATCGACATCGAACTTGTGATGGGCGTGCTTCAGGGTTGACACGCGCATACCGCGGCCGACGAGCAGCGGGATCAGCTTGATCAGCAACGTGGTCTTTCCAGAGCCGCTCCAACCTGCGACGCCCAGCACTTTTGCTTCGCTCATGAATGCGGGTCCCGTTGCGCATCGACCTCCCTCGGAGGCATTCTACGCTCATGGCCTTCCATTTCTTCGATCGACGCGCAGCGCTTGCCACCGGCTTGCTCGCGGGGCTGCCGGTGGTCGGATACTCCACGGCGAGCTACCAGATCTTCGTATCGAACGAGCGATCGGGCAACGTCACGGTGATCGATGGAGGTGACTTCCATGTCATGGCCACGATCACGGTGGGCAAGCGTCCGCGCGGCATTCATGCGAGCCCGGACGGGAAGATCGTCTACGTCGCTCTGAGCGGCACGCCGATCGAGGCCCCCCCGCAGCTCGATGCCCATGGCAACCCCATTTTCAAAAGGGGCGGGGATGACGATGACGAGGATGAGAATGCCGACAAGTCTGCGGATGGCATCGGCATTGTGGATGTGGCTCAACGCAAGCTGACCGGAAAGATCTCGGTCGGATCCGATCCGGAGGAATTCGACTTGAGCCGCGACGGTACGCAGCTCTATGTCTCGAACGAGGACGTGAAGACCGCGAGTGTGGTCGGCATCGCGACCGCAAGAGTGGAGCACATCATCCTTGTGGGTCAGGAACCCGAGGGAGTCGCCACCGCACTCGATGGCCGCAGCTTCTACGTGACGTGCGAGGCGGGCGGCGATATTTTCGCGATCGATGCCCGGACCTATCAGACCGTCGCACATTTCAAGGTGGATCCCCGGCCGCGCAGCGTAGCGTTCCTCCCGGGCACGCACATCGGCTTTGTCCCATCGGAGTCCGCCGGTGAGTTGAACGTGATCGACACTGCGAGCCCGCGGTTGCTCAAGGTGGTCGCGCTGCCTGCGGGATCCCGGCCCATGAAGGTCGCAGTGTCGCCGGATGGTCGGTGGGTCTACACGAGCAACGGGCGCGCCGGTACGGTCTCGGTACTCGATGCGCACACCTATCGGCTCGTCCATAGCATCAAGGTGGGGACGCGACCCTGGGGCCTCGCGTTCTCGCCCGATGGGCGTTACCTCTTCACGGCGAACGGCCCATCCAACGACGTCTCCGTCGTGGATCTTCGGGCAAACAAGGAGATTGCGCGCATCAAAGCGGGCGCCAGTCCGTGGGGGATCACCGTCGTTGGCCGCGCACCGTGACCGGCGGAGAACCAGGCCCGCTCACTTGCCGATGATGAACACCTCCTGCACCGGAATGCTGCGGGTGAAACCATCCTTGAAGGCGCGGGCGCGAAGCACGGTGGGTCCCTTGAGCTCGATCGGGCCTTCGTAGCGCGGGTCGGATTTGCCAGGCACGCTCCCATCGAGCGTGTAGTGCACTTCGGCGCCCGGCTCGCTTTCCTTGAGTGATACCTCCACGGCACCCGGGTACGTGCCCCCAGCCGGGGCAATCACCGGCGGGGCGACCACATCGCGGCCCGGCATGCTCAGGATCCAGTCGCGCATGAGCGCGACCCCACGCTCATCGATCGTCTCGCGTGCCAGGGGGGGCATTTTGATGTCACCCACGGTGTCCATGCGCATGAGCGCGATCGATCGCCAGATGTCGTGCGGGGAGATCACACGCGGTCGGTCTATGCCCTGATCGTACAGAATCGGGCCATCCACCAGCTCCTGCCTGTCCAAAGGCGTGTCGTAGCGCGCGTCGAAATAGGCGGCCGTTCCGCCGGGGCGGTGACACTGGGCGCAGTTCGCATCGAGGTAGGACCGAGCTCGGTCCTCGAGCGTGCGCGTCGTGTCGTCCGTGGCTGCGAGAGTCGAAAACGCTCGCAGGTCCAGATCGGTAAACGCGGGTGTGAACAATCCGATGTGATTCCACGCGCGCAGCTCGTTATCGGTCACGCCCGAGGGATACGTGAGATCGCGATTCATTTGCCGCGTCTTCACGCCGAGCACTCCGCCGGCTCGGTCGGTGTGGCAGGAATGACAGTCCTTGCGGCTCGGGTAATACCACGTCTGGAGTCGCACCGCACCGCTGGCGGTTCGGATGGGAATCTGCTCGGTGAGGCTCGAAGTGAGCAGATCCGCGTCGCGCCCGTCCGCTCGCCACTTGTAGACGACTCCGTAAACTCCACCTGCGCTGTCGCGAACGAGCAGCCGTGTCTCAAGTCGGCGTGTGAGCTCCGGGTGGCGCTCGTCGATCGGCAGCTCGAATGTCTTCACGAAGACCGTGCCGTTCGGGAAGCCCCACTCTCCTGTCGGCGCGAAATGGATCTGTCGTCCCTTGGGCACGGCCACCCAGCGGAGCTTGCGAGCCCCGTCGGACCAGAATGGAACGATGATCTGGTACGGAATGAGCCCCCTCGATGGGATCTGATCGGGTGTGTTGCTGAAAGCGCCGGTCTCGGACAGGAGCGGAGGGAGCTTGCCATCGGCTTGCTCGGGCATGCCGAGATATGCCCGTGGCGCAACCCGGCTGGTGAGGCCGTAGGGTGAGGTGCCGGCGGCGGGGGTGGCTAGAGCCAACGTGGCGCTGCTGAGCGCAAGGGCCAGAAGCGCAGATGTCCTGATTCCACGTTGCATCAAAGGTAGAGGTGCAAACCTGCGTATATCGCGAACGGATCGGCCGGGCTTTCGAACCGGTTGTCGACGCCCGGTCCATTGGTGGCGGCACCGGACGGGATGCCCGGCGCCCCGACCCCGGTTGGATCGCTCAGAATGCCGTAAGTTGCGTACTTGGAGTCGAGCAGATTATCGAGAGTAACGAAGAGCTCAAGATGCCGGTTGATGGAATACTTCGTGCCCAGATCGACCACGTGGTACCCCGGCATCGGTGCAAGCTGGTTGGACTCGTCGCCGAAATAGTACTGATCGGTCACCACGATCAGCGATGCCTCCAGGGACCACCGGGGCAGAACCCGGTATTCGAGCCCGGTCTTGAAGCGATGGAGCGGAATCCCCGGAAGACGATCGCCGGGCTGGACTCGAATGTTGCCGTCGGCGTCCTGGAACGGATTGGACGGGGAGGGCATGACCAGGGCGGAGCGAAATGAAGCATCGACGTAGCTGTAGTTGAGGTACGCGGAGAACCGATCGGCATCGTATCTCAAGCCTGACTCGACTCCCTCCCGTCGCGTATCGCCGATGTTCGCAAAGAATCCGCTGCTGATGGAGGTGGCGATGCCATAGATATCATCGTACAGATTGGTGCGAAAGGCACTGAGGTTCCAGGATAGGGCCCCGGGTGCGGCAAGGGAAGTGGCGAGCTTCCCGCGCAGACCGAGCTCGACCGTGTGCGCGACGACTTGCCTGAGATTCGGAGGATCACCGGCGAGGTTGGACGGCAGGAGGCAGGGTTGCAGCGGATTCGAGCATTCGATCTCGCTCGCATCCGGTGTGCGGTTGTTCTCCGAGAAGCCGGCGTAGGCCGTGACCGAGCGGGTGAGCTCGTAGGTGCCACCGATCGCCGGGTTGAGGTGGTCGTAGCGATTGTTTCCCGTCAGGTTCGTGCCGAGCTGATCCTCCAGGTCGATGTTGGCGATGTTGTAGCGCCCGCTCGCGGTGAGCGAGAGCGAGGAGGTCAGATCGATCGTGTCGGTGAGGTACAGGCCATAGTACTTGTTGAAGGCTCTCAGCAGCACGGGGGTCGCGCCGAATTGCGCTCCCGACGGCGCGCTCTGGGGCGTGTCGACGATGAGATCAGAGGGCAGCACGAGAAGCTCAGGGTTGATCACGCCGACCTGCACACCGGAGAAGAACCCGAGCTTCGCGTAGTCGACCGTCGCGCCGGTCGAGAAGTGGTTGGCAAGTCCGAAGAGGGATGCCGTGTCCGTTGCCTGCAACGACGCACCTCGGCCGTACGCGTGAATCCCCTCGTAATCGGTTTGCCCGATGGGAAGCGTGCCGCCGTCCGAGATGTCTGGCAGGATCTGCCCGGCTGCGTTGTTGAGGGGCGTGAGTCCGTCTGGCTGGCAGAGATCGCCGAGGTACGGCGCGGCACTGCAAGACATGTAGTTCGTCGTGTTTCCGTTCGAGACGCTCTGCGAGTACTCGCGGTAGTAGAGCACACCCTGGAGAGACAGCGCATCGTTCAGCTTGAGAGCCCCGTTGAGCGTCAGGAAATCGAGCCCATCCACGTTATTCTGCGGTCCCGTGAAGACGAGCGAGCGACTGATTGCGAGCTCCTGGACGGGTGCGGCGCCCTGGCCCTGCAGGAGATTGCTCGCCCGCGTGTAGCTCAGGTCGAGCGATGCGGTGTCGGTGCGAGCACTGAGCGCGGTGTACAGCTGGCGTAAGTGGGCGTCGGAGAACTCACGCCACCCGCTCTCGTCGAGGCCGCGCGCCGCCACGTAAACCCCGAAAAGTCCTGAATGTACGCCGTATTGCAGCTCGAGATTGCGTTGACCGAACGAGCCACCCGAGGCCTCGGCATCTCCTCCCTGGTAATCGAAGCCGTTCTTCATGGTCACGGAGATGCCCGCACCCAGGGCATTGAGACCGTAGACCGGGCTCGAGCTGACGATGTCCACGCGGTTGATGGCAAAGTCGGGAAACAGATCCCAGTTGACCGCATCGCCAAACGCCTCGTTGATGCGCACACCATTCTGGTACACGGCCAGACCCTCCGGCGTTCCGACCACGGGAGAGGCCTCGAAGCCGCGATAGAGAATGTCCGGCTGAAAAGGGTCATCGAGATTGTCGTCGATATTGATGCTCGAGAGCTCGGTCTCGAGGGCACGCGCGAGGTCGGGTGTGCCTTCGCGCGACAGATCGGAGGCAGACAGACTCTGCACGTTCGCCGGAATCTTGTCGAGGTCGATCTGGGTTCCTGGAATGGCGGTCGCTTGCACGACCACTGTGGGCACCGGAGGAGATGCAGTCGCCGCTGCCGTCGCCGGCAGCGTGGCCCCGAGATCGGCTGTTGCTGCCTGGCTGGCGTGGGTCGCGTGAGAGATCCCGCACGCGCAACACAGCCACGCACCCCACCAGATGCCCTTCGGCCTCATCGGTCAGCCCCAGCTCAGTCCTTGCGCAAAGTGTCGCGGGACTGCCCTCGAGTTGCCAGGGAAGTACTCCCGGAAACGTGGGTCTGCGAATCAGGCAGCCGAGGTTGGCTTCGCGGGCAGGCTGAAATGAAACGTGGCGCCCTCTCCGGGCTTACCTTCCGCCCACACCTTGCCACCGTGCCGCTCGACGATGCGCTGCACGATCGACAACCCGACCCCGGTTCCCTTGAACTCCGCCTGGGAGTGCAGTCGCTGGAATACCCCGAAGAGCTTGTCGGCGTATCGCATGTCAAACCCCGCGCCGTTGTCTCTGACGAAGTACACCTGCTGCCCATCGCTCGAGTAGCCGCCGACCTCGATTCGGGGCGTCTCGCGCCCGCCCGTGAACTTGAGGGCATTGGAGAGCAGGTTCACCAGCACCTGTCTGAGCAGGGCGGCGTCGGCATGACAGGGAGCCAGATCCTGAACGCTCAACTCGATCGGCCTGCGAGCGTTAGCGCTCGTAAGCTCACGCAGGACCTCGCCGACGAGCTCCTTCACCGGCACCTCCGTCAGCTCGAGCGCCGAGCGCCCGCAACGTGCAAAGCTCAGGAGGTCCTCGATGAGGTGTCCCATGTGCGCAGCGCTCGACTGGATCTGCTCGAGCAGCTCGTCAACTTCCTTGGAGATGACCGATCCACATTCGGCAGCGAGCAGGTCGCACAGTCCCTGGATCGAGCGCAGCGGCGCATGCAGGTCGTGAGACACCGAGTATGAGAAGGCTTCCAGATCGCGATTTGCGGCCTCGAGCTCGCGGGTTCGTTGGAGAATGCGTCGCTCGAGCTCCTTGTTCAGCCGTCGGAGCCGCCGCGCCTCGAGCGCACGCGAGATGACCGGCAGGAGCTGGTTCATCCGGAAAGGCTTTACGATGTAGTCGCAGGCGCCCGCCTGCATCGCTTTGACGGCGGTATCGATCGTGGCGTGCCCCGTCATGACAATCCCGACGATATCCGGGTCGAGCTGCTGCACTTCGCGTAACAGCTCGACGCCATCCATCTCGGGCATCATCAGGTCGGTGAGCAGCAGGTCGAAGGATTGCTCGCGCATGACCTGGATCGCCGCGGACGCGGACTCGAACCCGGCGGTCCCGTAGCCCTCGATCGCGAGCGTGTCGCACAGTGCCCTGGTGTGCGCCGCCTCGTCATCGACGATGAGGAGCCGCGCGCCGGCGGGAGGGTCCGAGCTGGGTGCGCTGCTCATGCGGCTCGGGAGGGGTCGGTAACCAGGTCGGACAAGGCGGAGCGCAGATCGGCCACCCTCGGAGGCTTGCTCAGAACACGATCCACATGTGGGGGGATGTCGTTCTCGGAGAGCATCCGCTTGCCCCACCCCGTGAGCAAGATGACCGGGGTGTCCGGGGATGTCGCTGCGACGGCCTCGGCCACCTTGCGCCCATCGACGTAGGGCATTCCCAGGTCCGTGATGACCGCATCGAAGGGCGCTCCTCGCGCGCACGCGGCAGCGACGGCATCAATCCCTTTCTGACCGCCGTCCGCCGTGAGCACGACGTGCCCGTCACTCTCCAGGATGTCGCGCAGCGATTTGAGCAAGAGCGGATCGTCATCGACCAGCAGAAGCGACAGGCGTCGAATGGGTACCTGGAGGGCCGGCATTCGCCGGGTGGGGCCATCCGCCGCCTCGGACATCGGGAAGGTCACCCTGAAGGTCGTGCCCTTGCCGAGCGAGCTTTCGATCTCGAGCTCGGCGCTATGCCTTTGCACCATGCCGTACACCATCGCGAGACCCAACCCCGTGCCGCGCTCGCCCTTGGTCGTGTAGAAGGGCTCCAGACATCGCCGCCGCGTCTCCTCGCTCATCCCGATGCCGGTGTCGCACACCTCCAGGCACACTTGCTGCTGGAGCTCCTCGCCTTCGACGGATGCCTTGCAGGACCGCAGCGTGAGCGTGCCGCCCTCCGGCATCGCATCCACGGCATTGAACACGAGATTGGTGAGCGCATCGCGAATCTCGCCCTCGGCGCCCATGATCTCCGGCAGGTCGGGCGCGAGATCCTTCTGCAGCCGGATGAAGATTCCCCGTTGCTGAGGCAGGTCGCTCCAGCGCGCCCGGGTGAGGTCGAGAACCTCCTCGATCAACCGGTTGATCGCGACGCGCGCGAGCACCAGCTGCTGCTCGCGGGGCCGGTAGAACTCGCGCATGCGCGCCACCGTCTGAGCAACATCCTCGATCGCCCGCTGGATCGTGACGAGGTAGCCCCGCGCCCGCTCACTGAGCTGCGGCTCGCGCTCGAGCAGCGTATCGGTGTAGAGCGATATCGGGGAGATGGCGTTGTTGATGTCGTGGGCGATGCCGCTGGCCATCTGCCCCAGAGCCCGCAGGCGCTCCTGCTGCATGACCGTCTGCTGGGTCTGGCGCAGGTCGTCGTAGGCGCGCTGCAGCGCCTCGTGCAGCTGGGCCTGGCGTGCCGCAAGAGCCACGTGCTGGCTCAGCTGCAGGAGGAACTCGCAATCGGTGCTGCTGAAGGCGTTGCCGGCCAGCCGAGCGGCGACGAGCATGCCGAAGACGCGATTCTCGACCAGGAGCGGTGCGATGACGAGCGAGCGCAAGCCGGCTCGAGCGAACCGGCGGGGGAAGGAAAAGTCGAGCGCCGTTGTATCCGGCTCGTACACCAGCTGCCCGTCGATGCAACGCGAGAGCCCATTCTGGTCGACCGTGATGGTCTCGCCGACGCTCATTTCGAGCTCTTTTGCGCGCGATGCCCCGCGCGCTCCGATCGTTGCGAGCCGCACCACGAGCGTCTCCCCCTCCCTCAGACAGGCGCAGCCGAAGTCGATGGGCAGACCGTCCTCCAGCGTGCGCAACACGACCTCGAAGATGCTCGGCAGATCCTGCCGCTCTCCGATTGCGCGCGTGATCCGCTGCAGCAGGTCGAGCCGCGTGAGCTGGCTTTGAAGCCTGCTCTGGCCCTCCGCGATCCGCGCGAGCATGTGATTGAAGGCATCGGTCAGCAACCCGAGCTCGGTGCCTTCCACCGGCGGTGCGCTCACGGAGTAGTCGTGCTTCTCGGACACCGATCGCGCGATGTCCGCCAGCGCCAGGATTGGCCGGGAGATCTGCCGCTGGAACCGGCTTGCGACCAGGTAAGCGATGATGGAGCTCAGCGCCATGATCACCAGCGTCATCAGGCCATAAAGGCGGAACCGCTCGTAGATGGCCCCGAGATCGGACTTCAAGTAGAGCGTGCCGAGGTTGCGCGCCCCCTGGGTCACCGGCTGTGCACCGATCAGCGATCCGCGCTCGAAGTGAAAGCCCAGAGGGGGCGGTGCTGCCGGGAGGGGCTCCGAATCGTGTCCCGGGCGGTATGTCGCGAAGAGCTTGCCGCTCTGGGTGTACAGACCCGCCGCCACGATGTGTGGCTCTGCCTTCAGCGCGGAGAGGGTCTCCGCCGCGTCGTCGGCATTGTCGAAGGCGAGCGCCGCGGTGCTGTTCGCAGCGATCGCATCCCCGAGGGTCATCAGGTTGCGCTCGGCGAGCTGGCGCGCGCTCACCAGCTCATATGCGCTGAATGCTGCGCCGGTCACAAGCACGACGATGCCACTGGTGAGCCACATCATCGTCATGAGCGAGCGCGTGATTCCGACCCTGCGCGTCATGGTCATCCCTCCGCGGAGCCCACGATCTCGGCTGGCCGCAGCAGCTTCGAGCTGATGGTGAGACCGCCCGCGCGCGCCGCCGCCACATTGATCCGCAACCGGATGCGATCGCTCTGCTTGACCAGGTCGATCATCACGCCGGCGCCGGTCGCATTGTCGATGTCGCTTACCGTGAGGATGCTCCGCCCGCGCAGCGCCTGGACGATCCCGGTGAGCCGCGAAGCCTCGGATCGATCGATGAACAGGATGTGGCAATCCTTCACCTCCGAGACATCGTGGTAGCGACGCACCTCGAGTGGATGCTCACCGAGGTGCTCACCTCTCACGACGGCATCGAGCTCTTGTCCGAACGGGTCGCTGCCGAGGACTGCAATGATCATGGGCGCGTTGGACCTGTCGAAGGCCGCAGGCGGCCACGACACGAACTGCGAGAAGTTGAAGAGGAAGACCGCCTTGACCTCGTACTCCGAGGGAGGCCCCGCGTAGGCTCCGCAGCGCAGCACGACCGCGAGCGATAGACACAGAGCGATGAGCTCGCGACGCCGCATGCTAGAGGTGCAGCTCGATGCTGGCGAGAAAGCTGCGGCCCACGAGATCGGCGGGCGCCGGGAACTCCTGATGATGTGCGTGCAGGAGATTCAGGCCCGTGAGGGCCAGGCCGCAGCGCGAAGAGAGCTGCCAGCCGAGGCGCGCGTTCAGCTCGGTGTACGCCGGCACGGCTGGATCTGGCAATGACCCCACGTAACGCAGGGTGGCATCGAAGGTGAGCCGGGCTGTCAGATTGGCGGAGGATCGGAGCATCGCGTGATAGCTCGGATCGTCTCCGACCTGCGATGTTCCGAGCAGGCCGCTGCTCCAGGGCTGGAAACGCAGATTCTCGTGCTCCTGCGCCGCGCCCACGGAAAGCCGCCACCCCTCGCGAACCTGGTAGTCCGCCCATGCCTCGACCCCGTACGTCGCCCCTTCGATACCGTTGCCCCAGTGCAGCGGCAGAATGGCTCCATCTCCCGCGAACTCGATGCTGCGCAGCTCGTCGTACACGTTGTAGTAGGTCGAGACCGAGATCGATAGCGCGGCGCTCGATTGTGCGCGCAGGCCAGTCTCGTACGCGGTCACGGTCTCTGGCCTGAAATCCGCTCCACCCACCAGGAACAACTCGCCGTCCAGGTACTCCTGGACGTCTCGATCAAACGGTGTGGGCGATCGGATGGCGCGCGATACCGCGGACCACAGCAGGAGCTGGTTGCTCACGTTCCACGAGAGTCGCCCATCGGGTAACGGCGTCGTGCCCGAGTACGGGTCGTCCTCGAGCTTCATTCCCAGGATCACTCTCAAGCGCGGTGTGAGGGTGATCGTGTCCTGCGCGAACAGATCGCCGAGGCTGAGCGAGCGACCGTCGGGGTTGAAGACCAAACCCGCCCCATCGGTGATGGCGTAACGGTTCACGCGCTCGCCGATACCCCACACGATCGAGTTCCAGCCGGCGAGGCCAAAGCTGTGTTGCAGCTCGATGTCGTAGGTGTTGAGCACGAAGCCCGCGCCGCCCACGTTGAAGCGCTCGCTGTGATCGAGATACGTCAGGACCTGCAGCGCCGAGTCCGGCGCGAAGGAATGGACCCACCGGCCGAGCAGGTCTGCGCCCGAGACGCCGGTGTCGGCGCTGTCCGGTGCGCTTTCGTTGCCGCGATAGGCATCGCCCTCCGCAGTCACCGAGTCCGCCGCCTGGCTCCAATCGGTGCGGAATCCCCCCTGAGCCTTCGACCAGCCGTCATCGGCGCTACCCCCGGAGGGTGTCTGCAGCGCATCGCCATGCAGCCCCTTGGCGTAAGCGCGGAACGCCGTGTCATCCACCTCGCCTCCGAAGCGAGCCGCGGCGTCGTCATCCAGATTGCCACCGGCCACGGTTACCAGGGTGCCCTGGGTATCGCCGGCCTTGCGCGTGATGATGTTGATCACGCCATTCATCGCGTTGGCGCCCCACAGCGTGCCATTGGGGCCGCTGATCACCTCGATGCGCTCGATGTCCGGGATCATCGTGTCGAGGGTGTCCCAGTAGACGCCGGAGTAGAGCGGGGAGTAGACGCTGCGGCCGTCGACCAGCACGAGCAGCTTGTCGGAGTAGCTCTCGGCACTCGAATTTCCACTGAATCCCCGCGCCGTGATGACGTAGCCGCTGGCGCTCGTTTGAAACACCTCGAGGTTGGGCGCAAGTCGCAGGATCTCCGGGATCGTCGTGGCACCCGAGCGCACGATGTCCTCGTGGCTGATGACATAGACGGCGGCCGCGGCATCGCCGAGGGGCTGCGGCGTCTTGGAGACCGAGGTGACCTCGACGTTCATCAGCTGCTCGAGGCTCAGCTTCTTGAGCTGGTCGGCCGAGGACGGCCCCGTGTCGCTTTGGCCGAGGGCCGGCCGTTCCAGAATGATTGCACCGAGTAGCGCAAAGCCCACCGCCCCCCAGGGCGGGCCGATGGCCGATCTATCCCTCGCGCGACCGTTCGTGTTCATCGCCCACGCATATCGATTGACGGTGGCTGATAGGCAGGAAGAATGCCCGGCGCGAGCAATAAGTGAAAAGCTCAGAGTCTCGAATCTGTGAGTGCAATCTCACCGCTCGGCGCGCGGTGCGGCCTGACTCAAATTTGAATCAATATTCAAACATCGGGTGTGCATGCAAGCCCGATGGTCGAATGGATGGCGATACTGCCAAGCTGCACCCGGCAATTCGGCCGCATGGCGGTCGTGGCCGGCTCTACGGTCAAGGTCGAGCTCGGGCGCATGTCGCAGATTTGCGAACTGAGTGGCGACGGGCTTCACAGGCGCCATCGCCCCCAGGTGTTAACGTATTTGCCTCTTGGGGCAGGCACTCAACCCATGGGGAGCACCGCTGGGAGCACATCTGTGACCTCCACTCTGGCAAGGCGCTCGGGAGAGCACCATTCTCGGGAGCCGATCCGCGTCCTCATCGTCGAGGACATCGAAGTCGAGGCCGAGCTGACTGCGCGGCAGCTGCGTCTCGATGGGATCGCTCACACGATGCAGCGGGTGGACACCGAAGCGGCGATGCGTGCGGCTCTCAGGGAGTTCCAGCCGAATATCATCCTCTCTGATTTCACGATGCCCCAGTTCGATGGTCCTTCCGCGCTCACCGTGGCCCGGGAGTGCGCGCCCGAGGTCCCCTTCGTCTTCGTCTCGGGCACCATCGGTGAGGAGCGTGCCATCGAGGCGCTGCGCCGCGGAGCAGTCGACTACGTACTGAAGTCAAACCTGGCGCGGCTGGGGCCGGCCGTGCGTCGGGCGCTCGATGAGGCCGCCGCGCGCGCGGTCGCACGACGCCAGGAGCGCCAGATCAAGCATCTGACGGGCGTGCTGCGCATGTTGAGTGGCATCAACAGCGCCGTCGTGCGCATCCAGGACCGAAACGAGCTGCTGCGCGAGGTCTGCCGGCTCGCCGTTGCCGTGGGGGGGTATACCTCGGCGATCGTTGCCCTGCGGAACGCGAAGACTCACGTGGCCGAGCCGGTCGCCTGTCACGGCACCGATGCGGAAACTGCGGCGAGGCTCTGCCAGCTCATCGGCCGGCGCGTGGCAACGAACATGAACAGCAGCAAGGCGAGCCGCGAGGCACCGGAAGCGCTGGTCTTCACCGAGGCTGAATATCGTCCGAGCCCGAGGACGGAAGGCTCCAGCGAGCCCGCCGGAAGCCCGATGGTCGCTCTGCCGCTCGTCGTAGACAAGACCGCGATCGGCGCCTTCAGCGTCTGCAGCATGGAGCCCGGGCCGGTGAGCGACGAAGAGATGCGCATGTTGCGCGAGGTGGCTGCCAACATCTCCTTCGCGCTGCAGTACCTGCAACAGGATTCCAAGGTTCGCCTGCTGTCGTACTTCGACGTGCTGACCGGCCTTGCCAAGCGCGCGCTCTTCTGCGAGAGGGTGAGCCGATTCCTGCAGACCTCCGGCACAGCCGGATCCCGATTCATCGTGGCGGTCGTGGATATCGAGAAACTGAGCGCCGTGAACGATTCCTTCGGACGCCACGCAGGCGACCGGCTCTTGCAGCTGCTGGCCGACCGTCTGAAGCGGTGCTTCGAGGACACGGAGCTCCTTGCGCATTTCAGCGGCGGTACCTTCGCCGTCGCGCAGCCCGTCTCGGGACCGTGGCAGGCCTGTCTCGAGAATTTGCGCGCACAGCTCGACGGCCTTTTCTGCAGGACGTTCTCCCTGGAGGGCAAGGACGTGCCGGTGGCCGCACGCAGTGGCGTTGCGCTCTTCCCGGATGATGGACGCGAGCCGGATGTTCTGGTCCAGAAGGGCGAGTCGGCCTTGCGGACGGCGAAAGCCTCGGGCGAGCGCCACGGCCACTTCAGCGCCGAGGACCACGCTGCGCGCCTTGCAGCAGTGGCCCTCGAGAGAAAGCTGCGCATTGCACTCGAGCGCCAGCAGTTCGAGCTGCACTATCAACCCAAGGTCGGAGTCAAGACCCGTCGGATCGAGGGCGTCGAGGCGCTCATCCGCTGGAACGATCCGGAGAGCGGCCTGGTCTCGCCTGCCCAATTTCTACCAGTGCTCGAGGAGAGCGGGCTGATCGTGGACGTGGGCGAATGGGTGGTCGAGCGGGCGGCACTTCACTGCCGGGAATGGGAGCGCATGGGGCTGCCGGTGCGAGTCGCCGTGAACATCTCGCCGCTGCAGCTGCGACGCCCTGAGTTCGTCTCGCGCTTCTTCAAGCATACGCATGGCTGGACGAGCATGGGTTGCGGCATCGATATCGAGATCACGGAAGGGGCCCTGCTCGGTGAGTCCTTGACCGAGGTGGGCAAGCTCAAAGTGTTGCGGGCTGCGGGCGTGCATGTCGCGATCGATGACTTCGGCATGGGCTATTCCTCCCTCGCGCGCCTGTCCGATCTGCCGATCGATACGCTGAAGATCGACCGCAGCTTCATCAGCAGGATGGGCGCCGATCCGCGCGCGCGCAAGCTCGTCTCCGTGATGATCTCGATCGCTCGCGTATTCAAGCTGAAGTGCGTGGCCGAAGGGGTCGAGCAACAGGAGCAGCTCGATGCGCTCTGGCAGCTCGGCTGCGATCAATCGCAGGGCTATCTGCACAGCAAGCCCGTCACCAGCGAGCAGTTCATCGCCTTGATGCAGAACGGCAACGGGCGGTTCATTCTGCCGCCCGAGCCGCATTCCGAGACTGCGCCAGAAGCCCGCAGCCAGGAATCCAAGACCTGAAATCTCGCGCACCGGGCCGTGCGCAAATCCGCCCTCGTGCTGCGATAGAATCCCCTCTGCATGGAGTCGGATCCACGCACGAGGCCCTCGATGAGAACCCGCCCGAATTTCCTGGTCTTGATGGCCGATCAGTTGACCGCGGCCGCACTGCGCGTTTACGGCGGGACGGTGGCGCGCACGCCCCATATCGATGCGCTGGCAACGCAGGGAGTGGTATTCGACTCATTCTATTGCAACAGTCCGCTGTGCGCCCCGTCGCGCTACTCCTTCATGGCCGGACAGCTGCCCTCGAGGATCGGTGCCTACGACAACGCGGCCGAGCTCGCAGCCGACACGCCCACCTTCGCACATTACCTGCGCGCGGCCGGGTACCAAACGATCCTGAGCGGCAAGATGCATTTCTGCGGACCCGATCAGTTGCACGGGTTCGAGGAGCGGCTGACCACCGACATCTACCCGGCAGATTTCGGCTGGACGCCCGACTGGGCCCGGCCGGCGGAGCGACCCAGCTGGTACCACACGATGGACTCGGTGACTCAGGCTGGTGCCTGTTCACGCACGAACCAGATCGACTTCGATGACGAGGTCGTCTACGCGGCATGCCAGAAGCTCTTCGACCTGGCGCGCAGCGAGGATCGGCGCCCGTTCTGCATGGTCGTATCGATGACGCACCCCCACGACCCGTATGTGGTGCCGGAGGAATACTGGAACCGCTACCGAGACGATGAGATCGATCCGCCACGTGTGCCGGATCTGACGGGGCAGGAGGATCCGCATTCCCGCCGGCTCAGACAGGTGATCGGCCTGGAGCTGGCGCAGCCGAGCCCCGCTCAGGTGCGCGCCGCGCGTCGGGCGTACTACGGTGCGCTCTCCTACATCGACGATCAGATCGGCGCCCTGCTCAAGGCGCTCGAGCGCGCGCGCCTCGCGGAGGATACCGTGATCGTGCTGCTGGCCGATCACGGAGACATGCTCGGCGAGCGAGGCCTGTGGTACAAGATGACCTTCTTCGAGCCTGCGTGCCGCATTCCCCTCATCGTGCACGCTCCGCGGCGATTCCGGCCGCGCCGCGTGTCCGAGACGGCCTCGCTGGTGGACCTGCTCCCGACGCTTGTGGCAATCGCGTGCGAGGGCGCGCCACCGCATTTTGCGGCGCCGATCGACGGCACGAGCCTGGTGCCAGCGCTGCGTGGAGAGCGGGCACCGGATCTGGCCGTCGGTGAGTACCTGGCCGAAGGGGCTGTCGCGCCGATCGTCATGATCCGGCGTGCACGCCACAAGTTCGTCCACTCTCCTGCCGACCCGGACCAGCTGTACGACCTCGTCGCAGACCCGCAGGAGCGGCTGAATCTTGCGCTGCAGCCGCAACATGCGTCGGTCCTCGCCCGCTTTCGTAACGAGGTGGCCGAGCGCTGGAACTTGCCCGCTATGCACCAGGCGGTGGTTGCAAGCCAAAGCCGGCGCCACCTCGTCTACGGGGCGTTACGCCAGGGACGCTATCGAGCCTGGGACTTCCAGCCGTTGCGCGATGCCAGCCGAAGCTACGTACGCAACGATCGTGAGCTCAACGAGCTCGAGCGGATGGCACGGTTTCCGCCCTTCAGTGGGTGAGGGAGTTGGGAGAGATCTCACGGATCGTGCGTGCTCCACATCCTGCCATCGCCAGACGCAGCTCCCGGTTGAGCATCTCGAGCACGCGCTCGACGCCCGCCTGACCGAAGGCCGCAAGCCCCCACGCATAAGGACGCCCGATTCCTACGGCGGAGGCTCCGAGTGCCAGCGCCTTGTACACGTCCGTCCCGCGGCGCACGCCCCCATCCACGAGTACCGGAACGCGTCCGGCTGCGGCACGAACCACTTCCGGTAGCGCATCGAGGGTTGCGCGACCGCTTTCGAGCGCGCGTCCGCCGTGATTGGACACGATGATGCCGTCTGCACCGTGCTCCACGGCGAGCTCCGTGTCCTCGCCGGTCTCGATGCCCTTCAGCAAGACCTTCATACCAGTCACATCCTTCACGCGCTTGATGAAGTCCCAGGTCAGCGCGGGCGATGTGAGGCCGAGTCCGCGCGTATCGATTCCTGCGAACATCGGCTCCGCCGCCAGGTTGAGACGAGGATTGCCGTGCTCGTCGACCGTGTGGCAGGCGCTGCAGGTGCGGGTGTCCTCTCGGCGAAGCCGCGCCGCCGTCACCGTGTTGCGGCCCGCCGGAGTGTCCACGGTCACTGCCACGACGGGGCAGCCTGCGGACTCCACACGTTTGAGAATCCGCTTCGTCACGTCGAACCGGTTGGTCGTATAGAGCTGGTACCACACCGGCATGCCACGCGCGGCGATCACCTCCTCGATCGAGAAGGAGGCCTGAGTCGAGAGGATCTGCAGCGCGTCCTGCGACTTGGTCGCACGAGCCACGGCGATATCGCCGTCGGGATGAAACGCGCGCAAGCTGCCGATCGGACAGCACAGCACGGGCGATGCGAAGCTCATGCCGAAGAGTCGGGTTGACAGCTCGATGTGGCTCACGTCGACCAGGCGACGAGGCCGCAGCTGATAGCGAGCGTAAGCTGCTTCGTTCGCCTGTAGCGTGCGGTCGCCGTCGACACCGCTTTGCAGGTAGCCCCAGTGTGCAGGTGGCACCACGCGCTGTGCGGCAGCCTCCAGATCGAATACATCGAGCGCATCGGCAGCCGTGCCAGGCAACGCCGCGGTGGGCGTCGAAGTGGCCTGGGCGCTCGGGTCCGCTCGAGCCCCGGGCGACCGGCCGAATCCGGCGGCGGCAAGCACGGGGCTCGCCCCGAGTAGTCTCAGCATCGCGCGGCGGTCATGGCGACTCATCGATCCCCCCCTCGGGCCGCCTGATGCTGGCAGGCCCCTGCCTTTGGTGCAATAGTCGTCCTCATGTCAGCTTCTCGGACGAAAAAGCCGCGCTCCGGCCACTCACCCGAGACAGTGGACGGCCGGGCGATCGATGAGATCTACGGTCTCGAGCCCGTCATCGACCCACAGCTGGAGCGCTCTGCATGGGTTCGCTCTCAATGGGTTCGCTGCCCGTACTGCGGAGAGTCGTTCGAGACCGCTCTCGACCTGAGCGCCGGCTCGGCGAGCTACGTCGAGGATTGCCAGATCTGCTGCCGCCCGATCGAGTTCAGGCTCGAGGTCGATCATGAGGGGACGTTGACCTCGTTTGACGTGTCACGCGGCGACTGAGCCCCACGGCAGCCACGCCCCTATCCTGCGAGCAGTCACGAGGAATATAGATCAAACTGGTGGGGCTCGCCGATCACGCGATCGAAGTGCAGTCCCAGCGCCTCGAGCACCGGCTCGGCGACCGGTCTCACCTGCTTCTCGATGTAGTGCTCGCGGTCGAGCGGATGCTTGCGGTTTTCGATGGGCTCCGCACCGGCAGTCGTCACGACGTAGCGAACCGATCGTCCCCGAGCCTGTCCCGACTTGCGCGCGGCTGCGACGTGCGGAGGCGTCGTCGTGGTGTAGTCGCTGGCAGCCTTGCGCAGGTTCTTGTGGTAGACCAGCTCCTCGTCGAGCTCGCCGCCGCGGACGCGTTTGACGATGTCCGCCAGATACGCATCGACGGGCTGATCCGTGAAAAGCCGCTCGTAGAGATCGCGCTGCACACGCTTGGCCAGCGCGGTCCAATCGCGGCGCACGACCTCCATACCGACGAACTCCACGTTCTGCGTGCCTTGAACCTGCAACAGGCCCGCATAGCGCTTGCTGGCACCGCGGGTGCTGTTGCGGGCGTGCGGTAGAAACAATCTGAGGTAGAGCTTCTCGAACTCGAGCTCCAAGCGGCTGCGCACGCGCCAGCGCGTCTCGATGTGGCGGGCGAGGTCGGCGTTCAATCGTCCGGCGAGCTCGAGCGCGTGGTCGCGCGCGCGGTCGGGTTCGGCGATGGCAGAGTGGACGAAGAGACTATCCGTGTCTCCGTACAGCACGGCAAACCCAGCCGACTCGAACCATTGCTTGGACCAGAGGAGCATCTCTTTACCGAGCCCGGTGATCGAGTTCGCAAGGACTGGGTTGAAGAAGCGGCACGCAGGCGTGCCGAGCACGCCGTAGAAGGAGTTCATGAGAATCTTGATGGCGTGCGCAGCGACGGCGTCCCCCCTTCTCTTGGCTTCCTCGCGTTGCGGGAATAGCTCATCGAGCAGACCCGGGAGGATCGCAGGCTCGCGCCGGAACGCGCCGGCCGGCGTGCGGATCAGATCGCTTCCGGGTGCGGGGTTCGGCACGTAGCTCACCGGGTCGATGTTGAAGGTGCGAATCAGGCTCGGATACAGGCTCTTGAAATCGAATACCCACACGTTGCGGTGCAGGCCGGTGACCGGCTCCAGAACGTGTCCGCCCGCCTGCGATTCGTGCACCCGCGAATCGCTCGACCTGACGCTCGGGGCCACCAGGTGCGCCCGTTCGAGCTCGCAGAGGTAGAGGAAGTCGAACGAGGCGATGCTCGCCGCCACCCGATCGGGCGTCATGCCCGTCAACCGGCTGCGCGCAAACGCGAGCCTTACCAGATCGAGCTTCTCGACGATCTGATAGGCCAGGCGAGCATCGGTGCGCGCGTACAGCGCGAATGCGGTCAGATCGTGCCGGTAGTTGTGGACGATCTCCGCAATCCGGTCACGCACATCGCCGCTGACCGCCTTGCCTTCGCCGAGCACTTCGCGCGCCACGGCGTCGAGTGAGTAGTCGCTCATGCGCACGAAAGCACCGCGCAGCAGATCGATGCCATCGAGCACCACGCGACCGGGGATGCTTGCCTGGCCGCTGCCGAAGTATCCCTCGGCCTTGCGAATTCGCATCCCGCCGGGCTCGCGGCCCAGAGCGAGGGGGTGACGCAGCCGTGCGGCAATGCGATCGAGCGCCGTCAAATCGAAGTCGACGATGTTCCAGCCAGTGAGCACATCGGGATCGAGGGTCGCAATGCGCTCACAAAAGCCATCGAGCGCCGCCCGCTCGTCGAGGCAGCGCACCGCACGCTCCGGCATTGCCCGATCGCTGGCATCGACGACCAGCACTTCGTCGGTGCCTGGCCCGAACAGAGAGATCGCGAGCAACCGCTCCCCCTTCGCGTCGGTCTCGATATCGAAGGATAGAATTCGCGGCTCGATCGCCACCTCGGCGGGAGTCAGCGTCGGATTATCGAAAACGATCAACCCAGCGCTTCGAGCCACCCGATCACCCTGGATCTCGCATGCGCCCTTGACGCCTCGCTCGATGAGGTAGCGCACGGCAAAGCGCACGTCGGCTTCGAAAGTCTCGATCCCAGCAGCCTGCAATCGATCACGAAGCGGTGGCACATCCGCGGGCACCTCGACCTCGATGCGGCTTGCAGGGGCACCTTCGAACGTATGTCGATCCGCGAGCGAGGACTGCGGCGAACCGAGCGCTCGGGCCCGATCCGCATCGGCGGCACGAATGTAGAAGTGCGGCCGCTGACGATCATCGCGTACCAGGAAGGCCCCGCCTTGCTCGAGTCGCCCGTAGAGATGCACGACCGGGACGCGGCCGCCATGGGCGACCGTCGACACCCGATAGCTAGCCTGAAGAATGAAGCCGCGTGCGCGGTGCGCTATGGGCGCCGAGATGTCATCCTGCCGCATCCAGAGCCTCGAGCAACAGGCGCGCGAACTGCGGGCCGGTGCCCGCCTCCTCGTGCTTGAAGTAGACGAACACCTCGCTGCAGCTCGCGGTTTTCTCCCGGATGAGTTGCGCCCACCGCTCGATATCGTGAGGAGTGTAGCCCTCGTCGCGCAATCGAAAGTACCCGTACGCCGCGGTGATCTCCACGGGCGTCGTCATCTTTTCGCTGTCGGCGACACACAGCGCCAAACTCCTTGCTCGCAGCCGCGCATAGACCTCCTCGTCGAGCCACGAGGCATGCCGAAACTCGAATGCGGCGCGCACCCCTGGTGGAAACTCCGCGAGAAAACCATCGAGAGCGGTCAGGTCCTTCCGGAAGTACGGAGGCAGCTGGAAGAGCAGAACGGCGAGCTTGGGACCGAGCTTCGCGGCGGTATCGATGAAGTACCGCAGCGAGTCGGCGCAGTCGCGCAGCCGCGCATCGTGGGTGATGCGCTTCGGCGCTTTGAGAGTGAATTTGAACTCCGGAGGGGTTTGTGCGCTCCAGCCCTCGAGGATCTTCGCCGTGGGTGAGTGGTAGAAGGTGTAGTTGATCTCAACGGTCGCGAGGCGCCCTGCGTAGTACGGCAGCATCTTCGAGGTGGGCATCTTGGGCGGATAGAAGCTGCCCCGCCACTCGGGATAATTGTAGCCCGAAGTTCCAACCCAGATGGTCACCTCTGCCCTCCGGGGGAGCTCAGTGCTCCTGCGTTACCAGGCGGCGGTACTGCCCCAGGTGGCGGATGGCGTGCTGAGACTTGCCCTGCAGCTCGTAGAGGCGCGCGAGATTGTAGTGGCAATCCGCAAGAGTCGGATCTTCGGAGATCGCCGCGTGATATGCCTCGAGAGCATCGTCCGGCTTGCCCAGATCCTCCAGCAGGACGCCGAGGTTGAACATCAGCAGCGAATCGGCACCGCAGCGCTCGATCGCGCGACGGTAGACCGTCTCGGCCTCGCGTGTTGCACCCTGCTCGTGCAACAACCGGCCGTGGTTGATCCAGGCGCCCACATTCTCGGGGTCCATCTCCACCGTGCGCTCGTAGGCCCGAAGCGCCGCCGGGGCGTCGCTACTCTCGAGCTCGAGCGCCTCCGCGAACCATTCGTCCGCGCTCTTCGCATGCTTGACTTCGGTACGCTCGAGCGCAGTGACCGAGCTCTCCGGTCGCTCGACCATATGCAGGACTCCGTCCTGCAGGCGAACGTCCAGGCCCAGAAGGTACTGACCGTCATCGGCCTGCCAGTGCTGGCTGCCGTCGCGCACCACGACGCGATCTCCGAGCGCGCAGATGTTGAGCCCCGAGAGCGGCATCGTTTGGGGCAGGTGTCGTTTGAGCGACTCGAGAGAGTGCCGGATGCGCTTGCGCGGAATCTTGGCCTGGATCAGCGCGCGAGCGGTCCGCAGCACGATGAGATCCTGGAACGAGAAGAGGTATTCGCGGCGCGGCCCGCGTGTGGGCCTCACGAAGCCCACTTTGATGAGCCCTTGGAGGGTGCTGCGCGGCAGCTGCAGCACTCGCTCCACGTCGCGAACGTTGTACAAAAGCATCCCCGATCCTTCGGACTCCGACTACCTTGGCGCCGGCACCCGGTGCGCCGGCAACCCCGCTCGACTAGCGACCTCGCTTGGCCGTCTTGCGAGCCGGTTTGGCTGGCTCCTCGACACGCTTGGGGGCACGCCGCGGACCGAGCTGCGAGGTGGAGGCCCGTGCCGCATCCCCCCGCTCGAGGCTCGCCCGCAACGCCTCCATCAGATCGATCACCTTCCCGCCTTCCTCCGCGGGGAAATCCGCCACAGAGATCTCGCGCCCCTGAACTTTCTTGTCGATCGCAGCCTGAATCCGTGCGCGTAGCTCATCCGTATAGGCCGTGGGATCGAATCGGTCGGAGGTCTGCTGTTTGATGAGTTGCTGTGCCAGCTGCAGCTCCGCCGCCTTCACTTCCGGCTTGGGCACGTCCACTTCAGTTGCCGGCCGCACGTCTGCCGCGAAGTGCAGTTGTTGCAGCGTCAGCACGTTCCCCACGGGCCGCAGCATCACGATGTACCCCTTGCCCCTGGTCGCCCAACGACCTACCGCGCAGAGCTTCGACTGCTTGAGAGCCTCGGTCAGCAGTCCGTAGGGCTTGGCAGCGCCCTTGTCGGGCGCGAGGTAGTAGGTTTTGTCGAAGTAGACTGGGTCTATCGACTCCACGGGCACGAACTCCGAGATATCTATCGAATGCGTACCGGCCTCCTCGAGAGCCTTGATCTCCTGCGGCTCGAACGTGACGTACTGATCCTTGGCAAACTCGTACCCCTTCACCATGTCCTCACGATCGACGATCGACCCATCCTTGGCGCACACGTACTGTTGCTTCAGGCGCGAACCGCAGCCCTTATGCAGCAGGTTGAAGGAGATGGTGTTGGAGGTCTGGGTCGCGCTGTAGAGCTTCACTGGGATCGCGACGAGCCCAAACGAGATGGTGACGGATCCGATCGAGCGTGCAGCCATGATGGTACCCTTCAGGAGGATCAGCGGCGCCTCGTGCCCAGCCGGAAAGCCTGCGCGAGACTCTGCTTCTTCAGCAGCGCATCATGCCATCGGTCGCCGGTCTTTTCCAATCGGGCGATCGCATTTGAAACTGTGAAGTGCGTCGGGTCGGCAGACTCGAGCTCCTCCCAGGCAAGGGGCATTGAGATGGGGGCGCCTGGACTGCCGCGCGGCGAGTAGGCGGCAGCCAGAGTCTTGCCGCGCACGTTCATGTTGTAATCGATGAAGATCTTGCCCGTGCGCTTCTGCACCGACCACTCGAGCGTCACCTCCTTGGGATGCTCCTTCAGGACATACGAGCCCACCATCTCACAGATCTGGCGGGCGTTGTCGAAGGTCACGTTGCGCTCGATGGGAACGAAGACGTGCAGCCCCGTCTTGCCGGTCGTCTTGACGATTGCGCTGAGCGACATCTGCTCGAGCAGGGCCCGCAGCCAGAATGCGACTCTCTTGCCCGCGGCAAAGCCCCTCTCGTTGAGCTCGGGCTCGGCTCCCTTGGGCTCCTTTCCCGAGTAGATGTACGGATCGATGTCGAAGACGAGATAGTCGGGGTAGTTGAGTACCGAGGCCTCCAGTGACTCGAGCGAGGTCGCATAGTCAGTGCCCCGGCTCACGGCGTCGGGCGCCGGCGATGCGCGGGAGTGCCACACGTGAAACTCCAGGGTGCCGTTCTGGCCGAGCCACAGCAGCGTCGGCAGATTGTTGGCGAGGATGTAGCGATGCGGCCCGCTCCTGTGCTCGGAGAACACCTCGACCGTCTCGACAAAGTCGGGCAGCTTCTGGTCCCAGTGCTTCTGAAAGAAGCGTTCGCCGTGGATGCCCTCGGGCATGCGAATCATCGTGAAGGGTCGGTCCATCAAATGCGGCAGCATGTATGGAGAGACCCCAGCCAGGTAGCGGATGAAGTCGCGCTTGGTGATGGGGGGCTGGCGCGTGATGGGGTCGGCAGGCCAGTAGATGCGGTCGAGGTTGGTCAGCCGCACGCGTGCACCGCTCATCTCGAGGTCGAGTCGCGCGGCCGTGCCGCTGAGCTGGCGTATGACGGCCTGGATCTGCTCGGCCGCCGGGGGGTCAGGCGGCTGCGCAACCGGGGTTGCGATGCTCGAGCGCTCAGTATCGGTCGACGTGGGCCTGCGCACCTCGTGTGCCGGGACATCGTCCCGCAGCCTCAGGAACACCGGCGCCCGCAGGAGGCCAGCCGGAGTCCACTCGGCGAAATTCACCTCCGCTACGAGCTGCGGCTCGAGCCAGGAGGTCGGACGGTGGATGGGCGGTTTCTCGGCGAAAGGTGAGGTCTTGCGCGTGAGCTGGCGCGTGCGTCGCGAGAGCTCCTCGAGGGAGGCGGCGTTCAAACCCGAGCCCGCATGTCCGGCATAGCGCAACTGATCTGCCTCCCAGTAGCCGAGCAGCAAAGCCCCGAGAGGCTCCCGTTCTCCCTTGCCCTGCGTGAACCCTCCTATCACGAATTCGGCGGAGCGTACCGGCTTCATCTTGAGCCACGAGGACGTGCGCCGTCCCGGTTGATAGATGCCATCCCGCCGCTTGGCCACGATGCCCTCATACCCGGCCTGGAGGGCGGCGGTGTAGAGCCGCTCGGCATCATCCCCGGCGTGTATGAGCTGTACACGGGAGGAGGGCAGCAGACATTGCGCCAGGTAGCGGCGCCGGTCGACGTACGTAGCGCCTCGCAGATTCACTCCCCCGAAATGCAGCAGATCGAAGCAGACGAACGCCGCGGGCGTGCTGCGCTCCGCACGGGCGATCTCCGTCGTGTCCTTCAGCTGTGCGCGATTCTGCAGCGCATTGAAAGAGGGTCGTCCGTCGGCGCCCAGTGCGACGATCTCCCCGTCAAGCACCATTCGGTCGATGAGTTGAGCCGCAAGATCGGCGACGATCTCGGGAAAGAGCGCGGTGAGGTCGAGCCCGCGCCGGGATTGCAGCCTGACCGTGCTGCCCTCCACAAATGCCAGTGCGCGATAGCCATCGAGCTTGGGCTCGAAGAGCCACTCGGGGTCGGAGCGCGGCCTTTCGCCTGTCATGGCGAGCATCGGTGAAAGTGCGGTCGGCATGGGCTCCAGGGGGCCCGTCGGTGCGAGTCCGGCGGCATCCAGGCGTGGCGGCGCGTGGGCCGGTGAAAGCTCATCGAGTGTGGCGCCGCTCAGGACGGAGCGGTCGCGCGCGAGGATGTCGCCCGCCTGGGCGAATCGATCCTGGTGCTTGATGAGGAGCCATTGATCCTTGACGGCCGTGCGCACGAGCGCGAACGAGCCCTTCAGCTTCTCTCCTCTCAGGAAGAAGCCGAGCTTGCCTTGTTTGAGCCCACTGCGAACACGCTCTTCGGCTTCTGCGCGCTTGCCGAAGGAGTAAACTCCTTTCTCATCCGGCGAATAGACCCCGCAGTCCCACACGATCACCCGGCCCGCGCCGTACTGCTTCGGAGGAATCACGCCTTCGAACGAGGCATACTCGAATGGATGATCCTCGACGGCGATCGCCATTCGCTTGTCGCTCGTTGCAAGCGAGGGTCCCTTGGGCACCGCCCAGGATCTCAGGACTCCATCGAGCTCGAGCCGGAAGTCGTAGTGCAGGCGCCTGGCCGCGTGCTTCTGCACGACAAACAGCAATGGACCGCTGCGCTTGGAAGCCAGCGCAGGAGCGGGTTCGGGCGTGCGCGTGAAGCTGCGCTTGGCCGCATAGCGGGCGAGGGGGCGCTGAGTCTTGGCGCCCGGGCGCGTAGCGCGCCCTTTTGGCCGCTGAGCCTCCGCCATACCGGTTACGCACCGCTCCAGAGCTTGTCACTGGCCAGACGCGCGCCCTGAGCGAGTGATTCCAGCTTGGCCCAAGCGAGCTGCGGATGCACGCGTCCGCCGAATCCGCAGTCGGTGCCGGCGATCACGTTTTCGCGTCCAACGAGAGCCGCGAAGCGTTCGATCCGCTCAGCCACGAGTTGCGGATGCTCGATCAGATTGGTCGAGTGGCTCACCACGCCGGGGATGAGGACGGTGCCCTGCGGCAGGCGGACCCCCTCCCAAACATGGTATTCGTGCTCGTGGCGTACGTTTGCGGCCTCGAAGGAGTATCCGCCGGCGTTGACGGCGAGCACGACATCCAGAAGCTCCTCGAGCCCTACATCGTGCGCGTGCGGACCATGCCAGCTGCCCCAGCAGATGTGATATCGGATTTGCTCGCGCGGAATGTGCGCGAGGGCATGGTTGAGAACCTCCACACGCTGCATGCAGCGCTTTCGGTAGGCGGCGCTCCCCATCGCGAGGCCGATGCGATCCCACAGCGCCGCGGTCCATGCATCGTCGATCTGCACGAGAAGGCCAGCCTCGGCGATCGCCTGGTACTCCGTCCGCAAAGCATCGGCGAGCGCGTAGAGGAACGCCCGCTCGCTCGGGTAGTACTCGTTGAAGCGATAGGGCTCGATGCTCGCCGGTGCTGCCACGGGTAGGAACGCCTCGGTCACGGGCGTTGCGGCGATGGCACTTCGCAAGTTCGCCACGTCGCGTGCGACCAGGCGCTGTCCGATGTACGCAATCGGTTGCGTGCACACCGCTCGCCCGGGCGCACTGGAGGGGCTCGCATGCTGATAGCCGGAGGAATAGAAGAGCGTGCCGCGCTGTGCGGCCTCCTCGTAGAAGCCACTGAAGGCGCGGTAGTCCTCGCCTTGCAGAAGCAAGGGGGGCTCGGCGCCTTGCCGGGGCCTTGCCTCGAATCCACCCAGACGGTTGTCGAGGTAGGCGAGCCAGTGTCCCTTGCTGAGCTCCCCGTCGCTCACCACGTCGATGCCCGCTTGGGCTTGGCGGCCGACGATCGCGGCGACCTGCCGAGTCAATTGCTGCTCATAGTCAGGAGCCGCAGGATCCAGGTCGGGCGGTGTCGGCAAGCTGCCCGCGTGCGTCGTGAGGATTCTGTCGATGCTTCGTTGCGTACGTCACCTCGCAAAGGGCCCGGATTTAGCCCGCCCCGCGCCGCCCCGCTCTCATCATAGGCCGCGCGACCACTGCACGGCGAGCGGGCCGCAACGAGCGACGCAGTCGGTGCGCCAGAACGGTCAAGGGCACCATGCTCTACGCTCGAAGCGATCGTTTGTGTTAGAAGCTCACAGGTTTCTGCAACGCTCGAAGGGGAGGCTGGGTCATGATGGAGCGCATGCGCTGTCCGGATCCGACGATCACGCGCTGCAAGCTGGGGAGGCTTCTCCTGATCAGCGCACTTGCGCTCCTGGCGATGCGCTTTGTCTTCGAAGCCCCTCTTGCTGTCGCAAGCGATGGTCCTCGCGAGACCCTCCTGCTACGTCCCGATCGGGTCTGGACCGCTGGGGAGCGCTCGCATACGGGCTGGGTCGTGCTCGTGCAATCGAACAAGATCGTGGCGGTGGGGCCGAAGGATATGGTGCATGCGCCTGAGGGCGACTCGGTCACCACGATCGATTTGCCGGGCACGACCTTGCTTCCCGGTCTGATGGATATCCATTCACATCTCTTCCTTCATCCCTACAACCAGACCTCCTGGGACGATCAGGTCTTGAAGGAGCCCGTGCCATATCGCACGTTGCGGGCCGGCGTGCAGGCGCGCAACACGCTGTTCGCTGGGTTCACGACATTGCGGGATCTCGGCACCGAGGGTGCAGGGTATGCGGACCTGTCCGTGAAGCGGGCGATCGAGGAGGGTCTCATCCCGGGGCCGCGGCTGTTCGTGGCGACGCGCGCGATCGTTGCGACCGGAGCTTATGGTCCCGCGCCCCGCAGTTTACGTCCCGATATCTGCTGCACCCCACAGGGCGGCGAAGAGGTCAGTGGCGTTCCGGACATCATTCGCGCGGTGCGCGAGCAAGCAGGGCGCGGCGCGGACTGGATCAAGATCTACGCGGACTACCGTTGGGGCCCGGGCGGCAGTCTGCAACCCACGTTCTCCGAGGAAGAGTTGCGTGCGGCTGTGGAGACGGCGCACTCCTCTGGGCGGCCGGTCGCAGTGCACGCGATGACCCCCGAGGGCATGCGCCGCGCGGTGCATGCCGGGGTCGATACGATCGAGCACGGCTATGGCGGGACCGCGCAGGTGTTCAAGCTGATGGCAACTCACGGGGTGGCCTACCTGCCCACACTCACTGCCGTCGAGGCGGTCGCGGAGTATTTTCAGCATTACGAGCGGGGCAAGAGCCCACCCACTGCGGGGATGCAGGAGGCTGCGCAGGCGTTCAAGACGGCGATGAGGACGGGGGTGACGATCGGATGCGGCAGCGATGTCGGGGTATATACCCACGGTACGAATTATCGGGAGCTCGAGTGGATGGTTCGCGACGGGATGAGCCCCGTCCAGGCGCTCACGGCGGCCACCGCGACCGATGCCAAGATCCTGCGCAAGGAACAGGAGCTGGGCCGTATTCGCGTAGGGATGCTCGCCGACCTGATCGCGGTGCCCGGTGACCCTACGTACGACATCGCCGCGATCGAGCGAGTCAGCTTCGTGATGAAGGACGGCGTGATCTACAAGCAGCCCTGAATTCGGAGCATCATGGCGTCAGCTCCGACACTCCTGCGGTCTCGGCAGCACCGGCCCTCACTCGCGCTATATCTCAGGATCAAACATGGTCAGCCCAGCGAACGCAAATGAGCGTACCGTGATCGAATTCTTCGCCGCCTTGAGCACCGGTGACCTCGAACGGGTTCGGACGTTCCTGCACCCGCAAGCAACCTGGACGCCGCAGGTACGCGATGTGCCCGGAGCAGGAGTCCACAAAGGACACCAGGGCATCATCGACGAGTTCCTCACGCCGGTACGCGGGCTGTTCCAGCCGGGTGATCCGAAAGTCATCGTCGACACGATCGCCTCGAACGGGGCGCTGGTCCTGACCGAAACTCGCGGGGTCGGGCGCTTGAAGGATGGCCGCGCGTACTCGAACCTTTATGCGTGGGCGATCGAGGTGCAGGAGGGTAGGATCACGACGATCCGGGAGTACATGGACAGCCACTACGTCGTGGGCCTATTCGCATAGCACGCCGGCCGCGCTTGGGCGAAGGCGACGGTAACTTGCCCCACCGAGCCGGGGGGGGCGGCGAGCCCGGTCCCGCCGAATGAGCGGGTCGCGGTCGATGTGGTAGGATGCGCACCCCCAAGTGACAGCTCTTTCGGGCTGCCACTGTTCACATTCGGCGCGCCCGTAGCTCAGTTGGATAGAGTACCTGGCTACGAACCAGGGGGTCGGGAGTTCGAATCTCTCCGGGCGCGCCACTGATTCAAGTACTTATCCATCACGCCGACCGCCGAAGCCAGGTGGTTGCGGAAGAATCAGGCTGTCGAGGACTGAGCGGGCCACGCGGTTCAAAACGACGAGGCGCTCCTCGCCATTCTTCACCCGATCGGCGGGGATCAGAAATACCGACGTGTCGAGCGCGGGCACTTTCACTTCATAGCTCCATTTGAGCCCGCAGATCTCCTGTTCGCTCGAGCTGCGCCAGACTACAGCGATTCACTCGGGAGGCGAAGGATTGCCCAGGTTAGCACGGAAGAAACGCACGACCTTGGCGTTGAACTTGGTGTGGAAGACGGCTCGATCGAAGCCGGACGCGTCCGAACAGATTTCAGGCTTAATGGCGGCCAGACGTTTGTCACATGGCGGTAGGAAGTCGTAGTGCCCCGCACCCGCTGCCACTTCAAAGTCGGGCGATATCGGCAGCGCCTTGCGCACAGCCGCTTCGTAGTAAGGGTTGGGCTGGTGTCGGTCGTTTGTCGCATGCCAGAGCTGGACGGGAATGCGGACGTTTCTCAGTCCGGGCTTCTCAAACGTGAATCCGAATGCCGGGGCAGCCGCGACGATCGCCTGGATCCGCGGGTCGGAAACCCACGCGTTCTTCGGGACGTGTATTGGAGGATTGCGCGGATCCATTCCCGCCTGGCGCATTGCCGTGCACAGGTCGTGGTCGGGATGCTCACGGCAATAAGGCCCTATGCGGCTCAAGTCTGGCACGCCGCCGGCTGCCACCAATACCGTAAAACCGCCGTTGGAAAATCCGAACGCCCCAACTTTACTATTGTTGAGCAATTGGTGGTCCGGCCATTTCTCAAGCATGTAGGAAATCAGCCTGTGCAGTTGCTTCGGCCTGCGCCAGAGTTCCAGGACCTTGCTTTGATCATAGTAAGTGTCACCGGCATGATCTATGGCCGCGACGACGAAGCCTGCACGGGCGAGAGCGATCGCGGTGTCGTAATGACCATCGTAGGAACCGCCGCCGCCATGCGAGATCACGATCAAACGCAGATCCTTGCCCGCCAGCGCAACGTTCGAATAGACGCCCGGCCAGGAGGTCGCTGCCGCCGAATTCCCTTGCGAGGCCGGATACCACACTCCACCCTTCAGCGGGGCTTCCGGTGGGTTCGGAACCTGGATCTTCTCGAATCCGACCATGCGGTTCTCGGCGGCCCGAGTCGCCGTCATGAGAGCTGTGAGACCAAATAGAAAACCGATTACCTTCAAATGGCACACTTTCTCGGTCCCATTGCAGAGTTGCGTTCCCGAGTTTAACCGGGTGCTCCCTGCTCAGCTCAATGACCCGCCAGAGGTGAGTTGAGCGAGAATCTTCCATTGACCGGTGCGGTCACCGTGCCGAGTTGACGGCCCAAGCGACTGCCGAGGTTGTGCTAGGTAAGCTGAGGAAAATGGCAAACATCGCAGTGAGCGAAGCTGACCCGCAGGGCGCCGGGCAGGGATGGCGAAGGCGCAATCTCTCCGGGCGCGCCACTCGATCGGATCCTTGCACTCATCGCGGGGATTTGGCGACGCCTCCAGCGTGCGATAGCCAGCAGCCCCAGACCGGTCAGCGCGAGCAGCGTCGGCGAGGGCTCCGGCACGGTGCCAGTGGTGCCAGTCGTGCCGGTCGTGAGATCCCCGGTCTCGAGGTCGAGCGACAGATCGACCACCGGACCGGTACCAACTTCGTACTCAAAGACATCGTTGACGAAGGTATCGTCGAGCCCGAATGTCGAGGCAAACGCCGATCCATCGCTGTCCACAAAGAAGGTGTCCACGTTGAAATCCCCGGAGGTCAGGAAGGCCAAGGGGTTCGCACCGTTCTTGAAATCGAACAGGATGCTGCTGTCACTGATCTCGACGCTGTTGCCAGGATTGAGTACCAGTGTGCTCTCGAGGTAGCCGCCGCTGCCGTTAGGGTCCACCTCGAAGGCGATCGTGCCGCCGGTCTCCGTGAGGTTGCCCATGATTCTCAGAGGGTCGGGCGATGCGCCGACTTGCACGGCGCCACCGGTCACCGTCACGTTGCCGATCAGCGTACCGTTGCCCCCGATCGTGCCACCGCTGTTGGTGATCCCACCCGCTGCCTGCAGCGTACCGCCCGTCAGTATTGTCTCCCCGGAGTTCTGCGTGTACGCACCCGCAATCAGCGTGGCGCCCGAGCCGATGCCAACGTTGGTGAAAGCACCTCCGCCCGACGTGAATGTACCCACCGTGGTGAAGGTGTCGGCGTAGATCGCAACTTGGCCCTCGTTCGTGGTATTGCCGGTCACCGTCGTCGTACCACCTCCCTGGTTGAAGGTTCCTCCTTGATTGACCTGCAGCGTCCCAGTCGTGAGCGCGCCACCTTGCAGGGTGTACGTAGCCGGGTTGCTGCTGTCGGATTCGGGGTTGAGCAGTAGGGTTCCGGTAATCGTGTTGGTCGTGCTGCCGCTCTGTGTGAAGGAGCCGACTGTGCCAATTCCCGTAAGACAACCGAAGAGTGACGCTCCGCAGAGATCGTTGTCTCCGCCTATCGTTTCGGATGCGGCTGCCAGTGACCCACCCTGCAGAACATAGGTGCTGGTCGCGGCGACCTGGGCTCCCACCGACAAGCCGCCCGTCAGGGTGTTCGAGCCGCCGGTCTGAGTGAAGCTCGCCGCCCCACCAAACCCGATCGATTCGTTGCCGGCGCTGATGCTGCCGGACTGCAGTAGATAGCTGCCGCCAAAGAAGCCTACGAGCAGATTGCCACCGCCGCTCACGGTATTGCTGCCGCCCGACTGCGTGAACGCACTGCCCAGCAACAGCTCGCTGCCCGAGGAAGTAACGGCACCGCCGTTCAGGTTGAAGCTCGCAAATGTCACCGATGCGCCGTCGAACCGGAACGTACCACCGGCATTGACGTTGATGACCGAGGCCGCCAGCTGTCCGCCCTGCGCATCGTAGGTGCCGCTGCTGCCGGCCTGCGAACCGACGGTGAGCGTGCCATTCAGCTCATTGACCGATGCCAGACCGTTACTGCTCGTCACCAGCGTGCGCGTCGTCCCGTCGTAAGGTGCGAGAACATTCGCACCGCCCGTCTGGGTGAAATTGCCGTTGCCGAGGAAGCCGACCTCCTCCACCGCGGCCGACAGGTAGCCACCATTGAGTGTGTAGTTACCGGTGGTGCCCGCATCGAGCCCCAGCACGAGCGCGCCGGAGACCGTGTTGGTACTGGAGGCGTTCGCGGCGATGATGGCGCTGTCGGGTACCGAGGAGCCGCTCTGCGTGAAGCTGCTGGTTGGATAAGACGCGTTCACGGCCGCCGTCGTCCCGATGAGTTCGTTGCCGGTCGTCGTGAGCGCGGCGACCGGGTTTCCCGCGCTGAACCCGGAGGTCACACCGTTGAGCGCAAACGTGCTGTACACCAGCGTGCCGCCGGTCTGATTGAGCGTGCCGCCGGGGGCGACCTCGACCTCCGTGATCGCGAGCGACCCACCCTGCACATTGGCCGTGCCGCCGACCGACAGCGTGCCCAGGTTGGCGGTACCCCCCTGCTGGGTGAACGTGCCGCCGCTCTCGATCTGCAGCGAATTCGCCAACAGGTTCGTTGTTAGCGGGGTTCCGGAGGCGTCCTCGGACACCGATTCGGTGAGCGAACCACCTGAATTCACCTGGATTGCATTCGCCGCCAGCGTTCCCCCCTGCAGCGCGTAGCTCGAGCCGGCGGCGGTGGGATAGTAGGCGATGGTCAGCGTACCGGTCACGCTGTTGGCGGTGTTCGGCCCTTGGGTGAATTGGCCGATCGCATTCTGGCCGATGTTCTCGTTCTGGGCGGTCAAACTGTTGACCGCGCCGGAGATGGAGTCGGCGGTCAACGAGTAGGTGCCGTTGCCAGAGACCCCTCCCAGCGCAAGGTTGCCATTGACGGTGTTGGTCGTACCATTACCACTTTGGACAAATTCACCCGTGGCATAGCCGCCGATGGTTTCTCCACCCGTGACCAAAGTGCCTGCCTGCAGCAGGTACGTGCCTGCTACGGTACTCTCGCCACCCAGCACCAGTACGCCGGCCGCGGTATTCATGCTGCCGGCACCAGTCTGCGTAAAGGTGTAGGACCCCCCCTCACCCGGCACGTCGAGAAGCTCATTGCCCGCGGCGGTCACGGTCCCGCCGCTCAGGTTGAACTGTGAAAACTGAACGGCCCCACCGTCGAACTTGAAAGTCGCCCCGGTGCCGACGGTGATCGTGCCGGCATCGAGCATGCCGCCCTGCAGGTCGTAGCTGGCGACGTTGCCGGAGCTGGATGTCACGAGCAGCGCATCGGCAATCGTGTTGACGCCGCCGCTCTGCGTGAACGTGCCGGTGCCGAGATTTCCGACGGTCTCGTTCTGGGCACTCACGGTGCCGCCCTGCAGTAGGTAGGTCGCGGTGCCGATCACGCCGACGTCAAGGGCGGCACCACTCGCGACCGTGTTGCTGCCCGCTGTCTGGGTGAAAGTGCCCGAGGAAAGAAGCTCATCGGCGGACGCCTGAACGGTGCCGCCATTGAGGTTGAAATTGGTAAACGCCAGGCCACCTCCGTTGAAATTGAAGGTGCCGCCGGCATTCACCTGAACCGTACCCGCGTTGAGCGATCCACCGTTCAGGTTATACGTGCCCGTTGCGCCGGCGTTGGCGGCCAGGGTGAGGTTGCCCGTCGTGTTGGTGCCACCGGTCTGCGTGAAGGTGCCGGTCCCGTTCTCACCGATGTATTCGGTGCCCGCCGACAGCGTCGAAGTCGCCGTCGGACCCGACAGCTCGTACGTGCCGACGCCCCCGGAAAGAGTGCCAAGCGAGAGGCCCGAGCCCAGTGTGACGCTGCCACCGTTTTGCTGAAAGTTGCCGGTTCCGGATTCACCGACGATCAGGGAGCCCTCGACGCTCACCTCGCCTGCGCTGAGAGCATAGGTGCCGGTGATGCCGGGGGCCGAGCCCAGGTAAAGGCTCCCTCCGGTGACATTGTTTGAGCCCCCGGTCTGGGTGACGGCATACGAGGTGTTCGACTGGCCGAGTGAATCCAGGATCTCGTTGTACGTACTGTTGACGCTGCCGCCGGCGATGTTGAGGGCTGCGAAGTTGATCACGCCTCCCTGCGTGAGGTTGAGCGCGCCGCCCGTATTCACCTGAATCGTGGCGGCGTTGAGGGTCCCAGCCTGCAGCGCGTAGGTGCCGAAGCCGTTGATGGTGAGCGTTCCCGTTACGGTGTTGCTGCCACCGGTCTGCAGGTGCTCACCGGGTCCGGTGGTGCCGATGGTCTCGTTGATCGAGGTGAGCACGTTGGCGGCCTGGCTCAGCGTGATCAGCTGGTCCGTGCTGCTGTTGCCCTCGATGGTGAGGCTGTTGAGACTCGGGTTGGTGGTGGCATCGAAGGTGACGACCGTCGGCGCGCTCGCGTTGCTGGCGCTGGTGTTCGTCACGAACACGTCGTCGCCCGTCTGCGGTGTGGTTGCCGTCCCGCCCACCAGCCAGTTGGCGCTGCTGCTCCAGCTCAGAGCACTGGGGCTGCCGAGGCTGCCACTGTTGAGGTAGACCTGCCGCCCGCTGGAACCGGTTGGCACGTAACCGGTCGAGGACACGGTCGCAGTCCAGCTGCCGCCGACCGTGAAGTTGTTGATGTATTCGCCCGCCGTCGGCGCCCCGGCGACGTCGCTGCAGGTGAAGCCGCTCAGGGTGCAGTAGGCGATGTCGCTCGCCACGGTGCCCATCAGATCCAGATACTCAGTGGTTCCGCCTAATGCGAAGGCGAGCTGGATGACCACCTGGTTCGGGCCCACCGCAAAGATGTCACTGCCCGGAACGCCATTGAAGCTCCCGCCGATCGGGGTCGTCAGTCCGCCGGAGATATTCAGGCTTCCGGAAACATTGAGGCCTTCTTCGAAACAGCTCGCGCCACAGACCGCCCCGGCTGCCACCGAATCGGAGAATGACAAGGTGACGGTCACCTCTTGCGGAGGGGTTCCAGGCGAGCCTGGAAACGATTCCAGGGCGAATGCACCCGGGGTGGTGGGCTTCGCCGAGTCGAGCAGACCGAGGCTCGCCTCCACGGGGCCTTCGCTGATGGTCAGCGCGTAGGGGAGGGAGGAGGTGGAGTCTCCCGTGAGGGACACCTGTGCCTGACCGACCGGGGAGACCCCGATCAGGGCCAACGCCACCCAACGCCCAGTTCGAAGGCTGATGCAGAGCCGATTGCGAGTCGCCACAGATGTCCCCTGGGCCGAGATCACCCCTCCGGGAGGGAGGGGCGCTCGGCGCGTTTTCCCGACCATGCGCGGTGGGCCGACGAGCATCCATGTTGTTCAGCTCACGAATTCCTAAAGTTTTTCTTCGCCAATTAACTCAGCCGCTTACGCTATGCTCGGTTAGATCTGAGCTTCACCCGCATGGCTCCCTCACCCCTAGCGATGCCCCCCATTCGCACGCCGGTCTTACATATCGGGCGGTGGCGCGTGGACCCGGAGCTCGATGAGATCTCCTCCAGCGGCCAGGTCGTCAAGCTCGAGCCGCGGACCATGCGGCTTCTGCTGCATCTGGCAACGAATGTTGGTCGTGTCGTTCCGGTCGAGGAGTTGCTCGGGGAGATCTGGCCGAACGTCGTCGTGACGCCCCAATCGGTCTATAACACCGTGGCCCAGCTGCGGCGCGCCCTGGGCGACGTCTCCGAAACCCCAACCTACATCACGACGATCCCGCGCAAGGGATACCGCCTGATTGCCACCGTCGAGCGGCGGGTCCCGGATCCCGCGGCTGAAGATGGCGCGACGACGATCACGCCGTTGACCCCGCGCGCGGTCCCGGGGATGGTCGCGCCTGCCGACCCCGCTGCGGCAGACGGCTCGCGGCGAGGGTCGCCCGCGCGCGCAATCTTCCTCGCAGGTCTCGCCATCGGCATCGTCGTCAGCGGTGCCCTTGGGCTGCTCGTCGCGAGGGACCAGGGGTTGCGTCTGCCATTCCTGTCGCCGAGGACCGCCTCGGCCGGTAGATCCGCGGTGACTGAGCACTCGATCGCGGTGTTGCCGTTTCGCGATCTGAGCGCCGCTCAGGACCACGCGTACCTTGCCGAGGGGCTGGCGGACCAGATCGGCACGGTGCTGTCGCAGGTGCCGCAGTTGCGCATCGCGGCGCGCGCCTCCGCATTCGCCGCGCGCAACGACGATATTCCCGCGATCGCCAGGAAACTGAACGTCGACCATGTGCTGGAGGGCAGTGTCCAGACGGCCGGCGACGGCCTGAGGATTACGGCACAATTGATTCGCACCAGCACCGGACAGTCCCTGTGGTCGAGAACCTACGACCGCTCCGCGAGCGAGGTGTTCAGCGTCGAGGATGAAATCGCGCGCGACGTACTGGGGGCGCTCGCGAGCCGCGGGCTCGCGACTCGCCGCGCTGCGCAGACCTGTGGGCACAGCGGCGAAGCCAACACTTTGCTGCTGCAAGGGCGGTACCTGGGGCGGCGCAACACACGCGCCGAGCGCGAACGGTCCATTGATCTGTACTCCCGGGCGCTGGCGCTCGATCCGGACTGCGCACTTGCCTGGGCATGGCTCTCTACCGCCTACAGCGTGCAGGCGGCGAACGGCTGGGTCCCGGCGGACGCAGGCTATGAGCGCGCGCGCGATGCCGCCCAGCGCGCGCTGCGACTCGACCCTGGTCAGGCCGACGCGCACGCAGCGCTCGCCTATGTGTACGAATATCACGATTGGCACTGGGCCGACGCGCGAGCTGAGCTCAAGCGGGCACTCGATCTCGATTCGGGAGACGTCCGGGTCCTCAATATGAACGGCCATGTGGCGATGGACCTGGGGCGGACCGAGGAGGCGATCGCGTTCTACCGCCGTGCGGTGGAGCGCGATCCTTTGAGTCCGGGCGCTCTGGGCGGACTGGCCGCGGCGCTGTGGACTCGGGGTCAGCTCGCCGAGGCGGAGCGGCTCTATCGGCAGGCCGCGGCGTTGTCACCCGCGAGGTATCAAACGTGGGTCGGCCTGGTGCTCCTGGATCGGGGCGAGGCTGCAGCCGCGCTTGCCGAAGTTCGGCAGGAGCTCGATCCGGCGCTGCGGCTCATGGGACTTGCTATCGTGTACGAGGCGTTGCACGAGCGCGCGTCATCGGATGCCGCACTGGCGGAACTGGTGGAGAGATTCCCCGAACACGCCTACGAGATTGCCCAGGTCCACGCGCGCCGCGGCGACGCGGATGGCGCCTTTCAGTGGCTCGAGCGGGCTTTCACGGGCCGCGATTCGGGCCTGCTGTGGCTCAAGGTCAGCATGGTGCTGAGGCCCATCCGTAACGACCCTCGGTATGAGGCTCTGCTGCGCCGGATGGGTCTGCCCGGATAGGGAGGGCTGTGGCTGCAACTACCTCGCCGGTAGGGCTTGGGTCGGTGATGCCCGGACCGGTCGTGACGCTGGGCGTGGCCAATTCATTGAGCCGCGGCAGCCGGTCAGGCCTCGCAACCGTTCGAGGTCGTGCAGTTCATCGATTCGCATCTGGCGGCCGGCCCGCAGCTTCTCTGCAAAGCCGCATCACCGGAACGCTGTTGATCGGCGTCGGATGCGGCCTACTCCTCGCACAACGCGGGAGGTGAGTCAGGAGTATTACCCCTTCACAAAGCTTGCCGTGAAGCCGCCAATTGAGCCCAGGCTGGCCAAGCTATCGCAGCGCGGGGCGCCGCGTGACGCGGCACACAAATTCACCAAATCACTACGCTTAAGCTCGTTGCCGGACACAGAGCGCAGCGCTCGGCTCGCTATGCTCGCCCTATTCAGGGCGGACAGAAGCTTATGTCTTCAAACGAGCGTTCACGCGCAGAGCACACCCCGGAAGCGGGCACTGATGGACGCAAGGGCGCAGCGCGGCAGGTGCGCATCGGCAGTGATGATTGCAGCGACGACTCGGACACGGTGCCCCTCAAGCAGCTCCCGGAAGCTGATCTGAAGAGCAGGGTCGGAACGAGCGAGATCGCTGAAGGCAATGATCCCTATAACACGGCGAAGAAGCCCACGAAGTGGCCCGCGAGGTGACCCTGTCGTTCTCTTGGACGCCGGATCGGATAAGATGTTCGCGGCCACCGCCGGACATCGCAGCGCTCACAGCTTCGCCCGCCGGGTGAGCCACTTATCGAGCTGGCTCGCGAAAGCGTTGCGATCCGCCTGCGTGAGCGCTGGCGGACCTCCGCCGACGTTCCCGCTTGCGCGCATCGTGTCCATGAAGTCCCGCATCGTGAGCACGCCTCGGATCGTGTCGGGTGAATAGCGCTCCCCGCGCGGGTTGAGTGCCTCCACACCATTCGCGATCACCTCGGCGGCGAGCGGAATATCGGCCGTGATGACGAGATCGCCCGCCCCGGCGCGACTCACAATCTCCTTGTCGGCCACGTCGAGGCCGGCGGCTACCTGCAGTACGCGCAGACTCGGGATGCGTGGGGTAGCGAGAGGTCGATTGGCGACGAGCGTCACGGGGACACCGGTACGTTCTGCGGCGCGGAACAGAATCTCCTTGATCGCCTTCGGACAGGCATCGGCGTCAACCCAGATGCTTCCGCCCGGCACCCTGCTTCTCCTGAGTTCCCCCAGCAGTGGAGTGCGACCTAGTCCAGCAGAGGATGTCCCGCCGGGAGCTGATGCGCATACCAGGCCGCGAGCCGATGGCGAATGGTCTTCTCACCGACTTGATCCTCCGGCATTGGAGAGATGACCTTGTCGTGCACCAGCAATCGGTAGACGTATAGCGCTTTGCTGCTGGCGGAATCGGTCGGCTCGAACTCTACGGCCTTGCGGCGTTCGGCGTATTCGACACCGGCGAGCAAGGCTGCCTTGAACAACTGCGCTTCGTGTTTGAATTGTTTCACTCGGCTCGGTTCTTCAGGCGGTCGATGATGCGCTGATAATCTTCGCAGGCGTCGCGCAATTGCTTGACGTGTTCGTCGGTCACGTCCTTGGCGCCATGTGCGGTTTTTTCGAACAGACGAAAGTCCGCGGCCTCGGCATACCCGAGCTCTCGTTCGCACCGCTGCTTCTGACGCTGGAAGTATTCGACGAGATCCATGCCGGCCATCACCGAGCCTGTCAGCGTCGTACTGAAACCGGATTGGGCCGCAACAAGACGATCTCGTGCCACACCTCGAGAAGTCGGCCGAGTCGCTCGTTCGGCGCGTGCACACCCAGACGCATGTCGTGCGTGAAGATTGCCCCCTCCTTCACCCTCAGGAACTCATACGGTCCGATGCTGTGAAATGGGCCTTCGCGGCCCCGCACGCGAAGATACACCGGCGAGTCGCACTCGAACGCTCGACACTCGCGGAGCGCCAGCCGCCAGATGTAATCGGAATAACTCGCCGCAATGTCGTTGTCTGGGCCGCGAAGGGTCTGATCGGCGCAGATCCTGAAGTAGGTCCCACGGACGAGTATGGTGGTTGCGCCGCGCTCGGGGTGAAACGTCAGCGTGATCAATCGCCCATCTCGGCGGTGATGTCAAGCTCGGCAGACATGACCTCGCTCAACCTCCCGGCCGAAAGGATCAATCCCGCGTGGCGGCGATCATCATGCCTCGCCGCACCGGCCGACCTTCGTCCACGGCCTGTGCGCCGCCCTGCAGCAACGAACACCGCCGACCGTCGGACAGCCGGCGGGATGAGCATGAACTGACTCAGTACCGGCGGGGGCCGCCTCGGTTGCCGCCGCCGCCCGCCCGGTCACGATCCTGTGCCTCGTTGACTTTGAGCGCGCGGCCATTGAAGTCCGCGCCGTTGAGTGCCTGCATGGCGCGAGAGGCGTCGGCTTGCGCCATCTCGACGAATCCGAAGCCACGCGGCCGCCCGGTGTCGCGATCGTTGATCAACGAGACCTTCTCCACGGTTCCTTGCTTTGAAAACAGCTCACGGACATCCTCTTCCGTTGCCGTGAAGGGAAGATTTCCGACATATAACTTGGTCACTTGAACTTACTCACGATAAAAGATTGGGGAGCCGGCAGGTTAGCCCTGCCACCGGTTCGTGGGCACTTGCGGAGGGTGAGAGACGTTGGCTGCCGGGAGCACCGCTCGGGTTCCGGAAGGCAACGCAGACAAGCCGAAATGTTACGAGCCAGAGCGCACAATACAGCAGTTTCCCATTCGCCGCCGAGTTTTGTGGGCCAGTCCGGGCGACCTGGCCTCGCGGGCTGCTCGACATTGTATTCCCGAGCGATATGGCGCAAGGTAACTCGGACTGCTCGCAAGTCATCGTCTCTGCGAGCCAGGAGTCCCTTGGATCCTGTGAAACCGACGCTCGCAATCCCTGCGCGACTGTTGCACCGCCAGCCTGGCCGAAGCCGGGAAGCCCACGGAGCCGCGGCCCAAACCCAGGAACTCAGTGAATGAACCTCAATCTGACGGAGGCCTTTGGCAGATTTGGTGCCAGAGCGCGCGCCGGGGGCACTTCGGCCATGGCAGCCGACGGTGCCATGGTCCTGGCGTGCTCGCCCGGCTCCTTCGCACACCCTGCCGCCGGCATACTGCGGTACGAGGACAGACTGTCAAAGGACGACGACGGCTCGCGAGACACCGAGCTTCTGGCCCAGCATCTGACGCTCGCGCGCGACGGTGGGCTGCCCGTACGAATGGTCGTGACCAGAATCACGAATCAGAAGAACAGCGACCGCACGATTCGCAGCTTTCATGTGCGGCCGGACCTCGTTGGCAAGGTGACGAAGTTCGATGGAGATCACTTCATCGTCGACTTCACTCGGATGGAGGGCGTGTGCTCTGAGGCGTCGGTCAAACGCAAGTAGAACCGGTCAATTGTCTGCTGCGCACCGCAGACGAGGGTGTCATGTCGGGTCGCTGGAGGGCGCGGGCTGCACAGCCGGGTCTGCTGCCGGTCCTGGCTCATGAGTGGCCTGGGAGTCCTGGCGTGCGGTTCGACGGTGCTGCTTCTCTTGTTGCCGCGCCTTGCGCGCAAGCTCCCTCTGCTTCCTGGCGTGATGATAATTCGGTTTGGCCACGAACTCTCCGTTGATGTTGATGAACGGCATGCCGTGCCCAAGCCAGCGAGACCGAGCAAGGCTGGGGCACTGTACTCCAAAATTCGCGGCGCCGCGCGGCGGTGGGCATGATGCAGTCGCTCATGGCGAGCATGCGCGGACCACCGGGCTTTGGCGCTCTGTAGAGGGGAAGCGATGAGCAGATTGTGGATCGCGGTCTTCGGAGTCAGCGCTCTCGGTGCCGTCGTATCGACCGCACTCGCCCAGGTGCAGAGTGCTCGAGTCACGGGCGGGGAGGTGCAGGGCGTTGTCGTGAACGGAATTGCATCGTTCAAGGGCATTCCTTTCGCAGCGCCCCCGGTGGGGCAGAACCGATGGCGGTCACCGCAGCCGGTCGTACCGTGGTCGGGCGTGAGGCGGGCGGACACCTTTGCGCCGGCCTGCATGCAGGACACTGCCTTGGCGGCACGGTTGGGTGCCCCGACAGAGGTGAGCGAGGACTGCCTCTATTTGAACGTGTGGACGCCCGCTAAGAGCTCCAGCGAGCGACTCCCCGTCATGGTGTGGATATACGGGGGCGCGTTCGTCGGTGGGGCGACCAATTGGCCGCTCTACGACGGCGCGCACTTTGCCAAGAAAGGTGTGGTTCTCGTATCGGTCGCATATCGGGTGGGTGCCTTCGGGTTCCTGGCTGCCCCGGAGCTGAGTCGTGAGAGCGGTCACGGCTCAGGCGACTATGGGCTCGAGGACCAGATTGCAGGCTTGAGCTGGGTGCGCAAGAACATCGCGCGGTTCGGGGGTGATCCACACCGGGTGACGATCTTCGGCGAGTCGGCGGGTGGCATCTCGGTGAGCATGCTGGCCGCCTCACCGCGGGCACGAGGTCTCTATCAGCGTGCGATCTCCGAGAGCGGAGGCTCGCTGACTCCGCCCCACAGTCGGGCCGGGCAGGGTGTGCCGACCCTCGAGCTTGCCGAACAGACCGGCAACTCATTTCTCGCATCGCTCGGAGCCAAGGACATCACGACCGCCCGGCAACTGCCTGCAGAGACGCTCCTGAAGGCGGAGCGAGCCGTTCGCGGGGGATTCTGGCCGACACTCGACGGCTATGTGATCGTGGGCGATGAATACGCGCTCTACCAGGCGGGTCGCTTCAACGATACCCCGGTTCTCATCGGCACCAACTCCGACGAGGGTGCGGCGTTCACACCTCCCAAGGTGAGTCCGGCCGAGTATGAAAGGCAGATTCGCGGCGAGTACGGCGAGAAGGCCGACCTCATCCTCGCGGCCAACCCCCATGCTACGGATGCCGAGGCACACACGGCGGCCAAGAACAACTTCAGGGACTCGGTGTTCGCCTGGTCCACGTGGAGGTGGGCGAGCCTTCAGTCCGAGCACCCGGGAAGCCGCAAGGCGTATCTCTACTACTTCGACCACCGCACGCCCGCATCACCCGAGGGCTCAAGTCACGCATCCGAGATCGCTTTCGTGTTTGGCAACCTGGGCCGCCCCGGCATGCAGCCAAGCGCGGCCGACCAGGAACTGTCGGACCTCATGAGCAGCTACTGGGTGAATTTCGCCCGGACCGGCAACCCGAACGCGCCGGGACTGCCACCCTGGCCCGCCTTCAGTGACGCACACCCGAGCGTGATGCACTTCGACGCCAGACCGAGCGCACGGCCGGGCGTGCCGAACCTCGAGCAGCTCATCGCGCTGGACAGGTATTTCGCTTGGCGCCGCAAGGAAGCGCCTCGGTAGCAGCAGGCATTGGGGGCATTGGGGGCGTTGCGATGCCACTGGACATACGCCGCGTCAGGGCCCATGCTTGCCTCGTTCAAGGGCAAACCCGTCGAAAGACGGGGACGCAAAGCTACCGGTCTAAGGGCATGACTGCCTAAGACAGCGGGGTCGCCTCCTCACGTCCCAGGCGTGAGAGTGCAAGCTCGACTGCTTCGGTCTCGTGCTCTCCCGGCAGCGATAGGTCTGCATATTTCCCGGGGAGAGCCTATGACAGCGACGTCAGCCACACCCAGCGGGCCTTCGCGCCCTGAGTCCTCGAGCATCGATACGGACGGCGGGCCGACCCCTACCGGGCCGTTCATCCTCACGCTCTGCACGCTGGAAGGTCCCGCGACCCTTCGGCCCCCGCAGGCTCCAGAGCTCAAGCAGTTCCGGTTTTTTACTACCCGTGCTCCTCAGTGCGACGGTAGCGAGCGGATATACCTGCACATGGGGTACTTCCAGACGCTCGCGCACGCGCAGCGGTTGTTGCAAGCGGTGCATCGGCGCTTTCCTCGCGCGATCGTGAATCGGGCTCCGACCGCCGATCCCCCGGCTCCTGGGCTGCAGCCTCGTGGGCCCGCGGCCGAGCAATTGACCGACACTCAGGTGATGAAGATCCTCGAAGGGCGCGGTGCCGCTCCCGGGCAGAACGACACCAAGCGGGGACACGGCGCGCAGATCGGGCTGCTGCGTCCCGAGGATACGACGACACGTCGCGCCTTGAAGGAAGCGGTCGTCCAGGGTGAGCCGGTCTTCTTTGCCGTACAGCTTCACTGGTCGATGCAGCCCATCGACCCGGGTCGCGTTCCATCGCTGCCCCTCTTCAAGATTCACACCCTCTACGCGACGGAGAGTCGCCGCGATGGTCGCTCCCGTTACTTTCTCAGGATGGGATTCTTTCCCGATGCAGCCACTGCAAAGGAGGCTGCCTCCCAGGTGCGCGCCAAATTCGCCGCCGCAGTCGTGGTGCCGGTCACCGATGAGGAGATCACACGCGCTCGTGAGGCCTCGACCGACACCTTTGCATTTCCGCTCGTGAGCGTCCCCCTCGAGGACATTCCACAGAGCAGCCCGGCGCCGCGCGCGGCAGCAGAGCCAAAACGCCGAGCCAGCTCGGGATCCAAGGGCGTCCGCGATGGCACCGAGACGCTCGAGGAGACACTGGAGATGCTCGCCGAGCGGGAGATCTGGAATGGGCGCGACTCGCTGAGTCAGTCGGGCGTGCGGCACCTGAGAATCGAGGTCCTGGAGCGCAAGCCGTAGGGACTCCGCCGCCGCCCGCTGAGCGGCGATCAGCCTCTCTCCGAGGGCCCGCACCATCCCGGCAGATAGCTTGCCTCGGCGCTTTGCGAGTATTTCAACGCAAGCCGCAGCGCGCGTGGGAAGTCATCGGCCACCGCTTTGCGCTTGATCCGTCGGCGCAGGAAGTCCGCCCACAGGAATTCGTTGAAGGGCGTCGTGTCCTTGGAGAACCCGCCTCGCAGGCGCAGCTCGCCCGCGAGACTTCGGTAGGGATCGTCGATCAGATCGGTGAGCCGCCTGGGCACGTCAGCGTAGTCGCGCCGCTGCCCCTCCGCATCGAAGGGGTGCAGCCATCCTCGGTTGTCGAGATAGATCCAGAACGCATCCTTGGGCAGGAGGCGCAGGTCGGCAACGATGGTGGTCGCCACCTCTCTGACGCCTTCGCGGTGCAGCGCGAGCGCAAGATGATGATGGTCGATGACGTAGAGCTGCTCTTTCGGCCCCCAGACCACGGGGATGAGATGTCTGCCGAGGAAGTCGGCCTTCTTGCGCTCGGAATGCAGCCGCCAGCTTCGCCGCTTGGCATCCACCTCGCGCATGCCCACGGTGATCTGAGTCGGCCGGAGGCTCGTGATCGTAACGCTGTGTAGGCGTGGCTCCCTGGCGAAGCGCATGCGGGCTCCTGGCGCAGAGGGCTTGCTGCTCTACGGCTCGGCGAGCCGCTCCTGCGCGGACGCAGCGCTCTTCGCCGGCAGGGGTGCGCAGAAGACCAGTGGAAGGCACGTCAGCAGGCCGCCGAGTGATCGGGTTTTCATGGGCGGCAATCCTAGCAGCTGTTCGCTATGTCGGGATGCCGGTCGGCCGCGCCCACGGATGGTGCTTGCGGATGTACCAAAGAGCTCCCGAGACGGTCAGCCAACTCCCCAGTGCCGAGGCAAGGGTGGCAAGCAGGCTGCAATGGAGCACGAGTCTCCAGGTCACCACGGCAAAGGTCATCAGACCCAGGGCCCCCATCGCAGCACCTCTCGCATCGAGGGCAGCGGCCAGCCGGCCCCGGAGCGTAAAGGGAATGCCTGCGCGCCGTTTCCTTTCCAGCTCGTGCTTTTCCACGAGTGTGGCGCTTGCGGGGAAGATCACCGGGAATGCCAGGAGCAGACCCCCCACGGCCGGGCCGAATCGATTGGCGACCCACCCGGTCGCGACCGTCATCATCCCGCCGAAGGCAAACCGAATGAGGTACTCGTGCCATCGAGTCCTCTTGAGAGCTCCGAGGTCGGCCTTGATCATCATTTGCGCAGGATCCCGATGTACAGACCGCCCGCCGCGAGCGCCCATAGCGCGAGCATCAAAGCGGCGGTGGGCAGGGATTTCGTGTGCCGGACGCCCAGGAAGTACACGCAGCCGATCGAATACCCGACGAACGCTGCGGCGCCGGCGATCATGGAGCGCGCCTCGAGGGAAGCGTAGTCGGCACCTTGGGTGAACGCCGTCAGCGCGAGAGTCGCCAGTGCGACCGATGGGGCGGCTGCGAAAAGCCCGGCGAATCCCTTGGGACGCAGGAGATCGCCCAGGAGCGCGAACAGGCTCACGATCGTCCCGCCGACGAGGAATCGCACGATGACTTGCAGCATGAGCTCCCCCAGTGGTGGTGCCTTCAAAACGTCCCGGTGGGCCAGGGGATCCTCCCGTGCACCTGCGCGCTTGGAGGGGTGTATCATCGACGGCCGTCGTTTGGGGGAGTCATGAGGACGACCATCGGCATCGCGGCAGCCTGCGTCGCGCTGCTTCCTGGGGCGCAGTGCCTCGGCGCAGCCGCGCTGCAGCCCGACCCGGCAGGTCAGGTGGCATCGCTGCCTGCGACAGCCTCACCCCACTGGGTCTGGGTCAACGACATGGTCTTCGATCACATGTCGGACGGCCAGGCACGCCTGATCGACGGCGATACCGGAAAGTTCCTGGGTCTGCTCAGCACCGGATTTGGGTTCGAGCGAGTGGTGCTCGCCCACGACGGCCGGGTGATCTTCTCGCCCGAGACCTACTTCTCGCGCGGCACGCGCGGTACGCGTACCGATGTGGTCTCGCTCTACGACCCCGTCCACCTGTCCGTGCTCGGGGAGATCGCGATCCCGCCCAAGCGGGCGTCGGCCATACCCATGATGGCGGAGTCCGAGCTGACCGACGACGGGCGCTTCCTGCTCGTTTACAACTTCACTCCGGCTCAATCCGTGAGCGTGATCGATACTCGGAGTCGCCGGTTTGTGGGGGAAGCAGAGACTCCCGGATGCGCCCTGGTCTATCCCACGGGACCGCGTTCGTTCTTCAGCATCTGCGCCGATGGCGCGCTGCTGCAGGTGCAGCTCGACGAGCTCGGACACGTGGCCTCGCGCACGCGGTCGGCGCGCATGTTCGATGTGACCGGCGACCCTGTCACCGAGAAGGCCGTTCGCGTCGGCAACACGTGGCTGTTCGTCTCGTTCGGCGGCACGATCTACCCGGTGCAGATCACCGCAGCCGGTCTGCAGGCGGGCAAGCCTTGGTCATTGCTCACCAGCGCGGAGCGCCAGCAGGGTTGGCGGCCGGGTGGGCTGCAGCAGCTTGCCGTGCACACGGGCTCCGGTCGGCTGTACTCGATCATGCATCAGGGGGGTCCTGAGACTCACAAGGCTCCTGGCAAGCAGGTCTGGGTTTATGATCTCGCGCAGCGGCGTCGCGTCGCCCGGATCGCGTTGCAGAGCCTCGCCGCATCGATTCAGGTCACTCGGGATGCCAAGCCGCTCATGTTCGCCGCGTTCATGGATAGCACGGTGCTCGATGTGTACGACGCAGTGAGCGGCCGTCACCTGCGCTCGGTCGAGGACGCAGGCAGTACCCCGATGTTGCTGGTGACCCCATGAGCTGGCTCGACCAGGTCGCCGAGCGGTCTGCGCGCGCCGTGGCGCGTCGCTCCTCGCGTCGCTCGCTGCTCGGCGCGCTCGGTGCAGTCCTCGTCGGGGCCGGTGCGTTGCCGCTGCTGCCGGTCGCGCGCGGCGCGCGCGGTGCGCAGGCCAGTCCGGTCGGGGCCTCACAAGACCCCACGAGCTGTCAGTACTGGCGCCATTGTGCGATCGATGGCTTTCTGTGCGCGTGCTGCGGAGGCTCTCCCGGCGCGTGTCCTCCGGGTACGCAACCCTCTCCCGTCACCTGGGTGGGCACGTGCCACAATCCGACCGAGGGTGTGGACTACGTCATCTCCTACAACGATTGCTGCGGTAAGAGCAGCTGCGGCCGTTGCTTCTGCAACCGCAACGAGCGGGACACCCCGCTTTATATGCCTTTCCAATCGAACGACTACGATTGGTGCTCGGGCATGAGCAAGGCGAACATTCCGTACAACTGCTCCACCGCGCGCATCATCGCGCCGGCGCGCTAGGGCTGCCGGCCATGTGCGTACGCCGGCGGGTGCAGCGGCTCGCGGCCGCAGGGGTCGTCGCGTTGACTTGCACGACGGTCGCCGCGTTCGAGCCGCAGACCAACTACATGCTGCAGTGCATGGGCTGCCACACGCCGGATGGTTCCGGAGAGCCCGGTCATGTGCCCTCGATCCGGGAGACGCTCGCGCCTTTCGCGCGCCTGGCGGCGGGTCGGCGCTACATTCTGCAGGTGCCTGGGGTTGCGCAGTCGCGCCTGTCCGATGCGGACCTTGCGATGTTGCTCAACTGGATGATGCGCAATCTGGCACAAGACTCACATCCGCAGCCCGCGCCCTTCACGGCAGCGGAGGTGGCGCGCTACCGGCGCACACCGCTTCTGCAGGTGAACGCCACGCGTGCGCGGCTGCTCGAGGAGGTCCGTCGATCCTCAGAGCCTCCTCATGACCGGGCACATTGATCCGGTCCCCGCGCTGATCCTCTCGCTCGCATTGGCGGGGCTTTGGGCCGCAGCCGGCCTGCACAAGCTCCTAGACCTGCGAGCGTTCTCGGACGCACTGTCCGCGTATGCGCTGCTCCCCCGGCGAGCGGCCCCCATCGTGGCGCGGGCCCTGCCGCTCGTCGAGATCGGCGTTGCCTGCGGCATTCTGCTCTCTGCCACACGGTCTGCGGCTGGCCTCGCAAGCGCATTGCTTCTGGGTGCATACGCACTGGCGATCGCCGTCAACCTGCGCCGCGGGCGGCGCCAGCTCGACTGCGGCTGCGTGGGCTTCGGTGCGCGCACCAGCCTCTCCGTGGCGCTCCTCTGGCGCAACGGTGCGCTCCTCCTGGTGTCTCTCGCAGCGGGATTTCTGCCGCGAGGCGTGCGCACGCTGGATTGGATTGACGTGTTCACGGTCGCCGCGGGAGTCGCGGCGGCTGCGTTGCTCTACGCAGTCGCGGATGCACTCGCCAGCAGCGCAGAACGGCTGCCCCGGCACGTCGGAGACGAGGCTCATGGTTGAGGCGTTGATCGTCTCGAACACGGTGCTGTGGATCGTCGTGCTCGTGCTGTGCGCCGTCGTGCTTGCTCTCGTGCGCCAGATCGGAGTCCTGCACGAGCGCATCGGTCCCGTGGGTGCGTTGATGCTCAAGCGAGGCTTGAAGGTCGGGGAGCCGGCCCCCGCACTGAGGCTCACCGATCTGGGCGGGCGCGCCGTCGAGATCGGCATCCCTGCCGCAGGTGGCAAGAGCATGCTGCTCGTGTTTGTGTCGCCGACCTGTCCGGTTTGCAAGACCTTGCTGCCCGTGCTCAAGTCCAGCCGGCTCGCCGAGGGTGCATGGCTCGAGATCGTGCTTGCGAGCGATGGCGCCGAGGAGGAGCAGCGGCGCTTCATCGGCGCGCACGGGCTGAAGGAGTTTGCGTACGTGCTTTCCACGGCGCTGGGGCTCGCGTTCCAGGTCGACCGGCTGCCCTTCGCAGCGCTGGTGGATGAGGCGGGGATCTTAAGAGCGCGCGGCATCATCAACTCACGCGAGCACCTCGAGAGCCTGTTCGAGGCCAAGCGGCGCGGTGTGGCCTCGCTGCAGGAATACCTCGAGTCGCATCGGGACTCGCAAGTGGCATAGACGAAGCGGGCGCGCTCGCATGACTTCCAGCATCGCGCGGCTCGAGCCGATCGAACGGGCCAGCCCCGAGGAGCTGCGCGCCCTGCAGATCGAGCGGCTGCGGTACAGCCTGCAGCACGCCTACTCTCAAGTCGAGCATTACCGCCGCAGCTTCTCCGCGGTGGGAGTTCACCCGGATGATCTGCGCACGCTCGAGGATCTGGCGCGCTTTCCCTTCCTCACCAAGCAGGACTTCGCCGAGCAGTATCCATGGGGATTGCTCGCCGTGCCCCGCAGCGAGGTGGTGAGGGTTCATGCCTCGAGCGGTACTACGGGCAAGGCCAAGATCGTGGCTTACACGGCCCACGACATCGAGACGTGGACCACCCTCATGGCGCGCTCGATCCGTGCCGCTGGCGGGCGTCCAGGCGACATCGTTCACATCGCCTACGGCTACGGCCTGTTCACCGGAGGTCTGGGTGCGCACTACGGGGCCGAGCGGCTGGGATGCACCGTCATACCGGTCTCGGGCGGCCAGAGTCAGCGCCAGGTGCAACTCATCGAGGACCTGCGTCCCGACATCATCATGGTGACGCCCTCGTACATGCTCAACATTGCCGAGGAGTTCGAGCGTCAGGGTCTGGATCCGAGAGCGAGCTCGCTACGCATCGGGATCTTCGGGGCCGAGCCCTGGACGGAGTCGATGCGCGCCGAGATCGAGCGGCGCTTCGAGCTCGATGCGCTGGACATCTATGGGCTATCCGAAGTGATGGGTCCGGGTGTTGCCTGCGAATGTCTCGAGAGCAAGGACGGAGCGGTCATCTGGGAGGATCATTTCTTTCCAGAGATCATCGACCCGGAGAGCGGGAGAGTCCTCCCCGACGGTGAGCCGGGCGAGCTTGTGCTCACCTCCCTCACCAAGGAAGCCCTGCCCGTCATCCGCTACCGCACGCACGATCTGACGCGGCTGCTGTCCCCCAGTGCCCGCGCCATGCGGCGCATGGAGCGTATCACCGGGCGCAGTGACGACATGCTCATCGTCCGCGGCGTCAACGTCTTTCCCTCGCAGGTCGAGGATCTCGTGCTACGCATTCGAGGGCTGGCCCCCCACTATCAGCTGGAGCTGACGAAGGAGGGTCACCGCGACAACCTCATCGTCCACGTGGAGTGCACCGAGGAGATCTACGCCTCGGAGGAGCACCGCGCTGCGGCGCAGGGCGAGCTCGCCCGCCACGTAAAGTCGATGATCGGTATCACCGTCGCCGTGCAGGTTCATGCCCCCGGAGGCATCGAGCGCTCGGGCGGCAAGGCGAAGCGCATCCGCACCCGCTAGAAGGAGGCACGAACCTCCAAACCGAGCGTGCGCGGGGGGGTCATGAGGAGCCGCGGGCGGCCGGGAACCTCCGCCGCGATCGAGCGACTGTCGGCGAGGTTTGCCAGCGTATCGGTCAGATTCTTGCCGACCAGCGCGAACTCCCAGATCCCATGGTCGAGCGCAACGCGGCTATCGACGAGCTCGTACGCCGGGCGCAGACGCGTCAAGGGCTCCAGGGCGTTGAGATTGTTGGCGCTGTAGCTGTTGCCGACGTAGGAGTAGCTCGCGGTGGCGAGCAAGCTCCAACCCGTCCAGACCGGCTGTGTCCAGGTCGTCGTCTCGTTCACGGTCCAGTCGGGCACCTCGAACACCGGCGAGCCCGGCTGCTGCGGAGAATCTGGCCCCGTGCCGGTGATCTTCGCATCCTGATAGCCAACGCCGGCGGCGAGCGAGAGGTGATTGAGAGGCTTGGCGTCGAGCTCGATCTCGCCGCCCTTGCTCTGCGCCGCACCCGCGTTGGCCTTGTACTGGAACCCGCAGGGCAGCAGGATCCATTGCTGAATGTCCTTCCAGTCGATCCAGAAAGCCGCCGCGTTGAGGATCAAACTGTGGTCCAGCCATTCGGTCTTGGTGCCGATCTCGTAGTTCCAGAGTGAGTCGGAGTTGTAGCTTCGGGTGTCATCGACCGTGACACCGCTTGGCAGCTCGCCGGCGCACAGTGCCGGGGGCACCGAAGGGACCAGACCGCCCGGGCGGAAGCCCTTGCCCACGAGCGAATAGACCATTGCATCCGGATCGATCTGGTAGTTGACCTGCAGCTTTGGCGTCCATGCCGTCTCACGCGTGGTCTCATCGGGATTGACGATCTGCGCTGCAGCTCCCGGGGATTGCGTCACGCTGCCTTCCTGGTACCCGCCCGCGGTCGTCGTGACCTGGCTCCAGCGCATGCCCACGGTGCCCTTCAGCTGGTCGGTCGCCTGGTACGAGAGCTCGCCGAAGAATGCGGGCTCCTTCTGATCCGTGTGATAGTGCTCACCGAAGATCTCATCGGGATCGTTGGGATTGACGCACAGCCCCACGAGAGCGCAGGTGTTCGCGCTGGTGAGCTCGGCTCCGTATCCCGGTGCGAGCGCCGGGGGATAGATCGCCGCGAACGGGATCGCCCCGTGCAGGTCGGAATAGAAGAATCCAGCCACGTACTGAAAGGGCCCGCGCAGCTGGGAAACGAAGCGCAGCTCCTCCATGAACTGCTGGTAGTCCTTCTCCTCGCTGATCGCGCTTGCGATCGGGAGCGGAAGCCCCGTCGTGGGGCTGATCGCGCCGGCGGGAAAGCCCGGGATGTTCGGATACAGCGGGTTGGCCGACACCGCCGGAAGCAGCTCATCGTAGATGAAGTCCGTCTCGTCCTCGGTCTCGAGCACGACGCGGTCGAAATATGAGCTCGCAGAGACCAGCTCGCCAAGGCCGCTCTGCCACTTCAGCGTCAGGCTGTAGAGATCCCAGCTGTCATAGCCCCCTTCGGGAATATTGAAGAAGCGCCCCTGCGTGAGATTGTCCGGCTTCAGTGTCGGCAGCGGGACGACGCCGCCCGGATAGGGATACGGGTAGCCCCACGCATTGCTGGTCGAGTCCACGTCCGACATCGGAAAGCCGCTCATGTCCGTACGTTGCTGCATCAGGCGCGGAGTGACCGTGACGCTGTCGGAGAGCTTCACGTCGAGCTCGGCGTTGCCGCCATACGTATTCGTTGCGCCCACGTTGCCCACGGTCGTCGTGAGGCTGGGCGAGGTGGTCAAGGGAAAGCAGGTGACCCCCGCGGTGGCCGGATCGGTGCAGTAGCGTCGCTTGAGCCATCCGGCCTCGGCGTCGTAGAACCCCGAGAGCCGCAGCGCAATGCGGTCGGTGATCAGCGGAATATTCACGACGGCATCACCCTCGTAATCCCCCCGATCCGAATGATCGGTATCGCCCGCGAAGCCGTGGATGGTCGCGCTGAATTCCTCGTAATTGGGGCCCTGAGTGATGATGCGCACGGTGCCTCCCATCGAGCGCGCACCGAAGAGCGTGCCCTGTGGACCGCGCAACACTTCGATATGATCGATGTCGAGGATCCGTGGATCGAGAGAGTCGGGCAGCGGGGTGTCGTCGATGTAGAAGCCCGTGGTGCCGTCGCCGGAGATTCCGCGAATGGAGATGGTGCGCGAGGTGCCCACACCATCGCCGGTGTACGCGAATCCGAGGTTGGGAATGCGCGTGCCGTAATCGAGGAAGTTGTTGATGTCCTGCTGCTGCAGAGTCGCCGCGGTGAGCGTGGTGATCGACATCGGCACGGTCTGCGCGCTCTCGGCGCGCTTCTCGGCGGTGACGATGACCTCCTGCAGCTGCGTGCTGTCGGATTGGGCCTGATCCGCGGAGTGCGCGAGCGGCAGCCCGTTGCACAGCGCAAAAACGGCCGTGATCGATATGCGCTTGAGACCACCCATGAGACCCCCAATGCGGCCGCATGTGCCCGCGGCTCGTCATTGCGATGCGCCCATGCTGACACAGTGAAATGGGAGAGACAATGTCGCGCGTGCCGCAGGCACCGCGATGCTCACACGGCGAGCGGCAGGGAGGAGAATCCGCGGAAGCGCACGCGCGGGCTGCGCCGGGGCTCACCAGCGAGCCGCAGGCGTGCAAATCGCGCCACGATGCGCGCGAGCGCGATCTGCCCTTCCAGGCGCGCGACCGACATTCCGGCGCACGCGTGAGCACCTGCAGCAAAGGCGAGGTGCGGATTGGGGCTGCGGGCGATATCGAAGCGGTCCGGGTCGGCAAAGACCGCGGGATCGCGGTTCGCCGCGCCGATGCATAGATGCAGATAAGCTCCCGGCTCGAGGCTTTTGCCGCCGATCTGCACCGGGGCGATGACCAGGCGGTTGCCGAGTTGATTGGGACTTTCAAACCGCAGGCACTCCTCCACGCACGAGGCCACGAGCGAGGGTGCACAGCGCAGGCGCTGCAGCTCGCTCGGATGCGTGAGCAGCAGGTGCAGGCCGTTCCCGATGAGGTTGGTCGTCGTCTCGTGGCCGGCATTGAGCAGAAAGACACAGTTCTGCAGCAGCTCGGTTTCGGCGAGCGGCTCGGTGGCCCGCTCCTCGCGCAGCAGCCGCGCGAGCATGCTCTCCTCATCGAGTGGGTCGCGCCGTCGCCTGGCAAGCAGATGCTTCAGATACGCGACGAACTCGCGTACGGCCGCATCCCCGCGTGCCTGTTGCTGCGGCGTCAGGGTGGGCTCGAGTGCTCCGAGGATCGCGAGCGACCACTCCCGCAAGGGTCCACGCTCCTCGCGCGGCACGGTGAGCAGGTTGCCGATGACCTCGACGGGAATCGCGGCAGCGAAGTCGCTGATCCCGTCGAACTCGCCACGTGCCTCGATCTGATCGAGCAGGCCATCGATGACGCGGGCGACCGCGGGCGCCATGTCGCGCAGCACATGCGGGGAGAGTGCGCCGACGATCGCCCGGCGCACCCGCGTGTGGTAGGGCGGGTCGTTGAACACGAGGCTCGTGGTGTGGTGCTCGAAAAGGGGCGAGCCGGCGCCGAACTTCGGTGCGAACGCGGCCTTCTTGTCCGAGCTCAATGCATTGCGGTCGCGATAGATCCGGTCGAGATGAGCATGGCGCGTCAGGAACCAGCTCCCATCGGGACAGCGGTGCAGCGGGTCGTGCTCGCGCAGGGCGCGATACATCGGGTACGGATCCGCGTGAAAGCCGGCATCGACCGCTGCGGGATCGAACGCCAGGGCTGCGGAGGCATTGAGCACATCACCCACTGAGCCAGTCACGGACCCCGCCCTTGCAACCGCCAAGGCGCAGATTCTAGCGCCGCCGCGGGACGGTGCTGGCACGGTGAGCGGATGCCGTATGATGGGTCCCGGGAGGAGGACTCACGTGCTCAATCCGTTGCCGGAGCTGGGCGTATGGCCGGAGCTTGCCTGGGAGCAGTGGCGCGATACTGCGGAGACGCTGCACATGTGCACGCAGATCGTGGGAAAGACCCGACTCGCCCTGACTCCGCTGCAAAACCACTGGTGGAACGTACCCTTCTATCTGAGTGCGCGAGGCTTGACGACCTCTGCCTTGCCGATCCCTGCAGGCGCGCTGCTCGACATCGAGTTCGATCTGGTCTCGCACGAGGTGGTGTGCCGGGTGAGCGGCGGGGCGATCGGGCGAGTCCCGCTACGGGCGGTGCCGGTCGCGCAGTTCTTCGAGGAATACTTCGAGACCCTCACTCGGCTGGGGGTGACCGTGCACATCAATCCGATGCCCGTCGAGGTCGCGAACCCCATCCGCTGCGACCTCGATACGACGCATCACAGCTACGACAGCGATGCGGTCGGGCGGTTCTGGCATGCTCTGCGCATCGCCGACACGCTGCTCAAGCGCTTCTCGACGAATTTCTACGGCAAGATCAGCCCCGTGCACTTCTTCTGGGGCTCCTTCGATCTGGCCGTCTCACGGTTCAATGGCAAGCGCGCGCCGCGCAGGCCTGGCGCCGATGCCATTCAGGCCGAGGCGTACTCGCACGAGGTGATCAGCGCCGGATTCTGGCCGGGCAACGGCGGTTACGGCCGCCCGGCATTCTATGCTTACGCGGCCCCCGTGCCGGCGGGCCTCGACAGCCGGACCTTGCCGGGCAAGGGTGGATTCAACCGCGACCTCGGTGAGTTCATTCTCGATTACGAGGACGCGCGCTCGTCGGCCGATCCCGCCGCGACCGTGCTCGAATTTCTGCAAGAGACCTATTCGCTCGCGGCAGAAGTCGCGGGGTGGGATCGCCGGACTCTGGATCGGCAGCAAGGAGACAGACCATGACCGAGCGACGCAAGCCTCTGCGGGGAATCAATCCGGCGGCGAAGCCGAGCGGCGAGGGCTGTGTCGAGTGCCTCGCCTCGGGTGGGTGGTGGCTGCACCTGCGTCGGTGCGCCGAGTGCGGCCACATCGGCTGCTGCGACAGCTCCCCGAGCCAGCACGCCTCGAAGCACGCGGCCGCCACGGGTCATCCGGTCATCACGAGCTTCGAGCCTGGCGAGGACTGGTTCTACGATTACCAACGCGGCGACGCCGTGGAAGGAGCCGAGCTCGCGCCGCCCCATTCACATCCGGAGGATCAACCGGTGCCCGGCCCGCGAGGGCGTGTTCCACGGAACTGGCAGTCGCTTCTGAACGAGTAGGTGCGACTCCTACAGACCTCCAGGAAGAACGCCCACAAGGCAGTTCGCGCTTCACTCGCGCATCCCGCCCCGCGCAGCTTCGGCGATGACGCGGGCGCCGGCGCGGTATGTGGCTTGCTTCGCCACAGCTCACCGAGCAATTGCGAATCCAACTACGGATTCCAAGGAGGTGGAAGTGAAGACGAATACAGGAGTCATGTGGGTGGCGCTGGTCGTGGCTGCAACGCTTGCGGGCTGCGAGACGCGACCCGCCTACGAGTCGAACGCTGCGGCGGTCGACGATGCGACCATCACGGCGAACGTGAAGTCTGCCTTGGTGCAGGATCCCGAGACCCGCGCCAGCAACATCTCCGTGAACACCATTCACGGCCGGGTCGAGCTGACCGGCTTCGTGCGCACGCCGGGGGAGGGCATCGAGGCTGCACGGGTGGCCGGCGGGGTACCGGGCGTGGGCTCGGTGAACAACGAGCTGCAGGTCAATGGGGGCGGTCCAGTGGGTGGCCCGGTGGTGGGCAGCACGCTCGATGACCGGACGATCAGCGAGAACGTCAGAGCGGCGCTCAATTCGAATCCCGCTACGCAAACCCCGCGGATCAAGGTCACCACCTCCAATGGTGTCGTGCAGCTGGCCGGCTTCGTCGACTCGAACGAGCAGCGGGAGACCGCCGGGAACATCGCAAGCTCCGTGCAGGGCGTGCGAGGCGTCGATAACGACTTGCGCTTGAATCCGGCCGACTAGGCCGGCGGTCGCGATCGCAGCAGGGGCCGGGTGCCGCTCACGCGCGGCTTGGAGCCGTCGCGTCGGCGAGCGCCCGGCGCCGCGCAGCCCGGCGCGCTACGATCGCACCATGGCAGAGTACGATTTCGTCATCGTCGGGGCGGGCTCTGCAGGCTGCGTGCTCGCCAACAGATTGAGCGCAAGCGGCGCGCACCGCGTGCTGCTGCTCGAGGCAGGTGCAGGCAATCGGCGGCTGGTGACCTCCCTGCCGGTCGCATGGCTTGCGGCTGCGAGCACGCCTGCGCTCGGGTGGGGTTATCAAACCGAGCCCGAGGCTGCAACGGCCTTCCGCAGCCTGCCCCAACCGCGCGGCAAGCTCCTCGGTGGCACCTCGGCGATCAACGGGATGATGTACAGCCGCGGCAATCCCGGCGACTACGATCGGTGGCGCGATCTGGGTCTGCGCGGCTGGGGATTCGCCGACGTGCTGCCCTACTTCAAACGCATGGAGAGCAGCTGGCGCGGCGCGGGCGCCTTTCACGGCGCCTGCGGTCCACTCGTGGTCTCGCGCCAGCCGGCGGACGCCTTCCTCACGCCACGCATGGCGCAGGCCGCCCGGGCCCTCGGCTATCGTGAGCTGGCGGATTTTCACGGTTCGGAGGCCGAAGGCTTCGGGCTTCCTGATTTCACCATTCGGCGCGGCAGACGCGCGAGCACGGCGACTGCTTATCTAAAGCCCGCTCTGCGCCGTCGCAATCTGACGGTGCTCACCGGTGCGCACGCCACCCGGGTGGCTATCGAGCGGCATCGCGCGCTGGGCGTGGAGTACCGGCACGCCGGGCGCCTGCAGGTGGCGCGCGCGGCGCGCGAGGTGATCCTGTCCGCAGGTGCGTTCAACTCTCCGCAACTGTTGCTGCTCTCCGGGATCGGGCCGCCGGATGAGCTCAGGACGGCGGGGATCGAGCCGCGGCACGCGCTCCCGGGTGTGGGCAAGAATCTGCAGGACCACCCGCTCGTCGTCGCCGTGTACCAGGCTGCAAGCCCCTGTACGTTCGAGCGTATGCTGCGTCTGGACCGCTTCGCGCTGGCGCTGCTTGCGTGGCAGCTCAACGGCTCGGGGCCGCTGGCGGCGAATCCAGTCTCGTTGCAGGCCTTTCTACGCCTGGCACCCGAGGCGCGCTGGCCCGATGTCCAGTTCCAGGTTTCGCACGTGTCGATGCTCGCGCGGTTGTGGTGTCCCGGCTGGCGGGCGGGGGCGGGGCACCAGTTCACGGCCGTTGCGTTGAGCCTGCGGCCCGCGGGCACGGGGGAGGTGACGCTGCGCTCATCGGACCCCCTCGCCGCGCCCCGCATCCGGCTTGGGCTGCTCGCGGCGGAACCCGACCGGCGAATGGCGCGGGAAATGCTGCGGTTTGCGCGGCGCTTCTTCGCGACCGAGCCCGTGGCTGCGCTCGTGCGCGGGGAGCTCGCGCCCGGTCCGACAGTGCGCACCGACGAGGAGCTGGATGCCTACATTCGTGCCACGATTCAAACGGGGGCGCATCCAACCAGCACCTGCGCCATGGGCACCGATGAGCGCGCCGTGCTCGATGAGACGTTGAAGGTGCGGGGCATCGATGCCTTGCGAGTGGTCGATGCATCCGCGATGCCGGATGTCGTGAGCGGCAACACGAATGCGCCGGCCATCATGATCGCCGAGAAGGCCTGCGATCTCATTCTTGCCGAGGCCGGATCCGCCGTTGAGCACCCCTCAGCCACTGCGCAGAGCGCGCCGGTGCGCTAGGAGGTGCGGGCCTGCCTTGCGGGCTCCAGGGCGAGGCCCTGCAGCGCGCTCGCCACCCGCTGCCGCTCTGCCGCGATGCGAGCCACCTGCCGCATCAGCTCGATCTCATCCAGCGTGGGGGCCTGCGTCTCGGTCTCGGCGCACAGCTGGCGCAGCGCTTCGGCGTGGATATTGGCGCTGGCCCCTTTGAGCGAATGCGCGGCGCGCGCCAGCCGCTCGCGCTCGCCTCGACCGGCGCAGTGAGTGAGCTCTGCGAGGAGCTCTTCGCTCGTGTTGACGAACGTGTGGGCGAGCTCGCGCAGGAACGCTGAATCGTCGCCGACGAGCGCGCGCAGGGCGGCCACATCCAGCGGCGCATCGGGCTCGGAGGCGACGAGCTTCCCGACAGCGGATTCGTCGAGCACGCCCGCCGAGGCTGTGGCTCGATCTGCCGCCCCCGCGCGCAGGCCGAACCGATCGAGGGTGAGCTGCAGGCGCTTCACCTCGAGCGGCTTGGTGAGCAGATCGTCCATCCCGGCCTCGAGGCAGCGCTCCTTCTGCCCGGTCATGGCGCTCGCCGTCAGAGCGACGATCGGAGTGCGACGGCGCCCTTCCTCGAGCTTGCGCAAGCAGCTCGTCGCCGCGTAGCCGTCCATGAGCGGCATCTGCAGATCGAGCAGGACCAGATCGAACCGACCTTGCGCGAAGGCCTGAACGGCTTCCAGGCCGTTGGCGGCCACGCAGACCTCGCAGCCGAGCCGCTCGAGCACGCTCTTGGCAACCTTCTGATTGATGAGGTTGTCCTCGACCAGAAGTACCCTGCCGCCATAGACCTCCATGAAGGGCAGTGGCAGCGTGCCCGCCTCGGCGCCCGCACCGTCGAGCGCACCGGGCGTCGCACGCTCCTCGAGTCCGGGCCGCTGCTCGAGCGTGGACAGCGGCAGCGTGAACCAGAAGGCGGAGCCTCGTCCGGGCTCGCTTTCGACGCCCACCTCGCCGCCCATCAGATCAACCAGGCGACGCACGATCGACAGTCCGAGGCCCGTGCCGCCGAAGTGGCGCGTCGTGGAGGAGTCGGCTTGCACGAATGGCTGAAACAGGGTGGGAAGGGTCTCCCGAGCGATCCCGATTCCGGTGTCGCGCACCTCGAAGCGCACGCGCGCCTGGCGCTTGCCGTGCTCGGCAACCATGACACGCACCAGCACACTGCCGGCATGGGTGAATTTGATCGCATTGCCGGCGAGGTTGACCAGGCACTGCCGAATGCGCTGGCGATCCCCCCTCACCCAGCGCGGAACGTCGGGCTCGATACTCACCTCGAATCGCAGGCCCTTCGCGGCGGCCTGGAATCCGAGCAACGTGCGAACCTCGGCGATGCTGGCGGGCAGGTCCAACTCGATGCACTCGATGTCGAGCCTTCCCGCCTCGATCTTGGAGAGATCCAGGATGTCGTTGATGACCGTGAGCAGCGAGTTGGCGCTCGCGTGAATGGTGTCGGCGTACTCGCGCTGCGCGCGGTCGAGCGGGGTATCGAGCAGCAGGCTCGTCATCCCGATGATGCCGTTCATCGGCGTGCGGATCTCGTGGCTCACGTTGGCGAGGAATGCGCTCTTGGAGCGGCTGGCCGCTTGCGCCGCCTCGGACGCTTCAATGAGCGAGTCGCGCGCGAGGCGCGCCTCGGTCACATCCTGCATCGAGCCGGAGAGGCGCAACGGGCGGCCGCGCGGGTCTCGTTCGGCCTCGCCGCGCAACCGCACCCAGCGATACTTGCCGGATCGTGTGCGCATGCGAACTTCCACGTCGTAGGGCACGCCCCGCTCGAAGTGCGCACCTTGTGCCGCGCGACACGCCTCCAGGTCATCCGGATGGACGAGGCTGTCCACGGTCGGCAGCGCCCCCGATACTTCGCCTTCGGCGAACCCGAGAATCGCCTCGTAACGCGGTGAGACCCAGAAGGACTGGCGCAGGAGATCCCACTCCCACAGTCCGTCCTGTGTGCCTCGAATGGCGCGCTCGAAGCGGTGGCGCGCATCCTCCAGAGCGTCCTCGGCGAGCTTTTGCTTGTGAATATCCTGGACGGAGCCGGACAGTCGAACGGTGCGGCCGGCGGCATCCTGCTCCCCGCGTGCGCGCACCTGGAACCAGCGGTAGCTCCCGTCCTTGTGCAGCATCCGCGTCTCGTGCGTGTACGGCGTGCCGCTCACTCGATGGCGATCGCTCAGCTCGCGCCCGATGGGCTCGTCGTCGGGGTGAAACAGCCGGCGCACCTTGGCGATCGTGCCCAGATCGAGCTCCTCGGGTGCGTAGCCGAGCAGAGCGTAATAGGACGATGAGGCCCAATGCTTCTGGGTCAGAAGATCGAGCTCCCAGTGGCCCTCGTGGATCGACAACGAGGCCCGCTCCAGACGGCGCTGCGCATCGCGCAGCGCCTCCGCCTGAGCACGAAACCGCTCGGTCGCCTCGACCTCGACCGTGATGTCGCGTACGGCCCCGAGCGCTCGCAGCGGGCGGCCCTGCGCATCGCGAACGAATCGTTGATAAAGCTGGCAGTGACGCACCTGTCCGTCGGGCTCGCGACGCCGCATGCGGATCGTCATGCTGGCCAATCCGTCGGCGAGAGCCTTCTCGGTCGCAGCCCGCACGGTCGCCGCGTCCTCGGGCAGCACGCTTGCGAGCGCTCGCCGGGAGATCTCCTGCGTGTCCGTGCCGTGTTCCGCCAACCCCTCGCGAGAGCCGTGATACCAGGTGATCCGATCCTGCACGTAGTCGTACTCGAAGCATTCCAGGCCCGTCGCGCTGCTTGCGAGGCTCAGGTGCTCCAGGAGCTTGCTCTGTTGCTCGGCGGTCTCGACCTCGCCGGTGATGTCCCAGCTCACCCCGATCGAGTGCACGGGGCGGCCATCCGCATCGGTGCTCGTGCGGGCGTAGGCTTGAATATGGCGGATGGAGCCGTCGGCCAGGCGCAAGCGGTAGCGGAACGAGGCATCCGGATTCCCGCGTGCGAGCCCCTCCCGGATCACCCGATGGCCGGTGTTGAGGTCCTCCGGGTGCACCCACCGAAACAGGTCGCTGCCGAGCTCCTGACCGTAGTGGCGGTTGCCTGCAGCGCGGCTCAGGCGGCTTTGGTCCCAGGAGATCTTGTTGGTGAGCCAGTCGAGCTGCCAAACGAAGATACCTGCCGCCTGGGTGGCAATGCTCAGCCGCTCGAGAAGCTGACGCTCGCTCAGCGAATCGTTATCCATCCTCGCACCGCAAGCGCACGCTCCCGCGCGACCCTCCACCGTTCGTACTCTAGAGAGGTGGGGCTGCGGGGACAGAGACGCATGTACCGAAAAGGTGCACGGCGGAGGGGAATGAGAGACCAATCACAGAATCCGCAGCCCAGCCCGGAACGTTCCCGCCCTGCTCGAGCGTTATCAGAGGCAGGAGGAACACACCCGTGTCAGCTGCCTGGAAATGGAGCATCGCTTCGCTCGGCGCCGTGGTCGTCGCGGTCGTGCTGGTGCTTGCGCTCTTCGATCTGAACTGGCTGCGCGGCCCGATCGCGCGAGCGGCCTCGGCTCGCATCGATCGCCCCGTGAGCATCGCCGCGCTGCACGGCGCACTGATCTCGGCACATCCTCACGTTGAGGTGACCGGCCTGCAGATCGGCAACCCCGCCTGGGCGGGTGGGGGCCAGATGGTGAGGATCGATCGGCTCGAGATCCAGTTCCGCTTCTGGCCGCTGCTCGCGGGCAGGCTCGTGTTACCGCGGGTGTCTATCATGCGCCCCGAGGTACGGCTGTATCGCGCATCCGACGGCCGAGCGAACTGGGACTTCGGAGCGAATGCCACGAGCCCCGGAGCCCGTAGCGCGACCGGCCCGATGCACCTGCCGCTCGTGCACGAGCTGCTCATCGAGTCCGGCAAGCTCAGCGCCCGCGATCAGATCCGCAAGCTCACCTTCGAGGGCACGGTGGCTGCGCAGGCAGCGAGGAAGAGCGCCCCGACATCGGCTCCCTCGCGCACGGCGAGCGCCGCAAGCGCAAGTGCTGCCAGCCGCGGCGCGAGCCCTGCAAATGCGCAGCAGGAGGGCAGCGCGGTGGCAGCCGCGACCGGAACCGGATTCCTGCTGAGCGGCAAGGGAGAGCTCAACGAGAAACCCTTCAAGCTCGAGGTGAGCGGCGGACCGCTCGTCTGGGCCGAGAGCCACAAGCCCTATCCGTTCGAGGTGCAGATGACAGCCGCGGACATCCGCGCCAGCCTCCGTGGCGTGGTGCCGCACCCCTTCGATCTGGGGCACCTGGAGGTGACTCTATCGCTCGCGGGCCAGGACCTCGCGGACGGCTATTACCTGACCGGGCTGGCGCTGCCGAACACACCTCCGTACTCGATCTCGGGCCACCTGCGGCGCGTGGGTAGCCGGTTCGAGTTCACCGACGTTCAAGGCCGGCTTGGGGGTAGCGACATCCACGGAAAGGTCACCGTCCAGGTGCAGTCGGCTGGTCCGGTCCTGAGCGCCGACCTGCTTTCCCACACACTCAATCTTGCCGATCTGGGCCCGACATTCGGTGGTGCGGCGCCCACTGCAATGCAGGAAGCGCAGTCGGCTCACGCGACGGGGCATCCGACCAAGCAGGCGACCCACCGCACGGTCGCACACGCGCTCACCCATGGCATCACGGGCAAGACCCCGGCGGCGGCCGCGAGTCCCTTCCTCATGCCCACCGCGAAGCTGCAGGTGGAGCGTCTGCGCGGGATGAATGCGACGCTGCACTACCGCGCCGAGGAGATCAAGGCGCAGAGCATGCCGCTGCGGCAGGTGGATCTCGAGCTGCATCTTGCAAACAACGTGCTCACGATCGATCCATTCACCTTCACGCTGCCACAGGGCAAGCTCGCGGGCAGCGCCGTGATCGATGTACGCGAGCGCGTTCCCGCCGAAGCGCTCGACATGCGCCTGACGAACGTGCAGCTCGCCGAGTTTCATGCCAGGAGCAGCACGCGCCCACCCATGGAGGGCACGCTCGTCGGGCGGCTGCGCGTACGCGGCACGGGCGACTCGATGCACGCGTTTGCGTCGACCGCCGATGGCATCCTCTCGATCGTGATTCCGCACGGTGATCTCGAGCAGGCGTTCGTCGAATTCGCGGGCATCGATGTGGTGCACGGCCTGGGACTCGTTCTCACGAAGAAGCATCAGCAGACGGCGCTGCACTGCGGAGTTGCGGATTTCGAGGCGCACCGCGGAATCGCGACCGTCAAGCAGGTGGTCTTCGACACTCCGGTCGTGATCATCACCGGGAAGGGTGATGTGAACCTGCGTGACGAGCACCTCGACCTGCAGCTCAACGGCGAGCCGAAGAAATTTCGCATTGGCGTGCTGCGCACGCCGATCGAGATCCGGGGAACACTGCGTCACCCGGCGATCGGGGTGAAGGCGAGCAAGCTCGTAGCGCAAGGGGCCATTGCCGCCGCGCTCGGCGTTGTGGGGACGCCCTTGGCGGCCATCGCTGCGTTCGTCGATCCTGGGCTCAACAAGAGCGCGGACTGTCAGGCGTTACTCGCCGACGCAAGGTCGATGGGAGCGCCGCTGCGTACGGCGGTGGCAAAGCCGCCAGAGTCCAAAGCGCAGGCCAGGCACCGCTAGGTTCGAATGAAGGGGCGCTCAGGGGGCCTCGGACAGGCTGTGCAGCACATAGCCGCCTGACTTCTCATCGCGCTCGAGCGTCAGCAGCCGCCGCGTGGCGGCCTCCTCGAGCAGCCGGTTGAAGGAGCGGAAGCCGTAGTAGCTCTCGTTGAACCCGGGGCGTACGCGCTTGAGCGCCTGCTTCACCATCGAGCCCCAGACCCTGCCGTCCTCGCCGCGCTCCGCCATGAGGGCATCGAGGGTCTGCAGCACCAGATCGAAGGCCTCCTGCTTCTTCTCCTCTTCACCGCGCTTGTCCTCATCACGCTCCTTGCCCTCACCCGTCGCCGAAGTCGGGCCGGCCGACTCTCCGGCGGGCTTGCGCCGGGCGCCGCGGCGCGCCTTCTGCTCGCGCACCAGATCGTCGTAGTAGATGAACTCATCGCAGCTCGCAATCAGCAGATCCGAGGTCGAGTTCTTCACGCCCACACCGATGACGCCCTTGTCGTTCTCGCGCAGCTTGGCGACCAGCGGGGAGAAATCCGAATCGCCGCTGATGATCACGAAGGTTTCCACGTGCGGCTTGGTGTAGCAAAGATCGAGCGCGTCGACGACCATGCGGATGTCGGCGGAGTTCTTGCCGGACTGCTTGACGTGAGGAATCTCGATGAGCTCGAACCCCGCCTGGTGCATGCCGGACTTGAATTCCTTGTAGCGCTCCCAGTCGCAGTAGGCCTTCTTCACGACGATGGAGCCCTTGAGCAGCATCCGCTCCAGCACCCGATTGATGTCGAACTGCGCATAGCGCGCATCGCGCACTCCGAGTGCGATGTTCTCGAAGTCGCAAAACAGCGCGAGGTTGGCCGTGCCAGGTTCGCCGCTCACGCGAGTCACCGGCTGAGCGGGGCGAGCGCCGGAGCTTCCCCGATATCGAGTCGCTTGTCGAGCGGCACGCAATAGATGTCGATCTGGGAGGAGCGGCCGCGCAAGGTCATCGGCGGCAGCTCGATTGCGTGCAGGGCGAGACCCTTCGCATCGAGGGAGCGTTTGATGGTTCCCGAGAACACCATCTCGCCCGCGCGCGCGCGCTGACACAGGCGCGAGGCGATGTTCACGGCGTCGCCGATGAGCGTGTAGTTCATGAACACGGCGGAGCCGACGTTGCCGGCGACCACCTCTCCTTCGTTGATGCCGATGCCGAGACCGGTCTCGATCTGATGGCGCTGCCGCCACGACTCCGCGAGGCCGCTGAAGCGCTCGAGCATCTCCTGCGCAGCCAGCACGGCCCGCGCCGAGCTGTCGCTCTGCTCGAGCGGCACACCGAAGCCGACCATCAAGCAATCGCCGGCCATGTGAAACACGGTTCCCTCGTGGTGAAAGGTGATCTCGACGAGCAGAGAGAAATACTCGTTGAGCAGCGGCACCACCTCGTGCGGACTCAGCCGCTCCGAGATGCCGGTGAAGCCGCGCAGGTCGGCAAACAGCACGACCGCCCGCGTGCGGATGTCGGAGGACGCGAGAATGCTGTCTCGTAGCTCCGAGTTGCCGAGGATCCGGTCGGCGAGCTGCGGGGAGACGTAGCGGCGGAATGTGCGACGAATCTCCTCGCGGCGCGTGACCTCGGCTTGCAGCGCCTCGCCGGCCGCCTTGCGCCGCACCGAGCTTTGACGCGCGAGCGATTCGAGCCGCGTGATGAGGACCTCACGGGGAATCTGCCGCGTGATGAAATCGTCCGCGCCCGCGGAGAACGCCTCGATGCGCATCTTCGAGCTGCGGCTCACGACGATGACGGGCAGCAGCATGGTCGCAGGGTGCTCCTTGAGCGCCTTGCACAGCTCGAGTGCGTCGGGCTGTGGACAGTCGGCGTCGACGAAGATCAGATCCGGAGCGTAGTCGTCGAGCCGGGCCACGACCTCCCCGGTCGTGGCGAAGGGCTGCAGCTCGAAGCTGAGCCCGGTGCTCGCTTCGGCAACCAGGGGAAGCACCGCGGCGCAGTCCCCTGCGGCAAGCACGCGGAATCGTGCCTCGCGCCGCACCAGCCGGCTCTTCTCGATCTCGTTCTTCATCTTGTAACGCGTTCCACAGTTGGGGATTATACGTCGCGACCGGATCTGCGCGAACTATGCAGCCGAGATTCACGAACAAAGTGGTCCTCGTGATCGGGGGCAATAGCGGCATTGGCCTTGCCTCGGCACAGGCTTTCGCGCGCGAGGGCGCCCGGGTGGTCGTGACCGGGCGCGATACGCTCACGCTTGCTCGTGCGGCGGCAGCCATCGCGGGCGCGCCGCTGACGGTGACCTGCGACGTCGCCGATCTGCGGCAGATCGACCTGCTGATGACTCAGATTCGCGAGCAGCTGGGTCGCATCGATATCCTCTTCGTCAATGCCGGGGTCGGGGCTTTCATCCCGATCGAGGCCGTCACTGAGCAGGACTGGGATCGATTGATGGCGGTCAATCTGAAAGGGGTGTTCTTCACCGTTCAAAAGGCGCTGCCGCTCCTGCAGCAAGGATCGGCGATCGTCCTGAATTCCTCGATCGGCTGGAGGAAGGGCATTCCTACCGGCTCGGTCTACGCGGCGAGCAAGGCGGGGGTGCGTGCGCTCGGGCGCAACTTCGCCGCCGAGCTCGTCGGGCGGGGCATCCGCGTGAATGTCGTGAGTCCCGGCCCCATCGAGACGCCGATCATCGGACGCACTGCGGGCTTGAGCACGGAGATGATCCCGGAGCTGCGCAAGCAGATGATTGCAAACACCCCGATGAAGCGCATGGGTGAGCCGGAGGAGGTGGCGCGCGCCACGTTGTTCCTGGCCTCCGACGAGGCCTCCTTCATCACCGGCGTCGATCTGCTCGTCGACGGCGGCGCAGCGAGTTTCTAGCGCCGGGCCGGCGGAGCGCCCGTGCCGCAGCGCCACGCCCCGCCAGGTGTTCTCATGAGGCTGAAAACATCTTGCGGAGTATGGTCTTTTGGACCTTGTCGCTCGCGTTGCGGGGCAGGGCGTCGAGAAATTCCACGCGCCGCGGGCGCTTGTAGCCTGCGAGCTGCCCCCTGCAATGCTCCTCGATCTGCTGCACCGTGACGCTCTGTCCCGGCCAGAGACTGATCGCCGCGCAAACCTGCTCGCCGTAGAGGGGGTCTGGAATGCCAAACACCGCGACCTCGCGCACTGCGGGGTGGGTGGCAAGCGCATTCTCCACCTCCTTCGGGTAGATGTTCTCGCCACCGCTCACGATCATGTCCGTGCGGCGATCGACGAGCGTGAAGAAGCCATCGGGCTCCACCCGCGCGAGGTCTCCCGTGTGAATCCAGCCCTCCCGGATGGTGTCGCGCGTCGCCTGCGGGTTGCGCCAGTAGCCGATCATCCCCATGGTACGTTGATCGACGATGATCTCGCCGACGCCTCCGACCGGAACTGCATTGCCCCGCTCGTCCACGATACGACTCTCGGTGAGCAGCGCCTGGCGTCCGGTGGTTTGTGACCAGCGCTGGTGGTCCTCGGAGCGCAGGACGCCCACCATGCCCGCCTCGGTCGAGCCGTACAGTTGATTGAACCGCGCAGCGGGGAAGACCTGTCGAGCCTTCTCGAGAGTGGGTGGCGTGATGGGCATCGACCCGTAGAAGATCCTATCGAGGCTCGAGAGGTCGTACTTGCCGATGAGCGGATGGAACGCGAGCATCGCGAGGGTGGTTGGCACGAGGATCGCGAGGGTGATCCGGTGCGCCTCGATCAATCGAAAGATCGTCTCGGGCTCGAACGGGCCGCGGTGGATGATGCCGGTGGATCCCATGAACAGGCACTGATGCAGCGCCATATTGAGACCTGCGGCATGAAAGAGCGGCACGGCCATCAGATAGACATCGTCGTGACGCAGGCGAGTCTCGACGGCGGTCGCGAGGTACATCTTGAAATATGTCGCATGCGAGACGAGCACACCCTTGGGCGTTCCCGTCGTGCCGCTCGTGTACATGATCACGCACGGGGACTGGGGATCCACGATCCGTGAGGGGTCGAGCTCCGAATGGCCCTGAGTGAACGTCTCCGCATCGAGGATCTCGCCGGTGTCCGGGCCGCCCACGGCGGGCATGCGCTGCCCGGTGGCATTCGCTGACTCGGGCAGGCGAATGAGATGCGGCGCGGGGGCGCCGCGGGCAACGGCCTCGCGCACCGGGCCTACGAAGCTCGACTCGAGCAGCAGCACCCGCGGCTCGGAGTCGGCCAGGACCTGGCGGATCTCCGGCGCACCGAAGCGAAAGTTCATGGGCACCAGCAGCGCCCCGCATTTGGCGACCGCCTGGGTGACGACGGCGTAGTCGAGCCGGTTGTACGCGAGCAGCGCCACCCGATCGCCGGGCTCGACCCCGCTCGCAGCGAGCGCATGGGCCAGCCGGTTCGCGCGCCGGTTGAGCTCGGCGTAGGTCAGCACCTCCCCGCTCATGATCAGCGCAGGCTTGGCCGGATAGCGAACGGCGTTGAGGCGTGCGAGGTCGCCGACGACGAGCATGGCGATTCAGACGAGCGTGGGCCGACTCAAAGGAGGGACATGACGGCGCTTGCTCTGGCGAAGCTCTCGCCGCCCTCGGAGGTCAGATCGGCCTCGGCGAACATGAGTCTCGTGCCCGCGCGCAAGATGCGCCCGCGTGCCAGATACCGGCCCGGCGGTGCGGCACGCAGCAGGCTCACGGTGAGCGTCGCCGTAGAGAACGCGCGCTCCTCGGGACCCAGCCGTGCGTGCGCGGCAAACGCCATCGCAAAGTCGAGCAGCGTCGCGACGATGCCTCCTTGCAGCACTTGCGCGCCCTGCACGAAGCGGGCGGGCGGTGCGAAAGCGAGCAGCGCGACACCCTGCTTCGCGTCGAGCTCGATGAGCTCCGCGCTGAGCTCTCGCGCGAGTGGATTGCTCGTGATGGCGGCCGGCTTGCCGTCGCCGCGCAGGAACTCGAGCACGAGAGCACGATCGGTATTCACCCGCCGGGGATTATTGGCCAAGGAGCGAGGAGAAACAATTGCCGCGGACGTTCTGGTACGATCGCTCGCGGAGCTCAGGCGCAGTGCAGGAAGTATTCATCATCGGCGTTTCGATGACGCCCTTCGGACGTCATCTGGAGAGATCCTGTGCCGATCTCGGGCGCGAGGCGGCGCAAGCCGCGCTGACCGATGCGGCGATCTCGGTCGGAGACCTCGATATCATCTTCTACGCCAACACGGTGCAGGGCGCGATCGAGGGACAGTATGGGATGAAGGGTCAGCATGCGCTGCTGCCCATGGGTGTCGATGGCTGCCCGATCGTCAACGTCGAGAACGCCTGCACCGGCGGCAGCACCGCTTTCAATCTCGCGGTCGCGCAGGTGGCCGGCGGCTGTGCGAGCGTCGCGCTTGCCGTGGGTGCCGAGAAGCTCAACACGCAGGACAAGGCACGCCGGCAGGCCTCGTTCTCGCAGCCCGGGGACCTGGCGCAAATCACGACCTTCCTGAATCAGTACGCCGGGCTCGTCGAGGATGTGAGGCCGCCAGCCTCGGCCGTCATCGACGAGGCGCTGCGCAGCCCGTTCATGGACGCGTATGCGCTGCAGGCGAAGCTGCACATGAAGAGGTACGGGACGAGCTGGCGGCAGCTCGCCGCGGTCAGCGCGAAGAATCATCAGCACTCCGCGCTGAATCCACTCTCTCAGTACCAAAAGGCCATGAGCATTGAAGAGGTCCTCGCCGCCCGCATCATCGCCTGGCCGCTCACTTTGCCGATGTGCGCCCCCATCAGCGATGGGGCTTCGGCGGCGGTCGTATGCTCGCGCGAGGCGCTCGGGCGCAGCGGGGCGGCCAGGGCCGTTCGTGTCTGCGCGAGCGTCATTCGGGGCAACCACCGCCGCGCTATCGACCAGCCCATGAGCGGCGCACTGCACGCCGCAGCACAGGCCGCTTACCGCCAGGCCGCCGTGGGACCGCGCGACATCTCGCTCGCCGAAGTTCACGATGCGACCGCCTACGGGGAGATTGCGCACCTCGAGCTCACGGGTCTGTGCGAGCCCGGTCAGGGTGGGCCCATGACCGAAAGCGGCGCCACCACGCTCGGGGGGCGCATCCCGGTCAACGTCTCCGGCGGTCTCGAGTCGAAAGGTCATCCGGTTGCAGCGACCGGACTCGCACAGATCTTCGAGCTCACTCAGCAGCTGCGCGGCGAGGCGGGGGATCGCACCGTGGCGGGGGCTCGGTACGCTCTTGCCTCCTGCGGCGGCGGATTCTTCAACGTCGAGGAGGGCCTCTCGGCCGTCACCATCCTCGGACGGCGGCAGTGACCGCCCGACGCGGGCACTTCCGTGCGGCTCATTGATTTCTTCGACAAGGGCGTCGAGGTCGATCCGGACAGGCCCTTCCTCATCGATGACCTGGAGCGACGCACCTATGCGCAGACGCAGGCGCTGTCGCATCGTATCGCCAATGCGTTTCGCAGGGCCGGCATTCGGCCCGGCACCAAGGTCGCGGTGCTGAGCGGCAATGCGGCGCGCGCGTTCGAATGCGTGATCGGTCTGCTGCGCGCCGGATGCGTGTGGGTGCCGATCAACGCACGCTTCACGGTCGAGGAGTCGATCTATGCCCTCGAGCATACCGATACGGAGGTTCTGTTCTACAGCCGCGCGTTTCGCGATGCGGTGCGTGCCTTGCGCTCGGCCTGCGCGCGCATCGCGCACGCGATCTGCATCGAGGAGCCCGACTCGCCACACCCCTCACTCGAGAGCTTCACCCGGGGCGAGTCCGATCAGTCCGCGGAAGTGCGTGTCGCGATCGATGATGTCGTCACGCTCTTCAGCTCCGGAGGCACCACGGGTGCTCCCAAGGGCGTGATGATGACGCACCTCGCGTGGCTCACCTGGATTGCCGCCTCGCAGCGTCTGCTATGGCACGACCACGCCATCCACCTCGTCGTTGCGCCGATGACCCACGCGGCCGGCGGCGTGACGTTGATGATGTCGGCGATGAGCGCGACGAACGTGATCCTCCCGGGCTTCGATGCGGAGCGGATCATGAGCGCGATCGAGCGATACCGCGTGACGCATCTGTTCCTGCCGCCGACTGCCGTCTATCGCCTGCTTGCGCATCCCGAGGTGCGCAATCACGACTACTCTTCGCTGCGCTACTTCAACTATGCCTCCGCGCCGATGGCGCCGGAGAGGATCAAGCAGGCGATCGATGTTTTCGGTCCGGTGATGATGACGGGCTTCGGGCAGACCGAGATCGGTCCCAACGCGACGTTCTTCTCGCCGCAGGATCACGCGCAGGTGCTCGCCGCGGGTGATGAGCGCAGGCTCGCGAGCTGTGGCCGCCCGACGCTTTTTGCGCGTGTCGAGGTGATGGACGAGCAGGGCGCGCTTTTGCCTGCCGAGACCCCCGGCGAGATCGTCATCCGCTCGAGCGCCGTGATGAAAGGCTATTACAAGAATCCCGAGGAGACCGCGCGCGCCGGCGCGCACGGCTGGCACCATACGGGGGACATCGGCTTCAAGGACAGCGACGGCTGGGTTTACCTCGTGGACCGCAAGCGCGACCTGATCATCTCCGGTGGGTTCAACATCTTTCCGTCGGAGATCGAGAAGGCGGTCATCGCCCATCCCGCAGTGCAGGACTGCGCAGTGATCGGTGTCCCGCACCCGGAGTGGGGCGAGGCCGTCAAGGCGGTCGTCGAGCTCAAACCGGGCGCGCAGGTCGATCCGGCGGAGCTTGCGGGATTCTGTCGGGCGCGCCTGGCCGGCTACAAGGCGCCCAAATCGTTCGAGATCTGGTCCGAGCTACCGCGCAGCGCCGCCGGTAAGGTGCTGCGGCGCAAGGTGCGTGAGCGCTTCTGGCAGGGGCGCGAGCGCGCGATCTGAGGTATCCCTATGTCCTTCAAGCATTTGCTGCTCGAGCACCGCGGCCGCGTGAGCTGGGTGTATCTGAATCGTCCCCAGGCACTCAATGCGATCTCGTACGAGTGCATGCGGGAGCTGCGAGAGCTATGGGCGCAGCTGCGCGATCGGGACGAGACGCGCGTCATCGTCGTGTCGGGCAAGGGACGGGGGTTTTGCGCGGGGGCCGATCTCACCGATGCGCCGAGCCCCGAAGAGCGCCCCGGCCCACAGGCGCCTTTCCTGGAGGAGGGCGCGAAGATGGAGGAGGTCCTGCTCTCGATGCCCAAGCCGGTCATCGCGGCGATCAATGGCGTGTGCTGTGGCGGGGGACTGGAGCTTGCGATGATGTGCGATTTCATGATCGCGGCCGCCTCTGCGAAGATCGGCGATGCGCACGCGAATTTCGGCGCGCTCCCCGGAGGCGGCGCAACGGTGCGCTTGCCGCGCATCGTGGGTGTCAACTGGGCCCGCTACCTCATGTACACGGGAGAGCTGTATCCGGCGGCGGAGATGGCGGCGATCGGGCTCGTCAATCGTGTGGTCGAGGACGCCCAGCTCGAAAGCGAGGTACAGGCGATCGCCGAACGGATCGCGAGCAAGAGTCCGCTGGGCCTCAAGCGCATGAAGATGCTCATCAATGACGGGCTCGACATGCCTCAAGCCCTCGCCATGAAGATGGAAAAGCTCGTCTCCGCCGAGCACATGCGCTCGAACGACGCCGCCGAGGGCGGCCGCGCGTTCAAGGAGAAGCGCAAGCCCGAATTTCGAGGCAACTAGGAGAGCTCGGACGATGGAAATCCAGAACAGAGTGGCCGTCGTGACGGGCGGCGCGTCGGGCCTCGGGGAGGCCACGGTCGAGCGGCTGCTCGCTGCGGGCGCACGCGTGGGCATCCTCGATCTGAACGAGGAGCGTGGCCGCGCCCTCGCGGGAAAGCATCCAGGCCGTGCGCTGTTTGCGCGCGTGGACGTGTCGGATGAGTCCTCGGCGGTCGCCGGCATGGGCGCCGTGAAGAGCGCGTTCGGTGCGCTGCACATCTGTGTCAACTGTGCCGGCATTCCGGGCTTCGTGGGCCGGACGGTGAGCAAGAAGGGACCGTTCCCCCTGGCCGAGTTCGTCAAGGTGATCCAGATCAACCTCATCGGCACCTTCAACGTCGCTCGGCTCGCGGCGGCCGAGATGCTCAAGAACGATCCCATGGGCGTGAGCGGCGAGCGCGGCGTGATCATCAACACCGCATCGCTGGCCGCTTTCGACGGCCAGATGGGCCAGACCGCATACTCGGCGAGCAAGGCCGGCATCGTCGGGCTGACGCTGCCGATGACGCGGGATCTGTCCCAGTTCGGCGTGCGCGTCTGCGCGATCGCCCCGGGGCTTTTCGAGACGCCGATGGGCGCCGGTGTGCCCCCGGAGGTGAAGACCCGGCTGGTCGATACGCTCGAGTTCCCCAAGCGCATGGGCGAGCCTGCCGAGTTTGCCGCGCTGGCCGCGCACATCATCGAGAACTCGTATCTGAACGGCACCGTCATCCGCATCGACGCCGGCACGCGCGCACCGCCGCGCTAGGATGCAGACATGAGACTGGCGAGCTTCCACGCCGCGGGCCGAGACCGCCTCGGAGCGGCGGTGGACGAGCAATCGCTCATCGACCTGGCCGAGGCGGCTGCCGCAGCCGGTCTCGAGGCTGCAGAGGTGCCTCCCCCGGACATGATTGCCCTGATCGAGCGGGGCGACAGGGGTCTCGCCGTGGCACGTCGCGCGCTGGAGCACGCCCGGGCACACCCCGGAAGCATCCCGCGCTATGGCACGGATGCGGTTCGGTGGCATCCCCCGGTGCGGCGCCCCTCGAAGCTGGTCTGCCTGGCGCTGAACAACAGCGCGAACGCCGATCGCATTCTGAGCGGACCCAAGCACCCGGCGACATTCATCAAGGCGGCCAATGCGCTGGTCGGCCACCTGGAGCCCATCGTCGTGAAGCCGGCGTACGGACGGTGCCATCCCGAGCCCGAGCTTGCGGTGGTGATCGGGCATCGTATCAAGGAGATCCGCGCCGACGAGGCCGAGGATTTGGTCTTCGGCTATACCATCCACAACGACATCACCTCGCCAACGATGCGGGGCGAGGACACCTTCCACTATCGCGCGATCCATCCAGCCCGGGACGACCCGTCGCGGATCGAATACGTGGATACGTGGGTGAGCTACCCGGGACGCTACAAGGGAAGTGATACCTTCTCGCCGCTCGGGCCGTGGCTCGTCACCCGTGATGAGATTGCCGATCCTCATGCGCTCACGGTCAGCTGCCGTCACAAGGACGAGCTCGTCACCGAGGACAGCACCGCGAACCTCTTCTACAAGATGCCCGAAGTGCTCGCCTTCCTCTCCCAGTACATGACGCTGCTGCCCGGGGATGTCGTCTCGCTCGGTACGGCGCTCAAGCGCTCTGCACCGGGCACGCGCGCCGTGCAGAACATCGAGCTCGACAAGCTCGGTGGGCCTGTGTCCGTATCGATCGCAGGCCTTGGGACCCTGACCAACCCGGTCGAGATCGTGAGATGAAGCCCTCGGAGCGCCAGTTCGCCAACCCCTCACCCGGTACGTACCTGCTCACCGTGTCGCTCGCCCAGCAGGGCTACCGCTTGAGCGCGTTCTGCCGCAGTCTCATGAGCCCGGCGAGCCGGGCCGCGTTCAAGGCCGACGAGGAGCGCTACATGCGCGAGCTCGGTCTCGACGCCACCGAGGCGGCGCTGGTGCGGGCGCGCGACTGGCTCGGCATGGTGCGCTACGGGGTGAACCATTTTCTGGTGTTCCGCGCCGCGGGCGTGTTCGGAGTGGGCCTGGTGGGCGCGGCCGCGCAGATGCGCGGGGAGACTCTCGAGCAGTTCAAGAGCACGCGGCGCGTGTGGGAGGGGCGCTGATGGCGCGCATCCTCGCCGGGCTCGGCTCGCCGCATGCTCCGGCCGTGGGCGCGGCGGTGGACCGCCACGACGAGCAGTCCCCGTACTGGAAGCCTCTCTTCGATGGCTATCGCCCGATGCGCGCCTGGCTCGAGCGCGCCAGGCCCGACGTGGTGATCCTGTTCTCCAACGATCACTTCACGTCCTTCTTTCTCGATGCCATTCCGACCTTCGCGATCGGCGTCGCGAGCTTGCACGAGATCGCCGACGAGGGCTGGGGCAAGCGTGCGCTGCCTGAAGTGCCTGGAGACACCGAGTTTGCCTGGCATCTCAGCAAGTCGCTCGTGGATGAGGAGTTCGATCTCACGGTGTGCCACCGCATGCCCCTGGATCACGGCTGTCTTTCACCTCTCAGCGCGCTCTTCGACTGGACTCCACGGTGGCCCGTGCGTGTCGTTCCCATTCTGGTGAACGTGCTGCACTTCCCGATTCCCACTCCCGGGCGCTGCTTCCAGCTCGGGCAGGCTGTGCGGCGCGCGACGCTCAGCTACGAGGACGACGCGAAGGTCGTGGTGCTCGGCACGGGCGGCCTGTCTCATCAGCTGGTCGGCGAGCGCTTCGGTTATATCAATCCGGACTGGGACGCGGAATTTCTCGACCGGCTCGAGCGCGATCCGGAATCGCTCGCGGCGCTCAAGCACCAGGACTTCATCGAGCGTGGCGGCAGCGAGAGCGTGGAGGTCATTCTGTGGCTCGCCATGCGCGGCGCCCTCTCGCGCAACGTGCGCTGCGTCCATCGCAACTACTATCACGCGACCCTGACCGGCTATGGGCAGGCGATCTACGAGGACACCCTCGAGCTCACGGCTCGTGCGGGCTCGTGAATCCGCGCCGTGCGAGCCACGCGATCATGATCTGCGGGTACCCCGGCACGAACCGCTCGGGGGCTGTCGCATCTCCATTGTATCCGCTCTGCGACACGATCAGCTGATGTCCGGCATGCTGGTAGGTCTTGATCGTGACATCGCGATCCCCGGCGCGCATCAGGTACTTGCGCAGGTGCACCGCTGAATCGGCCGCATCGACGTTTCGATCGAGCGCGCCATACAGCGCGAGCGTCGGAGTCGAGGAGACGCGGAGCAACGTGCGCTCCGGGTCGAAGGTGACGAATCGGCGCAGTCCCGCGATCGTCGCCGGCGGCGGCGGAATGGAGACCCCCAGATCCGGCATGAGCGAGTACTGGAACCACGGTTGCTTCGCGTCGGCCTCGTACAGTCGTTTGGTTTGCGTCCACGGCATGGCGCCGTCGAGTGACTGCTCGAACGCGTGCCACAGGGCCACCGCCTGCGGCGATTCAGAATCCATATGGTGCCGCCGCATCGTCTGGTCGACTTCGTAGTCGATGTTCTGCGCCAGCGACTCGGTCGGTGCGCTCTTGAGGATCATGAAGGCGAGTGGGCGATTCAGTGCCACCAGCGGGGCGCTCCAGCCGCCATTGCTGAAGGCCCAGATGCCGATCCGCCGCGGGTCCACGCGAGGGTCGCTGCGCACCGCGTCGTAGATTGTGGCAACGTCCGCGGCTCTCTGGCCGGGGCCGTCGCGAAACCAGTTGCCGGTGGATTCACCGACGCCGCGCTGATCGTAGCTCACGACGTTGATTCCGTTGCACACGAAATAGGGGATGATGAAGCCCATCTCGCGCGCCTCTGGATCGTTGCCGTGGATCAGGATGACGGTCGCACGAGGCCGCCTGTCGCCCGCATGATAGAGCGAGAATCCGATCCGTCCTGGTGCCGCCTCGATCACGCGCCGCTCCTCGGAGATTGCGCTGCGCAGGCGCAGGTCGTGCGCGGCAGCCAGGTCGCCCGTGCGCTGCGAGGTTGGATCGAAGAAGTCGTTTGATGCCGGATCGGGCAGCTCGTGCTCGACACCGACGTATGTCGCATGTCCGGAGTCGATGTACAATCCGGGAGTGAGTATTGAAGCGTGCGCTGCGGCCGTGAGCGACAGCGAGCTTGCCAGCACGACGATCGTTTTCCTCATAGAGCCTATATACCCTCCATGCAGCCCACCGGTTTCGTTGCCGGGCATCGATGAAGATCAGCTCCGAACGCATCCTCACCACGCACGTCGGCAGCCTGCCGCGCTCGGGGCCGATCACGGAGCTGTTGCTGAAGAAGGAGCGGGGCGAGCCCTACGATCCGACCGAGCTGGACCGGGTGGCACGTCAGGCGGTCGCGCAGACCGTCGCACGGCAGGTCGAGGTGGGCATCGACGTGGTGAGCGATGGTGAGACCTCGAAGATCGGTTATGCCACCTACATCAAGGACCGGCTGTCGGGCTTCGGAGGCGAGGCGACGGCCAGGCCGCACCTGGATTTGCGCGATTACCCCGACCTGCGCCGCCGCATGACGGCGTTCACCGGTCCGCAGACCTTCCGGCGGCTGTGCTGCATCGGACCGGTCGCGGTGCAGGACACTCATGCGCTCGAGCTCGACATCGCAAACTTTCGCGCCGCCCTCGAGCTCACGCCAGCGACCGATGCGTTCATGAACGCGGCCTCTCCGGGGGTCGTCTCATCCTTTCAGCCGAACCGCTACTACCCCACTCACGAGGCCTACGTCCAGGCGGTCGCCGAGGTCATGCGGACGGAATACGAGGCGATCGTGGCGGCGGGCTTTGTCCTGCAGGTCGATTGCCCCGACCTCGCGATGTCGCGGCATACGGGCTTTCAGGAGCTGACGGAGGAGGAGTTCCTGCGACGCGCCGAGCATCATGTCGAGGCACTGAACGCCGCGCTGCGGAACATTCCGGCGGATGCGGTGCGCATGCATGTGTGCTGGGGCAATTACGAGGGGCCGCACGACCATGATATCCCGCTGGAGAAGATCATACGCATCCTGCTGAAGGCGAGGCCCCGGGCGATCTCCTTCGAGGCCTCCAATCCACGCCACGCCCACGAGTGGACGGTGTGGCGCGACGCCGGCCTTCCGGAGGACAAGGTGCTCATTCCCGGCGCACTCGACTCCTCGACCAACTTCGTCGAGCACCCCGAGCTGGTGGCACAGCGCATCTGCACCTTCGCCGCCATCGTGGGCCGCGAGCGCGTACTCGCCGGCACCGACTGCGGATTCGGCACGTTCGCAGGCTACGGCAAGGTCGATCCCGAGGTGGCGTTCAAGAAACTGAGCTCGCTGGTGCAGGGCGCGCGGATTGCAACCGCGCGATTGTGGCGGTGAGCGCCACCGAGATCGAGCGGGCTCAGGTCGAGCGGGCCTGCACGCGGCTGATACTGCATTCCATTCGCGTGTTCGACGAGCGAGACTGGCCCGCCTACGCGCGGTTGTTCACCGAGGATGGAGTGTTCATTCGCGCCAACGAGCCGGGCGAGCCGCTCATGGGCCGGGCCGTCATCGAGCGCGTGCTCTGCGCCCGGCCGCCCAATCGGCTCACCATGCACCTGTGCACGAACATCGAGATCGAGGTGCTCGATGCCGAACACGCGGAAGGCCGCTGCTACCTGCTGCTCTACAGTGGCGATTCCGGACGCGCGCCCGAGGGCGGCCGACCGGCAGAGCCGGTCCAGCGGCTCGGGGAGTACCGCGACCGTTTCGTGCGGACACCGGAAGGCTGGAGGATCGCGCTGCGCGTCGGCAAGCTGATCTTCCATACCGGTCACTGAGCCGGAACCGTCCGCTCCTGCGCCCACGCTCGAAGGGCTGCGACCCTTTCCGCCATGACCACCGCGAGCGGCCGCGTCGCGGCCAGCTCGTTGCGGATCGTTTGGGCGTCCGGACTCACGCCACGCGCATGCGCGGTGTACAGGGCGGCGACGATTGCCTGCTCGATCTCCCCGCCCGAGAAGCCCTCGCTCGCCTGCGCCAGCATGTCGAGCGCGGCCCCCTCCAGAGCGATGCCGCGCTTGTGCGCATGGATCTGCAGAATGTCCCGGCGCGTGGCGAGCCGCGGTAGGTCCACGAAGAACAGCTCGTCGAATCGGCCCTTGCGAACCAGCTCCGGGGGCAGCTCCTCGATGTCGTTCGCGGTGGCCACCACGAAGACTCGAGTGCGCTTCTCCGCGAGCCAGGTCAGGAATCCGCCCAAAACGCGGCGCGCCGCGCCTCCGTCGGATTCGCCCGAGGCAAAGCCCTTCTCGATCTCGTCGATCCACAGCACGCACGGGGACATGAGATCCGCCGACTCGAGGGACTCGCGCAGGTTGCGCTCCGACTCACCGATGTACTTGTCATAGAGCGAGGAGCACTCGAAGCTCAGCAGCGGCACGTTGAAGATGCCGGCGGTTGCTCGCGCAGCAAGGCTCTTGCCGCAGCCCTGAACGCCGAGCAGGAGCACGCCCCTCGGCACGTCGAGCCCGGGGGCGGACCCGTCAAAGGCGACGGTGCGCTTGCGCAGCCACTCCTTGAAGTGCTCGAAGCCGCCGAGGTCTGCCATCCCCTGCTCGATCGGCTCGTAGCGCAGGATTCCATGACGGTTGAGCAGCTGGTACTTGGCCTGGATCACCGCGGGAATGTCGGTGGCGCGCATCGTGCCGTGGGCGAAGATCGCCTGCCGTGCGAGCTGCTGCGTCTCGCTCACCGACAGACCGTTGGTGTTCTCGACCAGCATGTCGAGCGCATGGCGATCCGCCTTGACGGGCTCGCTCGGATGCGCGCGCGCCCACTCGCGGGCGACCTGCTCCACGATCTGGCGCCGCTCTTCCCCATTCGGCAGCGCAAGCGCACCGCGGGCGCTGAGCGGCTCGAGCTCGCGCGGGATGGTCAGCTGACCGCTCACGAGGACCAGGGTGCGCGCGCAGGTCGAGTATTCCAGTGCGATGTCCTTCAGCAAGCGCACGATCAGCGGATCGGTGAGGTACGGATGAAAGTCCAACAGGACATAGGCTCCGGCGACATTGCTCGCACGAATGTGCCTGAGAATCTCCTCCGGCTGCGTCGCGGTGCGCTGAGGTGCGCCTGCAATCGGCACATCGAGCCGTCGGAGCCCGTCGGTGACGGTCCATTTGAACACCGCAAGATCGCTTCTGGGTCGCGCCGGCGCAGGCACGGGACCGGGGACGACCGGATCGTTTGCGTGGCCGCAGGCACGCAGCAGCGCCTTGAGCACCTCGCTCTCGTCATCCGACTCGATGACGAGAATCGGTACTCGCGAGCGGATGAGGAGACCCAGGTCTCCGGTGTTGAGGCTGGCCATTGCTGCTTCGGGAGGAGGTCGCGCCGGCGCTACCGTAGCCGGAGGGCCGAGGAAGCGCCAGCTGCCGTCCGTCGAACGGCGCAGTGCCTCACAGGATCGCGCGCCCCGAGGTGACTGCAGGAACGAGCGCGGCATCCATGCCCCATCTTGCCAGCAGCTCCGCAGGCTCGGGCCCCTGCTTCGGAGCGTGATTGGTCACCGTGACCGAGAAGCGAGGTGCCGCGGCGGGCGTCGGCTTCTCGCCCACGAATACGCCGCGCGCCCGGTTGTGCGGGTGCTCGGGCGCCTCGGCCATCGTCAGCACGGGTGTGACGCAAGCTTCCGTTCCCTGCAGCAGTCTGGTCCACTCCTCGCGAGTCCGCGATCTGAAAGCCGCGGCGAATCTCTCCCGCAGCAACGGCCACGACGAGCGGTCCTCGCGTGCCGGAAGCTCGCGCTCGGAAAGGCCCAGCGCCTGGACGAAGGCGCTGTAGAACTGCGGCTCCAGTGCGCACACGACCACGTATTTTCCGTCCGCCGTCTCGTACGTGCTGCCGAAGGGACAGCCCCCGTCGAGCAGGTTCGAGCCGCGCTGGTCGGTCCACAGACCGTGATTGCGCAGCGTGTAGACCATGCCCATCAGCGCAGCCGCGCCATCCACCATGGCGGCGTCGATCACCTGTCCAGCCCCGCCGCTGCGCACGTGCAACAGAGCCGCCAGCAGGCCCAAGCCGAGAAAGAGCGCACCGCCGCCGAAATCCGCCACCAGATTCAGCGGCACGCAAGGTGCTCGGTCGCGGTAGCCGATGGAGTGCAGCGCGCCCGTGAGCGCGAGGTAGTTGGGATCGTGGCCCGGTGCCCGCGCGAGCGGCCCGGTTTGACCCCATCCGGTCATGCGGCCGATGACGAGGCGCGGATTCGCCGCGAGGCACACCGCAGGTCCAATCCCCAGCCGCTCGAGGACGCCCGGTCGAAAGCCTTCGATGAGCGCATCCGCGTGCGGCAGAATCCGGAGAAAGCGCGCGCGATCGTCGTCGACCTTCAAATCGAGGGTCAGGCGGCTGCGTCCACGCCAAACCGGATCGTCACTTTCCGGGACCGGAAAGGGTGGTGCCCCCTGCGGGGGCGGGGCGATCCGCAGGACCTCGGCGCCCATGTCGGCCAGCAGCATGGTGCAGAAGGGCGCGGGGCCGAGCGCAGCAAGCTCCACCACGCGCAGGCCCTGCAAAGGCCCACTCGCGTGGCTGGGGCGGCCCTCACCTGTCTGGACGGTCATCGCACCTTCTCCTCATGTTGCCTGCTCTTGCGCGCTCACTTGAGACGGGTCGAGCGTTCTAGTAGCGTCCTCCAACGTGACGGTCAAGTTCTCCAGAGGTTCACCGTGGCGCGCAAGAAGAGCTTGACTATCCGGGACCGCCTGGCTCTGAACGATCTGCTGGCGCGGTACGCCTGGGCGCTCGACACCGGCGATGTCGATGGGTTCGTCGCGTGCTTCACGGCCGATGGCGTCGTGATCGAGGAGGTCTTCGAGGAGCCGGACCGCTGGGAGGGGCGCCAGAATCTGCGCCGGCTGGCCGAGCACTACAAGTCGGTGCCCGACTTCCCGGGTCGCCAGCACCATGTGAGTCAAGTGCTGATGGACGGAGATGCCACGGGCTGCGCCATCCGCTCCTTCACGTTCGTCACCGAGTGTCGTGGGGAGCCGCCCTACCTCACGCGCTTTGCCGGCTACTATGAGGACCGCGCCGTGAAGAGACGCGGCTCCTGGCTCTTCGCGCAGCGAATCATCAGACTGTGGGATGGCCCGGTCCTGGCCCGCTTTGCGGGCCATGACGGCACGCGCACGCCGCGGAAGCGCCCCCCGCAGCTCATCATCAGGCGTTAGGTAAGACTGACATGCAAAGATCGGCTCGATCTCGCGTCTCGCGTCGCGCAGCGGAGGAGGCGGTGCGCACACTGCTGCGCTGGGCGGGTGATGACCCCAGCCGCGAGGGCCTCCTCGACACGCCGAAGCGTGTGGTGAACGCCTACCAGGACTGGTTCTCGGGTTACGCCGTGGATCCTCGCGACTACATGCAGCGTACCTTCGAGGAAGTCGAGGGCTACGACGAGCTGGTCGTACTGCGCGATATCGCGTTCGAATCCCACTGCGAGCACCACATGGCGCCGATCATCGGCCGGGTTCATGTGGGCTATCTGCCATCGAACAAGGTCGTCGGGATCAGCAAGCTCGCACGCGTGGTCGACGGCTACGCCCGGCGGTTCCAGGTCCAGGAGAAGCTCACCGCACAGATCGCCGGATGCATCGATGAGGTCTTGAAGCCGCGCGGTGTCGGGGTCGTCGTGGATGCCGTGCATCAATGCATGACCACCCGCGGCGTGCACAAGCGCGGCGTCTCGATGGTCACGAGCCGAATGGTCGGACTCTTTCGCAGCGATGCTCGAACTCGCGCCGAGTTCCTGCAGTTCATCGACATCCGTGGCGCCGAGGCTTGACGCCGAGGCTTGAGCCCCCCGCCCATTCTCAAAATGGATAGTTGAGGCCGGTGAAAATGGCGGTCCCCTCGGTCCCGTAGCCCACATCGAGGTAGCCCACGACGTAGGGCAGCGCGAGCGCGCGCAGTCCAACCCCGGTGTCCTTGTGGAGCTGCGAGAGCGGATCGTCACCCATCAGGTCGAACACCCGTCCCATGTCCACGAAAGGTGTGAGCTCGACGGAGACCTGGGTCGAGAAGGCATCGATCGTGGCGATGCGGTAGCGGTACTCGACCGACATGGAGGACATGTTGCGGTCCACCCAGCGCCCCGTCCCGTAGCCTCGCAGCGGCTGATCGCCTCCGACGATGGATTCGTCGCCACCGATGCTGCCGAGCGCCCAGAACGGAATCGCGCGCGTGCGGTCGTTGCCCGGCATGTAGCGCAGCGCGAAGTGCACGGCGAGCACGGCGTTGTCGCCGAGCGACCAGAAGTTCCGGCCGTCGATGCCGGCCTCGCTATAGAGGGTCGCGTTGAGCAGGCCCTCGTCGCTGGCGGCGCCCGCATAGAGGACCCATTCCGCGCCTCGAGTCGGGGCGGTCAGGCTGTCGCGCGAATCGTACGTGATCGAGACACGGTTCAGGATCTCCTGGCGGTCGCCGCGGTTGATGGCATCCGGGAAGAGCGCCTGGATGGAGGGAATTGCGGTGATGTGGCCGGGCGTGATCTCCACCTGACGAGCGCGGAATGTGTAGCCGATCTGCCAGGCGTGAGTCACATTGAAGCCCAGGATGCTCTGCAGGTATTTCTGCTGATACGTGAAATTCGTGGCATGCCACTCCGGGGCGTTGTTCCCGAGCCCATAGTAGCGGGGGCTGCCGTCGCGGTCGTAGACGAGGCTCAGATCGAAGGACAGGAGGTCTTGCCGCAGGAGTCCGGCCGCATACTCTCCGTCGAATTCGCTCTCGACGCGCTCCTTGGCGCCGCCGACGATGGACCATTGCGTGTTGTCGGATGGGTAGGAGTAGACGCGCCCGCGCGCTCCGTAGCCGAAGTACTGGTTGTAGATCGCATCCGGGGCGATGATCTGATGGATCTCGTTCCGATCGTCGGTCACGAGAAAGGTCGGAATCAGGCCGACCGTCGTGCCGCTGTAGGGATCCTCATCGATCTCCGGCACCGGAATGAACGGGGCAGTGGCAGGATCGAGCCAACGTGCAAGTCCGGTCGGCGGAGTCGGCGGTGCAGAGCTTGCCTTTGGAGGCCCCGCTGGCGACTGCGTAGCGGGTGCTTGCGGTTGCTGCGGGGGTGCCTGCGTCTGCGGATCGGGGGGTCGCGGCTCAGGCGCAGCTTGAGCGTAGCAGCGCGTGGCACCGATCGCGGCCGCCAGCACGAGGGCCGCGCCGCATCGAGGGGGTCGCCTCGCGATCGAGGGCGGCACGCACATGTGAAAGAGAGGGCTCCCCGTGCCGCAGGACGCCACGGAAAACGCCGATCATAACCCAATGGTGCCAATCCGACTTGCTCGAGCAGGCACCCGGTCCGGCGGTGCGTGAGTTGCGCGATAATCAGCCGCCGAAGCAGGCACATTGAGCGAGGAGAAGCACCATGGCCGCTCACCCCGATGCGGAAGTCGATGTGCGTGTCGAGCTCGAGCGGCTCGCCGCCCGAGTACGACAGCTCGAAGATGTCCTCGCTATAGAAAAAGTGCAGGCCAAGTACGCCCATTACTTGTTCACGCAGCGCTATAGCCGCATCGTGGACGAGTGCTTCGCGCGCGAGGCCCCGGATGTCACGCTGGAGTTCTCCGACAGCGGCGTGTATCGCGGTCACGAGAAGCTGCGCGCGGTGTATCGGGACTTCGAGGCCGCCAAGGCGCGGATCCCGGGTTTCTTCATCCTGCACATGGCAGTCAATCCATACATCGAGGTGGCGCAGGATGGGCGCTCGGCGCGCAGTCACTGGCTCTCCCCGGGCGCCGTGGGGAGCAACTCCTCGGCCGCATGGGTGTGGGGTCCCTACTACATCGACTATGTGAAGGAGCGCGGAGAATGGCGCATCCTGCATACCAATCTCGCGCCGTTATTCCGTAACCGCTACGAGGTGAGCTGGGCGGAGGCCAAGGATCACGGGACGGTGCGCAGCGCGCTCACCGCACGACCGGACGCCGACTCCACGCTCTACCGGCCCTACAACGAGGTGAAGGGCGGGGCGGACATCTTCAAGGATCATCCCGATCTGCCGCCACCCTATTGAGGCGCCCCGCGGGCTCCTGCGCTCTTGTGTCGCTCTTGTGCACTGCCAACCAAACTGGGACGGCGCTCACACTGCATCCCTAAACTGCACCCGGCAGCCGGCCGAAATAGCAGGCGGGGCAATCCGTCTCGTCGTTCCGCAAAAGCGTGCGTACCCGATCACTCATCCTGTGCGGCGTCGGCGCCTTTGCGCTCGTGGCGACCCTGCGAGTCTCGCCTCACCTTGCGGCGGGTCGGGTCGATTGGGCGTTCGCCGCGCTCTGTGGAGTGACGGTGGTGGCGGTGATCCTGCTGCGCTCGCTGGTTCGGGCGCAGGCACGGGTGCGGCGCTACCGAGCGGTGAACAACCAGCTCATCGATTGCGTGCTGCTCGCCGATGCCCAAAGCGGGGAGATCGTGGAGGCCAATCCTGCGGCGGCGCGCGCCCTGGGGCTCTCCGAGCGCGAGCTGCGGGGGCGCAACCTTCGTGACCTGAGTCGCGCTCTGGCGCCGGAGCGCCTGGCGCGGTTGCGCGCGCACTGGGCTGCACGCGGGCGGGTGCTGCAGGTGTGGGGCTCGGAGGAGCGGCGCGTTCCCCTGCAGACGACCTTGAGCTGGATTCGCATCGGGCACGAGGAGCTGGTGTGTCTGGTCGGCCGAAATCTCACCGCACTGCGCGCGCTCGCCGCGCAGAGACGGGCCCGATGGCCACAGCTCACGCGCCGCAGTCAGTGCGACTCGCTGACCGGGTTGCCCAATCGCGCCTATCTCGAGGCGAAGCTACCGCGCATCGTCAGCGCGGCCATGCGCGAGGAGTCGCTGATCGCGCTGCTGTACATCGATCTCGATCACTTCAAGGACGTGAACGATTCCCTCGGGCACCGCTGCGGCGACCGTCTGCTGCGGGCCGTCGCCCGGCGGCTGCGCGGCTGCCTGTCCTCCGAGGACCTGGTCGTCCGCATGGGTGGCGATGAGTTCATCGTGGTGGCCCTCGGTCTGCCATCCCCGAGCACCGCCGACTACATCGCGGGGCGCATCCAGGAATCACTGAGCGCACCCATCGAGATCGATGGGACACGGCTCAACGTCCTCGCCAGCATTGGTGTCAGCATCTGTCCCACCGACGGCACCACTCTCGAGCAGCTTCTCAAGCGTGCCGACCTCGCGCTCGCGCGGGCCAAGGCACGCGGCCGCGGGCAGCATCAATTCTTCACGAGCGAGCTGCAGGCGCAGCTCTCGCAGCGCCTGGAGCTCGAGCACGCGCTGCGCCGTGCGCTCGGAACCGAGCAGCTGTTCATCGAGTACCAACCCTGCGTCGATCTCGCCACGCATCTGCCGTCAGGGTTCGAGGCGCTCCTGCGCTGGCGCCACCCCGAGCTCGGGCTGATCTCCCCCGAGCGCTTCATCCCGATCGCCGAGCAGGGCAATCTGGTTCTGGAGCTCGGCGCCTGGGTATTGCGCCAGGTGTGTGGGCAACTGCGCGAGTGGCAGCGCGCGGGCCTCAACATCATCCCGGTCTCGGTGAATCTGAACCCGCGGCAGTTCGAGCACGGCCGCCTGCCCGAGCTCATTGCAGGGCTCGCGCGCGAGTTCGCGATCGAGGCGGGCTGGCTGCAGTTCGAGATCACCGAGAGCGCAGCCATGAAGAACTCCACGACCTACCTGCCGGCCCTGCAGGCCTTGCGCCGGCTCGGATCGCGGATCCTGGTGGACGATTTCGGGACCGGATACTCCTCGTTGAGCTACCTGAAGAATCTGCCCGTGGATGCGCTCAAGATCGACAAGGCCTTCGTGCACGACATGACGACCGATGCGAACGATGCCGCGATCGTCAGCGCGGTCATGGCCATCGCTCGCAGCCTGAAGCTCAAGGTGGTGGCCGAAGGCGTCGAGACCGCCGAGCAAGTGGCCTGTCTTGCGAAGCTCGGGTGCGATACAGCGCAGGGCTTCTTCTTCAGCCGCCCCCTGCCGGCCGCGGAGGCGCGGCTCCTGCTCGAGGGTCTGGGAGAGGCCGGCGATGCCGGCGATGCCGGCATCCGTCTTGCTGAAGCGTCCCGCTGAGACAGCGGGAGACCGACACTCATGGATGTTCAACCTCAGGGTACGACAGGCATGCAGAAGCTCGCGGAGGTGGTCGGCGAGGCACAGATCGCCATGCTCACGACGGCCGAGCCCAATGGGCAGCTGCGCAGCCGCCCCCTCGTGACGTTGCAGCTCGACTCGGACGGGCGGCTGTGGTTCTTCGTCTCGCTCACCTCCCCGAAGGTCGACGAGATCTCGCATCACCGGCAGGTGAACCTCTGCTACTCCGATCCCGACAAGCAGGACTACGTTTCGATCTCGGGCGACGCGGAGATCGTGCGCGATCGCGCGAAGATGCGCGAGCTGTGGACCCCGTGGGTCGAGCCGTACTTCCCGCGCGGCCTCGACGACCCGAATCTCGTGCTTCTGCGAGTGCAGGTGGGTCAGGCCGAGTACTGGAACGCCCCGGAGAGCAGCGTGCAGAGGCTGTACGGCTTTGCCAAGGCGATCGCCACCGGGGACACCAAGGCGCTCGGAGAGCACGAGCGCGTGCAGGGCCCGGCTCACTAGCGGTTGGCGACCGCGCGGCACCTCCAGCGACCGGGCCGTTGCGCGCTCGAGCTGCGCCACTGCACACTTGAGGGCCCATGGCGGCCCAACCTCCTGCGGGACACGCGGCGCGCCGCGCGCCCGCGACACCCCTCGCCAGCGCTCAGTCCTTCACGGTGCGCGGATTTTTCGGCGTCTTTCGGTACAGCCGCCGGGCGCTCGAGATCGTTTGGAGCACCAGCCGGGGCCTCACGGTCGCTCTGGCCGCTTTGACCGTGGTCGCGGGAATCCTGCCGGCGGCGGTTGCCTTCGTGACCGGCCTCATCGTCGATGCCGCGGTCGCCGCCATTCGCGCCGGCGGGACCGATGCCGTCAGAGTCGTGGACCTCGTCGTGCTCGAGGGTGTGCTGGTGGCCTCCATCGCCGCCGCGCAGCGGGGCATCACGTTCTGCCAGTCGCTGCTGCGTGCGCAGCTCGGGCAGCGGGTCAACGAGATGATTCTCGAGAAGGCGCTCACGCTCACGCTCGCTCATTTCGAGGACTCGGAGTTCTACGACAAGCTCACGCGCGCGCGGCGCGAGGCCTCCAGCCGGCCACTCTCGCTCGTCACCCGCACCTTCGGGGTGCTGCAGAACGGGATCTCGCTCGTGAGCTACGGGGTTCTGCTCGTGCGCTTCTCGCCATGGGCCGTCGCGGTGCTGCTGCTTGCGGGGCTGCCCGCCTTCGTCGCGGAGGCGAAGTTCTCGGGGGACGCCTTTCGGCTCTTTCGCTGGCGCTCACCCGAGACCCGCATGCAGACTTACCTCGAGACCGTGCTCGCGCGGGAGGATCACGCCAAGGAGGTCAAGCTCTACGGCCTGGGTGCTCGCTTGCTCGAGCGGTATCGGGACATCTTCCGCAAGCTCTACAGCGAGGACCGCGCGCTCACCATCCGCAGAGACCTGTGGGGGTTCGTGCTCGGGCTCATCGCCACCGTGGCGCTCTACGGCGCCTATGCGTGGACCGCCCTGAGCACCGTGCGCCGCGCAATCACGCTCGGCCAGATGACGCGCTACTTCATCCTCTTCAAGCAAGGCCAGGCGGCCGTCACGGCAATCCTCTCCGCGATCGGAGGCATGTACGAGGACAACCTGTATCTTTCGACGCTGTACGAGTACCTCGAGACCCCGGTGGCGCCGGCCACGGGAGCTGCGGTGCATGGGCCGAATCCCCAGGACGGCATTCGCTTCGAGGATGTGAGCTTCACCTACCCCGGGGCCCGAGAGACGGCTCTCGAGCACATCGATCTGCACCTCGCGCCCGGCACCAGCCTCGCCCTCGTCGGAGAGAACGGCTCGGGCAAGACGACGCTCATCAAGCTCCTGACACGGCTGTATGCACCTTCGGGCGGGCGCATCCTGCTCGATGGGAAGGATCTCGCGGAGTGGGACGAAGGGGCGCTGCGCGGGCGCGTCGGGGTGATCTTCCAGGACTTCGTGCGCTATCAGATGCTGCTGGGCGAGAACGTGGGAGCGGGGGACGAGCGCTACTTCGAGGACGAAAGCCGCTGGCGCGAGGCTGCCACGAAGGGCAGGGCGAGCGAGTTCGTGGAGACGCTGCCGGAGGGTTACTACACCCAGCTCGGGAAGTGGTTTCGCGACGGGCGGGAGCTCTCCGGGGGGCAGTGGCAGAAGATCGCGCTGTCGCGCGCCTTCATGCGCACCCGGGCCGACATTCTCGTGCTCGATGAGCCGACCGCGGCGATGGACGCCCAGGCGGAAGCCGAGGTCTTCGAGCACTTCCGCCAGATCGCACGCGAGCGCATCACGATCCTGATCTCGCACCGCTTCTCGACGGTGCGCATGGCGGATCAGATCGTCGTGCTCGATGGCGGCCGGATCGTGGAGCGCGGCACCCACGCACAGCTGATGCAGCTCGACGGGCGCTACGCGCACCTCTTCACCCTGCAGGCACGCGGCTACCGCTGATTTGCGAGCAACCGCTCGAGCTGGCTGCGGATCGCCGTGGTCTCGCGCTCGACGACCTGGCGGAGCTCTTGCAGGTGCGATTCCTGCACGATCTCGGAGCGCGCGCGCAGCTGCTCGATCTCCTGAGCAAGTCCGCGGCGCTCACGTCGCCAGGCGTAGCGGGCGAGGCCGTGCGCCACGAGCGCGATCGCGCCGATGGCCGCCGCAACCAGCAGGATGAGCACTCCGACGGGCGCGTGGATCCGAGCGAAAAAGAAGTTCAGGTCGGTTGGATTGCTGATCGTGCGCCAGTTATCCAGCAGGAACGCCAGAACGATCAGCAGCACGAGGATGTAGACGACGGTGCGGACTCTCATACGTTCGTCGCTCAGGTCAATCGGCCGACCAGAAGCGCCACCGGAAAGCTTGCCAGCGCATCCACGGCGAGGATCCCGTGACGCCCGGCGAACTCGCGGACGGGTACGCCGACACCGTCCAGATCGTTGGTGAGCATGCCCGCTTGCCCGGCGCGAGGCAACTCGATCCAGGTGTCGCCCCAGACCGCGGGCCCGAGCGGCAGCGCCGACCCCTCCGTGAGGAGGCGCGCATACAGCCGCGGGGCGATCGTGATCGCTGCCTGGCCTGCGTGATGGCGCATGAAGGCGATGATCGAGCTCGCGTGCGCGCCTCTCACCCGCAGGGCGAGGTAGCCCCCGCGGGTGAACAGGGGCTCGAGCGCAGCTCTGACCTGCAATGCGCGCCAGATCAGAAACAGCTTCGCACGCCCATCCTGGAGCCGATCGAGGAGCCCGCCGAGCAGGGCGCGCCGAGCATTGCAATCCTGGGCCGGCACGCTCGTCTCGCGCAGCAGGCGGCCACGGTGCGCGTAGTCGACCGGCCGGCGATTGTCGGGATCGACGAGCGAGAAATCCCAGAGCTCGGTGCCCTGGTAGATGTCGGGAACCCCCGGTGCGGTGAGCTTGCACAGGGTCTGCGAAAGCGAGCTGAAGAGCCCGATGCGCGCGATGCGCTGTGCCAGCGCCTCGAGGTCGGCGAGAAACACGTTTCCTGCTCTGGGCTCGAGCACCTCGCGCGTGAACCCCTGCACGGCCTCCTCGTATGCGCCATTCACGTTCGCCCAGCTCGAGCGTACCTTCGCCTCGCGCACCGCCTTGACCATGTATGCCGCGAGGCGCTCTGCGTAATCGGCGGCGCTTGCGCCCTGCGCGAGCGCCGCAGCGCCCTGGAGGGGAAAGGTTCCGACCAGCGTCTGATAGAGAAGGTACTCATCGTTGGCCGAGGGGGCGGGCTCTCCATCGATCATCCGCCTGCGCGGCCGGTTGATTCGGCTCCAGCGCTCGAGTGCCCGGCGCCACTCCCCAGGCAGCTCCGACAGCACATTGATGCGCGAGCGTACGTCCTCGGAGCGTTTCGTGTCGTGCGTCGAGGTGGCCAGGAGCTCGTGCGGCCAGCGGCGCGCCCGGTAGCGCGCATCGGTATGGAACTCGCGCACGCTCGTCCCGAAGTGTTCCGGCTCGCCACCCACCTCGTTGAGCGAGACCAGGCGGTCGAAGCGATAGAGCGCGGTGTCCTCGATGCCCTTCGCGGTGACGGGAGCGGTCACCTGCTGGAACTTCATGGCAAAGCGGCGTGCGGCGGCCGCGATCTCCGGCAGCTTCGCGGGCCCCTCGCCCAGGAGGATGGTCCCCACGAAGTCGAACACCGCAGTATCGGTCGCGCTTTTGCGCCGGCGCGCCTGCGCCACCGCCCAGTCGATGTACTTGCGGTCCTCGGCGGATACGGAAGCGGCGATATACGTGCGATACACCGGGAAGCACGCGATCACCTCGGCGAGTGCCTGGCGCAGGCTGCTCTGGGTGAAGTCGCGCGTGCTGCGGGCCGCGCGCGCGATGGCCCGCAGCTCGCTCGCCAGCACGTTCACCTCGGCGGCGAGCGAGGTGTCCTCCACGAGCCGCTTGGTCTCGTGGACCACCTCGCGCCACTCGAGCGCGCTTCCGGTGAAGGATCGATAGATGCGATCCAGCCGCGCGCGGCCGCTGTGGTCCACCATCACCCCGCTCACCACGTTCGCAAACCGATAGCCGGTGGCGCCATGAACCGGCCAGTCATCCCGCAGAGGCTCGAACCGCGCGGTGATCTTCTCGACGACGAGGTACAGGGGTAGATGCGCAGCATCGCCATCGGTCCCCGGGAGCTGACCGACGCGGGCTTGCAGGCGCCGAAAGTACTGCGCCGGATCGTACAGCCCATCGGGATGATCGATGCGCAGGCCATCGACTTTTCCTGCCGCGATCAGCTCGAGAACCAGGCGGTGGGTCGCATCGAACACCGTCTCGTTCTCCATGCGCAGCGCCGCCAGATCGTTGATGTCGAAGAAGCGCCGATAGTTGATCTCGTCGGAGGCAACGCGCCAGTACGCCAGGCGGTACGCCTGCGACTCGAGAAGCTCGTGCAACGCATCGAAGCTTGCCGGATCCGATGCGCGTCCATTCAAGTCGTGAATCGCCGCGGCAATGGCCTCGGGGAGCAATGCAGCGCGCGCGCAAAGCCGCACGAGCCGGCGCTTGTGAACCTCCTTGTCCCGATTGCGCTCCTCGAGGGCGGCGGTCGCGCGGCTGGTGCGGTCGGGCAGATGGCCGAACGCGGCAATGAGGCTCGAGAAATCGGCGCGGTCCTCCTCGCCGAGCTGCGCGAGAAGGGGCTGGGCCAGGGCGCGCTCGAGGATGCGGGGATACTCGCGCGGATCGACCGGGAAGCGATGCTCGTGGTAGAAGATCGCAAACGATCCCGCCTCGGGCTCGAACCGTAGCGCGAGCTCGCCGCGCTCGAGAATGTTGCCGTAATAGTCGCCCAGCACCGGCACGAGCAACCTGCCGGCGAGGGCTGGATCGACGTTCTCCCAGGCGATGTCGAAGAACTGCGCGTAGATCGAGGCGGGGCCGTTCTCGAGCACATCCATCCACCAGCTGTTGTCCGCACCCATCACGCCGACGTGATTTGGGACCCAATCGAGAATGTGGCCCATGCCCTCAGCGCGCAGCGCACGCACGAACTGCTCCAGATCCTCCGGCGTGCCGATCTCCGGGTTGATGCTGTTGTGGTCCACGACGTCGTATCCATGCGAGCTGCCAGGGCGGGCGCGCACGTACGGCGAGCAATACAGATGGCTCACCCCGAGCCGGGCGAAATAGGGCACCAGCGCCGTGGCATCGCGCAGCGTGAACCCGCTGTTGAGCTGTAGCCGGTAGGTCGCCCGGGGGATGCGCGCGCCGCGCTCAGCGTCGGGCATGACGGCGCGAGAGCAGCCAGGTGACGCTCCATGGCTCGAGCCTGTTGCGCGTCACCGTCGCGCGAATGTGGGGATGCGTCGCGAAGATCAGGCGGCCGCTCATCCGGCCGACGCCCTGCACGGGATGGTCGGTCAGATTGGCGAGCAGATGCAGCGTCGAGCCATCGGTGAGCGCCCAGTCGACGGCGAACGCGCCCTCCTCCTCGAGCCGCACGCAGGTGCCCGCGGGGATCTTCGGGATTCGCGGGGCGATCTCGCGCTTGCGCAGCGCGAGCAGCCGGCGATAGTGGTCGAGCGTCGCCGCGTGCGGGGGCTCGCTCAGCTCGTGCCAGTCGAGCCGAGCTGCGTGCATCGTGGCGCGATCCACCGGATCCGGAAGCCTGTCCAGGGCCGCAGCCGAGAATCTCTCGAAGCGCGCGAACTCACGGCGCCGTCCCTCGCGGACCTTTTCCGCGAGCTCGGAGCCGAAATCGCAGAAGTACGGGAAGGGCTGCGAGGCGGCCCACTCCTCACCCATGAACAGCATGGGCATCGAGGGGGCGAGCAGCACAATCGCGACCGCCGCGCGCAGCGCCGCGGCGTTCTCGACCAGCCGCGCCAGTCGCTCTCCCAGGGCGCGGTTGCCGATCTGATCGTGAGTCTGCAGCGAGTTGACGAAGGCGGTGGGAGGCAGGTGAGCGCTCGGCTCGCCGCGCGCTGCGCCGAGGTGGGCCGAGCGGTCGCCCTGGTACGCGAAGCCCTCGGCGAGCGCCCGGCACAGCAGGGCGTGCGCGTGCCCGATGTAGTCCTCGTAATAGCCATCCGCCTCGCCCGTCAGGATCACGTGCAAGCAGTGATGAACGTCATCGTTCCATTGCGCGTCGAAGGCTCCCGCGCCCCCTGCCGGACCGAGCCAGCGAGCCTCGTTCCCCGCGTTCTCGAGCACGAGATAGATCGGCCGGTCGCGCCCCGGCCCGCGGCGCACCGCGCCCGCAATCTCCGTCAGGATGTGCGGCGTGCTCGAGTCGCGGATGGCGTGCACGGCGTCGAACCTCAACCCGTCGAAGCGGTACTCCGTGAGCCAGTACAGGGCGTTGTTGAGGTAGAAGTCCCGTACCGCGCGACTTCCCGGGCCGTCGAAATTGATCGCGGCGCCCCACGGCGTGTGATGCCGCTCGGTGAAGAACTGGGGAGCGTAGAGCGCGAGGTAGTTTCCCTCGGGGCCGAAGTGGTTGTACACGACGTCGAGCATCACGGCGAGGCCGCGCTGGTGAGCCGCGCAGATCAGGTGCTTGAGCTCATCGGGCGTGCCATAGCTCGAGTCGGGTGCGAAGGGCAGCACGCCGTCGTATCCCCAGCCTCGCGAGCCTGGAAAGTCAGCGAGCGGCATCAGCTCGATGGCCGTGACGCCCAGCTCGGCGAGGTAATCGAGCCTGCGCTCGACGCCGGCGAAGGTTCCCTCGGAGGTGAACGTGCCCGTGTGCAGCTCGTAGACGACGGCCTGGTGCCAGGGCGGGCACTGCCAGCTCGCATCACTCCACTGGAAGGCGGTGGGATCGACCACCTGGCTCGGCCCGCTCACATCGTGAGGGTTGAAGCGCGAGGCCGGATCGGGCACTTCCACTGCACCGTCGATGCGGTAGCGGTACAGCGTTCCGGGGCCTGCCTCGCGCGTGGTCAGCTCGAGCCATCCTTCTTCGCCGGCGGGCATGTCGATGTAGCGCCCGCGGGCACCGCTCGCATCGCTCGCCTGGTACAGCACGAGCTCGACCCTGCGAGCACCTGGTGCCCACAGGCGGAACCGCACGGCGCCCTCCGGCGTGATTTCGGCGCCGAAGGGCATGCGGTGAATGCACGTGTGCGCGGCGGAGCTCGAGCACACGGGTGCGCGGCCGATCCGGGGAGCCTCAGGCATCGTGCCCCTCGGTGAGCAGCGCAAGGGAGCGCCCCTGCAGTGCATAACGCTCGCCCGCCGCGAGGGCCTCCCGAGCCTCGGTTCTGGGCCGCGACGTGTCGAGCAGCAGCAGCCAGCGCTGGGTTTCGTGGAATTGCGGCAGCACAAACGGCACCGCATCGTAGTGCGCGTTGAACAGCAACAGAAAGTCATCGTCCTTGAGCGCGCGCCCACGTCGGTCGAGGCGCTCGAGCGCCGCCCCCCTCAGGTACACCCCGAGCGCGCGTGCGAACGACTGGTCCCATTCTCCTTCGGTCATCTCCGTGCCGTCCGGGGTGAGCCACGCCACATCCTTGGGGCCACCGCCTGCGATGGGGCGGCCGGAGAGGAACCGGCGGCGCGCGAAGACCGGATGACTCCGGCGCATGGCGATCGTGCGCCCGACGAAGTCGAGAAACTCGCGCTGCTCGGGCGAGAGCCCCCAGTCGAGCCAGGAGATCTCGTTGTCCTGGCAGTACGCATTGTTGTTGCCGTTCTGGGTGTGCCCGAGCTCGTCTCCGGCCAGGATCATGGGGACGCCCTGCGACAGCAACAGGGTGGCGATGAGATTGCGCTTCTGCTGCGCGCGCAGGGCGCGTACCGCCGGATCGTCACTGGGCCCCTCGGCGCCGCAGTTCCAGGAGCGGTTGTTGTCCGTGCCGTCGCGGTTGTCCTCGCCATTCGCCTCGTTGTGCTTGCCGTTGTAGCTGACGAGATCCTCGAGCGTGAACCCATCGTGCGCCGTGATGAAATTGATGCTGGCGTGCGGCTTGCGGCCGCTCGCCTCGTACAGATCCGCAGATCCGGAGAATCGCCGGGCGAACTCCCCGATCAGCCCGCCATCGCCCTTCCAGTAGGAGCGCATGCAATCGCGATACTTGTCGTTCCACTCGTTCCAACCGGGAGGAAAGTTTCCGACCTGGTAGCCCCCGGCGCCAACGTCCCAGGGCTCGGCGATGAGCTTCACCTCGGAGAGGATCGGGTCCTGGCTGATCGTGTCGAAGAACGAGCCGAGCCGGTCCACGTCGAAGAGCTCCCGGGCGAGAGTCGAGGCGAGGTCGAAGCGGAAGCCGTCCACGTGCATCTCGCTCACCCAGTAGCGCAGCGAGTCCATGATCAGCTGCAGCACGCGCGGGTGCTGCAGGTTGAGCGTGTTGCCCGTGCCCGTGAAGTCCATGTAGTAGCGCGGGTCCTGGGGGCTCAGGCGGTAGAAGCTCGCATTGTCGATGCCGCGAAAGGAGAGCGTGGGTCCGAGCTGGTTGCCCTCGGCGGTGTGGTTGTAAACCACATCGAGGATCACCTCGATCCCGGCCGAGTGCAGCGTCTTCACCATCGTCTTGAACTCGTTGCTGTGGCCGCTCGCGCTGTAGCGCATCTCCGGAGCGAAGAAGCCGATCGTGTTGTAGCCCCAGTAGTTCCTGAGTCCCCGATCGAGCAGATGCCTGTCATCGATGAATGCGTGGACGGGCATCAGCTCGACCGCAGTGACCCCGAGTCGCAACAGATGCTCGATGACGGGCGCGGTGGCGAGAGCTGCATACGTGCCGCGCAGCTTGGGCGGCACCTCGGGGTGGCGCATCGTGAAGCCGCGCACGTGCAGCTCGTAGATGACGGTGTCGTGCCAGGGGGTGCGCGGCGGGCGATCGCCGCCCCAGGTGAACGCCGGATCGATCACGCGGCACTTGGGCATGCCGGGCGCGTTATCGCGCTTGTCGAAGGACAGATCGGCCCGCGAGTGGCCCACGCGGTAGCCGAAATTCGCATCGCTCCAGCGCAGTCGCCCCTCGAGCTGCTTCGCATACGGCTCGATGAGCAGCTTGTTTGGATTGAAACGCTGACCCTTCTCCGGCTCGTAGGGACCGTGGACGCGGTAGCCGTAGAGCAGCCCCGGGCGGGCCTCCGGCAGATAACAGTGCCAGATCAGGTCGGTGCGCTCGCCGACCTCGATACGTTGACGCTCGTGCCGTCCCGTCGCATCGAACAGGCAGAGCTCCACGCGGGTTGCGTGCTCGGAGAAGAGGGCGAAGTTGACCCCTTCGCCGTCCCAGGTGGCCCCGCGCGGATAAGGTGCGCCGGGCCACACGGCCGTGATCTCGTCGTCGTTCGGGGTGCGCCCGCGCGAGTGGCCGTGGGGAGGCACAGACTCCTGAATGTCACGATCCGCGACGGCCATGCCTAATCTCCTGCAAGCTCGAGCAGACTGCCGAGCGGGATCCCCACCCAGTCGGGGCGGTTGCGCAACTCGTAGCGCAGCTCGTAAAGGGCCTTCTCGAGCTCGAACAGCCCGATGAGCGGACGCGCATCCTCGAAGCTCGAATACAAGGCGCTGCCGCGGACAGTCGCCGAATAGGCGCCGAGAAACTGGGCTCGCACCTCGCGTTCCCAGGCGTCCAGGAGCGGCTCCCAGCGCTTGCAGTCCTCGTGGGACTCGAGCATGCAGCGACGCCGCGCGACCGACCGTGCGTAGAAGAACGAGCGCAGCAAGCCTGCGACGTCCCGCAACGGGGAGCTCTTGTCGCGGCGTGCAACGAGCGGGCGCCCCGGCTCGCCTTCGAAGTCGGCGATGATGAAGTCGTTGCGTTGCAGCAGGATCTGGCCCAGGTGAAAGTCGCCGTGATGGCGGATCCTGAGGCCCTGACCCGCCGAGGCCGGCACCTCATCCGCGCGTGCGATGAGCTGCTCGCGCCGGGTCGCCAGTACGGATGCTTGCTCGCGCACGGTGTCGGGCAGCCTCTCGGCGCGCGCCAGCAGCTCGAGCGTGGTCAGCGCTTCCTCGCGTACGCGGTTGCGCCACAGCTCCACGTCATGGGGCGTGATGGTCTCGGCGGCGAAGGCAGGATCCTCCGTGGGCGTTGCCAGGGCGAGATGCAGCTCCGCGGTGCGCTGCCCGAGCGTGTGGATCAGCGCCAGATACGCGCCATGCACGTCGGTCGTAACCGGAGCGGCCGTGCGGCGGTCCTCCAGAAAGCGCACGAGATAATTGACCGTGTAGTCCCAGCCGTCACCCTGGTTCTGTACGAACGCCTGCAGCAGGACGAGCGTCGCGAGCGTACCGTCGCCGGCGATGTACTCCACCGCACCGGCGAGCGGCACCACATTGGGGAAGTGCGCCACTTCGGTCAGGAAGCGACCCATCTCGAGCTCGGGGCTCACGCCGGGCTCGATGCGCCTGAAGGCTTTGAGGAACAGCCGCTCTCCGACACGCAGCGCCGTGTTGCTGCTCTGCGCAAGGGGCAGTCCAGCCGTGAGCTGCGCCCCCGGGTCGCCGCGCAGCTCCGCGTAGGCCTTGGTGGGCGCGAACCTCAGGCGGCCATGCGCGAGCGGTTGCTCGCCGGCGCGCCCGATCTGCTCGACGATTGCGCGGCAGAAGTCCTCGTCCGCGAAAGCATCCGCCAGGACGCCCGTGCGCGCCTGCTGTCGAGCACGAGCCACGGCCGCCGCCTGGAGCCGCGCCCAGCGCGGCTCCTCACGATCCTGGAACGCGAGCGTGAGGGGAATGAAGTATCGGGCCGTCTCGGCCGCGCCCTCCACATCGAACAGGGCGACGAGCCACTCCCCGCCCGGCGCGCTCCAGATCGCCTGATCACTCATGCGCGCACGGGAGATGCGCGCACCCTTGCCGCCGTACCAGCGCTGTGTCGCAAGGTACTGCGGCAGGGCTCGCTCCTCGAACTGCGAGCGCAGCCGCGCCGCAAGGCCGCCGCGCCACAGTGCCACGTGCTCGGGAAAGAAGCTGTGCCAGCCGTTGATGAGCACCAGCACGGGCGCATCCTCGCGCGCCAGACGCTCCTCGTGCCACGCCGGAGCCTCGGCCTCGCGGCTGAGCCGAAACCAGTAGAACGCATGGCCGGGGAGCGTCAGCAGGTAGGGCAGATCGCCGATCGGTGGAAAGGACGTTCGTCCGATCATCTCGATCGGCACGCGGCCCTTGAACTCCGCCAGATCGAGCTCGACCGGCTGGGCAGAGCGTGCGAGGTTGACGACGCAGAGGATCGTGTCGTCGGAGTACTCGCGCACGTAGGCGAGCACTTTGCGATTGCCGGGGCGGATGAACCGCAGCGTGCCGCGACCGAAGGCCTGCGAGCTCTTGCGCACCTGAAGCATGCGCTTCATCCAGTTGAGAAGGGAGGAGCGGTCGCGGGTTTGCGCCTCGACGTTCACCGCCTGGAAGCCGTAGATCGGGTCCATCACCGGGGGCATGTACAGCTGCTGCGGATCCGCGCGCGAGAAGCCGCCGTTGCGATCGGGGCTCCACTGCATCGGCGTGCGCACCCCGTTGCGGTCGCCGACGTAGATGTTGTCGCCCATGCCGATCTCGTCGCCGTAGTAGATGATCGGCGAGCCTGGCATCGACAGCAGCAGCCCGTTCATCAGCTTGATGCGATCGGGATCGTTGTCGAGCAGCGGCGCGAGCCGCCTGCGGATGCCGAGATTGAGCCGGGCACGCGCATCCACGGCGTACATCTTGTACATGTAGTCGCGCTCCTGACTGGTCACCATCTCCAGGGTGAGCTCGTCGTGATTGCGCAGGAAGATGGCCCACTGGCAGGTCGGCGGGATATCGGGTGTCTGGTCGATGATCTCGGTGATCGGATAGCGGTCCTCCTGGGCGATCGCCATGTACATGCGCGGCATCAGCGGAAAGTGATACGCCATGTGGCACTCGTCGCCGTTGCCGAAGTAGTCGCGCACGTCCTCGGGCCACTGATTCGCCTCGGCGAGCAGCATGCGATCGGCATAGCGCTCGTCGATCACTTTGCGGATGCGTTGCACCACCTCGTGAGTCTCGCGCAGGTTCTCGTTGCTCGTGCCCTCGCGCTCCACCAGGTAGGGGATGGCATCGAGTCGCAAGCCGTCCACGCCCTGATCGAGCCAGGATTTCATGATCCGGGTGATCGCCCGCTCGACGTGCGGATTGTCGAAGTTCAGATCGGGCTGGTGGCTGAAGAAGCGGTGCCAGAAATAAGCCTTGGAGAGCGGGTCCCACGCCCAGTTGGACGTTTCGGTGTCGGTGAAGATGACCCGCGTGCCCGAGTAGCGATCCGGCGTATCGCTCCAGACGTAGTAGTTGCGCTTGCGCGAGCCCGCAGGTGCGCGCCGTGCCGCCTGGAACCACGGATGCTGGTCGGAGGTGTGGTTGATCACCAGCTCGGTGATCACCCGAATGCCGCGCCGGTGCGCTTCCTGAATGAAGAGCTTGAAATCCGCCCGCGTGCCGTACTGAGGATGCACATCGCGATAGCTCGCGATGTCGTAGCCGTCATCCTTGCCCGGTGAAGGGTAGAAGGGCAGCAGCCAGATGGTGTTGACGCCGAGGTCCTGGATGTAATCGAGCTTCTGGGTGAGACCGGGGAAATCCCCGACGCCATCGTTGTTGCTGTCGTAGAACGCGCGAACGTGCGCCTCGTAGATGACGGCGTCCTTGTACCAAAGCGTGTCTCTGGCGGGCGCCGGGCCGGGCGGAGGTACCGGGATCTCCGGGACGGGCGTTCGCTCGACCTGGTCGTTCATTCAGCGGCGCGTTGCTTACTGGAAATAATCGAAGTCCCTCTCGGTGCGCATGCGGCGGCGCATTCGCAGGACGTGAGCCGGCCCCCGCTCGGGATCGAGCAGCACAAAATTTCGGGCGCCGCGCCACAGGAATCTGGCTCCTGAAAGCAAGTCGTGTGCCTGGAATGGCTGATCCGTCTTGAGACCGAGCGCCGCCAGATCGAGCTCGAGCCAGCCGGACTGACCGTGGTAGGGATCGAGATTGACAATGACGAGAATTGCATCGGCATGCTCGGGGGTCGATTTGCTGTAGGCGATCAGCATCTCATTGTCGGTGCGGTGAAAGGTGAGGTTGTGATCCTGCTGCAGTGCCGGACTGTCGCGCCGGATGCGATTGATTCGCGCGATCAGGTCGCGCAAGTTCCCGGGCCGCTCGAGGTCCCAGGCACGAATCTGATACTTCTCCGAGTCGCGATACTCCTCCGAGCCCGGCTCCCGCGGCTCGTGCTCCCCGAGCTCCAGTGCGGGCCCATAGATTCCGTAGCTTGCGCCGAGCGTTGCCGCCAGCACGAGCCGCACGATGAAAGCGGTGCGGCCGCCGAACTGCAGATACTCGGTGAGAATGTCCGGAGTATTCGGCCACAGATTGGGACGGAAGAAGTCGCGCACGCGGGCGAGCTCGCGAAAATACTGCGCGAGCTCCCAGCGAGTGTTGCGCCAGGCGAAGTAGGTGTAGGACTGGGTGAAGCCCAGCTTCGCCAGACGGTACATGACCTTGGGACGCGTGAAGGCCTCGGCCAGGAAGATGACCTCGGGCCAGCGGCGCTTCACGCGCGCGATGAGCCATTCCCAGAAGGCGAACGGCTTGGTGTGAGGGTTGTCCACACGGAAGATGCGCACGCCCTGGTCGATCCAGAATTCGACCACGCTCGCCAGCTCCATCCACAGCTCCCGCCGGGCCGGGGTCTCGAAGTGGAACGGATAGATGTCCTGGTACTTCTTGGGAGGGTTCTCCGCGTACTGGATCGTGCCGTCGGGACGCTTGAGGAACCACTCCGGATGCTCGCGAACGTAGGGGTGGTCCGGGCTGCACTGGAAGGCGATGTCGAGTGCGATCTCGATGTGCAGCTCGCGCGCCCGCGCAAGCAGGCGGCGAAAGTCCTCGAGCGTGCCCAGCTGCGGATGCACTGCCTTGTGGCCGCCCGCCTGGCTGCCGATGGCCCAGGGACTGCCCGGGTCGCCCGGTGAGCGGGCGGGCTCGTTGTTCGGCCCCTTGCGGTGGGTGGTCCCGATCGGGTGGATCGGGGGCAGATACAGCACATCGAAGCCCATCGCGGCGATGCCGGGCAAACGCGCCTCGCAGTCGCCGAAGGTGCCGTGGACGCCGGGCCGGGCGCTCGTCGAGCGCGGGAACAGCTCGTACCACGTCGAGTAGCGCGCCCGTTCCCGGTCCACGATCACCTCGAGGGGCGGCTCCCGCTGCAGCAACTGCTCGGGGTCGGGGTAGTGCCACGCGAGCTCGTGCAGCTCCTCGCGCTGGGCGAGCGCGACACGCGCTGCATCACTCACGCTCTCGTCCGTGAGCTCTCGGGACCAGTCGAGGAGGCGCTGCGCATGCGCGGGGCTGGCGCGGCCGGCGATGCCGCGGATCAGCTCGGCGCCACGCTGGAAATCGACGCTCAGGTCCTGCCCGGCCGCATGCTTTTTCGCAAGGTCGCCCCGCCAGGTCTTCAGGTGATCCACCCAGCCGCACACCGTATAGAGATGGCAGCCGAGCGCGGGGACCTCAAACTGCGCGCGCCAGCGGTCGTTGCCAAGGGGTGACATGGCTACACGCCGCCAATCGGAGTCGGCGGCTGGACGGTGCAGGAGCGCGCAGCTCACCGCATCGTGACCGTCCGCAAAGATATCCGCCTCGACGCACAGGCTCTCGCCGATCACACGCTTGACCGCAAACCGGCCCCCGTCGATGCAGGGGGTCAGGTTCTCGATCACCACGCGCACGGCGGTGCCGAGCTCCGCGACCGGCGCGCAACCTTGCGCTGACTCGTGCGGTGCCGTGGGCATCCTGGTCGCTCCTAATCCGGTTGCAGGAACAGGACCCCAAGCGGCGGCAGGCGCAGGCTGAGCGAGTGGAAGCGACCATGCGAGGGCAGCGGCGCGGCCTCCACCCCTCCGAGATTGCCCTGCCCACCGCCACCATAGATCGTCGCGTCGCTGTTCAGGCGCTCACGCCAGAATCCGCCGCGCGGCACGCCCACGCGGTAGTTCTCACGCACGACAGGCGTGAAGTTGCAGACGACCAGGACCTCGCGACCCGGGGTGCGCGACTTGCGCAGGAACGCGATGACGCTCGCCTCCCAGTCGTTCGCATCGATCCATTCGAAGCCGTCCTGCGAGAAGTCGAGCTCGTAGAGGGCGGGAGTATCACGATAGTAGCGGTTGAGGTCGCGCACCCAGCTCTGCACGCCGGCGTGCAGGGGATGCTGCAGCACGTGCCATTCGAGGCTTTCCTCGTGCTGCCATTCGCGCCGCTGGCCGAACTCGCAGCCCATGAACAGCAGCTTCTTGCCGGGGTGGCCCCACATGTATCCGTAGAGCAGGCGCAGATTGGCGAACTGCTGCCACTCATCGCCGCTCATCTTGCCGATCAGCGAGCCCTTGCCGTGCGTCACCTCGTCGTGCGACAGCGGCAGGATGAAGTTCTCGGTGAAGGCGTACCAGATCGAGAACGTGAGCGCGTTGTGCTGGTACTTGCGGAAGATCGGATCGGTCTGAAAGTACTTGAGGGTGTCGTGCATCCAGCCCATGTTCCACTTCAGTCCGAAGCCGAGGCCGCCGAGGTAGGTCGGACGGGAGACCATCGGCCAGGCGGTGGACTCCTCCGCGATGGTCTGCGCGGCGGGATGCGCGCCGTAGACCGCGGCGTTGATGTGCTTCAGGAACTCGACCGCATCGAGATTCTCGTGGCCGCCGTAGCGGTTGGGTATCCACTCGCCGGCCCGCCGGCCGTAATCGAGGTACAGCATGGAGGCCACGGCATCCACCCGCAGCGCATCCGCGCGATACACCTCGAGCCAGAAGAGCGCACTGCTGCCGAGGAAGTCGCGCACCTCGGCGCGACCGTAATTGAATATCGAGCTGTTCCACTCGGGGTGGTACCCCTGGCGCGGGTCGGCATGCTCGTACAGATGCGTACCGTCGAAATAGGCGAGCCCGTGCTCGTCGCTCGGAAAGTGCGAGGGCACCCAGTCGAGGATCACGCCGATGCCGCGCCGGTGCAGATGATCGACGAGATACATGAAGTCCTGTGGGGTGCCATAGCGGGCGGTGGGGGCGAAATAGCCGGTGACCTGGTAGCCCCAGGAGCCGTAGAAAGGATGCTCCATGATGGGCATCAGCTCGACGTGGGTGAACCCCATGTCGATCACGTAGTCCGCAAGCGCTGTGGCGAGCTCGCGGTAGTTGAGCGGGCGATTCTGCTCCTCCGGCACACGCCGCCAGGAGCCCAGGTGCACCTCGTACACCGACCATGGAGAGTCCAGCGCGTTCAGGCGCGAGCGATTGCGCTGCCACTCGAGGTCGTTCCACTCGTAGCTCAGATCCGCCACGACCGAGGCCGTTCGAGGCGGCCTCTCGCAGCGAAGGGCGAAAGGGTCACTCTTGTCCACCCGATACCCGCCGAGCCGGGAGCGGATGTGATACTTGTACAGCGCCCCCGGCGCCACATCGCCGATGAATCCTTCCCAGATCCCGGATTGGTCCCAGCGCGCCTGCAGAGGGTGGCGATCGGGATTCCAGCCGTTGAAATCACCGACCACGCTCACGCCTTCTGCATTCGGCGCCCACACGGCGAAGCGCGTGCCCGCGCGTCCCCCCACCACGGCGGGGTGGGCTCCGAGCTTCTCGTAGGCACGGTAAAGCGTGCCTTCCTTGAAGAGATAGACGTCGTTCGGGGTAAGCTCGGACATGGGGGGTTACTCGAGAGAACGCCGCAGCGTCAGGGGGGTTCCGCGCTTGCGCATCGTACACGAGCGCATCCGCGTAACAGTGACGCGCCTCGGGGAATGCTCAGCAAGGAGCATCCCCGGGAGCATCAGAACGGGTCGCCGAGCACGAGCCGCCACCCCGAAAGAGCCCCTGCGAACTGGTAGCCGATCCCGATCCGCGGCAGCGGGATGCCGAAGATCTGCCACATGGGATTCACGCCGAGCATGAGCCCCACCTGTAGCTGCAGGGTCTGGGTGCTGATGCCGGATTGAGGTCCCGAGGGAGGCTTGAGATAGACGTCCACTATGCCGTAGGGTGCGATCTGCACGGCGCGTGAGCCGAGCGGCAAGCCGACGTTGTGGCGCAGCTCCGCCCCGTCACGCAAGCGCACGAAGGCATCATTCGGGACATCGGTGAGGTAGTTGACCCCGGCATAGGTGAGCTCGGCACGCCACAGTCCGTCTCCTGCAAGCTGCTCGAAGGTGTAATCGCTGCGAAGGCCGAAGCCGTAGATGACCGCATTGACTTGCGCGGACGTGGCAAAGCTCGTGCCGGCCTTGGCGTAGGGATACAGATGCCACGCATCGCTCATCCAGTAATCGAGCTCGACTCCCGGCTCGAGGCTGACCGCCCCGATGTGGGTCGGAACGTCCAGCCGCAGCAGATCCGTGGACTGGAAATTGAAGAAGCCGAAGGTGATCGGCAGCAGCAGATTGATTCCGGGCGGCGGGTGATGGCGCTTGGCAGGCCGCAGCTGAATTCCGAGCGGAATCTGATAGACCTGGATGGTACGCCCGGAGATATCGTAGATGCCCGAGCCGAGCTCGCTCGCGAAGGCGTAATTGGTGACGTAGATGTCGGTGCTCGCTGCGGCGGTGTCGCCGGGGAGAGCCTGCGCGGCGGGCGCCAGGACACACAGCAGCGCTGCGAGCGCCAGTTGAAGCGGGAGCGCGGGTGTTGGGAAGTGCCTGGGCGGTGCTGCGGAGTCGCTCTTGCGGGGGGTCTCTTTCACTCAGGCATCCATGCGCTCGAAAGACCGCAGCGGGCTCTATTGCCATGAGCGGCGGGGGTTGTCCACCGTGAGCGAAGCAGCACGCGAGGCGATGCCCATCGTGATCGGGCACCGCGGCGCAAGTGGCTATGTCCCCGAGCACACGCTCGCGTCCTATTTTCTCGCGATCGAGCAGGGAGCGGACTACATCGAGCCGGATCTCGTGAGCACGCAAGACGGGGTCCTGATCGCACGGCACGAGAACGAGATCGGAGGCACGACGGATGTGGCCCAGCATCCGGAGTTCGCGGCGCGCAAGGTGCGCAAGACGATCGACGGCACCTCTCACGAGGGCTGGTTCACCGAGGATTTCACGCTCGCGGAGCTCAAGACGCTGCGCGCTCGCGAGCGCATCCCCGAGCTGCGCCCGGCCAACCGCCGATTCGACGGTCAGTTCGAGGTGCCAACGCTCGCGGAGATCCTCTCGCTCGTACGGGCCGTGGATGTGCAGCGCGCAGCGGCGGCGCGCGCCCGAGGGCTTCCGCAGCCGCCGCAGATCGGTGTGTATCCGGAGACCAAGCACCCGAGCTACTTCAGCGCCTGCGGACTTGCGCTCGAGGCTCCGCTGCTCACGTGCTTGCAAGAGCACGGCTATGCCGCGCGCGCTGCCCCGGTGTTCATCCAGTCCTTCGAAGTGAGCAATCTGCGGGCACTGGCGAGCGCCACCGAGCTTCCCCTGGTGCAGCTCATCGAGCTCTCCGGCGCGCCATACGATCTGGTGGCGAGCGGTGATGCGCGCACGTATCGCAGCCTGATCGCTCCGGATGGGCTCGCGGATATCGCCTCCTACGCGGATGCGATCGGCGTCGAGAAGCTGCTCGTCATCCCGCGCCGCAAGGACGGCTCCCTGGCGCGCGAGACCTCCCTCGTGCGGGACGCGCACGCTGCCGGGCTCGCGGTGCATGCATGGACTTTTCGCGCCGAGAACCAGTTTCTGCCGGTTCCGCTGCGCTCGGGCGACGACCCGGCGCAGTTCGGCGACGTGGAGGCGGAGCTGAGCGCGTACTTGCGCGCCGGAATCGACGGATTCTTCATCGATCAGCCCGTGCTCGGCGCGCGTGCGCGCGAGGCGTTTCGCGCCCGCCGCCGCGGCTGAAGCGCCGCAGGGGTGTGCGCCGCCCCTCAGCCCGGAACGCTGCGTCGCGGCGCGACGAACACGAGCGCGTCGCGTTCCGAGCCGGGGGATTCGGCCGCACGCTGCAGCAGGGTGCGCGCGCGCCGGGCGGCCGCTTCGGCTTCGGCCGGCAGAGTATCCAGCTCCACCGCCGGGGCCAGCAGGAAGCCTTGAACACTCACGGGCCCGCATCGCGCGAGCAGCTCGAGCTGCGCGGGCCGCTCCACACCTTCGGCAACCACATGAAGCCCGAGCCCGTGGCAGAGCGCGATGACCGAGCGCGCGATCGCGGCGGAGCGCGAGCTCGTATCGATCGCCTCGATGAGGGTCCGGTCGAGCTTCACGCGCGTGATCGGCAGCTGCTCGAGCGAGGTGAGCGAGGAGTAGCCGATGCCGAAGTCATCGAGCGCGATCTGCACGCCGAGCTTGCGCAGCTCCTGCAGCGCATGGATCGTCGCGGGCCCGGTTTGCATCACGGTCTCCGTGAGCTCGAGCTCCAGAGCGCTCGCGGGGAGCCCGGCGATGCGCAGCGCCTCGCCGACGTGCGCGACGAAATCGCTCTCGAAGAACTGCGGGGCCGACACGTTGATCGCGACACAGGCGCGCGCCCACCCCATCGCGCGCCAGCGCGTGACCGCGGAGGTAGCCGACCTCAGTACCCAGCTGGTCAGCTCGCGCATGATCCCGGTCTTCTCCGCGACCCCGATGAATTCCGCCGCGGTCGCTATGCGACCGTCGGGCGTGCGCCAGCGAAGCAGCGCTTCGACGCCCGCCGGCTCGAGGGTGTGCAGCGCAACGAGCGGCTGATACATCAGCAGAAGCTCACCGCTGTCGACCGCACGGCGCAGTGATTGCTCCAGGCGGAAGTGCTGTGCCGCGGCGGCCGACAGTGCGGGGGTGAACAGGGCGAAGCGATTGCGGCCGAGATCCTTCGCGCGAAAGAGCGCCACGTCGGCGGCGCGCAGCAGCGTGTCGGGATCGGTGGCGTGCTCCGGATACAAGCTCGCGCCGACGCTCGCGCTCGTGGACAGCACGCGCCCATCGACCATGAGCGGCTGCTGAAGTGCATCGAGCAGCGCGCTCACGCGCGTGGTCACGGCCTCCGCGGATTGCGCGTTCTCGAGCAGGACCGTGAACTCGTCGCCTCCCAGCCGTGCGATGAAGGACTGTGGGCCGGCTGCAACCTGCAACCGCTCACCGATCGCCTGCAGCACCCGATCGCCGAACGTGTGGCCCAGCGTGTCGTTGATCGACTTGAAGTTGTCGAGGTCCACGAATAGCAGCGCGAAGCGCTCGCGGGAGGCGGCCGCGCGCGCGATGGCCGCCTCGATCTGCGCGCCGAGGTTGCGACGGTTGGGCAGCTGCGTGAGTGGGTCGTGATGCGCGAGGTGATGCAGCTGCCGCGTACGCTCGGCGACGTGCTGCTCGAGCTCGGATTGGTGCGTCAGCAGCTCCTTCTCGGCCGCCGCGATCTGGTCCGCCATTGCATTGAACGATTCGGCGAGCTCATCGAGCTCGGTGAGCCCGGCGCGGCGCGCGCGCGCATCGCGCTCCCCGGCCGCCAGCCGGCGGGTGGTGGCAATCAGGCGTCTGACGGGCAGGATGATGCGCAGAGCGAGCACGGTCGACACGAGCATCACCACGGCGATCACGGTCAAGCCCGTCACGGCCAGGGTGTGCTGCGCGTCGGCGGCGGCCATGGCAGCGCGCTGCGCGGCTTGCGCGAGCTCGGTGCGCGCAGGCTCTTGCAGGTGCGTCTCCGCGAAGGCGACCAATGCGGCGCCCTCTTGCAGGAATGAGCGCACGGCGGACCCATCCTCGGCATCGAAGGCCGAGATGTTGCGGCGCAGCCGAACGGCCTCGTGGAAATCATCCTGGACCAGCTCGAGCCATGCCGGCCCCGGCGAGCGGGCAAGCTCCGTCGCATTGGCGCTCAGCACCCGCTCGAAGGCCTGTTCGGCACCCGCCACCCCCGCGCCGGCGACTGCTTCGGCACGCAGCGCGTTGATGGCGGCATCCAGATCGGCGAGGGAGCGTCTTGCGAGCACCTGGTTGCCGCCGATCACCAAGCCTTCCCCGCCCGCGGAGCGAACACGGCGGCCGATCGCATCGAGCAGGGTGCGGCGTCGCAGCTGCCATTCGCGCCGATCGGCGGCGCGCATCGTCAGGCTGCGTCCAGTCTCGATGTGATGGGTGATGGGCGTGGAGATCGCCGACCTCGTGACGGAAGCCGTCGCCACGACGGGAAGCGAGAAATACGCATCCACAGCTGCGGTGAGGTGGGACTCGGCTGCGGAGAGGGTGTCCGCGTCGCTCGAGCGATTGCGCTCCGCGCCCGCACCGGTGATGTCGGACTTGTCCACGCTTGAATGCTCGGCGCCCTGGGGTCCCAGGTACTCCCCGACGGTGCGGTCGTAGGCGACCAGCTGGTCGATCAGGGTGCCCGCGCTGCGGACGAGCGGCTCGTAGCGCCCCTGCATGCTGCGCACGGCTTCCACCGCGCCGCGGGTGGTCCGATCCGCAATGACCTGGCCGGCGAGCACCACCGTGCCCACCAGGGCAAGGCCGAGCGCAAGGTGTCCACCCACCCCGAGTCGGGAAGGCCGGCGTTCTCGAGGAACCCCTGAGCCAGGTATTGGGGCGCGGCCTGAAACCGTTGGCACGGGGTCTCCGGGCATGCAACATAAGCGGAAAGGGGGATGCCCCTTCTCTCGAGGCCGAAATGCTGCGCTGGCCTCGACTTGGCCGTCCGCCGACAGCGTCCCAGAACCTTCGTTCCCTGGGGCACAGGCGACGCTGCCGGTGGCGAAACGGCGTCTGGGACTTGTTTTATACTGCCCGCATGACAGAGCTCGCTGATAGCTTCGATTCGGCCTTTGCAAAGGCCGTGGATCTCGGCAATCGGCTGGCCGACAAGGACAAGGACGCGGACCTGTGGGACATCGCGGACGGCCTGCTCGCCGGTGCGTTGCAGTACTGGCTGTACTCGCGTCAGCCGTGCGGCGACCCGCGCTGTCAGGACTGCATGCCGATCAGCACCGCCGAGGGTCGTATGGCGGAGCTGAAGCGTCTCGTAGAGCAGCTCGCCTCCGAGAGTGAGTATTTCCACACGCCGACCGACGCCAACGCCGGGCGCGCTTGAATATCGAAGCTCCCCAAAGCGAGCCCATTCTCGCGGAAGTCGTCGTCATTGGAGCGGGTCCCTGCGGCCTGTTCCAGGTCTTCGAGCTTGGGCTGCTCGGCATCGGGGCACAGCTCGTCGACTCGCTGCCACATCCCGGTGGCCAGTGCGCCGAGCTCTATCCGGACAAGCCGATCTACGATATCCCGGGAATCCCGGTGTGCTCGGCGCAAGAGCTCATCGATCGGCTGCTGCAACAGATCAAGCCGTTCAACGCTCCCATGCATCTCGGGCACGAGGTCTCCGAGGTCACACCGCGGGAGGGGCGATTCCTGGTGCGCACGCGGGGAGGCAGAGCCTTCGATGCCGGCGCGGTCGTCATCGCAGGCGGGGTGGGCTCCTTCCAGCCTCGACGCCTGGGCCTCGAGGGCGCCGAGCCGTTCGAAGGGCTCTCGATTCACTATCGCATCCGCAACGCAGCCGACTTCCACGGCAGACAGATCGTCATCTTCGGCGGCGGTGACTCGGCGCTCGATTGGACGCTGGCGCTCGCACCGGTCGCTCGCAGCCTGACGCTCGTGCACCGGCGGCCGGAATTCCGTGGTGCGCCCGCCACGGTCGTGAAGATGCGCGAGCTGGTGACCGCCGGGCGCGTTCGTCATATCGAGGGGCTTGCGCAGTCGCTCATCACCGCCGAGGGCAAGCTCGCCGGCGTTCACGTGAAGCAATCCGATGGGACGGCTCATGCGCTGCCGGCCGAGCACCTGCTCGCCTTCTTCGGCCTGCATCCGAAGCTCGGCCCGATTGCCGAGTGGGGCCTCGAGCTCGACCGCAAGGCGCTGAAAGTGGACACCGAGAAGTTCCAGACGAGCGTCCCGGGGATCTTCGCAATCGGCGACATCAATACCTATCCGGGCAAGAAGAAGCTGATCCTGTCGGGCTTTCACGAGGCGGCGCTCGCGGCTTTCGCCATCCAGCATCACCTGTACCCGCAGAAGAAGCAGTTCCTGCAGTACACGACGACCAGCCCCGTCATGCACAAAAGGCTGGGAGTTCCCGATACGTGAGCACCCTGAAGGCGCTCCGGCGCATGAGCGCCGTGCTGATCGCGGCTGCACCGCTGCTGCACCCGGCACCCGGGCAGGCGGCGGGTGGGGTCTGCAAGCTGCAGATCTCCGCCAACGACCTGATGCAGTACGACAAGAAGGAGCTCACCGCCGGTTCCGGCTGCGCGCAGATCGAGGTAACGCTCAGCCACGTGGGCAAGCTTCCCGCCTCGGCGATGGGCCACAACTGGGTGCTGGTGAGAAGCTCGGATCTCTTCGGCGTCGCCAATGCGGGCTCCGCTGCCGGCCTCTCCAATAACTATCTCGAGCCCGGGGACCTGCGGGTGATTGCCGCGACCAGGATCGTCGGCGGCGGCGAATCGGCGAGTGTCACTTTCCCCGCATCGAAGCTCGTGAAGGGCGGCTCGTACATGTATCTGTGCACGTTTCCGGGTCACAATGCGCTCATGCGAGGCACCTTTCACTACGACTGAGCGCCCATGGACCAGCGCATCGCCGACCTGCTCGCGCTGCTCGAGCTCGAGCCGCTCGAGCTGAATCTGTTTCGTGCCGAGAGCCGCGATATCGGTAGCCCGCAGGTCTTCGGCGGTCAGGTCCTGGGGCAGGCTCTCATGGCCGCCTCGCGCACGGTCGAGGGCCGCATCGTGCACTCTCTGCACGCGTACTTCCTGCGCCGTGGCGACTTCAATGCACCGATCGTCTACGACGTGGATCGCAGCCGCGACGGGCAGAGCTTCTCCAATCGCCGGGTGATCGCCATCCAGCACGGGGAGCAGATCTTCAACATGACGGCGTCCTTCCAGGTGCCGCAGCCCGGGATCGAGCACCAGATCGCGATGCCGCCAGTGCCACCCCCGGAGTCGCTTGCGGACAGCTCGCGAGTGGAGCCGGAGCTGCTGGCCAGGCTGCCCGAGCGGGTGCGGCGCCTGCTCGAGACCCCGCGTCCCTTCGAGTTTCGCACCGTTCAGCCGGAGTCGCGGCTGTCCAGGGCGGCACCGGTACGGCAGATCTGGTTTCGTGCCGTGAGCGCGGTGCCCGACGATGAGACCCTGCAGCGCTGCCTGCTCGCCTACGTGTCGGACTTCTACCTGCTCGAGACGGCAACGCTCCCCCACGGCATCTCGACGCTGAGCGGACGGGCCATCGTCGCCAGCATCGATCACGCGATGTGGTTTCACCGGCCGCTGCGCGTGGATGAGTGGCTGCTGTACGCCGTCGAGAGCCCGAGCGCCTCGGGATCGCGCGGCTTTGCGCGTGCGAGCGTGTTCGCACGCGACGGTCGTCTGGTTGCCAGCACGGCCCAGGAAGGCCTCGTGCGGCTCGTGAGCGAGACGGCGCAAGATCCACGTGCTTGAATAGCCACACCGCTCGAGGCTGGGGTGGCGCCGGTTGACTCCTTTCTGCCGCTTGCTCGCTTGGGGATTGCTCGCGCCGATCGTGCTGGCTCGCGCCGGCACGCCCCCGCAGGACGACTCGCAGGCTCTCCTGAGCGCGCTCGTCGAGAGCTGGTCGGGTGACTACGACGATCTCCAGCAGGTGATCTTCGACGAGCGCGGCTTCTCGCCGCTGCTCTTCGAGGATGATGAGCGGATCCGAACCATTGTCTCCCCCGTCGAGCTGCCCTGGCTCGGACCCTACGTGCTGTACCTCGAGGAGTTCCCTCAGGACGACCCCGACGATCCGCGACGCGAGGAGCTGCTGTGGCTCGCGCCTGCCGGCAGCAGCGGGGGCGGCGTGGTGCGCGTCCGGCAGCTGACCTTTCGCGATCCCGAGCGCTGGCGCGGACTGTACGAGGATGAGGAGCTTGCCAATCGCCTGCGCCGGGGTGACCTCGCGGCCGTGCCCGGGTGTGATCTGCTCTTCACGCGCGACGGGGACCTGTTTCGTGGCGGTACGGTGGGCCGCAGCTGCCTCGATGCGGTGGTGACTCCACGGCATTACGTGGACTATCAGCTGCTGGTGGGCCATGGCCTCAACTGGTATCGCAAGCGGCTCTTCCGGGCCGATGACGATGAGCTCGTCAGGGAGACCGTCGGCTATGACTGGTACCAGCCCCACCAGGCGCGCCTGTTTGCGTGCCGGGTACGCTGGTCGCGCTCGGGGCGCCCGGCGAACCTCGAGCCGCTGACGATCGTCGAGCTGCACGATCAGGGCGGCCGCGCGCGCTTCACCACACCCGACGGCCGCGGCTTCGAGCTGCAGCTGCACAGCGCGGATTGGCCCTTCGACGCCAATCGCGATGCGCTGATTCTGGTGCTGCAACAGCTCGGTGCGGCAGAGCCCGTGGCATCGAGCTGGGCGGCCCTCGATGCGGAGGAAGTCACCGTGTCGGTGGGTGCAATGGATATTCGATGCGGGCCGATCGCCCCTGTGTGGGGCGTGACGAGCTGATGGAGCAGGGCCGTCAGCGGCTCGAAGAGGCGAGCGAGGCGATCGCCCGGATGAGGATCGGGTTGAAGCGGTGCGGGTCCTCGAGCATCACGAACTGGCCGGAGCCCTTCACGACGACCAGGCGGAAGCGGGGCACGCTCTTGCGCACCAGAGCCTCGTTCACGATTTGCCCCGTATCGGAGTCGATCGCGATGATCGGGACGTGAACGTGCGGCAGCAGTGTTGCGAAATCCACCGAGTTGAGCCCGAGAAGCGTCGCGATCGCAATCGGAGGCGATGTGCGCGACATGTCGTCGGCGACCTTGCGCACGAAAGCGGGGTCGGTGTTGTGAGTGAACAGAAGCGGCACGAAGCGATGCATCTCGCCGATGAAATCGGCCCGAAACGGTGCGACCTCCTTCTCCAGGACCGGCCGTGGAAGGGGCGGCTGACCGAGACTGGTGAACGTATCGACGCCGATGATCCCGATGACTCGCGGACCGATCAGCGGCGCCGCCTCGAGCGCGACCGGGCCACCCATCAGATGACCGACCAGCACGACCTGCCGGTTGGGCAGCTTGCGGACCACGGCGGCGACGTCATCACCGTAACGAGCCAGTGACCAATCGCTACGATTGCTGCCCGAGGCACCGTGCCCTGCCAGGTCCAGCGTGACCGTCGTGTACCGCGAGCTGAGGTCTGCGAGCTGCGCTCTCCAGTAGCTCGCATTGCAGGCCCAGCCGTGGATCAACACCACCGCTGGCTCGCCGTGCCCGTACACGTTGTATTCGATGTGCACACCGTCGGTGGAGTCCGCCAGCAGCGGCCCGCTTTGGGCCTGGGGGGGCGCCGCGGCCGGATAGCTCGTAGCCGGAGCGTGTGTGGGAGCCACCCCGGGGAGGGCGGCTTGCGCCGCCTGCGACTGCTGCGGGCGCGAGCCTGGCACGGGCGAGTGGCCACAGGCCGCGACCACGATGCAGAGCAACACGGCGGCGGTGAGTCGGAAGCTCATGCTCATCACGCGCTCTCCTGCGCCGGCGAGTGCTGCTCGCGCAATACCTTGCCGGGATTGAGAATACCCTGTGGATCGAAGGCTCGCTTGATGGAGCGCATCAGATCGAGCTCCACCGATGAGGCATAGCGCTCGAGCTCCGCCACCTTCAGCCGTCCAATGCCGTGCTCGGCACTGAAGCTTCCCCCGAACTCCCGAACCAGATCGTGTATCGCCCGCATCACCGCCGGGCCCCGAGCACCGAACGCAGCTGCGTCCGCACCGGGGAGCTGACTCACGTTGAAGTGCAGGTTGCCGTCGCCGAGATGACCGTACGCGACGAGTCGGCCGTCCGGCACATGCGCGTGCACCCATTCGCCGCCGCGCGCGACGAACTCCGGCAGCCGTCCGACTGGCACGGAGACATCGTGTTTGAGACTCGCCCCCTCCAGGCGTTGCGCCTCGGGTATGTTCTCGCGCAAGCGCCAGAACTGCGCGCGCTGACGCTCGCTCTGCGCGACCACGGCGTCGAGCACACGCCCGCGCTCGAGTGCAGAGGCGAGGACCTTCTCGAGCCCCTCCGCCAGGGGCTCCTCGCCGCGCGAGGCGGCGAGCTCGCACAGCACGTACCACGGATACGGGGCGCCGAGGGGATCGACGACGCCATGAATGTGGCGCACTGCGAGCTCCACCCCGATCCGGGGAATCAGCTCGAACGAGCTGAGAAGATCGGCGCTTGCCTCGCGCAGCTCGCCCAGCAGCGCGAGCGCCGCGCTCACGTCGGGCACTGCCAGGAACGCGGTGGCGACGTTGCGCACCTTGGGGTAGAGCTTCAAGCTCGCCGCGGTGATGACTCCGAGGGTGCCCTCTGCGCCCAGGAACAAGGATTTTACGTCGTAGCCCGTATTGTCCTTGCGAAGGGGGCTCAAGCTCGACAGCACGCGACCGTCGGCGAGCACGACCTCCAGTCCGAGCACGAGGTCGCGCATCATGCCGTAGCGCAGCACATGCACACCGCCGGCATTGGTCGAGAGATTGCCGCCGAGCTGGCAGCTGCCCTCCGAGCCGAGGCTCAGAGGAAAGTATCGCTCAGCCTCGTCCGCCGCCCGCTGCAGGCTCTGCAAGAGGCAGCCGGCCTCGGCGATCACGGTGTAGCCGGCAGAGTCCAGCGAGCGGATTTGATTGAGCCGCGCGAGTGCGAGGACCACCTGGCGACCCGACTCGTCGGGTGCGGCACCTCCGCAGTAGCCCGTGTTGCCGCCCTGAGGAACGACGCCGATCCGGTGCTCGTTGCAGAAGGCGAGCGTCCTCGAGACCTGCTCCACGGTATGCGGCAGGACGACGGCAGCCGCGCGTCCGTGATAGAGCGCGCGATAGTCCGTCAGATAAGAGGCCATCTGTGCCGGCGCCACGAGGACGCTCTCGGCCCCGAGCCGCTCGCGCAATTGATCGCTGATGCTCGGCAATGTCGCTTGCGACGGCTGACTAAAGCGGTCGGGGCCTGCGCGTGCGTGCCGGCTTCAGGGCGCCGCGCGCAGCGCAGCGATGCGCTCATCGAGGGGCGGATGGCTCATGAACAGCCGTTTGAGACCGCCTGCAACGGGGCCGGAGGCGATCCCGAACGCGGCGAACTGCGTGGACGGCAGAGGCTCGTGCGCAGCCTTCAGCCGCTCGAGCGCCGCGATCATGCTGTCCTTGCCGGCGAGGCTCGCTCCACCCCGGTCTGCGCGGAATTCCCGCCAGCGCGAGAACGCCATGACGATCATGCTAGCGAGTATCCCGAGCACCAGCTGCGCCACGATGACCGTGGCGAGGTAGGCGATCCCGCGGCCCTCCCGGTTGCCGAACACCGTGCGGTCAACGACGTTCCCGATGATGCGCGACAGAAAGATCACGAACGTGTTCACGACGCCCTGGATGAGTGTGAGGGTGACCATATCGCCGTTTGCAACGTGTGTGATCTCGTGGCCGAGCACGGCGCGGATCTCTTCCTGGCTCATCCTCTGCAGCAGTCCCGTGCTCACGGCCACCAGCGCGTGATCGCGCCGCGCCCCGGTTGCGAACGCATTGGGTTCCGGTGACTGGAAGATACCGACCTCCGGCATGCCGACGCCCGAGGCTTGAGCGTGTGCGCGCACGGTGCTGACGAGCCACTGCTCGGCCGGACTGGTCGGCTGCTCGATGACCTGTACACCCATCGCTCGCTTGGCCATCCATTTCGAGGTGGCCAGGGAGATGAAGGCCCCGCCAAAGCCAAAGAATGCGGCAAATACCAGCAATGCGCCCAGGCTGCTGCCAGCCCGCGCAAGATAGGCATCAAGGCCCGTCACGCGCGCGATGATCGTGAGCACGACCAGGACGGCCAGGTTCGTCGCAAGAAACAATAAGATGCGCTTCATAGGGTGTTTCCGACTGCCGGCCGACACTTTACCGGTCCGTGTCCCAGGCGGCTACACTGGGGACAAGCGCCTGATTTACAAGGTTCAGCTGAGCGCATCCCAGGCCCAGGGCTCCATCAGGCGTGTGTAGGTGACATGCATCACCTCGTAGCACTCGCAACAGGCTGCAGCCTGCAGCTTGCGTCGATTGGCGATGGTCATGAAGCCGCGGCGGTACTCGATGAGCCCCGCGCGGCGCAGCTCTGCCGCCACCTCGCTCACGGACTGGCGGCGCACCCCGAGCATCTCCGCCAGTACCGACTGCGGCAGCTCGAACTGCGCGCCGCCGGCCCGATCATGCACCGTCAGCAGCCAGCGGCACGCGCGCTGCCGCAGGGTGTGCAGAGCATTGCATACCACGGTCTGCTGCGTGCAACGAATCGTGTACGCGGCGTAACGATGCATCAGCTGCTGCAGCGCGGGAGCCTTGCGAATGCAATCGAGAAAGGCGGGCGCGGCAAGTCGATAGGAGCGCCCTTCGATCTGTTGCATCACCGTGTTTGGACTCGTGCTCAAGCCGAAGTAGATCGCCAGTCCGAGCAGACCCTCGTTGCCGATCGCTGCTGCCTCGCACGTCGCGCCATCCTGTGTCCCGATCGTCACGGCGAGCGAGCCGGTGAGCGGAAAGTAGGCATGCGACATCGGTCTGTCCTGCCGATGGATGATTTGTCCCGCAGAGTGAGTGACCAGCTGTAGCGCGGATGACAGGCCCGCGTGCTCGCGCAGGAATATGCTCAGTAAACGGTTTCCCGAAAGCGCTGCCTGGACCGCTTTCATGCGTCCATCCGCCATGGCAAAGCGTCCCCTTGTTGCGACCCCCAGCAGCACCCATAGTCAAGCAATCGCCGTGCCTCGGTGTGTCACCTACCGGACAGACGGCAACGGATTCAACTTGTTAGAAGGACAACTCGGCTTTTTGGAACGATTGCCGCGCCCGCTGCGCGGCTGACAAACCCAGGGGGCTCCTTCCTTGTCGATCTCCGATACGCCGGTGCTCACGGGACGAGTGCTGATTGCGGACGACTTGCCGGATGCGGCGCGGAGCCTCGCGGTGCTGTTCGAGATGTACGGCGCCGAGGTACGTATCAGTTTCGACGGCGCGGAGACCGTGCGCATCGCGCAGGAGTTTCGGCCCGACATCGTGCTGATGGACCTCAGCATGCCGGGCATGAGCGGCTACGAGGCGGCGCGGGCTCTGCGTCGGATGCCCTGGGGACGCGCGATGATCCTCGTGGCGCTGAGCGGCTGGGGGCGTACGACCGACCTGGAAGCGGCGCGCAGCGCAGGCTTCGACGATCATCTGCTGAAGCCGTTCGACGTGGAGAGGCTTCTCGAGGTGATCGCGCGCTTGCGCGGCACGCGCGGCTAGCCGAGCAGGGCGCCCAGCAGCCGGCCGACTGCGAAACTCACGATTCCGGCTCCGCCCCCAATGAGGCTCATACGCACGGCTCCGCGCCAGGCGGCGCGGCCGGTGAACAGGCTGAGCGCAAGCCCCACGCCGAACAAAGCCATGAGGGTGACGGCCGCCGCGGTGCCAATGCCTCTAACGCCGCGCAGGCCACACAGAAAGGGCACAAGCGGCACGGCCGCGCCACCGGCGAACGACAGGAACGAGAACGCCGCGGCGTGCAGCGGCGAGCCAAGATCGTCCGGATTGAGACCGAGCTCCTCGCGCGCGAGCACATCGAGCGCCTGCTCCGGCCGCGCGAGCAGCGCGCGGCTCATCTCGCGCGCCTGTTCGAGCGGGACACCGCGCGCCTCGTAGATCAGCGCGAGCTCCTCGGCCTCCTCTTCTGGATAGGCGGAGACCTCCGCGCGCTCGAGCGCAATCTGGTACTCGTACATGTCGCGCTGGGAGCGCACCGAGACGTACTCGCCGGAGGCCATCGACAGCGCTCCGGCGAGCAAGCCGGCAGCGCCGGTGGTCAGGACATATTTGCCGCTCGCGCCTGCGCCCGCGATCCCCATGACGAGACTCGCGTTGGAGATGAGACCATCGTTGACTCCGAACACGGCCGCACGCAGATTCCCGCCGACCGTGCTGCGATGACGTGCCCCGACTTCGCTGGCCGAGGTGGGCATGGCATGTCCGCCGACGGGCGCCGCGCCGTACGTGGACAGGCCGCGCAGCTTCATGGCCGCCAGCACGCCGCGCAACGAGCGGGGGCCGAGCCGGTGTACCAGGGCGGCGACGATGCGCGCCCGGAGAGAGGGCCGGAATGAGGGGAATGCGGATGCTCGAGCATCCTTGGCATCCGCGCCCGCGCGCAGGCGCCACTGCTCGGCCTGCTCTTCGGCGGCCGCTGCAAGCTTGCGAAACAGCGCGCCGCGGAGTGGATCGGGCTCGGCGCGAGCGACCTGCAGATACAGCCACGCCGATTCCTTCTCGTGGAACCAGCTGTCGAATTCGGAGCTCAGGGAGACATCTCGTGGCAGGCAGAGGCGGCGCGCGGCGCGACGCCCGGCGACTCCTCAATACTCGTCGCGACCCTCCTCTTCTTCTTCATCGTCGTCCCAATCATCATCCTCGTCGTCGTCATCGTCGTCCCAGTCGTCATCGTCGTCTTCGTCGTCCTCCTCCTCTTCCTCTTCCTCTTCCTCTTCGGCTGGTTCTTTCTCTTCCTTCGCCGATCCGGCCCAACCTTCCGGCTGCTCCGTCGGCTCGAGGTCCATCTCATGCCAGGTTTCCAAATCGATCTCCTCTATGTCTCCGTCAAGGTACTCGATCTCGACGAGCTCGGAGTCCTCATCGACCGACAGGACGCGGAAGGACTCCTCCTCCTCGACATTCTCGTACCACTGGCCTGCGACAGGCTCGTAATCTCTGCTCACCGCTAACTCCCCGGGAATCGGCTCGCACGCTGCACAAGTTTAAGGGGGTGCTCAAAACCAGTCTATCCCGTATAGTTTTTCCATGGTTGCGCGCCGCTCCAGCTCCGACAGCCCGCTCCTCGCTGCGCGGCGGATCGTGGTGAAGGTCGGGTCGGCGCTCCTGGTCGATCAGGACACCGGACGGCTCAACCGCGGCTGGCTCGAGACCCTCATCGACGATCTGGTTCGATTGCGCAAGCGAGGTCAGCAACTGCTGCTCGTCTCCTCGGGGGCCATCGCACTGGGCCGGCGACACCTGGGCCTCCCCCGGGGCGTTCTGCGGCTGGAGGAAAGCCAGGCTGCCGCGGCCGTCGGCCAGATCAGGCTCGCGCATGCCTACAAGGAGCTGCTCGAGGGTCGCGAGGTGACGGTCGCACAGGTGCTGCTGACGCTGGAGGATAGCGAGCGACGCCGGCGCTTCCTGAACGCCCGGGCGACCCTGGAGTCGCTGCTCGCGCTCGGGGCGTTGCCGGTCATCAACGAGAACGATACCGTCGCGACCGCCGAGATTCGCTATGGCGACAACGACCGCCTCGCGGCACGCGTCGCGCAGATGACGGCCGCCGACTGCCTGGTGTTGCTCTCGGATGTGGACGGGCTTTACACGGCCGACCCGCACAAGGACCCCGCCGCCGAATTCATCGAGCGCGTGCTGCGGGTTTCCCCCGAGATCGAGGCCATGGCGGGCCGCTCGGCGTCGGAGACCGGCTCCGGCGGGATGGCGACAAAGCTCCTGGCAGCCAAGATCGCCGTGTCGGCCGGTTGCCATATGTGCATCGCCGCGGGGCATCACCGCCATCCCGTGCGGCGGATAGAAGAGGGCGCGCGTTGCACCTGGTTTGTCCCGAGCGCCAGTCCGATCGCGGCGCGCAAGCAGTGGATTGCGGGAACCTTGCGTCCCGCCGGCGCGATCGCGATCGATGCGGGCGCCCTGCGTGCTCTGGAGGAGGGCAAGAGCCTTCTGCCGGCGGGGGTGATTGGAGCGGTGGGCCGATTCGACCGCGGCGACACGGTGAGTGTGATCGCCGCCGACGGCATCGAGGTCGCGCGCGGGATCGTCGCCTATTCGGATGCGGACGCGGCGCGCATCATGGGACGCAGATCCTCCGAGATCGAGAGCATTCTCGGATTTCGCGGACGCGACGAGATGATTCACCGCGACGACCTCGTGATCCTCCGTCCTCTCGGAAGATCTCCTCCAGAGGTCGAGGCAGCCTCGTGAGCATCGGCGCGCTGATGGAGCAGATGGGCGCTGCGGCATGCCAAGCCGCGGCGGTTCTGGCGCGTGCCAGCAGCGCCCAGAAGAACCGGGCACTCGCTGCAGCGGCGCAGAGCGTGCGGGAGCACGCCCGCCAGATCGAGCGCGCCAACGGCGAGGATCTCGAGGCGGCATCGGCACCGAAGCTCGGCACCGCGCTCATCGATCGCTTGCGCCTGGATGGGGCGCGGATTGAGGCCATCGCGCGCGGCCTCGAGGAGGTGCTCGCGCTACCCGATCCGATCGGTACCGTCGCAGCCGAGTGGCAGCGGCCCAATGGACTGGTCATTCAGCGGGTGCGAGTGCCGCTGGGGGTGATCGGGATCATCTACGAGAGCCGGCCCAACGTCACCGCGGATGCCGGCGCCCTTTGTCTGAAATCCGGTAACGCCGTGATCCTGCGCGGTGGATCCGAGAGCGAGCGCTCGAGCCGTGCGATCCACGCTGCGCTCGTTGAAGGACTGCGCGCGGCCGCATTGCCCGAGGAGTGCATTCAGCTCGTCCCCACGACCGATCGCGCCGCCGTCGGCTACATGCTCTCCGGCATGACCGATTACCTCGACGTGCTGGTCCCGCGTGGCGGGAAGGAGCTGGTGGCACGCGTGCAGAAAGAGGCGCGCGTTCCGGTGATCGGACATCTGGAGGGGAACTGCCACGTATACGTGGATCGCGATGCGGATATCCGCATGGCGCGGGCGATCGTGCTCAATGCGAAGATGCGCCGCACGGGCATCTGCGGGGCGGCCGAGACGCTACTGATCGACCGCGGCTGCGTCGCGACTCATCTGGCTCCCATCCTGCACGACTTGCTCCAGGCGGGATGCGAAGTGCGGGGGGACGAGACGGTACGCAAGGCCGATCCTCGCGTGCGAGCTGCCACGGAGGAAGACTGGCTCACGGAGTATCTCGATGCCATCATCGCGGCGAAGGTGGTCGATGGGGTGGATGAGGCCATCGCGCACATCGCCCGGTACGGCTCGGCACATACCGAGACGATCGTCACGGAGAATGCCGCATCGGCCGAGCGCTTCCTGCAGCGGGTCGATAGCGCAATCGTGCTGCACAACGCCTCGACGCAATTCGCCGATGGCGGGGAATTCGGGATGGGAGCGGAGATCGGGATCTCGACCGACCGGCTCCACGCGCGCGGCCCGGTCGGAGTCGAGCAGCTCACGAGCTACAAGTACATCGTGCGCGGCAGCGGCCAGGTGAGGTCATAGGGCAGCGCACGCCAGCTCGAGCGCGGCGATCCCGCCCCGCAGCGAATACGCCGAGTGGAAGCCTCTCGCGCGCAGCTCTTGCGCGGCGGCGAGACTGCGCTTGCCAGTCGCACACATGAGCAGGTATCTGGCGGAGGGCTCGAGCGAGCGCTCTGCCGAGGGCTCCTCCGCGACGAGCTGGAGCAGTGTGTGCAACGGGACCCGGCGCACGGGCTCCGCCGGTGCAGGTCTTTCGGCCACCTCATGCGGCTCGCGCACGTCAACCAGGACGAAGCCCTGGAGGAGGGCCTCCGAGAGGTCGTTGAAGGTCAGCTCCAGCGCTGCCGCTTTCGTCTGCGCCGCAGCGGCGGCGCCGAGCCTTGCGCAAGGACCTTGCTGGCACTCCGGCGCGCGCCGAGCGCGAACGCGCGAGATCGCGTGGGACGACAGATCGAAGACCAGCAACTCATCCCGCAGCTGGCCCGGCAAGTCGAGCAGGATCTTGAGCGCCTCGAGCGCCTGCAGGCTGCCGAACACCCCGGGAACCGGACCGAGCACGCCGGCCTCGGCGCAGTTGCCGACGAGTCCGTCGCGAGTGGCCTCGGGCCAGATGCACCTCAAGCAGGCGCCCGAGCGTTCCGGTCTCACCACTTGCAGCTGCCCCTCGAACTGATAAACGCTCGAGAGGATGGCCGGCTTGCCGAGCCGCACGGCCAGGTCATTCAGCAGGAACTTGGTCGCGAAGTTGTCCGAGCAATCGATCACCAGGTCGTGGGATCCTACGAGTGCCGCGCCGTTCGCGGCGTCGAGCCGCTCGACGTGTGCATCGATGTGCACCTCGGGATTGAGCGCTTGCAGGCGCTCGGCCGCGAGCTGCGCCTTCGGCCGTCCCACATCGCGAAGCGCGTACAGAGTCTGACGGTGCAGATTGGAGGGCTCGAGGCGATCGCCATCGACGATCCCCAGGTACCCGACACCCGCGCCGGCGAGATACGTCAGCACCGGCGCCCCGAGGCCGCCCGCTCCGACCACCAGCACGCGACTGGCACGCAATCGCTCCTGTCCGGCGGGTCCGACTTGCTTGAGCGCCATCTGCCGGGAGTAGTCGGGTGCCAGCGCAGGATCATGCACGCCGTGCGGGTGTGCGTGCGTGTGTGTGTGTGCCTGGGGGTGCGCTGCATGCGCCTGCGCGATGTGCTCCGGCGCCGCCGCCGCGCACCGCTCGCAGTTCACCCACCCCGAGTCGCCGCTCTGGTAGTGCTCCTTCTTCCAGATCGGCAGACGATGCTTGACCTCATCGATGATGTAGCGGCACGCGCGGAAAGCCTCGTCGCGATGTCGTGCGCTCACCCCGACCCACACGGCCATCTCTCCGAGCGCGAGATCTCCGACGCGGTGCACACAGGCCGCATGCTCGACCCCGAAGCGCTCGAGCGCCTCGGACAGAATGCGCTCGCCCTCCTTGATGGCGAGCGGCTCGAATGCCTCGTACTCGAGGTGCCTGACGCGCTGGCCCTCGTTGTGATCACGCACCCAGCCCTCGAAGCTCGCATAGCCACCGCAGGCTCGGTCGCACAGAGCCTCGCGTTGCAGCACGGCATCGATGGGTTCGCGAGTGAAGAGGAACCGGCTCATGGTGCGCGCTCAGCCTCCCGCCACCGGCGGTATGAATACGACCGCATCGCCTTCGGCGAGCGGCTGGGACCAATCGCCGAACTCGTCGTTGACTGCCACACGCAACATCTCGGGCGCAAGTGAGAACGGATGACGCTTGCGCAGCTCCGCGTACAGCTCGCGGGGCGTGCGCGCCCCGGTGGTCAGAGTCTCGGCGCTTCGGCCGGCCTGCTCCCGAAGCAGCGCATAGTACTGCACGGTGATTTGCATGGATTGCGACCGGCTCAGCAGCGCGGAGCTCGCCGAGCCGTACTCCTTCGGCGTGTTGATGTTGTCGAGCGCGCGCGGATCGAGCGGATCGAGCAACGCAACCCGCGCCTGCAGCAAGAACTTGCGGGGGCACTCGCGGCCGCTCGCAACATAGGTCGCGAGCGGCTCCCGGCTGGAGGGCTCGTAGATGGCGCACAGCGGTTCGGGCAGCCCATCATGACTGGAGCGATAGGCCGTGGCTTGCTGGTCCGCCCGGCGCGATCGAACCAGATGCTCGAGCGTGGCTGCATCGAGAAACGGCAGGTCGCAGGCCAGCACGAGCCAGGCGCTCTGCGGGTGCGCAGTCTGGGCGGCGATGATGCCCGCGATGGGACCGGCCCCCACGGCGGTGTCCACGATTTGCGGGAAGGGCGCCCGCACCGGATCGGCCACCTGGTCCTTGCGGACCGAGACGAACGCACGCGCAACGTAGGGCTGCAGGAGCTCCACCGCGCGCTCGAGCTGGCTGCGGCCGGCGTACTGCAGCGCGGCCTTGTCCTGCTGCATGCGTTTGCTGTGGCCGCCGGCCAGCACCAGGCCCAGCAGGCCGGCGGCCACAGGCGTTCGAGCACTCATGAGCGGGGATTGTAAGGCCGGCGGCGCGGACGGGTCGATCGGCGCTGAAAATCGCGCTTTCCGCCGGACTTGGAGAGCAGGCGAACGCTTCTGATCTCGATGTCGTGCGACAGTGCTTTGCACATATCGTAGACCGTGAGTGCGGCGGCCGCCGCGCCCGTGAGCGCCTCCATCTCGACCCCCGTGCGATGGTGCACGGACACCGTGCAGAGGATGCGCAGACCGCCCGCGGCCGGCTCCACCTGCACGGAGCAGTTCTCGAGCATCAGGGGATGACAGAACGGGATGAGCTCGTGGGTGCGCTTGGCCGCCAGAACTCCCGCGACGATCGCCGTATCGAAGACCGGTCCCTTCTTGGTCCTGTGGCCGGCGCGGCGCAGAGCAAGAGCGACACTGCGGGGCAGCCGCACACGCGCCTCGGCCGTTGCAACGCGCGTGGTCACCTCTTTACCGCCCACATCGACCATCGTGGGGCGGTTCTTCGCATCGAGATGGCTGAGGCGAGTCTCAGCCACCGATGTAGTACATCTCGATCTTGCGTTGCTCGCCGGATGAGCGGCGCAGGCTGGCGCGCAGCTCGCTATAACGATCGGTGCGCTGCGTCCAGATGCTGCGCATCAAGCCGATGAGCTCCTCGTCGCTCGAACCCGCACGCAGGGCATCGCGCAGGCTGGTGCCATGCGTGGCGAACAAGCAGGTGAAGAAGACTCCATCCGAGGACAAGCGCGCGCGCGAGCAGTCCCCGCAGAAGGGCTGGGTGACGGAGGAGATGAAGCCGATCTCGCCCTGCCCGTCGGCAAAGGCATAGCGATCGGCCACCTCGCCCTGGTAGTTGCGCCGCAGCGGCTGCAGCGGCCAGCGCTCCCCGATGCGGGCGAGCAATTCCTTCGAGGAGACCACCAGCTCGGGACGCCAGTGGTTGCGATTGCCGACATCCATGTACTCGATGAACCGCAGGATGACCCCGGTGCCCCGGAAGTGCTCGATCATCTCCAGCACGGTGTGGTCGTTCACCTCGCGCTGCACGACCGCGTTGATCTTGATCGGCGCAAGCCCCACCTGCCGTGCATGCTTGATGCCGTCGAGCACTTCCTCGACGCCGCCGAAACCACCGCTCATGCGCGCAAAGACCCCCGGGTCGAGGCTATCGAGGCTCACCGTGATCCGGCTGAGACCGGCGGCCTTGAGCTCCGCGGCGTGCTTCGCCAGCAGGAAGCCGTTGGTGGTGAGCGCGACATCCTCCACGCCCGGAATGCTCGTCAGGTCTCCGATCAGATCGGGGAGGTTCGCGCGCAGCAGAGGCTCCCCGCCCGTGAGTCGCAGCTTGCGCACGCCGAGCCTGACGAACAGCCGCGCAAGTCGCACGATCTCCTCGAAGGACAGCCTCTCGGTGGATTTCAAGAAGCGGTAGCTCTCGTGGTACTGCTCGTGCGGCATGCAGTACGGACAGCGGAAATTGCAGCGATCCATCACCGAGATGCGAAGGTCCCGCAGCGGGCGGTCGCGGGTATCCCGGGGTCGGGGCATGGTCAAGGGAACGAGGATGTCTTCGCGCGGCATGGGTCTCACCAGCGGTATAGACGTGAGACAAATCCGCGGGGGTACTCGTTCGATCCGGGAGGCAGCTCGAGGAAGCCATCGGTGCCGACAAGCGAGGTGAAGTCACCGGACCCGTTGGTGGGGCGCGGCAAAGCCCACGTGCGGCCGGCCGTATCGGCCTCGAGCCGTACCGGCAGGAAGACCGTGAGCTTGGACGAGACTGTGACAGGTGCGCCGAGTGCGATGCTTTCGGGCCGGGGAGGCGACAGGCGCATCGCGGCAAACAGTGCCGGCAAGACGTAGCGCGCGAGACACACCAGAGTGGACACCGGGTTACCCGGCAACGCGAACACCGGCGATCCGGTGGGCGCAATGCCAAACCACAGTGGCTTGCCGGGCCGCTGCGCAACGTGATGGAAAACCCTGCGCGCACCGAGCTCGGCGAGCGCCGCCGGCACCAGGTCGAACCGCCCCGCAGACACGCCACCGCTCAGAATGACCACATCGTGTGTGTCGAGATGGAACCGCAGCCGACTTTTGAGCGTGTCGGCATCGTCGCGCACGTGATCGTCCGCCACACGCTGGAAGCCGTGACAGCGCAGGGCTGCGATGATGCCGTAGACGTTCGAGCGGCGGATCTGATGCGCGAGGATGGGCTCCCCGGGCTCCACGAGCTCGTTGCCGGTGGACAGCACGGCGATCGAGGGTTGATTGCTCACGCGCACGCGAGCCATGCCGGCCGAGGCTGCCACGGCGATCTCAGGCGCCCCCAGACGCGTGCCGCTCTTCAGCAGCAACGCCCCCTGCCGAGTGTCGCTGCCCCGCCGATGCACGTGCTGCCAGGGCTCGACGGCTGCTCCCTCTGCGAGCCGCGCCTCCCCTTCCGACACCGAGATCTGCTCGACCGGGACCACGGCATCGCAGCCTGCCGGCAGGACGGCCCCCGTCATCACCTCGATGCAGGATGAGCGTGATGCGAGGGTGAGCGGCGGGTCACCCGCGGCCTGGGTGGCCCGGATGGCCAGGCGCGCCACGCCCCCGCGCAGGACGTCGCTGTCGAGCGCGATACCGTCCATCGCCACGCGATCGAACGGGGGCTGATCGCGCTCGGCGTAAATATCCTCCTGCAACACCGCGCCGCAGCTCTGCGCGAGAGGGAGCGACTCGACCGGCAGGGGGGGCAGGTGCTGCCCGATCAGCTGCTCGGCCTCGGTCGGGGTGAGCATGGGGGGGATCTCGAGCGTCCTGCTGCGAGCACCGCAGCCTAGCCCTTGTCCTTCTTCTTGGCGTTGAAGGCTCTCACCTGCTCGTTGAAGCGGCTGGTCACGGCCGTCGCCTCGTCGACCGCCGCATCGTTCTTCTGAACATATACCTTCTCGATCTCGTCCTTCTGCTCCTTGCTCATCTTGGGATCGGCCTTGGCGAGGGCCGTATCGTGCTCGAGCTTGAGGCAGTCGGTGTATGCCTTGACCTCCGAGTTATAGGACTTCATCTGGGTCATGGCAGCGATCATCTGGTCTCGCGTCGCGGTGCTGCCGTCCGGAAACTTGTCGGGTGCATGCGGATAGGTGCAATCCGCGTACGCCTGAGCGCTCGTGAGGGCCGCAACCGCCAAAATCGCCGATAGGGTCTTCATTTTAGGTATCCTCCTCGAGGCTATCTTATGCGATTTCTTCGCGATTCGACCCGCCTTCCGTGGATGGGCTTGAAAGTTGCTCGCGCACCTGGCAGCCACAGGATGGACCTGCAGGCGGTTCGGAGGTCACGATGGCTAGGGCACTCTGGAAGGGGGCAATCTCCTTCGGCCTCGTCTATATCCCGGTGCAGGTGCATGCTGCCGCGCGCGATTCCTCCTTGCGCCTGCACTTCCTCGACAAGCGCAACTTCGCGCCTGTCGGGTACCGTCGTACGAACAAGCAGACGGGCAAGGAGGTCGGGTGGTCCGACACCATCCGCGGCTATGAGTATCAGAAGGGCAAGTACGTTGCGCTCTCGGACGCGGATCTGCGCCAGGCGAACCTCAAGGCGAGCTCCACGATCGAGATCGCAAGCTTCACGGAGCGGTCGAGCATTCCGCCGGAATTCTACGAGACACCTTATTACCTCGCACCGCAGAAGGGCGGCGAAAAGGTGTACGCGCTGCTGCGCGAGGCGCTGCTGCGCACCGGGCGCATCGGCGTGGCGAGCTTCGTGATGCACGGGCGACAGCATCTCGCCGCGATAGCGCCGCGCGCGGACGCACTCGAGCTCAATACGTTGCGGTTCGCCGAGGAGGTCCTCGGTGTGGAAGGGCTCGAGCTTCCCGCAGCCGGAGTCAAGTCGGTCGGCATCAGCGCGAAGGAACTCTCGATGGCGGAGAAGCTCGTCGAGGAGATGACCGCTGCCTTCGAGCCGCAGCAGTATCACGACACGTACCGTGAGGATTTGATGAGGCGGATCGAGGAGAAGGTTCGCAAGGGAGAGACGCACACAGTGCTCAGCGAGGCTGAAGTCGAGGAGCCGCGCGGCGCGCAGGTGATCGATCTCATGGCAGCGCTGCGCAAGAGCCTCGAGCGCCGCGGCGAGGCTCCAGCCGGACGCGCTCCTGCACGGCAGGCGCCGCGGCCGCGGCGAAAAACTGCCGCCGCCGCGCACCGGAAGCGCGCCTGAGGACGCCCGTCAGCACATGGCACGCGCAAGCACACCCAAACGCTCACTCCGGGCATATCGGGCCCGGCGCAACTTCGGCAGGACACCCGAGCCGAGCGGAGCGCAGGGGGCGAGCGCATCGCCACAGCTGCGCTTCGTGATCCAGAAGCACGCCGCCCGGCGGCTGCACTACGACCTGCGGCTCGAGCTCGATGGCGTGTTCAAGTCGTGGGCCGTCACGCGTGGTCCCTCGCTCGATCCGGCCGACAAGCGTCTCGCCGTGGAAGTCGAGGACCATCCGCTCGCGTATGGCGACTTCGAAGGCACGATTCCTCGGGGGGAATACGGGGGCGGCACCGTACAGCTGTGGGACAGGGGCTACTGGGAGCCCGAGCAGGGGGAGTCGCCGCAGCGGGCGCTCGCAGCGGGCGAGTTGCGTTTCACGCTGCACGGCGAGCGGTTGCGCGGGCGCTTCGTCCTGGTGCGGATCCGCCATCCGCGCGAGGGCGGGCGGCGCAATCAGTGGCTGCTCATCAAACGCCGTGGGGACGATGTGAGCGCCGCCGCCGCACGCGCGCTGCAGCAGGATCGTTCGGTCGCATCGGGGCGGACGATGCAGATGATCGCCGCGGGGAAGGGGCCTGCACCGCGGCCCTTCATGGTGCGTTCCCGCGCGCGGGCGGTGTCCAATGCGGTCTGGCACTCAAACCGATCCGACGCCGCCCCGAGGGCCGACTCCGCAGCGCGCGCAAACGGGTCAACCGCAGTGATGGGTGTGCAGATCTCCCATCCAGACAAGCCGCTATGGCCGCACGCGAACGACCACCGTCCCGTGACGAAGCTCGAGCTCGTCGAGTATTTCGTGAGCGTCGGGCCATGGATGATCGAGCACTTGAGGGGACGGCCATGCTCGCTGGTCCGGGCGCCCGACGGCATCAACGGGCAGCACTTCTACCAGCGGCATGCCCTGCGAGGGACCTCGCCGCTGCTGCAGTCCACGCGGGTCTCCGGCGATCGCGAGCCGTATCTGCAGATCGATCGCGTGGCAGGGCTCGTGGCCGTCGCGCAAACCGCGGCCCTCGAGCTGCATCCCTGGAATTGCGCGCCCGGCAAGCCGCAGCAGCCCGGCAGGCTCGTCTTCGACCTCGACCCGGCGCCGGATGTCCCGTTCGAGCGGGTGATCGCCGGTGCACTGGAGTTGCGCGAGCGCATGCAAGCACTGGGGCTCGAATGCTTCTGCAAGACCACCGGCGGAAAGGGTCTGCATGTGGTCGTGCCGCTGCGAGCGAGCGCCAAGGTCGATTGGCCGACAGCCAAGGGCTTCGCGCAGACGCTGTGCGCGCAGATGACGGCAGACAGCCCCGAGCGCTACCTCGTCACGATGGCCAAGAAGGCCCGATCGGGACGCATCTTTCTCGACTATCTCCGCAACGACCAGTTTGCAACCGCCGTCGCTCCGCTGTCGCCACGCGCCCGCGAGGGCGCTCCGGTGTCGATGCCGCTCAACTGGTCCCAGGTGCGCGCGGGCCTCACGCCCAGCCGCTTCACGCTGCGAACGGCGCCGGGCTTGTTCGCCAGAGCGAAGCCCTGGGGCGATTACCAGCGCGCGCAGCGGTCGCTCGAGGCAGCGATCCGGCGGCTCTCCGGTGCAAGCTCGCGCAGCCCGAGAGGTGCCGGCAGGAGTTCAGTGCGCGGCGCGGCACAGGTGGCTGCAATCCGGTGACGCGGTAGAATCCGCACGCCGCGCCCGTAGCTCAGTTGGATAGAGCATCAGGCTTCGAACCTGAGGGTCGGGAGTTCGAATCTCTCCGGGCGCGCGAGTGAAGCCCTTGACCATGCCGTCACAAGAGGATCGCGGCCGCAGCGCCCAAGACCCGGCCGACATTCCCCCCGCGGGGTGGCGCGACATTCTCCTGCGCGTGATGCGCCGGATCGGTCGGGACAACATCGCGCTCGTGTCGGCGGGCATCGCCTTCAACGCGATGCTCGCAGTGTTCCCCGCGCTGGTGGTTCTTCTGTCGATCTACGGCTTGTTTTCCTCTCCTTCCGGGGTTGCCGCGGAGATGAGGCCGTTCTTCGGCGTGCTGCCCCACGATGCCGCTCAATTGATCCGGGATCAATTGCAAAGCATCGTGACTCGCCCGGCGATGACACTGGGCGTTGGTGCCGTCATCAGCATGGCGGTGACCATCTGGAGCTCCATGCAGGGCATGCTGGCCCTCACGAGCGCCATGAACATCGCCTACTGCCAGGTCGAGCGGCGCGGCTATCTCGAGCTCACGGGCATCGCGCTGATGTTCACGTTCGGGGCCCTCGGCGGTCTGCTCCTCATGCTCGCGCTCGGTGTGGCGCTCCCCATCCTGCTCGAGCAAATTCCCATCGGGGTCGTCGCCAAGGCGATGGCTCTGGTGCTGCGCTGGGTGCTGCTGTGGTCCTTCGCCGCCGGCTCGTGCACGCTCGTGTACCGGTACGCGCCGTGCCGGGAAGATGCGCGGTGGCGATGGCTGACGTGGGGCTCGGTGATCGCGGCGACGCTGTGGCTGGTGGTGGGCCTGCTGTTCGCGTTGTATGTGCGCGGCTTCGGCAGCTATGGCAAGACCTACGGCACACTCGCCGGAGTGATGTTGCTTCTCATGTGGTTTTACCTCGCAAGCTTTGCCGTCGTACTCGGCGCGGTGCTCGACGCGGAGATGGAGCACCAGACGGCGCTCGACACGACAACCGGTCCTCCCGAGCCCATGGGCAGGCGTGGCGCTTTCGTTGCCGACACGCTCGGAGCTATTCCGGGACGTCCCCAAAGCGAAAGCCCGAGATCTGCCAACCCATCATCCGACCGCTGAATACGCGCTCGCCACGATCCTGCAGCGCGGCTCCCGCGGCAACCATCAGCGGCATCAGATGCTCCTCGCGAGGATGCGCGAACCGCGCTGCCGGGGCGCTCGCCCAGCGGATGAGCGCGTTGTTGCGTGCCGCCACGTCTGCGTCGCACACCGTCCGGGCGAGCCATGCGTCGAACTGCTCCGACGGAGCGATGCGCTGGTTCTCGATCGATGCGACCTGAAGATTGTGAAAGCTCATGCCGCTACCGACGATCAGCACGCCGCGGTCGCGCAGGGGGGCGAGCGCGGCCCCGATCAAGAGGTGCGCAGCCGGGTCGAGGCCGCGCTGCAGCGACATCTGCACGATCGGCACGTCCGCTTGCGGGTAGATGAGCTTGAAAGGCACGAATACGCCATGATCGAGTCCACGGCGCGTCTCGTCGCGACTCGCGATGCCCGCTGCGGCCAGCAGCTCGCGAGCGGCGTGGGCGACCTGCGGGGCTCCGGGCGCGGGGAACTTCAGCCGGTAGGTGTGCTCCGGAAAGCCGTAATAGTCGTAGAGAAGCGGTGGACGCTCCTGCACGTTGACGCCGATCGGGGTCTCCTCCCAGTGACCCGACACGACGAGCACCGCCTCGGGCGGGCGATGCAACGATGCGGCAAGGCCCCCGAGCCAGCCGGCGAGCTCCGTCCAGGGATTGGGCGTCGCATAGGGCCACTCCATGAAGAAGCAGGGCCCACCGCCGTGGGGGATGTAGAGGGTCGGTAGAGGGCGATTATGTTTCATGCGCGTTCGCGCTGCGGTCGGGCGGTGAGCATCGCTCAAGAGCCTGCGGACGCATGCCGATAGCGATCGTACGTGGAGCGGCCACGCGTTGTTGACATAGCACGATGCTACCACCCGGTCGCCGCGGAACATCCAGGGATTCGAGCACCGATCACCGCTGGGCTGCGCTCGTTGCGAGCCACGCCGGGATCTCGGTGGTCATCAGCGATCCCGAGCATCGCATTGTCTGGGTCAATGAGACCTTTACCCGGCTTACAGGCTACACCGCAGCGCAAGCACGCGGTCGCACCCCGGGCGAGCTGCCGTTCTTCGGCGGCACGGACATGGCAACGGTCGCGCGTGCGCGCGAGCTTTGTGCGCAAAGCGCAGGCGCCCGATTCGAGGTTCTCACGCGGGGCCGCGACGGGGTCGAGCGCTGGCTCGAGACTGATGAGCAACCCATGCTCGATGCGCACGGGCAGGTCGAAGGCTACATCGCAATCCACCGCGACGTGACCGAGCAGGTCCGCGTGCGCGAGTCGCTGCGGCTCAGCGAGCAGCGGATGCGCATGTTGGTGGACGGCGCGAACCTCGGAACCTGGGAGCTCGATCTGCAGCGCAATACGGTCGCGGTGAACGAGGCTTTCTGCAAGATGCTCGGCTACCAGCCGCAGGATCTGGCGCTCGGCGCCCGCGAGCTGCGCGAGCTCTGTCATCCCGAGGACCGCGCGCGCTCCGATCGGGACGTGGAGCAAGTGCTCGCCGGCCGCGGTGCGCTGTTTCGCGGCTCTCATCGGCTGCGCGCGAAGGACGGCTCGTGGCGCTGGGTGCTGGGCGCCGGGGGTGTGCTCGAGCGCTCTGCGGACGGTACGCCGCTCAGGCTGTTCGGGGTGCAGCTCGACGTGCACGAGCAGCGGCGGTCCGACGACGAGCGGCGCCGCGCCGCGGAGCATCTGGCGGTGATCGCTGCGAACGTGCCCGGCATGATCTTTCAATGGCGCCTCGATCCGGATGGCCGCGCGCCGCGGTTTCTCTATGCGAGCCCCGGGGCCCGCGATCTCTACGGCGTGAGCCCCGAGGAGCTGCTGAGTGATCAGCGCAGCATGTCCGACTTCCTCGTCAATCCCGAGGAGAACACGCTCGACTATGCGGCGATGCTGCACTCGGCCGCGACCCTGACGCCGTGGCACGTGGAGCACAGCCTGATCACGGCGGAGGGAGAGCTGCGCTGGCTCGAGGCGGATGCCATCCCGCAGCGCAATGCGGACGGCAGCACGACCTGGACGGGATACGTGAACGATGTGACGCGGCGCAAGCTCGCCGAGCAGGAGCTGCGCGTGAGCGAGGAGAAGCTGCGCAGCCTCTACGACCTGTCGCCGCTCGGCATCGCTCTGAGCGACAGCGAGGGGCGCTTTCTGCAGACCAATCACGCAATGGAGGTCATCACCGGGTACACGCGCCAGGAGCTGGCGCAGATGAGCTGGTGGGACTGGACCGTGGACAACGGCAACGAGGAGCAGCGGCAGCGGATCGAGCGATTGATGCGGAGCGGGCGCTTCGGGCCGCTCGAGAAGGAGCTCACCCGCAAGGACGGCACGCGCGTTCCCGTTCAGATCACCGGCATCATGGTGACGGCGAGCGACGGCGCCCGGCTCATGTGGTCGATGATCGAGGACATAGCCGATCGCAAGCGTGCAGAGCAGCGCATCTCGTTCCTCGCCTACCACGACCCCCTGACCGGCCTCGACAACCGGCTGGGATTGAGGATGCGTCTGGCCGAGGTGCTGGAGGCGGCTGCGGAAAGCCGTACCCGCGTTGCCGTGATGATGGTCGACCTCGATCGCTTCAAGGCGATCAACGACACCCTCGGACACGATGCGGGTGATCGTGTGATCAGCGAGCTGGCGCGCAGGATCCGCGGCGCGGTTCGCGAGCGCGATATCGTCGCCCGTCTGGGCGGCGACGACTTCGTCGTGGTCCTCAATGGAGTGCGAGCCAATGCGCGGATCGAGGCGGTGATCGGCAAGCTCTTCGAGCAGCTTCGCGGTCGCATGGAGGTCGCAGGCGGTTCCGTTCACGTCACGGTGAGCTGCGGAGTGAGCGTGTTCCCGGACGACGGCGCCGATGGTCAGACGCTCATGAAGCGCGCCGACATCGCGATGTATGCGGCCAAGGCGCGTGGGCGGGACATGTGGCAGATCTATCAGCCCTCGATGACCGAGCTCGCCGATGAGCGGGTGATCCTCGAGGCGGAGCTGCGCGATGCGCTCGCGCAAGGCCAGTTCGTGCTGCACTACCAGCCGCAGATGGATACGCTCAGTGGGCGACCCACGGGAGTCGAGGCGCTGCTGCGCTGGGATCACCCCACGCGCGGCATCATTCCCCCGGCGCTCTTCATTCCGATCGCCGAGGAGACCCGGCTCATCGAGCGCATCGGGGAGTGGGCGCTTGCGACCGCCTGCCGCGAGATGCGTGCCTGGCTCGACGGCGGAGGCGAGCCGCTCACCGTCGCGGTGAATCTGTCGCCCCTGCAATTCACGCGTGAGGATCTGGCCGAGCGCGTTGCCGCGGCACTTGCCACCAGCGGCCTGCCCCCGCGCCTGCTCGAGCTGGAGATCACGGAGTCGGCCGCGATGAGCGCCCCCGACGTGGCCGCGCGCAGCCTGGCGCGACTGAAGCAGCTCGGCGTCTCGCTCGCGATCGATGATTTCGGCACCGGCCACTCCTCGCTCGCACGACTGAAGATGTTCAACGTGGACCGCCTGAAGATCGATCAGTCGATCGTCACCGATTGTGCCGCCGACGCTTACGATGCCGCGCTCTGCAAGGCGACGATCGCGCTGGGCCGCGCGCTCGGACTCGAGGTGGTCGCCGAGGGAGTGGAAACCCCCGAGCAGTGGCAGTTTCTCGCGCAGGAGCATTGCACCTCGGTCCAGGGCTACCTGTTCGCCCGCCCCATGCCCGCAACCGAAGCGTTCGAGTTCCTGCGAGCCACTCTGGCCGCGCCGCGGCTGCGCGCGGGTCCGGCTCGCGCGCCCGCTTGACTTCAACTCCGACGGTCTCGATAGTCCTCAGGCATGAGTCGCCCCGAGCGGAGCCCGCGCCTCGTCGCGGGCTCGGTCAACTATGTCGCGCCCATGGCGGTGAGGCCACGCTTCTACGCGAACGACCATTCGCGCGACATCCTGCAGCTCGACCCCAGGACGGTCCGCATCGAGGACGCTCGGGCCCGGGAGACACCGGCATCGCTCGAGCGTGAGGGAATCGCACTCGTCGCGCATCGCAGCGGCGTCGCGGACTTCCGCAGCACCACCGAGGTGGCCGCCGTGCACCCCGCCGAGATCGAGGCGCTCATTCTCGAGCTGTCGGCCGCCGATGCCGTCGTCGTGAACGGGACGGGAGTTCTGCGGTTCGGCGAGCGATCCCCCGAGAGCGGTCGCCTGAACAACTCGCGGCCCGCGCGCTTCATTCACATCGACTGCTCCGACGCCACTGCGGCGCGCTTCGCCGAGCGTGCCCGGCCGCAGCGCGATTCACGCCCCCTGCGCCGGTTCGCTCACTACAACATCTGGCGCACGTTCTCTCAGCCACCGCAGGATGTGCCTCTTGCGGTGTGCGATGCGCGCAGCGTCGAGCCTCAGGACCGCGTCCCCGCGGATGCGGTCTTCGACGTGGCGGGTCAGCCGGAATGGTCGTTCGAAGGACTCGTGGTGCGATTCAATCCCGGCCACCGGTGGCTCTACTTCTCGAACATGACGCGCGATGAGGCGCTCGTGTTCAAGACGCACGACTCCGCGCCGGACGCTCCGAGCCAGGTGCCGCACAGCGCGTTCGACGATCCCACCTGCCCCCCCGCGGTGCCTCCCCGGGCGAGCATCGAGATGCGAGCGATCGCGTACTGGTTCGCGTAGGCCCGTGGCAGGGATGAGGCAAGGGGCGGGCGGACTCGAGCAGGTCCAGCCCGAAGGAGTCGAAGCAGAGCTGTTCTATCTTGCGGCCGCCTCCAGCATCAACCGCCGTTACGTGGCTCCTGGCGCGGAGCTCAACACCGGGGTTTACGAGCCGCATCGGGTGCTCGTTCGCAATGCCCGGCGTGCTGAGGAGCGATTCTCACTGGACAGCCACGGCTTCGTGATCGCACGCCACGCAAGCGCGGTCGCAGACTTCAACGACAAGGCGGCGGTGGATGCACGCTATCCGGGCGAGGTCCAGGAGCTCGTCAAGCAGCTCACCGGCGCCGATCTCGTCATACCGCTCGGCTGGGTACGCCGCACTTCCGGACCCACCAGTCTCGCGGTGCAGCCTCCGGCCAGCGACGTGCACGTGGATATGACCCAGGATCGCGCGGAGCGCCTCGCGCGCACGCTCTGGCAGCAAGCCCGGCAGCCGGGCGAGTTCCGACGATTCGTGGCGACGAGCCTGTGGCGTGCGTTCAGCGAGCCCCCTCAGGACTGGCCCCTCACCGTGTGCGATGGCCGCAGCGTGGCCGCCGACGAAGGTGTCCCGAACCTCATGGTGCGTGTGGATCGGTTGCCGCACGCGGACGCTCTTCCTCCGGAGCCAGCCGACGCCGACAGCCTTCCGGCAGCCTACGTCTTTCACCATCGGCCCGCTCACCGATGGTGGTACTTTCCGAGCATGACTCGCGAGGAGGTGATTCTCCTCAAGTTTCACGATTCGGATCATTCACGCGCCTGGCGAACGCCCCACACGGCGTTCCACGATCCTACTTTTCCGAATGCGCGCCAGCGCGAGAGCATCGAATTCCGCACGGTCGCATACTTCCGCTGAGGTAATTGCCACGCCGCGGCATCGCCCTGAGAATAGGCGGCGGGGTCAGCTCGAGACCCGCCTGAATAGCGCGGGCCCGAGTACGAATACGTCCGACAACAATCCTCGCTCACCAACGATGCGGTGGTTCGATGAGCTGTACCCCAAATGCTGGGCCCGGTACCGGCAAGCGCACGGTCCGCGGTGCAATCGCCCTGGCGGCTGTGGCGCTGCTACGGCTATCGAGCACCGGTGCTCAGGAGAGCACGCCCGCACCGGCGGCGGCGTCCGCACAAGGGGGTGTGCAGGGACTTGCCGAGCTCTCGCTCGAGCAGCTGACGAACGTCGAGGTCACCTCGGTCGCAAAGACCCCGGAGCTGCTGCGGCGCGCGCCAGCGGCGATCTACGTCATCACGCACGATCAGATCGTGCGCTCGGGCGTTCGCAGCATCGCTGAGGCACTGCGACTCGCGCCCAATCTGACCGTGACGCAGCTCAGCGCGAGCGATTACGTGGTCACTGCGCGGGGGCTCGGTGGCAACCCCCAGGACCAGAGCTTCTCGAACAAGATGCTGATCCTCATCGATGGGCGCAGCGTCTACAACCCGCTCTTCTCCGGCATCTATCTGGATGCGCAGGACCTGCTCCTCGACGATGTCGATCGGATCGAGGTGGTGAGCGGCCCGGGGGCAGCGCTGTGGGGGTCGAATGCGGTGAATGGTGTCATCAACATCATCACGCGTGCCTCCTCGCAGACCGAAGGCGCGCTCGTCGGGGCCGATGCCGGCAATCAGGAGAAGGACGCGCGCGCGCGTTACGGACAACAGATCGACGATGAGAGCTCCCTGCGCGTGTATGCGAAGTCCTTCGACCAGGAGGCCGAGACCCTCGCGAGCGGGGCGAGTGCTCACGACAACTGGGACCGAACGCAGGGAGGCTTTCGCTACGACTGGTCGCAGGGCTCGAATACGCTCACCGCGCAGGGCGATGCCTACCGCGCGCTGGAGAATCAGCCAACCCCGGGCGACCTCAGCGTCGACGGCGCCGACTTCCTGACGCATTGGCAGTACGACACCGAGCGCTCCCAATTGCAGGTTCTCGGGTACTACGACATGACCGAGCGTGCCGAGCCCTTTGGCGGCCAGGCCTTCGTTCTGCACACCTACGACCTGGAGGTCCAGCAAGACCTTGCGCTCGCCACCCCAGACACACTGGTGTGGGGCGCTGGCGAGCGCATCAACAGCTACGGCCTGACGAACACGGCGTCGCTTCTGTTCCTGCCGGCGCGGCGCTCGTTGACGCTGGGCGATGTCTTTGTCCAGAACACGTTCTCCGTGGGTGCGTTGCAGCTCATCCAAGGCTTGAAGCTCGAGGACGATCCGTACGCCGGCTGGCAGATCGAGCCGGATGCCCGTGCCGCGTGGAGCGTGAGCGACACATCGCTGCTGTGGGCTGCGGTGTCCCGTGCGGTTCGCTCTCCGACGCCCTTCGACGAGGATGTGGAGGAGAAGATCGGCACCCTCGTGGCGCTGGTGGGGAATCGCTCGTTCCGCCCCGAGGAGCTCACCGCCTACGAGGTGGGCTATCGCGCCCAGCCTGCTTCGACCTTGAGCGTCTCGGTCTCGACCTTCTACAACATCTATCATGATCTGCGGACGATCGAGCCTTCCCCGGTCACGGGCTTCTTCCCCCTGGAGTGGGCGAATCTGATGCACGGGGACACCTATGGGGTTGAGGCCTGGGCCGATTGGCAGCTCACGAGCTGGTGGCGGCTGTCCCCGTCCTTCAGAACCCTGCATGAGAGCCTGCGCTTCGCCGCGGGGGCGAGCGGGCTCACGGGCCTCACTCAGGCGGGCGACGACCCTTCCGGCCAGGCATCCCTCACGTCGTCCATGAATTTGCGCCCGAACCTCATGCTCGATGCGACACTGCGCTACGTCGGCGCGCTGCCCAATCCGGCGCTGCCCTCCTATCACGAGCTGACGATGCGGCTTGCGTGGCAGGTCGCGCGCAGGGTCAACCTATCGCTCAGCGGACTGAACCTTCTGCACCGCGAGCACCTCGAGTTTGCGCCGCCGTACGGGGAGTACATCGCCCGCTCGGTTCTCCTGGGCGTGGAGTGGAGGCCCTAAGCGTGGCACTCCTGCGTCCGCCCCGGACCGGCGCCCTCGCTCTTTGGGTCGCAAGCCTGTGCCTGCTGGGGATGAGCCCGAACTTTCTTCGGGCCGCCGAGCCGTATTCCGAGGACGCCCTGAAGGCAGCCTATCTGTACCGCTTCGCGGGCTATATCGAATGGCCGACACCGGTCAGCTCGAGCTCGATCTTCACCATCGCCGTGCTCGGTGATGAGGGGGTCGCTGCGCAGCTCGAGCGGCTGCTCCCGGGCCACCTCATCAAAGGTCGTCCCGCACAGGTGCGAGTCATCCGGCGGCTGCGGGATCTCGAGAATGTCCAGGTGCTGTACGTCGGCCGCGGGTATCTGGGCAACGTTCGCATGGCGCTCGAGTCGATCGGCGCTCGGCCCATTCTCACCGTCACCGACGACGACCGCGGCCTGGATGAGGGGAGCGTGATCAACTTCGTCGAATCGGAGCAGCGCGTGCGCTTCGAGGTCTCGCTCACCGCGGCCGCGCGCTCACACCTCATGATCAGCTCCGAGCTGCTGGCGGTCGCGGCACGGGTACAGGGCGGCCGGTTACGCTCCGAGGCGAGCTGTCCGCCCACAGCCGTTGCGGCCTGGTCCGATCCGCGCTGCACCCGCAGAGTGGCGCGTCGATGAGGGGACTTCTCACGCCGCGCCGTTCCGTACGCTGGAAGCTGATGGGCGTCGTGCTGATCACCACTGCGATGGCGCTGCTGGTCGCGGGGGCAGCCTTGCTGACGCGCGATCTGGCCTCGTACCGGCGCACCTTCAGCGGCGATCTTGCGACGGAGGCCAGTATTCTCGCCCTGTCCACCGCGCCCGCTCTGGCATTCGACGACCGTTTGACCGCGGTCCGCAACCTCGCAGCTCTGCGAGCGCGACGGGGGGTGCTCGCGGCTGCCATCTACCTCGCAGACGGCGCTCTTTTCGCCGAGTACACCAGACCGGGAGCCGAGCCACCTCCGGCGCGATTAGCTGCAATGGTGTCGCAGCCGCGTATCGCCACGCAGTCCGTCGAGCTGACCCAGCGCGTCGTCCAGAACGGCGAGTGGCTGGGGACGATCTACCTTCGCGGCCGCTACGATGTTGTGGGCCGGGTGCGGGAGTATCTGGGCATTCTCGGACTCGTCACGCTGATGAGCATGGTCGTGGCGCTGATCCTCTCGACGGCCCTCCAGCGGGTGATCACCGAGCCGCTCGACGCCATGGCAGCCGTTGCCCGGCATGTCGTGACGACCCGCGATTACTCGCCGCGCGCGCAGAAGACCACGGACGATGAGATCGGGATCCTCGTGGATGCGTTCAACAGCATGCTCGATGAGGTCCACTCCAGGACGCGCGCGCTCGAGCAATCCAATGCGGCGCTCAAGGAGGAGGTGCACAACCGGGAGGAGGCTGACGCCGCGCTGCGCGAGTCCGACCGGCGCAAGGACGAGTTTCTTGCGACCCTGGCGCACGAGCTGCGCAATCCACTGGCCCCCATCCGGCATGCCGTGAAGCTGCTCGAGAGCGCAAGTCCGGATGACCGGCGGCGCAAATGGAGCCAGGAGGTGATCTCGCGCCAGGTGCAGCGCATGGCGCTGCTGCTCGATGATCTGCTCGATGTGTCGCGCATCACGACGGGGCGGTTGCAGCTGAAGAAGGAGCACGTCGAGCTCGTCTCACTCGTCGGATCCTCGATCGAGACGGCCCGCCCGCTCATCGAAGCGAAGGGACATTCGCTGCAGGTGCAGCTGCCGCCGGAGCCGATACAGCTCGAGGCCGATCCGCTGCGCCTGTCACAGGCCTTGTCGAACCTGCTGACCAACGCCGCGAAGTACACCGACGCGGGCGGACAGATCCACCTGGGGGTTGCGCTCGTCGAAGGGTATCTGGAGTTGACGGTGCGGGACACCGGAATCGGGTTGTCGGCGCGGGCGATCCCAACGCTCTTCGAGATGTTCTCGCAGGTCGATTCGGCGATCGATCGCACCGAGGGCGGCCTCGGGATCGGGCTCGCGCTGGTGAAGGGGCTCGTGACTTTGCACGGGGGCTCGGTCGATGCGGCGAGCGAGGGTCCTGGTCGTGGCAGCACCTTCACCATCCGTCTGCCGCGCACCCTGGTCGCGCAGCAGCGCCCGCAGGGAGCGGGCGGCGCGACCCAGGTGAAAGCGGGCGGCACCGCGCGCTGCACGGTGCTGGTTGCCGATGACAATCGCGACGCCGCCGAGAGTCTCGCTCTGGTGCTGCAGCACTGCGGATATGCCACTCACGTGGCGCACACCGGTCGCGAAGCATTGGCGCTGGCCTTGCGTGAGCGCCCGGAGGCGCTCGTGCTCGACATCGGAATGCCCGAGATGACGGGCTACGAGGTCGCTCAGCACATTCGGCGCGAGGCCTGGGGAAAGCGCGCGCTGCTGCTCGCGGTGACCGGCTGGGGACAGAGCGAGGACAAGCAGCGCGCCGCGGCCGCAGGCTTCGATCACCATCTGACCAAGCCAGTGGCGCCCGAAGCGCTCGAGCAGCTGCTCGAGCAATTCTCGCTGCACATCCAGCAGGGGCGGGCCGCGAGCGGCGCGCGATCCGACCCTGGCCTTGCAAGCAGCTGAGCCGTTGCAGGCGCCGGGTACGGCTCTACAATGGCTCTCATGCCAAGACCGGCCGTCGCGCCGCAGGATCCTGCCCTCTCGAGCCCCGATGCGCTTCTCACGCGAGCGCTGGGCGTGCGCCAGCTCGGCGCAGCCATCTTCAACTACACGGTGGGCAGCGGAATCTTCGCGCTGCCGGCGGTTGCGGTGGCGCGCCTGGACGGAGCCGCCCCGCTCGCCTACCTGGCTTGTGCGCTCGTCATGGGTTGCGTGGTGCTCTGCTTTGCCGAGGCAGGCAGCCGGGTCTCGCTCACCGGAGGCGCGTACGTCTATGTCGAGGTGGCGCTGGGGCCGTTCGTCGGATTCGTCGCCGGCACCATGCTCTTTCTGACGGGGCTGACCGCGGGCGCCGCCGTTGCGGCGGCATTTGCCGACTCGGTCGGCGCCTTCTTCAGTCCCAGCCCGGCCTGGCTTCGCCCTGTCCTGATCGTGGCCATCGTCGCTGTGCTCGCCTGGATCAACGTGCGAGGTGTGCGCGGCAGCGCGCGCACGGTCGAGATCATGACCGTTGCGAAGCTCGTGCCGCTCGCCTTCTTCGTGCTCGTCGGCGCGTTCTTCATCAGACCCGCGCATCTGGCCTGGCACGGCGTTCCGCGGCTCTCCGGAGTGCTCGGCACGGCCGGCATCCTCATCTTCGCTTTCTCCGGCATCGAATCCGCGCTCACGCCGAGCGGGGAAGTTCAGGCTCCGGAGCGCACGGTTCCACGAGCCTCGATCCTCGCCCTGAGTGCGGTGACGGTCCTGTACCTTGCCGTGCAGTGGGTGGCGCTCGGACTCGAAGGGCCGAGCCTCGCCCGCGGCGGCGTGACACCACTTGCAGGCGCGGCGAGTGTTTTTGCAGGGCCCGCAGGGCGCAGCCTGCTGCTCGCAGGCGCCAGCGTGTCGATGCTCGGGTACCTGAGCGGCAACCTGCTGGCCGTGCCCCGCGCGCTGTTCGCATTTGCGCGCGATGGGTTCCTGCCCGGGGTCGTGTGCTCGGTCCACTCCCGCTACCGCACTCCCCACGTGGCCATCACGCTCTATGCGCTGGTCATTCTGGCCCTGGCACTCTCGGGACGGTTCGAGCGGCTGATCGTGTACTCCAATCTCTCGGCGTTCGTCCTGTACATTCTGGCTGCGGCAGGCATGTGGGTGCTGCGCCAGCGCGACGTGCGAACGGTCGGGAAACCTTTCCTGATCCCAGGCGGACCCGTGATTCCACTCGCAGCGTGCGTGCTCAGCGCGGGTCTCATGGTCGAGACGGCCGATCGCAGTGAGGCTCTGGGTCTGGTGCTGATGGGCGCAATCGCCGCCGTGCTGTACGGCGCGCGCGCCTATCGCAGGCACCTCGCCAGGGCCTCCATACAGAGCGCCTGACGCGCCACCCCGTCACGCGTGCGGATGCAGCACTATCTCCAGACGAGGCTCAGGCACGTCGAGCTGCGCCGCTCCGGCCGCATGATCCTGAAGGGCATCGACTGGATCATCTCCCCCGGCGAGCACTGGGTGCTGGCCGGAGCCAATGGGGCAGGAAAGACTCAGCTCCTGAAGCTGGTCGCGGGCAGCGTGTGGCCCACGCCGACGGGTCGCGAGTCACGCCGTTATCGATGGCAAGGCCGAACGCACGAGACGCCGTTCGAGGTATCGGAAGAGATCGCCTATGTCGGTCCGGAGCGGCAGGACCGCTACGAGCGTTATGACTGGAACCACACCGTCGAGGAGATCGTCGGCACGGGACTGCACCGCACCGACATTCCACTGCGCACGCTTTCGGTACGGGAGCGGCGGACCATCGCCCGCCACCTCGAGGCGCTTGCGCTGACGACGCTCACCGCCCGGAGATTTCTCACACTCTCCTATGGCGAGCGCCGCCTGGTGCTGCTCGCGCGTGCACTCGCCGGACGGCCCAAGCTCCTGCTGCTCGATGAGTTGCTGAGCGGACTCGATGGTGCGAATCGTCTGGCAGCGCTCGATTGGCTCAATCGCACCCGCGGCAAGCAACTGCCGTGGGTGCTCGCGACCCATCGCCTGGAGGATCTGCCGGCGAGCGCGACGCACGCGCTCGTGCTGCGCCGCGGCCACATCGTTTATCGCGGCGCGCTGCCGCGCGCATCTCTTGCGAAGTGGCTCACCGCCTCGCGCGGCCGCGCCGCTCGAGCCCATGCGCCGCGAGATCGAGGGGCAGCGTCCAGGACTCGCGCACCGCTCGTTTGCCTGCGCAACGCATCGGTGTTCCTCGACGAGCGCGCCGTGCTCGAGGGAATCTCGCTCCAGGTCGCGCCGGGGCAATGCTGGATATTGCATGGCCCGAACGGCGCCGGTAAGTCCACTCTGCTGCGCACGCTGTATGGAGACCACGGGGTCGCGATCGGCGGCCAGCTCCAGCGCGCGCGCATTCGGTCCGGAGTGCCGCTCGCAGCATTCCAGCGTCGCGTGGGCCTCGTCGCTCCCCATCTGCAGTCGCTGGCATCCGCAAGCTTTGGCAGGCAGCAGGGCGCGCCCAGCCCCAGCATGCCCCCGCGCGCCGCTCGCGGGGAATTGCCGGATTTGACGGTCCAGGAGCTGGTCGAGTCCGGCCGGTATGCGAGCGTGGGGCTCATCGATGCGCCGAACGCGCTGGATCGCCGCGCTGCACGCGCTGCGCTCGCCGAGTTTGGCCTGACGCGGCTTGCGAACCGTGCGGTGCGTGAGCTTTCCTATGGACAGGCGCGTCGCGTCCTGTTTGCGCGCGCATGGGTCAACCGGCCGGCACTACTCTTGCTCGATGAGCCACTCGCCGGAGTGGATGCGCCGACGCGTGGCGTGCTGCTCGCCGCGCTCGACAAGGTCGCGCGGCGTGGCGCCGCGATCGTCATGGCAACGCATCTGCGCGGCGAGTGGCCGCGCTGCGTGACCCACGAGCTCGAATTGGGCCGCGGCAGAGTCCGGTACTGCGGGCCGGTCCGGGAGCATCACGGATGAGGTCCACACGATCGCCCCTGCGCATTCTGTTCGTCGTCTCGAGCATCGATGTGCTCGGCTTCGGCGTTCTCATTCCCCTCATCCCGTACATGGGTGAGCGATTCGGTGCGCGCCCTCAGGTCATCACCGCGATCCTCGGCAGCTACTCTCTGTGCCAGCTTCTCGCCGCACCCCTCTGGGGCCGGCTCAGCGATCGCTTCGGGCGCCGTCCGATCCTCATGTCGAGTCTCGCCGGCGCGTGCCTCTCGTATGTCATTCTGGCGCTCGCTGACGGCCTCGGTGGGTTGCTGATCTCGCGAATGCTGGCGGGCTTCATGGCGGGCAACCTCGCGGCTGCATTCGCCTATGCCTCGGACGTGAGCGCTCCCGAGGATCGTGCCAAATCAATGGGAATGGTCGGAGCGGCCATCGGGATCGGGTTCATGCTCGGGATTCCCGTGGGCGGTGCGCTTGCGGGCAACGACGCGGCGCACGCGAACTTCGTGCGTCCGGCGCTCCTGTCCATTGCGCTCAGCCTGTCGGCCATCGTGCTCGTGAAACTGCGGTTACCCGAAAGTCGGGCGCCGGAGGACCGTGCACCGCACGGCTCGAGGGGGCCGCGCGCGCTGCAGCTGCTGCGCGAGCGCCCGGCGCTGCGCTCGGTGGCCAGCGCGGCACTGCTGGTCACCTGCGCGCAGGGGATCCTCGAGTCGATCTTCGTGATCTGGGCGTTCGGTCGCTTCGGGGTGGGACCCCGCACGGTCGGCCTCGCGCTCTTCGGAGTGGCCCTGCTCACGGTGCTGATGCAAGGCGGTTTCGTGCGATCGCTGGCGCCGAAGCTCGGGGAGGCGCTGCTCGGCAGCCTGGGCGCAACCGCCTACGCACTGGGGCTCGCGCTGGTCGCCTTGGCGGGTCGCAGCGTGCCGCTCATCGGTGTGGGGCTGGGGCTCGCCGGGCTCGGAATGGGTGCTTTCACCCCCAGCGCATCGGCGCTCGCCTCGAGGCAATCGAAGGGCATCGACCGCGGGGCCGTGATGGGTACCTATCAGGCGAGCACGAGCCTCGCGCGCGTGATCGGGCCGTTCGCCTCGGGCTACCTCTATGCGCTGGCCGGCCCGAATGCCCCGTTCTGGACGGGTGCGCTGCTCGCACTCCCGGCCGTGTGGCTGCTGTGGCGCACGCGGCGCCGCGCCTCTACAGAGTGATCTCCGTCTCGAAGATCGAGACCGCCTGACCGACGATCCACACGCCATCGAGCACGCCGTCCCGAAACTCGAGCTCCACGTCCACGCGGCCGGGGCGGCTCATGTGGTGACCCTGTGCGCCCGAGAACGAGGCGTGCGAGCCCTGGCGCGCCAGAAGCTCGTAATGGGCAAGGTACGCGCCGAGCAACCCGTGAGCGTTGCCGCTCACCGGGTCCTCCTGGATCCCGAGCGCCGGGCAGAACATGCGCGACTCGGTGAGACAGTCATCCGCGCGCGGCGCCAGCGTGAAGACGAAGTAGCCTGCCGCCCCGATCTGCGCCGAGAGCGTGGTGAGCCGAGCGAAGTCCGGCTTGAGCTGCTTCAACTGCTCCGGGCCACGCACGGCCACCATCAGGCGCGTGCTTCCGGATCCGACGATCCGCTGCGGCAAGCGTAGGTCGAGATCGTCGGAGGCAAGGGCGAGAGAGTCCAGCACCGCCAGCCGCTCGCGCTCGTTGAGTTCGCGGCCAAGCGGTGGGCAGCTCTGCCGCACGGCGATGCGGCGCTGCTCCCCGGAGCCGCGTATCTCCACGGTCACGATCCCCGCGCGCGACTTCTGGCGGCGCCGACCCTCGGCGCCCCGCTCGCGCGAGAGCACGTAGTGAGCCGCGACCGTCGCATGACCTACGAAGCCCACCTCGGTGCGCGGCGTGAAGAACCGTGCCCGCACATCGTGGTCGTCGCCGTCGGCGGCGAGAATGAACGCCGTGTCCGCATTGTTGAGCTCACGCGCGATGGCGAGCATCTCGGCATCCTCGAGCCGATCGGCGCCGAGCACGACGCCCGCCGGGTTGCCCGTGAATCGCCGCTGGGTGAAGGCGTCGACCTGATGAATCTGTATCCTGCGCGTCATCGCCGTACGTCCCGCACCGCGCGTGCGCCCATTTCGGTGGAGGTATATTCTATGGATATTGGTGTTGAAGTCAGCCTGTATCCGCTTGCCGAGGAATTCGGCCCGCGAATCAAGGCATTCCTCGACCGCCTGCAGGCGGCGGAACGTTTGAAGATCGTCACCAGCAGCCTCTCCACGCAGGTTTTCGGCGCCTACGACGACGTGCTCGGCACGCTCGAGCGTGAGATGCGGGCGACGTTCGCCGAGGGCGGCAAGGCCGTCTTCATCCTGAAGGTCTTCGGCCCGCTCGCGGCACCCTCCTCCTCGCCGGACCGCTAACGCGCACGGCAGCGCTGGCGCTTGCTGGACGGGCACGGCAAACTAGGCATTTTGAGTGCCGAAGGAGTGAGGAGCGAATGCCGCTGCTGCGAGTCGTTGATCGAGATGGGGTCGAGCACCAGGTCGAGGCGAAGGCGGGTCTGAAGATCATGGAGACACTACGCGAGCTCGACTACGGGGTGGCAGCGATTTGCGGCGGCATGTGCTCGTGTGCGACGTGCCACATCTACGTGGATCCGCAGTGGCTGGATCGAGTGCCGGCTGCGATGTCGGACGAGCGCGAGCTGATCACCGAGCTCGCGCACCACGAGAGCAATTCGCGCCTGTCCTGTCAGATCGAATTCACCAGCGAGCTGGCCGGGTTGAAGGTCACGATCGCGCCGGACGAATGACGCCGGCCGGCACACACCGCGTCCCATAGGACCTCATGGTCTGGCTGCTGATCATATGCATCGTCGCGGGGGGCGCGATTCTCATGCGCATCTATTTCAAGCTGCGCAAGCTGAACGCCTCGGTGGATGACGACTGGGATGCAAAGCAGATCGCGTTGCTGCGCTCCCGCGGCTCCGATCCGTTCCAGTCTCACGAGGTGGACTTTTTCTTCGGCCTGCCCGACTCCGCCGGTTGCGAGGCGCTGCGCAGGCAGCTCGAGCTCGAGGGCTTCACGGTGGACACCAAGCCGGTGCCCGATGCCGTGGACCAGGTGTTCAGCCTGCACGCCCGCAAGACCATGCGACTTTCGGTGCCGGACATGCAGGAGCTCGGGCGCCGCTTCCGCGAGCTCGCGGCAGTCCACGGCGGCCGCTACGACGGGTGGACCGCGGGCATCGTGCCCCAGCAGGGTGGCGGGCCGCGTTAGGGGCCGAAAGGGCTCGAACGGCTCCAACGGCTCTCAGCGCTTCTCGCTCTGGCGCCGGACCGCTTCAGCTGCCGCGGCGATCGCGGCGGGATCGCCGAGGTAACGCCTGCCGCGGGGCTCGAGCTGCTCGTCGAGCTCGTAGAGCAGGGGCACGCCCGTTGGAATATTGAGCTCGACGATCTCGGCCTCCGGTACACGGTCGAGCATCTTCACGAGCGCCCGCAGGCTGTTGCCGTGCGCGACGATCATCACATTGCGTCCGGCTTCGAGCTGCGGGGCAATGCGCTCGCGCCAGTACGGCAGCACGCGCGCGAGCGTGTCCTTGAGCGATTCCGTGGACGGAAGCTGTGCGGGGTCGACATCGGCGTAGCGGGGATCGAAGCGCGGGTGGCTCGGGTCGTCCTGCGAGAGCGGTGGGGGCGGCACATCGTAGCTGCGCCGCCAGATCTTCACCTGCGCGTCGCCGTGGCGCTCGGCGGTCTGGAGCTTGTCGAGGCCCTGCAGCGCCCCGTAATGACGCTCGTTGAGCCGCCAGGACCGCTCGACCGGAATCCACATCCGATCGAGCTGGTCGAGCATGATCCACAGCGTACGTATGGCGCGCTTGAGCACCGAGGTGTGCGCCACGTCGAAAACGAGCCGCTCCGCGAGCAGCTGCCGGGCGGCGCTCACCGCCTCCGCACGGCCCACCTCCGAGAGATCCACGTCCGTCCACCCCGTGAAGAGGTTCTCCAGATTCCAGACGCTCTGGCCATGACGTACGAGGAGGAGCTTCCCGACCATGGCGCTATTGTGTCTCACTCGGCAAGCTTGCGCACCGCTTCGACCCCGACCGAGAGGGTCGCAAAATCGGCGCGGCCTGCCGCGCGCATCTGTGCGAGCACCCGTTGCCATTGCTCGAGCTTGCTCGATGCGGAGGTCTCCCACGCCGAGACCTGGGCGGTGGCGCTGCCCGCACGGCGCCTCGCGAGGGCCTGCTCTGCGATATGTCGATGGGCCGTGTAGATGCCCGAGCGCAGCTCCGTTCGCGCAACCGCCTGCCAGGGCCCCTCCACCTTGAGGTGCTCGACCTGATCCTGCAGCCAATCAATCCCCGTGCGTGCGCCCAGCTTGTAATACACGTGAGCCGCCTCGACCACCGAGGCGCGCCGCGCGCTGGCCAGGTCCACGACATCGAGCGCCGAGTTGAGCGCGTCGAGGCTTGCAATGCGCTCGGCCAGCTCCGCCGGGGCGCCCTCCGCAGCAAACGCGCGGCGCGCCGCCTCGAAGCGCTCCTGCCAGATGCCCGTCAGGGCTCCCGCGATGTGCGCCTTCAGCTCGCGCACCCCGCCACGCAGCTCGGCGACCGCCCGGTCGACCTTCAGCTCGCCCCGATGCGTCCCGAGCAGCCGGTGCGTCATGTGACGCAGCAGCCGGCTGGTCTCGTACATCATGGTGTACTGCAGCTTGGCCGGAACGCGATTGTCGAGCGCCTCGATGCGCGCCCACAGCTCACGCATGTCGAAGATCTCGCGCGCCGCGGCGTAGGCGCGCGCAATGCGCGCAGGCTCGGCGCCGGTGTCTTGCTGCGCGCGCAGGACGAATACCGGTCCCATGCGGTTGATGAGGCTGTTGGTCGTTGCGGTGACGATGATCTCGCGCCGCAGCCGGTGATGGGCGATGGCTTTCGTGAAGCGGCGCCGGATCGGCAGCGGGAAGTAGCGCTCGAGCTCGTGCGAGAGGTACGGATCCTCGGCCACGTCGGAGGCGAGCAGGTGATGGCTCAACCAGATCTTGCTGTAGGAGAGCACGACGGCAAGCTCCGGACGGGTGAGGCCGGCCCCTCGCCGGTGACGCTCGGCAAGCTCCTCGTCATCGGGCAGGAACTCGATCGCGCGATTGAGGTCGCCCGAGCGCTCGAGCGAGCGGATGAGATGCTGGTATTCCGCGAGACGCTCGGCGGAGTGCAGCTCGAGCGTGCTGAGCGCCTGGCTCTGCAGGTAGTTGTTGCGCAGAACCAGCTGTGCCACCTCACCGGTCATGCCCGCGAGCAGGCGCCTGCGGCTCGCCTCGCGCAACCTTCCGGCTTGAACCTCGGGATTGAGCAGGATCTTGATGTTCACCTCGACGTCAGAGGTGTTGACGCCTGCCGAGTTGTCGATGAAATCGGTGTTCAGCCGGCCACCCTTCAGGGCGTACTCGATGCGTCCGCGCTGCGAGAGGCCGAGATTGCCTCCCTCGCCCACCACCTTCGCGCCGAGCTCGGCGCCATTCACGCGCACCGAGTCGTTGGCGCGATCTCCGATCTCGAGGTTCGACTCGCTCGTCGCCTTCACGTAGGTGCCGATGCCGCCGCTCCAGAGAAGGTCCACCGGCATCCTCAGGATTGCCCGCATGACCTCCTGAGGCGTCGCCGAGGAGCCGGGGAGCCCGAGCATGGCCTGCGCATCGCGCGACAGTGCGATCGATTTGGCTGCGCGCGAGTAGATGCCGCCGCCGCGCGAGAGCGCTCGGCGCTGGTAGTCCTCCCAAGAGGAGCGCGGCAGCGCGAACAGGCGCGCCCGCTCGGCGAAGGAGCGGCGTGGATCGGGAGCGGGATCGAGAAAGATGTGCTGATGATTGAAGGCAGCCTTGAGCAGGATGTGGCGCGAGAGCAGCATCCCGTTGCCGAACACATCGCCCGACATGTCGCCGATTCCAGCCACGCTGAAATCGGTTCGCTGGATGTCCACGCCGAGCTCGCGGAAGTGGCGCTTGACACACTCCCAGGCACCGCGGGCCGTGATGCCCATGCGCTTGTGGTCGTATCCGGCCGAGCCGCCCGAGGCGAAGGCGTCGCCCAGCCAGTAGCCATACTGCGCGGAGATCGCGTTCGCGAGGTCCGAGAAGGCCGCCGTGCCTTTGTCCGCCGCCACGACCAGGTAGACGTCCGCGGCGTCGCGTCGTGCCACGAGCGGCGGAGGAACGATGCTGCCGCGAACGATGTTGTCCGTCAGATCGAGCAGTCCGCGCATGAAGGTCTGATAGCACTCGATCACCTCGCGCGGCAGATCCGCAGCGGCCGCCGGAGGGCGCTTCACGACGAACCCGCCCTTCGCGCCCATCGGCACGATGACGGTGTTCTTGACGTTCTGAGCTTTCATGAGGCTCAGGATCTCGGTGCGAAAATCCTCGCGCCGGTCGGACCAGCGGATGCCTCCGCGAGCGACATAGCCCATGCGCAGATGGATCGCTTCGACCCGCGGGCTGTACACGAAGATCTCGAATTTCGGCCGCGGCAGGGGCAGGTCCGCAACGCGCTGCGAATCGAGCTTGAGCGCCAGGTAAGGCTTCGCGTGCGTGCTGGCATCGAGCTGATAGAAATTGGTGCGCACGGTCGCGGTGATCACCCCGAGATAGGCTCTGAGGATGCGATCCTCATCGAGGCTCGTCACCGCATCGAGCGCCCGCAGGATCGAGGCAACCAGCCGCTCCGGGCGGTTGCGCGCGCGCGCGGTGGCACGCGGGTCGAGCTGCAGCGCGAACAGCCGGAACAGGTTGCGCGCCACGACCGGGTTGCGCGCGAGCACGCGCTCCATGTACGCCTGGCTGAAGGGGATCCCCGTCTGCAGGAGATAGCGACAATAGGCGCGCAGCACGACGATCTCCCGCGCTGCGAGACTCGCCCCGAGCAGCAGCCGGTTGAAGCCGTCGTTCTCGACCTCCGCACACCACACGGCGATGAACGCCTCGCGGAACAGCGGGTCGATGCGCTCGATATCGAGCCGTGCACCGTCGCGATGCTCGAGCTCGAAGTCCTGGATCCAGGCGCTGCGGCCTTCGTCCCACGCGAGCTCGTAGGGCCGCTCGGCGATCACGCGCAGGCCGAAGTTCTCCATCATCGGCATGATGTCCGAGATGGGCACCGGCTCCCCGAGCTTCACCACCTTCAGGTGCACGCGCTCGAGCTTCTGGCGATCGGGGCGGTGCAAGCTCAATCGCAGCTGCCGAGGCTCGCGCTCGAGCGCCTGCAGGTCGGAGATGTCGGCCAGCGCGGCAGGAGGCTCGACATCATCGGTGTACGCAGCGGGAAACATGCGCGTGTAGCGCTTGGATGCCGCGAGCGCCGCCGCCTCGTCCATTCGGGTGGCGAGCTCGGCGCGCAACCGATCGGCCCAGGTCGTCGTTGCGCGGGCGATCGCCTGCTCGATTCGTGCCACCTCGATACCGCGCGGCAAGGGTGGGTGCGTGCGCACGACGACGTGCAAGCGGGCGAGCGTCGATTCGGACAGCTGCACCTGGGTTTCCACCTCGCGCCCGGCGAGCTCGGCGCGCAGGATCGACTCGATGCCGCTGCGCACGTCGGTGTTGTAGCGGTCGCGAGGCACGAACACCAGGCAGGAGTAGAACCGCTCGAACTCGTCACGGCGGATGAACAGGCGCACGAGCGCCCGCTCGTACAGATTCACCGTCCCGCGCACGATGTGCACCAGCTCGGGGACCGTCGCCTGAAACAGCTCATCGCGCGGCAAAGTCTCGAGCGCATGCCACACAGCCTTCGCATCGTGGCTGTCCGGCGCGAGCCGGAACCGCTTGACCACCTCGTCGATCTTCTCGCTCAAGACGGGGATCTCGCGCGGGCTGCGCGCGTACATGGAGGAGGTCCACAGTCCGAGAAAGCGATGCTCCCCGGTCACCTCACCCGAGGCGCCCAGCGTCTTGACGCCGACGTAATCGAGATAGGTGGCGCGGTGCACGGTCGCGACGGAATTCGCCTTGGTGATGGTGAGCAGATTCGATGCGCGCGCGCGCTGGCGCAGCTCGCCCTTCAAGGCCATCGCCTTGGCGCGCGGCACGCCCGGCCGGGGGCCGCGCAGGATTCCAAGTCCCGAGCGCTGCTCCGGCAGCAGATGGTCCACCGAGCGCCCGCGCTTGAGCCGGTAGTGCCGGTAGCCGAGAAAGGTGAAGTTGTCGTCGTCCATCCACTCGAGCAGTGCTCTCGCCTGGCGGATCTCCCGGCGCGGCACCGGGGCGCGCTCGAGCTCGGCTGCGACCTCGCGCGCACGCTTTCGCATGGCGGCCCAATCGGTCACGGCAGCGCGCACATCATCGAGCGTGGCGCGCAACCGCCGCTCGAGCTCCAGCAAGCGCTGCGGGTCGAGCTGCCGATCGATCTCGAAGAGCTGCCAGGACTCCCAGCGCTCGCGATCGCCGTGCGCCTGCTGCGCCGCTACGGGCTCCCCGGCCGCGAGCTGTGCGCTCGACAGGTCCCCGCGGCCGTTGCGCCGCACAGCCAGCACCGGATGCACGATGAGGTGAACGCCGATCGAGGCCTGGCTGAAGACGATGCCGAGTGAGTCCACCAGGAACGGCATATCGCGCGTGACGACCAGCACCAGCGTGTGGCGCGAGGTGTAGCCATCGCGGGAGGCCCGGGGCGAGAACACCCGTACCAGAGGCCGGTTGCGGGGCCGACTGCCGCCGAAGCGCAGGTGATCGAGCGCAGCGGCTGCGAGATAGCCCGGATCGCGCGCGGCCAGGTCCTCCTCCGCAACGCCGTGATAGTACGCGCGGAGGAACTCCTCCGTCGGGCTCGGCAGGCGTCTGCCATGCCCCGGGCGGTGGGCCGCCCGCACGATTCGCTCGATCAGTCGAAGTCGCGCGCCGGGAATGTCGGTGCTCATGGAGGTGCGCCTGCGCGATCGCGAGGCGCGCGATTTTATACGTTCGCTAGGACAGATGCTCGCGCGCGAGATACTCGGCGCTCTGCATCTCGACGAGCCGGCTCGCCGTGCGCCGGAACTCGTGCGCCAGGCGCTCCCCGCGATAAAGGTCGGCGGGCGGCGCTTGCGCAGAGACGATCAGGTTGACGTTACGGTCATAGAGGACATCCACCAGGGCGATGAAGCGGCGCGCCTCGTCCTCGCGCGAGGGGTCGAGCACGGGCACATTGGCCAGGATGACCGAGCCGAATTCGCGCGCGATCTCCATGTAGTCGTCCGCGCTGCGCGGACCGCCGCACAGCGCGGAGAACTCGAACCACACCGCCGCGTCGCTCGAGCGAACGACGGGAATCGCACGGCCCTCGATCCTGATCGTGCCGCCACCCGAGCCGCCGGGTCCGCCGAGCGAGCGGAACAGGGCGGCCAGGCGCCGCGGGGTCTCGGGTGCGTCGGCCGGAAGGTACGTGCCCGCATTCGTGAGCCGGCGCAGACGGTAGTCGGTTGCCCCGGCAACCTCCACCACCTCGGTCCAGCGCTCGATGAGCTCGATCGCGGGCAGAAAGCGCTGCCGCTGCAAGCCGTCCTTGTAGAGCTCTCGGGGCTGCACGTTGGAGGTCGCCACCAGACAGACCCCGTGCTCGGCGAGCCCCGCGAGCAGGCCGCCGAGGATCATCGCATCGGCGATGTCGGTGACGGCGAGCTCGTCGAAGCACAGCACGCGAGCCTCGCGGGCGATGCTCTCGGCCACGTGCGCGAGCGGGTCCTGCAGGTCCTTGAGCTCGCGCAGTGAGGCGTGCACGTCGTGCATGAAGCGATGGAAGTGCGCGCGCTTGCCAAGCCGCCTGGGCAGGCTGCGGAAGAAGAGGTCCATGAGCCAGGTCTTGCCGCGTCCCACGGCGCCCCACAGGTACAAGCCGCGCTCGGGCTGCACACGCCGCAGCTTCGATCTCGACCAGCGCCAGGGCCGCTCCCTCTCGCGCGATGCGATCAGGCGGCTGCGCAGGTCAGCGAGCTTCTCGATCACGGCGAGCTGGGCCGCATCGGGCTGGAAACCCCGTTCGGTGACCTCGCGCGCGTAGGCCGCGCGCAAGTCCTGCACCGGTGCGCGAGCGGGCATCAGAGGCCTCTCAAAGGAACGATCATCAGTCCACCAAGCCCTAGAGCGCCTGGTAGTTGGGTCCGGAGCCGCCCTCGGGAGTGGTCCAGTTGATGATCTCGTACGGGTCTTTGATGTCGCAGGCCTTGCAGTGCACGCAGTTGGCCGCGTTCACCTGCAAGCGCTTGCCACCCGGCTCGTCGAGGATCTCGTAGACCGCGGCCGGGCAGAAGCGCTGACAGGGATTGCCGAATTCCCGCGCGCAGCGGTCGACGCAGATGCTTGGATCGAGCACCTTGAGATGCGCGGGTTGATTCTCATCGTGCGAAGTGGCGGCGAAGAAGACCGAGGCCGTCCGGTCCCGCGGCGGCAGCGTGCGCTCGACCCAGCCGCGATCGGGTGAGCTCGACTGCGTGAGCAGGCTCAAACGCGCGTAGTCGGGCGTGCGGTTGCGCAGCGTCCACGGCGTGCGGCCACCGGTGGCCACCTCGAGCGCTGCGTTGGCCATGCCGAGCCACAAGCCGTACTTGAAGGCAGGCTTGAAATTGCGCACTGCCTTGAGCTCCTGCCCGCCGGGGGAGGCCCGCCAGAGAGCATCGAAGCCCGTGGGCGATCCCGTCGCGGCGAGATGCTCGGCCGCCAGCATTCCGGAGCGAATCGCCTGATGAACGCCCTTGATCTTCGGCACGTTCACTCCTCCGGCGGTATCTCCGATCAGCATGGCGCCGGGCATCTCCAGCCGAGGAATCGACTGCCAGCCGCCGGCGGCGATCGCGCGTGCGCCGGCCGCGACGATCTCCCCGCCTTCGAGCAGCGGCTTGACCGTGGGATGATGCTTGAACTGCTGGAACGCCTCGAAGGGCGAGAAGCGCGGATCGCGATAGTCGAGGCCGCTCACGAAACCCACGTACACGCGATCGTTGTCGAGATGGTAGATGAAGCTGCCACCGTAGCTGCGCGTGTCGAGCGGCCAGCCGAGCGTGTGCTGGATGAGTCCCGGCTCCACACGGCCCTTGGGCAGCTGCCAAAGCTCCTTCAATCCAAGTCCGTAGGTTTGTGGACACGAGCGCGCATCGAGCTCGAAACGGCGGATGAGCTGCTTGGCAAGGCTGCCGCGAGCCCCCTCCGCGATGATGGTCGTGCGTGCACGAATATCGGCGCCCGGGGCGTAGTTGGGGCCGCGCCGGCCGTTCTTCTCGATGCCCATGTCGCCCAGGCGCACACCGGCGACTGCGCCATCGGAGTTGATGAGCGGCTCGGCCGCTGCAAAGCCCGGATACACGTCCACGCCGAGCCCCTCGGCCTTCTGCGCAAGCCAGGGCGTCAACAGCCCGAGCGACATGATGAGATTGCCGCGGTTGTGAAGCTGCGGCGGCAGAGGCAGCTTCAGGCTCCCGGTGCGCGTGAGCAGACGGAACTCGTCGCGTTTTGCAGGCACGCAGATGCCCGGCGGGGTTTGCCGCCACTCCGGAGCAAGCGCATCGAGAGGGCCGGGCTCGACCACCGCGCCCGACAGCGAGTGTGCGCCGACGGCTGCCCCTTTCTCCAGAATGCAAACGCTCAGGGACGCCTGCAGCTGCTTGAGCCGGATGGCGCACGCAAGCCCCGCGGGGCCCGCCCCCACGATCGCAACGTCGTACTCCATCACATCGCGCGCCGGGGCCTCGGCGCTTGTAGGGCTGCCTGCTTCTTGCTGGGGTGTCACGAGGCGCAGTTTACATTCTGAAGACGCCGTAGCGTTCAGCCGCGGGCTCCGGCCCGCAGATCCCAAGGTGCAGGGCAAGGCCGAGCACCCGTCGCGAGTCGAGCGGGTCGATCACCCCATCATCCCAGAGCCGCGCCGTGGCGTAGTACGGGTGTCCCTGCGTCTCGTACTGAGCTCGGATCTCGTCCATGAACTCCTGCTGCTCACTTTCGGGCCAGGATTCCCCGCGAGCTTGCGCGCCATCCCGGCGAACCGTCGCGAGCACCTGGGCAGCCTGTTCCCCACCCATGACGGAGATGCGCGCGTTCGGCCAGCTCCAGAGGAAGCGTGCGCCGTACGCCCGTCCGCACATCGCATAGTTGCCTGCCCCGAACGAGCCGCCGATGATGAGGGTCAGCTTGGGCACGGTCGCACAGGCCACCGCCGTGACCATCTTGGCGCCGTCCTTGGCGATCCCCGCGTGCTCGTAGCGCTTGCCGACCATGAATCCGGTGATGTTCTGCAGGAAGAGCAGTGGCACGCGGCGGCGGTTGGCCAGCTGCACGAAGTGTGCGCCCTTGAGCGCCGACTCGGAGAACAGGATCCCGTTGTTGGCGAGGATCGCCACGGGGCAGCCCCAGATGTGGCCGAAGCCGCACACGAGCGTTGCGCCGTATTCGGCCTTGAACTCGTGAAACTCGGACGCATCCACCAGGCGTCCGATGATCTCCCGCACGTCGAACGGCTGGCGCGAGTCCTCGGGAATGATGCCGTAGATCTCCTGCGGATCGAGCTCCGGCTCGCGTGGCTCCGCGAGGCTCAGCCAGGGCGCGCGCGGGGCGGGGAGGGTTGCGAGGGCGGAGCGCGCCATCGCAAGCGCCTGAGTATCGCTTTCCGCCAGATGATCGACGACCCCGGAGATGCGCGCATGCACCGCGCCGCCTCCGAGCGTTTCGGCGTCGACCTGCTCACCGGTTGCCGCCTTCACGAGCGGGGGGCCGCCGAGAAAGATCGTGCCCTGATTGCCGACGATGATCGTCTCATCCGACATGGCCGGCACGTACGCGCCCCCGGCCGTGCAACTGCCCATCACCACGGCGATCTGCGCGATGCCGCGCGCCGACATCCGCGCCTGGTTGTAGAAGATGCGCCCGAAGTGGTCCCGGTCGGGAAAGACGTCATCCTGCAGCGGCAGGTACGCGCCGCCCGAATCGACCAGATAGACGCACGGCAGAGCGTGCTCGAGCGCTATCTCCTGCGCGCGCAGGTGCTTCTTCACCGTGATCGGGAAATAGGTGCCGCCCTTGACGGTCGCATCGTTTGCGATCACGAGCACCGGGCGCGAGTGGATGCGGCCGATGCCGGTGATGAGACCGGCTCCGGGCGCCTGGCCTTCATAAAGATCGTGCGCGGCGAGTGGGGAGAGCTCGAGGAAGGGTGCGCCCGGATCGAGCAGCGCCTGAATCCGATCGCGCGGGAGCAGCTTGCCACGGGCCGTGTGGCGGCGCCGTGCCTCCTCGCCACCGCCCAGGCCCGCACGCTCGCATCGGGTGCGCAGATCCTGCGCGAGCATGTGCATGCGGGCGTGGTTGGCCCGATAGCGCTCGCTCGCGGGGTCGAGCTGTGTGCGCAAGCGCGTGGACATCAGGTCTCCACCGCGAGCGCGACCGCCTCGCCACCCCCGATGCAGAGCGAGGCGATGCCGCGATGCAAGCCCCGTCGCCGCAGGGCATGGACCAGCGTGACCAGAAGCCGCGCCCCGGTCGCCCCGATCGGGTGGCCGAGCGCGCAGGCGCCTCCATTCACGTTGGTGCGCGAGGCATCCAGATCGAGGTCGCGGAGCGCGGCGAGAGTGACCACCGCAAACGCCTCGTTGATCTCGTACAGGTCCACGTCCCGCGCTGCCCAGTCGAGCTTTGCGAGCACCTTGCGAATGGCCCCTGCGGGGGCGGTGGTGAACCAGGCGGGCTCGTGCGCGTGGCTTGCGTAGGCGAGGATGCGCGCAAGCGGCCGAAGGCCCCGCCGCTGCGCAGCCGATTCGCGCATGAGCACCAGCGCAGCGGCCCCATCGGAGATCGACGAGGAGCTCGCTGCGGTGACGGTGCCGTCCTTGGCAAAGGCGGGCTTGAGGCTCGGGATCCTGGCGACATCGCACGTGGCTGGGGTCTCGTCCTGGCGTACCACGGTCTCTGCCTTGCGGCTCTTCACCGTGACGGGCGTCGTCTCCGCCGCGAAGGCGCCCGATTCGATCGCCTGCAGGGCGCGGCGCACGGACTCTGCGGCGAATGCATCCTGCTCCTGCCGCGTGAATCCGTACTTGCGGGCGGTCTGCTCGGCGAAGTGTCCCATGAGCTCGCCGTCGAAGGGGCTCTGCAGACCGTCGAAGAACATATGATCGAGAATCTCACCGTGCCCCATCCGGTAGCCGGTGCGCGCCTTGGGCAACAGATACGGGGCGTTGCTCATCGATTCGAGGCCGCCCGCAACGGCGATCTCGACATCCCCGCAGCGAATCTGGTCCGCGGCCATCATGACGGCCTTCAGCCCGGAGCCGCACATCTTGTTGATGGTCGTGGCGGGCACGCCGACCGGTATTCCGGCCCCGAGCGCGGCCTGTCGCGCCGGGGCCTGCCCGAGGCCGGCCGCCAGCACGCAACCCATGATGAGCTCCTGCGGCTCCTGCGGCTGCAGCCCGGAGTCCTCGAGCGCGGCGCGCACCGCCGCAGCGCCCAGCTGCGGCGCCGAAACGGGCGCGAGCGCGCCCTGAAACGCCCCGATCGGCGTGCGCCGCGCGGCAACGATCACCACAGCATCGGGCATGGCGGTCTCCAGTTGCGTTGCATCAAGCGGGCGCGAGCCCGCGCTCGAACAGCTCGAGGAATCGCACCGCGATCTCTTCGGCAGACAGTGCCTCGCCGGCGCGGTACCAGTGTCCGATCCCATTCAGGGCGCCGGCCAGCGCAAAAGCAGTCATCTTCGGATCGCAATCGCGAATGGAACCGTCCGCGATCCCCTCGCGAAGCAAGCGCCGGATGCCCTGATCGATCTCGGATTTCATGCTTTTCAGCCGGCGCGCAACCGCGGGCGTCAGATCATGATCCTCGACTCGCACCATGCACCAGCCGAAGTCCGAGGCCATGACCTCCGCGTAGCGGCGCACCAGCGCGGTGAGTCGCTCGCGCCCCGTGCCGGAGGCCTTGCCGAGCTCGGCCAGCGCCGCAGCGATGCGCCCGATCCCCAGCCGAAAGCACTCGAAGATGATCTGCTCCTTGTTGGTCAGATAGTAATAGATCGTGGGCTTGGTGACATTGAGGAACGAGGCGATGTCGTCGAGCGTGGTGTTGTGCACGCCACGCTCGCGGAAGGCCCGCGCCGCAGCCCGCAGCACCGCCTCGCGCTTGCTCGCGCGCTCCCGCGCACGATCGTGCGCCGGCTTCCACGGCGATGCAGCGCCCGGGGACTTGCTCACGCGGCGCGGTGCCGCACGCACAGTCATGGGTGGATCCGTCTCCTCTTTCATCCTATACTCGCAAGTATCCAGTCTACTATAGAGTAAACAACGGAGGCCAGATGGCTGCGAGGATCCAGCCGCTGAGCGCGCAGCAGCCCCGAGCCACTCGCACCGCCGGAGCGGGCCGTCCGCTGCGTTTCGTGACCGCCGCCTCGCTGTTCGACGGTCACGACGCGGCGATCAACATGGTGCGCCGTCTCCTGCAGGCGCACGGGGCGGAGGTCATTCACCTCGGACACAATCGCAGCGTCGCCGATATCGTGCGCGCGGCAATTCAGGAAGATGCGGACGCGGTGGCCGTCAGCTCCTATCAGGGCGGCCATAACGAGTACTTCACCTATCTGGTGGACACCCTGCGCGAGCGCGGCTGCGGGCACATTCCCGTGATCGTCGGGGGCGGCGGAACGATCGCTCCGCACGAGATCGAAGCGCTGGAGCGCCACGGAGTTGCAAAGGTATACACCCCCGAGGACGGTCGCCGCCTCGGGCTGAACGGCATGGTCGAGGATGTGTTCGAGCGCGTGCGCGCAGTGCGCAAGCCGCCGTACGAGTGGCGATCGCTCGAGGCGCGCGATCATGTGCAGATCGCACGCACCATCTCCCTGCTCGAGAATGCGGACCTCGGCGCTGATGAGTCCACGCCCGAGAGCCTTCCCGCCCAGCACGAGCAACTGGCCCAAGTGCGCCGCGCACTGGCGCATCCGGCGCGCGCTGTGCCGGTGATCGGTATCACCGGAACGGGCGGAGCGGGCAAATCGAGCCTGACGGACGAGCTGCTCGCGCGCTGGGTGCGTTGCTTTCCGGACCGCCAGATCGCGGTGGTGGCGATGGATCCCACCCGGCTTCGCAGCGGCGGCGCGTTGCTCGGCGATCGCATCCGCATGAATAGCCTCGTATCCCCGGCGATCTTCATGCGATCCCTCGCCACGCGCCGCCGGCACCTCGCCACCTCCGCGGTGCTGCACGATGTGATCCGCCTGTACAAGGCGGCGGGGTTCGATCTGATCGTGGTGGAGACTGCGGGAATCGGCCAGGCGGGGACCGAGATCGTGGACCTCGCCGACCTCACCCTCTACGTGATGACCGCCGAGTACGGCGCGGCAAGTCAGCTCGAGAAGATCGACATGCTCGACTTCGCGGATCTGGTTGCGCTCAACAAGAGCGAGAAGCGCGGAACCGAGGACAGCCTGCGCGACGTGCGCAAGCAGTGGCGGCGCAACCACCCCGAGCTCGCGGGCGTTGCCGATGCGAGCATTCCGGTATTCCCGACCGTCGCCAGCCGCTTCAACGATCCGGGAGTCGACCGGCTCTTTGCCGCCGTGTGTCGGGCGCTGGCCGAGGCGCGCATCGGGGCGGCCCCGTGGACGCTCGAGGAGCCCGCCGCGAGCTCAACCCCGGAGCGGGTGTCGCTCATCCCCGGTGCCCGGGTGCGTTATCTTGCCGAGATCGCCGAGCACGGTCGCGCGGATCGGGCACTCGCCGAGCAACGCGTCGCGGCCGCCACGCGCGCGTGCGCACTGTACGAGTCGTTGAAGGCACTCGGCGAGCCAGGGCTCCCGCAGCCGCTCGAGCCCATACCCGAGTCTGCGCTCGAGGCGCCGGGCACGCTGCGCGCGCTTGGCGCAGCCTACAACCGCGCTCTCGATGAGCTCGGCCCCGAGGCGCTCGCCGAGCTCAAAGCCTGGCCGGCGCGCGTGCGCGCCGCAACCGAGGAGACCTACTCGTACGAGGTGCGGGGGCGGCGGCTGACGGGCGAGAATTACACCGAGAGCCTGGCGCGTCTGCGCGTACCGAAGCTCGCCGTACCGCGGTATCGCGACTGGGGCGAGATGCTGCGTTTCGTGCTCACCGAGAATCTGCCGGGGGCATACCCCTATACCGGGGGCGTGTATCCCTACCGCCGTGAGGAGGAGGACCCGACGCGAATGTTCGCAGGGGAGGGTCCCCCGGAGAGAACCAACAGGCGCTTCCACTACCTCGCGCACGGTCACAGCGCGGTGCGCCTATCCACCGCCTTCGACTCCACGACGCTCTATGGGGAGGATCCGGATACGCGCCCGGACGTATACGGCCGCACCGGCAACTCCGGCGTGTCGGTCGCAACGCTCGATGACATGAAGAAGCTGTACTCCGGGTTCGACCTGTGCCAGCCGTCCACCTCGGTCTCGATGACCATCAACGGTCCGGCGCCGATGATTCTGGCGATGTTCATGAACACCGCGATCGATCAGCGCATCGAGCGTCATTTGAAGGCCGACGGGCGCTGGGAGCAGGCACGGGAGAGGATTCGCGCCCTGGTCGAGCGCTCGGCCGCCCGCGGCATCCTCCCGCCCGCCTATGCCGGGGAGCTGCCGGAGGGGCACGATGGCTCCGGACTTGCCCTTCTCGGGGTGAGCGGCGAGGAGCTGGTCGAGCCCGAGGTCTACGAGCGCATCAAGTCCGAGGCACTGCAGGCGGTGCGCGGCACCGTGCAGGCAGACATCCTGAAAGAGGATCAGGCTCAGAACACCTGCATCTTCTCCACCGAATTCGCGCTGCGGATGATGGGCGATGTCCAGCAATACTTCATCGATCGGAGGGTCAAGAACTTCTACTCCGTCTCCATCTCCGGCTATCACATCGCCGAGGCTGGCGCCAATCCGATCACGCAGCTCGCCTTCACGCTCGCAAACGGATTCACGATCGTCGAGTACTACCTCGCGCGCGGCATGCGCATCGATGAGTTCGCACCGAACCTTTCGTTCTTCTTCTCGAACGGCATGGACCCCGAATACGCGGTGATCGGGCGAGTGGCGCGGCGCATCTGGGCGCGGGCACTGCGGCACCGCTACCACGGCAATGCCCGCAGTCAGATGCTCAAGTATCACGTGCAGACCTCGGGACGCAGCCTGCACGCGCGGGAGATGTCCTTCAACGACATACGCACCACGCTGCAGGCGCTCTACGCGTTGTTCGACAACTGCAACAGCCTGCATACGAACGCCTACGACGAGGCCCTGACCACCCCGACGCAGGAGAGCGTGCGGCGGGCCGTCGCGATTCAGCTCATCATCAACCGCGAGCTCGGCCTCAACAAGATTCAGAATCCGTGGCAAGGCTCATTCGCGATCGAGCAGCTCACCGACCTGGTCGAGGAGGCCGTTTATCACGAGTTCGAATCGCTGTCGGAGCGCGGCGGCGTGCTGGGCGCAATGGAGACGATGTATCAGCGCGGCAAGATCCAGGAAGAGTCCCTCTACTACGAGACCCGAAAGCACGATGGGACGCTGCCGATCGTGGGTGTGAATACGTTCCTGTCGGACAGGGATGCCGTCGCGGAGCACTCGAGCGCGCATCTGATCCGCTCGAGCGATGCGGAGAAGCAAGCTCAGGTGTCAGCGGTCCAAGCGTTCCAGGCGCACAACCGCGACCGCTCGGCGCAGGCGCTCGAGCGGCTCAAGGGCGTCGCGGCGCGCGGCGAGAACGTGTTTGCCGAGTTGATGGAAGCCGTCAAATCGTGCTCGCTGGGACAGATCACTCACGCCCTGTACGGGGTGGGCGGACAGTATCGTCGCAACATGTAGGCCCGCAGGAGCTGCCGCTCCTGGGCATCAGGCCGCTGCGAGGTCGCGCTCGCACAGGTGATGCAGGATCGCCTGGCGAGCTCGCTCGCGCAGCTCGGCCGCAGCCGTGCCCGAGTCCTCCGTCGAGGGCTGCACGATGGGAAGGAGGAGCTCCACGGTGATCCGGGCCGCATGCGGCAGCAGCTGGCCGGGTGGCAGCGCCTGACGAGTGCCTTGCACTGCGGCGGGCACGACGGGACAGCCCGCGCGCGCTGCGGTGTGGAAGGCGCCGGCGTGGAACTTGAGCAGTCCCGGCTGAGGCGAGAAGGTTCCCTCGGGGAAGAAGACCAGCGACTGCCCGGCGGCCGCCTTGCGCAAAACGCGCCGGGTGTCAGCCGCGCCCTTGTGTCGGTCGAATCGCTCGACGAATTCCGCGCCGATTCGATGCAGCAGCGAGCCCGCCAGTGGCACCTCCGCCATCTCGCGCTTGATGACGAAGCCGAAGCGCGGGGGCAGCGCTGCCGTGAGCACCAGTCCATCCAGGTAGCTCGCGTGGTTCGCCACCACCACGCACTGCGAGGCGGGAAGCCGATCGAGGCCCTTCACCGCGAGCTGCATGCCCGCCAGGCGCAAGAACAGCCGTGCGGCCGTTCGTGCGATGCGCCGCCGCCGCCCGAGCCCCGGCACCACCACGACGCCCAGCAAGGCCGCACAGCCGAGCACGGCGAACACCACGTAGGTGTAGGCGCCGTAAGCAATCTGCATCATGCCGCGCATCGCGTAACCTATTCTGCCAGCACGCAGTTCTCGCGTGGCTGGGCGCTGCACGCATTTGCGCGCAGCGGCCACGGAAGCCCCCGAAAAACCGCTGTTCACAGTGCAAACAGTGAACTGGTTCTCGTTATGTTATGCCAACGCTCTAGATGTGATAGTGGTCACTCCGGTTGCAGCGGGGCTCTCCCCATACTGTGCCGGTACGCCAATGGATCGATGGCGCATCGGTCGATAGTGCGCTGCGGCGTGCACAGTTTTTCAAAGGTGAGGCAGACCTTGTCCAAGCACGCTGCAGCAGCCGCAACTCCGACGCCCGATACCTGCGATCCGGCGGTCTCGCGGTTTCTCGACGCGGTGTGGATGGAACGCGGGCTGTCTTCAAACACGCTCGCGGCTTACCGCGCGGACCTCACCGCACTGTCGCGCTGGCTGGTCGAGCGCAGCGTGCCGATGGCACGCACCTCGCGCACCGATCTGCAGGATTTCATTGCCTGGAGAGTGCAGGCCGGCGCGCGGCCCCGTTCCACGGCCCGGCAGCTCTCGAGCTTTCGGCGCTTCTTCCGGTACCTGCTGCGAGAGAGCGTCATCCGCGACGATCCGACGGCCGACATTGCCATGCCCAAGATCGGCCGCTCGCTGCCGAGATCGCTGACCGAGGAGGAGGTCGAGTCGCGTTTGGCCGCCCCCCAGGTGGGCGACCCGCTGGGGCATCGAGACCGCACGATGCTCGAGGTGCTGTACG
>Ga0335072_10000083_pt1 | contig 184971 bp, 148 predicted proteins | sample Lox_Sample_21_FD_206725 | JGI IMG/M metagenome (GOLD analysis project Ga0335072, IMG submission 206725) | Soil microbial communities from Loxahatchee National Wildlife Refuge, Florida, United States - Lox_Sample_2.1 | ecosystem: Environmental > Terrestrial > Soil > Wetlands | place: USA... | reverse complement strand
TGGCGGAGGAGGAGGGATTCGAACCCCCGAGACCCTCACGGGCCTAACGGTTTTCAAGACCGCCGGTTTCAACCGCTCACCCACTCCTCCGTTTTTAATTCTAGCGTACTCTGTGGGTTAGCTGGCAATTTGCTACAGTCGGGATTCGAACTGCTGCATTGTGGTGCACACTGTAGCAGAATTGTAGCAGCGCCCTCCAGTTTCCGCACTGCAAGTGCTTTAGAACCGAGATTTGAATGGGTATAGCGCATCGTCACAGTCACCGTCGAATGGCCCAGTAACTCCTTGACTGTCATGATGTCGACCCCTCGGTCGAGAAGGCGTGAGGCAAAGGTGTGCCGCAGCGTGTGCCACGTCACTCCCGTGATTTCCGCCTTTTCACAAGCCTGTTGCAGGCCGGTGTCGAGATCAACGAAACGCTCGCCGGTTTTCTGGTTGTAGAAGACATACTCGTTCTTCCTCCCCAGGGCCCAGAAATCGAGAATACGCCGGACCGGCTTGTTGATCGGCACGACGCGCACTTTCTGGGTTTTCCCGGCAAACACGTTGATCAACCCTTTCTCGAAGTCCACGTTCTGCCAACGGAGAGAAAAAATCTCCCCGATGCGGCATCCCGTATTCAGGGCGTAAATCACGATGTCCTGAATGGCAGGCGTCGCATGTTTCAGCAGCCTGGTTTCCTCTTCCGGGTGCAGGACTCGAAAACCCAAAGTGACCTCCTGAAAGAACTTCACCTTTCGAAGCGGGTTCAAGCCTGCGTACAGATCCCAGTTTATGGCGAGATTGAACATGTGCTTCAGCAGGGCCAGCTCTCGGTTGACCGTCGAACCGGATACCTGCTTACGCCGGTGAAGTTTGTATCCCTCGATGTCTGGCGCCGTGATGTCGGAGAACTGGCGCTCGGGCCGAAAGAATTCCTTCAAGGGCTTCAGCAGCTGTTGATCTCTTAACCAGGAACGTTTGTTGGCCTTCGCATATTCCATGTAGCGTTCAGCATAGCTCTCCAGGCTGATTTTCACGGGTTCGCGGTAAACGCCCCGCAGAACCTCGGATTTTCTCAACGCATGGAGTCGTTCTGCATCGCGCCGGATGGTGCTTTGCGAAGACTCTTGGACTCTCCTTCTGTTCTGATCGTGATAAGTGATCCACCAAACTCGATCTCTTCGGTAGATTCCCACTTGCGGCTCCTTTTCTACCCTTTGCCAGCCGCGCGGCCATTTTAGCAGGCGCACGCGACACGGGAAGCTAGAATTCGGTAACTTCGCGTGCCCGGGTTCGGTTCTGCGCAATGAACCGTTCGAGGTCGGCCATATCGAAACGCACCGCCCGGCCAATTTTTACGAAGGGAATTCTTCGCTGCCAGACCCAGCCGTACAGGGTGGAGGGAGAGACCGTCAGAAAACGAGCCGCCTCGTGGACGTTTACAAGGTGCGTTGGTCGGGTTACCGCAACGGGGCGTTCCATTGGCTAAACTCCTTTCGCCTGTGATCGGAACTCATGCACCGTGCTCGCGGGTTTCTTCCCGGGTGGTCAAGTCCGTGTCCTTCGGCTTTGTCCGCAGTTCCTCCTGCGCTTTGGTGACGGTACGTTTCGCGTAATCCAGAGGATCGTGTTTCTCAGTGCCGCGGAACTCCGCGATCTGGCGGATGACCTCTTCGGGAGTTACACCACGCGCCAGGGCGCGTTTGGCGAAGGCCCAGTCGCGTTCGGATTGGCTCAGTTGGGTGCGCGGAAGCGGGGAACTCTTTGAGTGCTCTAGATAGTTGTGGCGCGGGGAATCCTGAGAATCGAAATGCAGCTTGAAATCCCGGAGATGGTAGGTTTCTGATGATTCTCGGCGTGCCTCAACGTAGAAGTCGGTTTCGTACTTCTTGTTGGCGAATCCGGGCAAGCGCAACACGCGGGTGGCATCCGTGGCCGCGGGATCTCCACCAAAGTCGCGGGCCATGCCATGCAGTAATCCTTCCGCCTCGTCTATGTTCATGCCTTGGACCTTCCAGACGATCTGGAATTTACCGGGTGAACTAGTGAGGACATAATTCGGTTTGGGGAGCAGAGTTGAGTCCTCGACGGATTTGAGGGCGTCTTCCCCGGCGTGATCGAGGTCGAGATAGACATGCTTAATGGATTCAATGTCTTCTTTGGTTCTGGTCGAGGCATCCCGACGGAGCGGGTTCATGCCGATATAAATGTCCGACCCGTTGGCATTCTTGTAGCGCAGCCAAGCCTGAAACTCCGGACTAGATGCCTTTTCGGCGCTGGTGATGCGTTGGATGGTCTCAGCAAAGTCTCGATTGAGGACCAGGAGCGCGATTCGGTCGCTTCGCTCGAAATTGTCGAGAATGTACTCGGACGGAGACGGGCCGGAATTTGCGGCTTCATTCATAGCGACTCCTTGTGGCTGTCGAAGATGAACCCGTAGTTGTATTCGTCGCGGTCCGGATCATAGCCGTGGATTTCCACGACCTCGGAAACGAAACGCCGGCCAGGGCGGCGCTCCAGATGCACCACGACATTGACGGAATCACCGACATTTGTTTTGACGGCGCGGTAAGGGAGGTCCACGCCACTCTGGAGCACACAACTTGTGAAGCGGGCCAATGCCTGCTTGGCCGAGGTCGCATGGACGGTGGACAGACTCCCGGCGTGTCCGGTATTAAGAAGCTGAAGGAGATCGAAAGCCTCGCTTCCTCGAATTTCTCCCAAGATCAACCGATCGGGCCGGTGACGAAGCGAGGCTTTGAGCAGGTCGCGAATAGTGATGGCGGGCAAGCCATTCTGGGGCTGACGCGCCTCAAAACGAACCAGATTCTCCTGGCACAGATGAATCTCCGATGTGTCTTCGATGAGAACAATCCGCTCATCCGGCGGGATAAATTTGCAGAGCACATTGGCTAGTGAAGTTTTGCCAGCGCCGGTGGACCCGGCGATCAACAAGTTCTTTCGAGCTAGAACGTAGCTTTCCAATTGGTTGGCCAGCCAACGTTCCAGGGTTCCCGCCTGGATCAAGTCTTCAATCCCGAAGTGGCGGGTGTTGAATTTTCGAATCGTCAGAGTCACGCCGCTCACACTGCAGGGTGGAATTACAGCCGCGACGCGGCTGCCGTCCGGCAGGCGCGAATCGAGGATGGGTTTCTCTTCCGAAATGTCGTCGCCCAGTCGTCGAGCGATATTCTTGACCGCCACCAGGAGGGATTTCTCGCCGAGGCTGACGCCTTTCACGGGCTCGATGAATCCCGCCTTCTCGATAAAGATGTGCTCCGGCCCATTGACCATGACCTCGCTGATGGAATCGTCGAGAATGAGGTGCTCGATGGGCTTCAAGAAAGGCAGAATCGTTTCGAATCCATTCATCAGAGTTCTCCGTCCGCGAGCTGGCGGAAGTAGGATTTGTTGACATCGTTGTAGTAGGGCTTGAGGTAGCAGAACATGGGCGGCATCGGGTTCGTACCGTCATAGGCGATGGTGACCGACTGCGCGTTCCGCAGTTCCATGAAGATTTTTGTGTCGAAGCGAAGGTCGTGGTGCGGACTGTAGGTTTTCGACGCCGTGACGTTTGCTTTGTGCGAAAGGGCTTTGCCGGTCAGGAAGCTAACGTTGGCATCGTGGCCACTCTCCGAGAGGTTGTAACTGGCCTTCAGGCGATCCTCCCGGCCGCACAGCTCGCTCGCGATCCGAGCCGAGAAGTCATCGGAGAGGGACAGGAAGATCTTCGTCCGAAACGTTTGGAGTAATGTGCGCCACGCTTCACCGGGGAGAGCGGTCTTGAGCGAGCTGATGCTCTGCGTGGCGATGATCGGGATACATTTGGGCTGCCTCGACAGACTGAAGAATTTTTCATCGCCCGTGGGTTCGCTTTCGCCGACCGTGGCGAAGTGCTGGTATTCGTCGCAGAGAAACAGGACCTGGCGAAAGTAGGTCTCGGGATTCTTTTCCATCATGGGCACGCGATTCAGCACCGCGCGCTCGAAATCGAGTTTCAGCATCACGCCGAGCGCCTTCGCGAGGCCGGCATTCATCGCCACCGGGAAGTTCAAACTGCATAACTTGCCCTGCTCAATGAGCCACGCCAGCGAGGGAAGCGGCTTCCCGAACTTGAAGTCCGCATTGGCTTGCGGGTCATAGCACTCGGCGGGAGGACAGAACGTGCGCTTCACAATCGGGTTGTCGTCGAACAGAGAAAGGAAGACGGAAATCCCCTCGACAATGGAAGTCCTGAGTTTTGGCTCGATTCTCGACCAGTCACCGGATGTTTCCACTGATTCGGCCCGGCTCGATCGTGCAGATTGATCAGAATCAGAAAAGAGTGCTGGCGCGAGGGTGGAAAGACGAGGATGACAGGCCGATCTATTTTGTGGAAATCAGGGGCGGCTTTCTCTGCAGCTGGTGCGAGCTCAGTGGCGGCTACTTGTCGGCCGTCCCACATCCAAAATCCAAATGTGAGGTCCTGAGATTCGCCTATCCTCGAGAAGCCGAGATTGTGGGCAGGGTTGTTTGCGTGACCATGCGATACGCGCAACTGGCGTCGAGAGCCCCTTGAGCATCACTGGAATGGCGGTCGCCATTAAGAGGCGAATTACGATGGAAAAGGCGCCTCGACGCGGTATGCTTTTCACGTCCCTATAACATTTTCAGGAACAACCAAAGAGGCACACATGATTATTGGAGATCGTTTACGCGAGCTACGGGAAGAAAAGAAACTCTCTCAAGGTGACATCGAGAAGAGAACCGGACTACTCCGGTGCTACATTTCGCGCGTGGAGAACGGGCACACGGTGCCCGCCATCGAGACGCTGGAAAAGCTGGCGCGGGCCCTCGAAGTTCCCTTGTACCAGCTGTTCTATGAGGGCGAGGAGCCGCCAAAACTGCCGAATCTTCTCAAACAAAAGACCTCAGACGACATCGTGTGGGGGAGCAAAGGGAAGCACGCGACCTACCTGCACCAGCTGAGAAAATGCTTGAGCAAGGCGCAGGATGAGGATCGCAAACTCATCATGTACATGGCACAGAAGATGGCCAACAAAGGCGGTCGCCGCGCAACGGAAGCGGCGGCATAAAAGAAAGCGGGCTGCACCGAAGCGCAGCCCGCGTTGGTAGAACGGTCGGTGTCCCTTATTTCTTCTTCTCCCCCTTCCGTTTCTTCGCGGAGGGCTTGTCCTTTTTCTTCGAAAGCGCAGCCTTGACTTCGCTGGCGAGCTTGGCGATGTCCACCTTGTATCGGGCAGCGGCTTGCGCGAGGTTGGAGTCCTTGCCCAAGGGCTGGCGAGGATTGTAGCCGGGGCAGTAGAGGTCCGAGGCGAGCGAGCAGACGACGAGAAACTGCTGCAGGTCGCCGCTGCTCATCGCACGAACGGTCTTGTAAGCGATTCCCTCATAGTCCACGGCTTGCGTGCCCCACGAGGTTTTCGCTTTCTTCCCCTCCCACTGGTATATACGGCAGATGCGACGGTGATTGTCGTGGCCGAGGCGGCGGAAGTAATCGAGCGCGACCATTTCGAGGTCAGCACGGGTGAGTGTTGTGGGTAGTTTCTTGCGGACGGCGTCGAGAACCCGCATCCGCGTCTGTTTCTCGACTCGCTCGGCAAGCGCTTCCTTCGCACGTGCGGCGCGTTCTTCCGGGGTCGGCTGGTAACGCGTAGACTGCGCGTGCACCGGACATTTCTCGTCCCGGCAGACATGCTGGATGGTTCCGGCGCTGGCTCCGTCGATGACCACAGCAGCCTGAGTGTGCGGGCACTCCGCTTTTTTTGCCGTGCGGTATTGCCCGCTGTAGAGCACGTCGGCCTTGTGACCATTCGCCTGCCAAGAGGGAGCCTGCGACAGCCGCAGCGGCTTCTCTCCCGCTGTTTCGAGAGGCCTCATGCGAACCTGCACGAGCGCTTCCACCTTCGCGCGGTAGCAGATGCGGTCCGTGCAAATGGACTTTTTCGGGCCAATGGCTTCGGGAAAAAGCAGCGGATTGCTTCCGGTGCGTTTCGGGCATTTCAGGCAGCTTCCGGCTGCGGGCAGCAATTGCTCGTCCTCGGTGTCGAACGGAGCATTGGTCAAGTCGAGATGCACTTCGCGCTCAATCCACTCGCGAAGCTGGCGTACCGTCACGGCTTCGGCTTTCTTGTCCTTCAAGAGAGACGCTGTCGTCCGGTGGTGCGGGAAGCACTCGCCGAGCGCCCGACGCTGGTCGTCGGGAGTCAGCCGCGCAATTTCGAAGGCATGCGCGACGGTGAGCTTGCCGGTATAGAACGCCTGCTGCACATCGTCCACGAGTTGCAGGAGACGCAACCGGGCATAGACGTACTTCTCGGAGCGTCCGATCTTTTCGGCTAGCGTTTCGACCGTATAGGTCTCGGGTTGCAGTTGCATCAACGCGGCATAGCCGCGTGCCTCGTCGAGTTCGTGCACGTCGGCGCGTTGCAGGTTCTCGATGAGTTGCAGTTCGAGGCATTGGGTGTCCGTCAGTTCACGAATCGTGGCGGGAATGGTCTCGCGGTTCGCGAGTTGCGAGGCGCGATAACGTCGCGCTCCAGCAACGAGTTCATACTGGCCCGCCTCTCCGCCGGGCAGGGGACGAACCAGAACGGGCTGCAGCACTCCATGCAACCGGATGTTGTCAGCCAGTTCCGCGAGTTTTGTCTCGTCAAACTGGCGGCGGGGATTGGTTTTTGATTCGTGAATGTTGCGCAGGGGCACGTCCTGCATTGCGGACAAAACGGCGGGAACGGCTTGGGTGGTTTTGGTTTCGAGTACGGTAGTCATGGCGTTTTTATCTCCTGTCCTCGGATTCCGGTCTCAGTACTCGTCGGGTAGGAGCAGGGTGGTATGCGAGCGGTCCGCTTCGGTAATCACCCAGAGTTTGTCGCCGCAGGAGGTGCGGTAGCTGCTGAGAAGGCGGAAGCCTTTGGTAAGGCTGAGTTGGTTTTCGTTCTGGTCCTCTGGCGGGAGTTCACCCCAATCGCCAGTAACATGACGCGAGAGGAACTCCATCGCGTTCTGTCCGGTCTTTTCGAGGGCGGCGAGCGCCCCGGGAGTGGCCACCAATTGTCCAAGGTCGAACAACGGTTTTCGTTCGGTTCGTTGCATGAGAATTTCTCCTTCGAGTTGAAGTTGGGTCTTTGCTCCGCAGGCACCGCAGAGCGGTGCATGAAAAGCAAATGTCTTTCGTGGCGGAGGAAGGCGACTGTCCGTCCGCGCGGTCAAGGGCGCCGGGGTGTGGCGTTCATTGGAACGAAGTGGAAACCCTTGACGGAAGAAGCGGGCGGATCAGGCGCAGGATTACGTCAGGAAAGGCAGACAAGAAGTTTGATTTGCAGAATTGCTGTCGCTCGTTCGTGTTAAATTATTCGAATCATGCGCTACATCGAAAAGAATTTGTCCGCGGGAGAAACCCTCAGATACAAGACGGGCTGCCACTGGATTGTCCTGCTTTGGCCAATGGTTGGCGGCCTCATTCTGGGCCTGGTTGGATTTGCGATGCTCGCAAATGGATGGCTGGCGGCGCGGAAGGGCGTGTCCTATCCCGGCGTCATCGTGGTAGGCGCGATCGCGTGCCTCGTCGCGGTGGCCTTACTGGCGGGGGGAATCATCCGACGGATTTCCACGGAAGTAGTGGTCTCGAACAAACGCGTGCTCATCAAAACGGGATTGTTCTCTCGAAGGAGTATCGAAGTCCTGCTAACGCGCGTCGAGAGTGTGGGAATGAAACGGACGCTGGCCGGGCGAATTCTGGGCTACGGAACTGTCGTCGTGAATGGAATTGGCGGGACTCGTGAAGAGTTTGAGCGAATTCGTCACGTAAACGAGTTCAAGCAGACTGTCCAGGCGGAGCTGAATGTGGCGAGCTAGTTTGGTCACGGCAAACGCTTAGATCTGGCGTTGCAGGCCTAAGCTTCGCCGGCATGCTCCTTCGTGGCGGAGCCAGGGTCTTTGTCGACTCGTCATCCGGCGAACTTCGAGTGATCCCCAGTTCCCAAAGTCCCCAGGCTGCTTTGCTCACTTGTTTTGCTTCGTTTGGCTCGCTTTCCTTGTTGAGGCCCGCCGGAACAGGTCAGGCGCTTTTATGCGCTCACAGGTCCGGTTGAAATCCTTGGCAGGCCCTCTCCACCGCAACTCGTCAATGGACCGGAACACCGGGACATCGACTCGAAGTGTCGCGAGAGTGCGAAACAGCAGTGCATCGTCCCAGCCAGCGAAAAGCGACTCAGCAAGCGGACGCGCTCTCCGCAACGTCGGATCCCAGTGGTGCCAGTCTTTCGGAATATCTTCCAGATGTGGATATTGCGAGAAAACCGCCGCTGCGGCTTTGGCCCCCCATCCCGCAATACCGGGATAGCCGTCTGCAGTGTCCCCTACCACAGCCAGATAGTCCGGAATCGAGGACGGTTTGATGCCGAACTTTGCGATCACGCCAGCCTCGTCACGAAGACTCTCGCGGCGGCGGTCGAGTTGAACGACCCGCGAGCCCGCCACACATTGGCTGAGATCTTTGTCGGGAGTGCAGATAATCACCTGCTGAACGCGATCATCCTGAGCTGCCTTTGCCGCAGCCGAAGCAAGCGCATCATCGGCCTCGAATTTGACCATTGGCCACACCGGCACTCCCATCGATTGCAGCGCCTTTTCAAGAATTGGGAATTGCGATAGCAGTTCCGGATCTACGCCTTCGCCAGTCTTGTAGTCCCGATAAAGATCGTTGCGAAACGACTCAATCACATGGTCGGTCGCAACTGCGATGTGAGTCGCGCCACCCTCAATCATCGTGAGAATTGACCCAAGCACACCGCGAACTGCACCAATCTCCTGGCCGGAGGCGTTTTTGGACAAGGGTACGGCGTAGAAGTAGCGAAATAGCTCGTAGGTCCCGTCAATGAGGTAGATGTCCATAGACTGAGCTCAGTTAGCAGGCAAAGTTCAGACTGGTTCACGCTCGCTAGCCGACTTCCTCCTTGACCACACTCCGAGGATTTTTGTCCTTGCGAAGGCCGGCAAACTTCGAATGCCGCAGCCTGTCGCTCTCGGTCCATTCTAGGAATTCGATCTGAGCAACGCTTTCCGGCTTCAACCACACCGCCTTCTTCATCTTCTCAGCATTCAGTTCCTCGCCAAATCGTGACCTTCTCGTCTCCGGCAGATTCACGAAGGGACAGTTTGGCGTCACGAGATGCTTCAGTTTCGAAAACACTTGTCGCCGCGAGGCCGGGACGAAACCGTTGCGCGTTCTTGCCACATACATCAACTTGTCGCCGTCATAGTAGCCGACGATCAGCGAATCATAGCCATGCGGCCCGGGGAAATACCCCCCCCAATGACAAACTCTTGTCCGCGATTGACACGGTATTTGACCCAGGCACCGCTTCTCTTGCCCGGTTGGTAGTGGCTGTCCTTTTGCTTCCCGATGATGCCTTCCAACCCTTGCTCGCGTACCGCAGACAGTAGAGCCTGCGGCGTAGCCTCTACGTACTCCGAAATCCTGATTCTCTTGTCGCGAATGACCACGAGAGACTTCAACAGTTCTCTCCGCTCGATCAGCGCTAGGCCAGTAACGTCACGATCCTTCCAACACAGCAGGTCGAAGATGTAGTAGTGAATTCGCGGTGCCTCCGCACGGAAATTCTGCAGCAGATTGAAGTCCGGGCGGCCGCTGTCATCAATTGCGACCACTTCTCCATCGACGACTGTTCCATCGGGCAGACCGGCGAGTGCTTCCGCGATGTAAGGAAACTGTCTGTTCAGAGATTTTTTTCGTCGCGAGAATAAAGCTACACCGGCTGCAGACCTGACCGCGAGGGCTCGATAACCATCGAGTTTGATTTCCCAAATCCATTGGTCGCCCGCAGGTAGCTTCGATACCGGCAGACACTCCATCGGCTCGATAAACGCCGCGTGCGCCGCGGGGAGAGACCCGAGCAGTTCGATAAGCGCGGGCGATGTCATGAAGGGAACAGGGACGCTTGGATTGTGCGGGATGGTGGCGCCGGGAGCCGCGGAAATCCGCGACTGCGCCAGATGTTCTGGAATTCGTGGAGTGTCGCCGGGGCGTGTCCCGCGTAATGATTGTTCGCGTACGCGTAGGTCCAGACGCCGCGCTTCAGGAGTTGATAACAGAAGTCAACCCAGCGCGTGAGTTCGGAGGTACGGTCGAGGATCGTCCTGTTCCACGTCGTCGTCTGCGCCTCGATGGCCTGGCGGTCACCGAGCCATCGCACGTAGGTCCAGTCAACCGTTACGGGATCAAATTTCAGCTCGGCCGGATCGGGCATGCGGGACTGGTCGAGCAATACGAGGGCGATGCGGTGTTCGCGGAGCAGGCCGGCGAGTTCGGCGTCGAGCCAAATTCGATTGCGAATCTCGACAGCAAATCTGTAGCCGTGGGGGAGGGCTTTGAGAAAGGGGACCAGACGATCGAAGAAGACGTGGCGATCCTCGAATATCGACTTTGCAAAAAACGGGAATTGAAACAGGATGGGGCCGAGCTTGCTTCCGAGAAAGCCGGCGATCTCCAGAAACTCGGCAAGCTCCCGCTCACAGCCAACGAGAACTCTTTCGTGCGTGATGATCTGCGGAGCCTTGAGTGCAAAAAGGAATCCGTCCGGAGTCCGTTCCGCCCAGCGGCGAACGGTTTGCGGCGCGGGACAAGCATAGAACGTAGAATCGATCTCCACCGTTGAAAAGTGCTGCGCGTAGTAGGTGAGTTGGTCTTCGGAACGGATGCGCTTCGGATAAAAAGAGCCGGACCAGCCCGAGGCGGTGAATGACGAGGTGCCGAGATAGAGCGAGGCGCCCACGTTCCCGAGTATAGCGAGACGCCTATATTAATGTCCGACGGGGACCGGCCCCGTCTCGTAGCGAACAAAAAGCGAATATGATACCCTTCGCCTATGGCGGTTCGTTCTTGTCGCGTGACGGTGCAGGACCGGAGTGGCAACTCCCATATCGTGGAGGTCACGGCTAGTTCTCTGTACGAAGCCGTAGCCCAGGGACTTGCGGCATTTCGAAAGAACGAGTGGGTCGACGGGATTGAGGAAAGGTTCGGGAGCGTAAAGGTGGCAGTCACCGACGTGCGCGTCGAACACGAAGTGAAGATCGCCGATTTCAGCGGCTGGCTCGAACGACCCGGGCGCACGCCACGGGAAATCACCGAGCGCCAGCGCATCCGCTCAATCCTCGGCTTGCCAGTGGCGCGCTGATCCCCAGACCGGAGCGTGCGAACACAGCGCTTACTCGTCCGTGAGCGCTGCGAGCATCGCAGAAGCGGCCTGGCGGATGTAGCCGAGACTCTCGACCAGAAGCTGGGCATCTCCCTTCCACAGCTGGATGTAATCGGAAGCTGCCGAATTGGTATCGAGGCCGATCGCGTGGCATACGACAAACGCGGTGGCTTCGGCTTCGGTCTCGCGGGCAGAACGCGATGTGTTGGCGCGACGGTCGCCGCGATGCAGCAGTTCGTGCGCGAGTTCGTGGGCCAGCGTCGAGAACTCCTCGGCTGGCGACTGGCCGGGAAGCAGCGTGATTTTGCCGCCACTCGACATGCCTCGGGCGGGAGCGATGGCGTCGGAGTATTCGAGCGAAATGCCCTGTGCGGTTGCAAACCCACACAGTCGCCCGGCGTACCCGGCTGGATCACCAGCCACGGTGCCGATGTGCGGCAGTTCCTGCCCGTCGGTCTGGCTGACGTCGAAGACGTATGCGGCGCGGAAGCCAGTAAGAGGGCGCTCTGCTTCGTCGCAATTCTCTTCGCCATTCTCCGTTTTGCGGCGAAACATGGGCGCGAGAATGAAGATGCCCTTTTCGCCTTTCCGGACGAAGCGGCCCAGCTCGTTCCAGGTCCGAAAGCCCGCGACGTAGCTCGCATTGGGCTTCTGCGAAGCGATCAGCAGGACATTGTGAAGACTGTAGCGATGAAAGCGTCCGATGGCCCTGAGATAAGCAGTGAGCGCCTCGCTGCGGCCGGCACTGAGCGCGGCGACCAATTCGGCCGTCGCTTTCTCGGTCATTTCCCGAATCTGTTCTGATTTCATCTTTCGTTCTCCTCTGCGGGGATTTGGTTCCCTCACCTGGAGCCGGGGAACCAAAGGACCGCGTTTGAGGAGAGCGAAAAGAACAGCGAGAGCCGAAGCGGATGGCAACCGCGGTGACACGAGTCCGCGAGTGGCGCAGCGGTGTGCACGCGAAGGCGACCCGGAGATGCCGAGTTCGAGACGGCTGCGGTAAGCCGTTCAAACCACATGAAACAGAATGTCCGGTCGGTCGCATAGACCTTTCGTGGTCACGCGGCGTGGCCGCAACCAATGAGCACCGGAAGGCGCTGCTCAGCAGACGAAATCACTTCCGCCGTTTGGGAGATCCCATGCAACCGACAACGAAGGTATTTCTACGAGAGGAGCTGTATGAACGGGTCTGGACGACTCCAATGCACCGCTTGGCAAAGGAGTTTGGCTACTCGGATGTAGGGTTGGCGAAGGTGTGCAAGAAGCACAACATTCCAAGGCCCGGACTCGGCTATTGGCGGCGGATCGAGCTGGGACAGAAGGCGACGCGCACCCCTCTACCTGTGGTTGCGCATCCGAGCCCCTACAAAATCGAGATCACGGTTCGTGCCCCGACCGTTGCTCCTGACAAGGTGCCGCCAGCGGATACGCCGGTGATTCCTGTGCCCGCAGATCAGCCCCTTTCGCACCCCGTGGTGATTCGGTCCGAGCGGCTGCTGCGAAACGCGAAAAAGGATGAGAACGAAATTCTCGTCCCGCGGAATGGCAGCGTGCCACATCTCCACATCACCGAAGCCTCGTTCCCGCGGGCGTTACGGATTCTGGATGCATTCTTAGCCGCTTTGGAGTCGCGCGGCATGCACGTGGCCTGGCCCAACGAGGACAACGCGAGCCTTCAGATCGTCTGCGACGGAGAGAGCATCGGACTCGCCCTGGAAGAAATTCTTGAGCGAAGGGCGCATCGCCCGGCGGAGCAGGAAGAAGCGCGGCACAAGCGGGACTACTGGTGGCGGCCGCCCAAATGGGACTATGACGCAACCGGTCTGCTGCGCCTATCGCTGCTCAGCGGCGAAACAACGGGGGATCGGCGCACCTGGTCCGAGCGAGAAGAGAGGAGTCTCGAAAGTCAGTTGGGTGCCGTGGTGCTCGGCATCGGCATTCTTGTCACCTCGATCCAGAGGGTCAAGGCCGAGCGGCAGCGCAGGCACGAAGAGTGGGAAGCAAAACAACGAAGACAGGAGGAAGCGCGTCGCTGCCAGGAGGAATTTGTCCGGAGGGAAAAAGTCATCCGCAAGGCAGCCCAGGAGCTGGAGGAGAGTCAACTCGTCCGGAAACTCGCGGTGTGCCTGGGGCAGTCGGAGCACCTGAACAAGCTTCCGTTTGAATCGTTCCAGCAGATCCAGGAAATTCTCGAATGGTGTTCGGAATATGCCGACCGCATCGATCCGACGTGCCATCCCGAGATGCTGGTAGAGGAGTTCCGCACGAAAGAATAAACAAAAAGATCGATGGCAAGGTCACGGACCGGCAGTTGTTTCGAGCGAGCCATTCTTCAGAGCAGCCTGAATGCTGTCCATAGGGACGAGGACGCGGCGGCCAATGCGCATGACGCGGATTCGTTTTTGGGCGATGCAGTTGTCGATGGTGCGGACACTCACGCCCAGCGCTTGCGCGGCCTTCACCTTCGAAAGGGCCACTGGGCGAGTGCTTTCGGATTCCTTGACCGGCTGCGTGCTGGGAAGCGGCCGAGAAGAGAAGGACCGTTCGACTTCCTGGCGGACGGTCGTGCGAACGGCCTCAAGCAGAGGCTTGAAGAGTTCTTCCAGCGTGAAAATCTGGCGGTGCTCGTTGAACTCCAGGATGAATTTGACGGCCACGAGTTATTTATCCCCAATGCATCGCGGAAACGGGTTCCAGGCCCCCGCCTGTTCGTGAGAGTGGGTAGTGCTTGTTTGAGCGAAAGCAGCTCCCCGTCTCGATCCCGGAACGAGGTAATACATGTGGCGGAAGAGGGCCTGGAAGAGGTGCGACGACAAAGCTCATGACGTTCGGACTGGAGACGCGACCGGGTCTCTGCGAAACGTGGCGCGAAAGCGTTCGAGATCGTCGCGGAGAAAGCGAATGTTCCGGCCCATCACGCGCAGATGGGGAATCTGACGGCGTTCGACCCAGAGATAAACCGTCTGCGGGCTGACGCCAAGAAATCTGGCGGCCTGGGTGACGCTCCAGGGGACATCCTCTATGGTGTCGGTCTGGGGAACTGGTGAAACGGGAGGAGGAGAATCGGAAGACTCGCATTTCGTCGGAACAACCTGCAGCCTGCCGAGCGCCAAGACAGCGACGGGTTTGTTGGATTTTGAGGCTGCTGTGGATGTTTCCAGCAGGTGCAGTTCATCCCTCATACCAGACTCCGGTTCTCCTCTCCGTCCTGTGCAACGAGAACCTCCCTTTCCTTGCCTTACAGTGGTGAGCACGCGGGCAGTCAGCAAATGGTTCTCATACGGTTTATGGCGAAGGGTATGGTTTTTGTCTCATTCGCGGCTGAGGAATCTAGCTTCGCCCGCGTTTGCTTGGTGGTAGCTCTTCCATCGCAATGCTGTCGAGCCACCGCAGGACGGCGTTCCAGTCAAAGCGAATGTACCGGCCGAGCGGCAGGCACGGGATTGGATTCTTCGTTCGCGGCCGGCGCTTTTCATAGACCCAGGAGACCTTGACCTTCAGCCGTTTCGCGACTTCCTCGGGTGTGAGAATCTCCAAGGCCTCCTGGCGCGAAGCTGCTCCCGAAGCGCTGGCTTTGCGCGGATTCGTGGCGCCGGTCTGGCCGTCGACCCAGGCATCGAGGTCGTGGAGGTCGATGAGACGGGCGTTGGCGATGGTTGTGACGCGGATTTTGCCGGCACGGATGAGTTCTTCGACGAACCAAGGAGTCGAGGAAATATAAGAGGCGGCGGCGTTCACAGAAAGCAGCCGCGGCGTAATGGCGCTGGAAACGGAGACTCTATCTCGCATTGGGGTGGAACCGTGTGTTACGGCAGTCTTCGCATAGCGTCGAGATCCAGCCGGATTCATTCGCCTGACCTGGTTTCCCGCAGTCTTCGCAGGTCACCGCGGATAGCCGCTCCGCGAGCCGGATGTACTTGTCGATGGCAGGCGTGCTCGGGCAGTAGAAGCGCAGCGTGCCGAACTTTTCCTTCACTTGAACGACGGCGAAACCGGTATACGGGTGGCGGACGAATGCCTTAAAGCCGAGATGCTGGAGGGTCGCTATTCCGCTCTCGTAGTCGCGGGATGGCTCCCGCGAAAAAAGCCTCGACGTTAGTCTGGCCAGCCAGTCACGTTCTGCTTCTTCGATAACGACCGAACGGTAAGGGTCTTCGGTTGTGCCGGAGCCTTCCTGTTTTCTTTTGTCGTGGGTGATTGGGGAGATCGTGTATATGAGTCTGTTCCAGCGACGGGACAGGGACTTCTTGAGCAGATACCAGCGTTCGCGCATCCACGAGTAGGCGAGTTCTTCCTCGATAGCGAGACTCAGTTGCCAGATAATTTCAAACCATCCATCGCCGTGGTCAAATCCCCAGCACATACAGGTCTGCGTCATCGGCGACCGGTAGTCCTGATAAAGTACGGGGAAACGCGTGACGAGGCGCTGTGTCAATTCGTTGTTCAAGTCGGTTCGAGAAGGCAGCGGCGACCGTACAGCTTATTTGTCGTGGAGCAGAGTTCCATTCATTAGGTTTATGAGGATTAGGCGGGGTTTTGTGTCACCCGGGCCGAGGCCGACTGTGGTGATTGATATGGGCTATTATATCAATATTGGTCGCTGATATAAACAAGCATATCGCATCTCCTTTGCAGATATGCTATACTATATCAATCATGAGAAAAAATATAACGAAGCATATCAAGCCCCTCCGGCTCGCCGAGGTTCCCTCGGAGATGCGGCAGGAACTAAAACAAGCCCGCGATCGTCGTGGGTGGAGCCAGAGAGAACTCGGGGCCAAGCTCGGTCTGCCTCAGATGCACGTGTCGGGTATTGAATCCGGAAAAATCGTTCCACGCTTCGACACCTTGCTCGACTACGTACGCAGCCTGGACTATGACCTCCTCCTCGTCCCCCGAACGCTCGTGCCTGCGGTGCTGGCCCTCATCCGGGAACACAAAGCAAGCGATCAGCCCGGCACGGAAGGAGAACGGCCCTTGTACGCCGTTGACGAGGATGAGCCGGAGACGAAGGAGCGGCGCTCCGATGAAGTCTGAATACGCGAACACAAACGCGTTGGCCGTCCGGTTGTACGACAAACAAATCGGCATACTCACGAAGTTTGCCGGCGAGCGGCAACTGTTTGCCTTTGAGCAGGACTACATCGATGATCCGAATCGAGCCACGCTCAGTCTTTCTTTCAAAAGCACAACAGGAGGTGTGGTCACCTCAGCGCGTCCGGTCTCACGCCGCGTGCCGCCATTCTTTTCAAATCTTCTGCCCGAGGGACCGTTGCGCACGTATCTGGCAAAGCTCGCCGACGTTAAACCCGAAAGAGAGTTCTTTCTGCTTGCGGTTCTTGGCGCGGATCTGCCGGGCGCGGTGGTCGTCGAGCCAGTTGACACACAGCCCGCTGCTCGTGAGAACGGCGTGTCGAAATCAGAAGCTGAAATCAGTGCTCCGCAGGCGGCGTTGCGCTTCTCGCTAGCCGGGGTACAACTAAAATTTTCGGCGGTGATGGAAGCGAGCGGCGGATTGACGATTCCTGCCCACGGCCTGGGCGGCTCCTGGATCGTGAAGCTTCCTTCGGCGCGGTACATCGGGGTACCGGAAAACGAGCATGCCATGCTCGAACTCGCACGCCGGGTGGGCATTGATGTTCCCCGGAACGAACTCGTCGAGATCGCCAAAATCAAAGGATTGCCAGAAGAGGCCTCCAGCGTCGGTAAGGTGGCGCTCGCGGTGCAGCGCTTCGATCGCCGGGCTGACGGCAGGCGCGTGCATATGGAAGACTTCGCTCAAGTATTCGGTCTTTTTCCCGACGATAAATACGGCCAAAAGAGCTACGCCAACATCGCTTCGGTTCTCTGGGCGGAAACCGGTCAGGAGGCGACCTACGAGTTTTTCCGCCGAGTGGTGTTCTCCGTGGTGATCGGGAATGCCGACATGCATCTGAAAAACTGGTCGCTCCTTTATCCCGACCGTCGCACGCCGGTGCTGTCCCCTGCGTACGATCTCCTTTCGACGCTGCCTTATATTGCCGGCGATACTCTCGGGTTGAGCTTCGGGGGCAGCCGAGACATCGGGGGAATCACGAAGGATCAAGTCCGACGGTTCGCCGAGACTGCCCGTATTCCCGTGAGCCCACTGTGGGGAATCGTGACCGAAACAACCGACCGCACAGTGCAGAGTTGGAAGGAACTCGGTGAGCGGGATGCGATTCCGACCGACATCCGCGTGGCCATTGAGAAGCAAATTCTCCGCGTGGCCGCATCGGTCGCAAAAGAGTAAGTGGGAGATGGGACATCCTCCCGGAGAAACCGAATATTGCGGCCGATGATGCGGAAGTGCGGGATCTCCTTTCGTTCAACCCAGAGGTAGACCGTTTGCGGGCTGACCCCGAGAAATCGGGCGGCTTGCGCAACATTCCACGGAATGTCATCGCAACTTTCATTGCGCGTGTCGTTTCACGCCAAGACGGAAGAAGAGGAAAGTCGTAATCCGCATTTCGTCGGAACCACCTGCGGCCTGCCGAGCAACGCCAGCTCAGCGACAGATTTGTTGGATTTTGAGGCTGCTGTGGATGTTTCCAGCAGGTGCCGGTTGTTCCTCATGCGAAGTTCCAAGCTCCGCTCTCCGTCGTCTGCAATGAGAACCTCCCTTCATTTGCCTTGGAGCATTCAGCGCCTCGGCAGCAAGCAAATGGTTCTCGTGGAGTCTATGTCGAAGGGGTCACTTTTTGTTTCAATGCCGCGCGACTTTCTGTCGAAGGTACCGAGGTGCAACGCCTGAAGACCTATACGTCGGTCGCAGTGACGAGGAGTGCCTGAGGATGGTGACGACTGCTACATGTAGAACCTGAAGCTTGGCTGCATCGGCTGGCCTTCGGTAACGCATTTGAGGATGTCGCCGACGCGTCGTGCGGCGCGCACCGTGATCGGTTCGCCGCCGTCGAACTGCGTGTTGTTCCAGTTGAGTTTGGACAGCGAAAGAATCTCGTTGGCCAATTGCCGCACGGGGGTTTCGGCGCTGGCAACGCTGAACTCCAGGGGCCGCGGGACGTACATGCCTGGGTAGGCGTGAAAGAACTGCACGCTTCCACGTAGATAAAGGATGCCGGCAGTTGGCTGAAGTTCGAGGAACATACCTCGCAGCGGGGGATAGGCGCCGGTGCGAAACATTCTTGTGAACGAACGGCGAAGGCTCAGCAACTCCAGGACATCGATCTTGTCTTCGTCCGCTGCCGTTCGGAAGCCGCGTACTTCACCTTCGGTGAGTTTCGAAGTCTTATGCACAACCAGTCGAGCGGGTAAGGTGCGATGTTCCCTCCGGTAAACAGCAACCGCATTCCTGAGGAGGGCCTGCGCGTCTTCTTCGGTGAGGTGCGGCTGCCGGTCATCTTTGCTCAATTGCGCCTGCGCTCCCTTGACGATTACGCCTTCGCCGCGTTCGCTGAAGACCTGTGCAACGCTCGTCAGGAGCCGGTCGCCTTCGAGGGATTTGTAGAAGCTGACTCCAACGAAGCAGGTCGCTAAATCGGCGGGGTTTCGAAGTAACCGCCAGGGAACGCCACCCGCTTTGTAGTACAGTGCGGCATGCAGGTTCCAGGCTCGCGTCGCCTCGTCCTGCATGGTCGCGGCCGAATCCCGAGCGCCTTTCGTTTTGGTTCGTACACGCTCACCGGTATACGTGTAGGGCCTCACCATCTGTATAGGACACCGAGGCCGAGGCCTTCAGCCTTCAATAGATCGTGGAAGGGAATCAGTCGTCGGTCGTCTTTCGGCGGATCGGAGCCTTCATCCAACTCCTGTTCCGATGGGTCGGGGCGCACGCCGGGTGGTTCGTCCACGGCCGCGAGGAGTTCCTTCGGCGGAGCGCAGAGGATAACCATCGGCCCGCCCTGTTCGAGCAGGGCTTGCGCATGCGCGACAAAAAGTTCAGCTGCGGCGCGAACGATTGCGTTGCCCTGCGCAGCGGCAATGGTAGCTTCCAACTCTCTCTGCCGAATCGGGGAACACCAGCGATCATGGAAGACGAGAGACGACCGAAAGCAGGAGTCCGTCGAGAATCCGGGGAACAGCGGGAAGAGGTTGGTCAACTTGCTCTGCTTCGCGTCGATTGCCGTGCGGCACCTGTCGAGCCACATGCGTAACGCCGAGATTGTCTGGTCCGTGCCCACGATACCGACCCGAAGCGAAGTGGGGGCGGTCTGGTCACCCAAATCGAGAGGTCCGTGGCCGATGATTCCGTATCGGATGTCGACGTGGGTGCCGCCGTTTCCGAATTCGAGTTCGGGCTCCGCAAGATAGCTGAGGTTCACGGTTCGGCTCCCTGGTCGGGATCTAAGGCGAAGAATCCGCCAGCGAAGAGGTCAGGCTCTTCGGGAGGGCGTGGGTCGGCAGCCAGCCATTCGGTGTCGATGATGCCGACGTTCGAGCGGAAGTTGAGCAGTTTTCCGAACTGAAGAGGCGAGGGATCCCGGGCAAACAAGTTCGTGCGGGGTTGCAAATAGTCGGCCCAGAACAGGACCGTGCTTAAGACGGCCCGATTACCCTCCAGGGCTTTTATGCCCCTCAGGTTTTCTTCGTGAAATCGATCGAGCGTCACTCCGTCGCTGGTAAAGCGATAGGTTGGAGTGATTTCCAGAAACCAGTTGCGGTCAAGCCTGCGGAATTGGCCACGAAAGGCGAGGTGGCGGTAGCGGTCGAAAATGCGTCCGTCTTTGCTTGTTGTCGTTCTGTGCGTGACGACACTCACCTTGCTCGTTCGTTTTACGGAGCGGTAAGACTGTTTGTGGGGTTGGCCTTGCATCGCATAGCAGTCTTCCTGTGGCCAGTAACGCACGTCGGGATAGAGCTGCGCCCTCAATGTCAGGTTGAGAAGCTGAACGAAAATACGCTGCCGCTGCGGATCGTCTGTCTCGGACCACTCCTCGGTCGAGAATTCCTCAAGCGTCCCAAGATCGCAGATACTGGACCACGGGGGCTTTGCGAGGTCATGGAAACTCAGGATTTTCTTTTCGCAGAGCATCCATCCGCCGTCGACATCGCCGCCGTCAGCGCGGAGGGATGTCCAGACTTCGTGGACGCCGCGACACAGGCACCGCGCAATGGAAATGCTCGGGGGACAGAGTTCGAGGGAGAGCAGGTTGGTGTAGAGAGTTTCAGGTTTGTGGGACGGGGGCTGGTACAAGCCGGCTCGGGGTGAGGCGATTGCGGCTAATTGCGGAAACGTGTGTAGGTCGAGCTTCTGTGCAGCTTTTACGAAGGTGACGCGGGTCGAGTCACCGGGCTTCCAAGTCTTAAAGTGCTCGCGGATCGCTACCCAATAGATATGGTTCGGGTCTCCACTGGAGATAATGAGAACGACAGGGACATTGCCCTGTAGCCAATAGGCGACGTCGTTCGGATCGCATGAATAGTCGAAGGATGGCGCGTCATTTGTGGCGATGGCAGTGACGACCTTGCTCTGTATAGCCAGCGTAAGACCCAAGGGACGGTGGGTAGCGGGGTCAAACAGTTCAATGTACCCGTCGATCCCGATCTCGTTCGGACCGCTGGGGGTCCAGCGGGAACCCGGCTCCAGGACGATGCGTTCGATAGCATTGATGCCGCGTTGTCCTGTGATTCCGGCCGCGGATATGGTTTTCGGGGCTGTTTTCTTCCGATTGGAGCGAGCCGTCACTGGGTTACGCCTCAGCTACGTCATAGTATTGACCAAGTTGGTAGTGTGTCCACTCCTGTCGCGAAATGAACTTCATCTGCTTCGTATTGCTGCTACCAGATATACAATCTCCTGCGTCGATATGCCCACACTAATCGAATTCGCGCACGGTCTAGAATTACCGTTCATTCGGCCGCTCCGCACGGTCTCACTTCGTTTAGGAACTCGATTTGCTTTAGGAGGTGCCTTTCTCTAAACCTGGCACTCGCGCATGTCGGAGGAATCATGACCAGGAGAAAAGCAGGGCAAGGGTGGGCCGGAAGTGAGCCGCAAGAGGAGGGCAAGTGGATATTGTGGTGAGGTTTGAGAATGGAGACTGGAGAATCGAGCCGGATCCAGCCAGTGTTACCGTCGGAACCGCCGTTACATGGCTGCTGCGGAGCCCGCGTTCCAACTACACACGGTTGCGATGGACCGTCTATTTCGCACACGGCACACCGTTTTCGAGCGACGAAGGACCATTCTGCGTCACTACGGTAAACACAAAACTAGGGACGGTTTTGACGCAAGACGCCAGTGTGCTGGACTCCGTAAAAAATGCGGGGGTCGGCCTGGACCACGTGGTTGACCATGAGGGCGCCATCGGTCCTGTTGCGCCCACCGAACCAGGACAATATAAGTACGGGATTAAAGTCGAAAACGCCGAGACCGACGAAGAGGTCGCTGACGACGATCCGCAGCTTGTGATTTTGCCTCGCTGACGGGTTTGGAGGGACCGATGTCCTACTACATCGAAATCCTCAGTATTGGTGATGATTCAAACTCCAAAATCGAGGAGGTGGCACAAGCACTGAATGTCGCGCAAAACGAATTCCATTTTGCGCTTCCACCCGAGCGGTTGCGGGAGGACGGACTGGTATTCGTTCAAGAGGAATACCATGCCGACCGGGTCTTCGATTTTCTGAACGACTACCGTGTTCGAGCTAAGGGGAAGCGGCACTATTTAATCGGGATCGTGGATCGAAAGCTTCGGTCGGCCAAACTTTCAAATATCTTCGGATCTCATCGGGCGCAGGAGGGTTTGGCAGTCGTCACCTTGCGGGATCATCAGCATTTCGCAGACGGCTATCGATCCTACTTGAGTTACTACTTGATTCGATATGCTCTGAGCTTCGTCGCCCCTACTCTGAAATCACATCCCGACACGCGTGAGTGTATGTTCGACCGCAAATTGAATAAGAAAGACCTACTGCTTTCGCTCAAGTCTGGCGGCCTGTGTATTGGCTGCAAGCAGGAACTAGAGAAGATGTTCAATCCAGAAATCCGGACGGCAATCGGCCAGATGATTGTGGTGATGAAATCAATGGGCGCGAGTGGGGTTGAGGATTTAGATGCCCGGGCACTCAAAGGTCAGACAGAGGTCGCAATCCTGACGGTTCGCGAGGACGAGTTTGGGTCAGTTCTCGAATTGCTGCCGGTGCGACGCCGCGCGGCCGGGAAGAATCGGTTTTATGACTACGCTAGGGTCACCACCAAGAGAAAGGAGGAACTGGGGGTCGCGATCACCCGCTGCCCCGAGCAAGGCCAAGGAGTCGCCGGTGCGGTGACTAATGATATGATCGCGGACTTTGCTCCCTCATGGATATTTCTGGTGGGGATTGCCGGGGGATTCCCCGACACAGAGTACACCCTAGGCGACGTTGTGCTCTCTAGCCGTGTGCACGATTTCGCAGTCTCGGCGGCGCTTGAGGGAGGGGTAACGGAGTATCAACAACAGGGTGGACCAGTACACAAGGACGTCGAGAAACTGCTTGCGCACCTCGTGGCAATGAAGCAGGACCTCGCGGAGTGGAACAGCCGAGAGTTGGTGAAGTTGGAAAGACCGGTTGAGGACCCTCCGAAAGATGCTGCGGACCCGAGGCTGTATGGTCCGGAAGAATGGCGGCAAAAGGTGCAGGGTTCGATCATGGCTCACTTCGCAGGTGACCGAGCGTCCCGAAAACCGCTGTTCAAATCAGCACCGATGATTACCGGCAACACGTTGCTCAAGGATACCAGCCTTGCCGCAGGGTGGAGGGAATCGGCGCGTCACGCGTGCGCCGTCGAAATGGAACTGGGCGGTGTGTATTTAGCGGCGAGGTACGGAGGTGACGGAAATAGTCGTGTCCTTGCCATTCGGGGAATCAGCGACATTGTCGGGTACAAACGAAGGCCGGAATGGACTGCGTACGCATGTCGGACTGCAGCAGCATTTGCGATTTCTTTGATTCAGAGTGGGCTCATTCGGAAACACACGAAATAAAGACAGGAGTTGTAGAAAGTGCTGGCGTCCAAACGAGCCTTGCACCCTATTAGCGGTTTCGTAATGTTTTGAGCGGTCAACTAAACGGTACTTTTGGTAGGTGATGTTCTCCGCGCATCCTGCGAGGCGTTCAATTCCTGCAGTCGGGTTGTCGAGTTCCGTTTTACGAATCATCGAAGCAACGTGGATGCGCCATTGGAGCCGTGTGATTTCAACGGGTGTATTGTGGATCCGCCGTTTGTCGTGTAGGTATCCTCGTCTTCAACATCTATTCACTTGACCATCATATAAAGCCGTGCTACACACTGCCTACCTTAGCTAGTGCGACACACACGTTTGGGGAGTAAGCTATGCCGCTGCGCCAGACACCTAGGCTGCACGTTCCCTATTTTTTGCTGGCATACGGAGGTGACGGAACGGAGCGTACGGACGAGGCTGGTATAGGCGGGTTGCTTAGCGCACGAATCGTTCAAGAGATTTCCGACCGGCAACCAACAGACGTTTTTATTCAGTGCCATGGCTGGCTAGACGACATACCAGGTGCTATCAACCGGTACGACCAATGGATCGATGCGATGACGGGACTTTCGGTCGACATCGCTGCAATGGGCGCGGGATTTTCGCCTATGTGGATCGGAGTGCACTGGCCCAGCCTCCCTTGGGGTCAGGAGCTAACGAGCCCAGGTGTAATTAGTTTAGCGATAAATAATTCGAAACAGCCCGAAATGCTTGAATCTTATTTGTGGCGGTTGGGGCTTCAGAATTCACTCTTAGCAAGAGAAGCGCTTGGCACAATCTTTCGAGCCAATCAAGAAAGCCCCATAGTCTCGACGCTTCCTTCGGGGGTGGTGCAAGCATACCGGACGTTGTCTGACCTCCTGAACTTTCAATCCAAGGGCCTCGGTGCCGCTCCTGACTCGGACATGGCAAAGTTTGATCCGAATCTTGCTGTGCGTGCCTTGCAGCTTGGGGATTCACGTTTGACGTTCGGCATTGGAGGGCTCTTGCTGAACCCATTACGTGTGCTGAGTTTCTGGAGCATGAAACGGCGCGCGCGCACTGTGGGGGAAAACAGCATGCACGACCTGCTGAAAGAAATTCAGCACGTGTCGCGAAGCGTTCGGGTTCACATCGCGGGACATAGTTTCGGGTGTATTGTCGGAACTTCGATCATAGCCGGCCCAAACGGCCAACAATTTCCGTCGCGGCCAATCGATTCCTTGGCGTTACTTCAGGGCGCGGTCTCGCTATGGTCGTTTGCAGACCATATTCCTGCGACAAATGGCGTGGGGTATTTCCACCCAATGCTTCAAGCGCAAACTGTGTCGGGACCTATAATTACCACGCAATCGAAGTATGACCGTGCCACCGGAGTATGGTACCCCGCGGCCGTGGGCCTAGTTTCGGCGGATCCCAGTTTTGCTGCGCCCGGCGACGAGGGGAGTAGCGTTCTGCCTGAGTGGGGGGCCATCGGCACCTGGGGCATTCAAGGCGTTCAAGCCAATGACCTATCGATGGGCCCCGTTAACCATAAATATACGTTCGATCGAGGCATCGTTCATAATTTGCAGGCCGATGCCTTTATTCGGGCCGGTGGAGGTTTCGAAGGCGCGCACGGGGATATTCACGGCCCCGAAGTCTCACATGCTGTATGGCAGGCGGCGGTGCCGCCAAGTCCGCACGTGTTCGCGATTGCAGCTTCAGCGCGTCTCGGTGTTGCGAGCGAGAAAAGATCAGCTCCGCTTTCATCGTTTGCGGAGGACCGCATGCCTATATCGTTGGGCGTGCAAGCGGAAACGGGGAAGTACCTGGCTTCGATTCAGCCGCGCGACTTGCGCCATATCGATCCCTTCACAAACGCAACCCGAACGCGAGGAGATGAACGCGTTGCGAACAACCTTTCTACGATGGTTGAGGTCGATCCGAACGACCTCGGAACGGCAGGATGGGCGGCGTTATTTCCGGCAGGGATGGATCAAAGCAAGAAGGGAGCCATCCAAGAAGCATTGAGACCTTTGCTGGCCTTGCGCTCGGGACAGGCACGTGATTTATTTCGGCTTTTCGAGGGCGCAACCGGCTATCAACAGGGTCAAACGGCGGAATCTTGGCTTGCGGATCAAGGATCGGGATTCTTTCCAGTAAACCCAAAGCAGGGAGTGCCCTATTACATCTTGTTGATCGGTTCCCCCAATGAAATCCCATTTAGTTTCCAATATGACTTAGACATGTACTTTGCGGTGGGGCGCATCTTCTTTGAAACACCGGATGAATATTGGCGTTACGCAAAAAGTGTCGAATCGTTTGAACGCGACGGGACTCTGCAGCCCAGGAATATAGCGATCTTCAACCCGCGAAATGAAGGCGACGTGGCGACTGGTCTTCTCCATGACCAAGTATCATGGCCGCTTGTCAATGGAGGTGACAGCCTCCTGCCACTCGGCTCAGCACAGAGTTTTACGGTGACAAACTGCTTAGCGGGCCAAGCGACCAAGCAGGCTCTAATGGATCTGCTCCAAGGCAAGAATTCACAAGGGTTGCCAACCGTCCTATTCACAGGTTCCCACGGGGTGGCCTTTTCTCCAGACGATCCGGATCAGCAAAGGAAGCAAGGAGCGATCCTGACTCAGAACTGGAAGGGACCGGATACCCCGGTCTCTCCTGATACTTACTTGACCGCTGACGAAATTCCGAGCTCTACCGAACTGCGCGGATTGATCCATTTCTTTTTTGCGTGCTATAGCGGCGGGTGTCCCCAGTTCGACACCTACTCGTACGGTCCGGACGACACAGGGATCAAGATTGCGCAGCAGACGTTTCTGGCGCGTTTGCCTCAAAAGCTGCTGGTTCAAGGAGCTCAGGCTGTCGTTGGCCATATTGATAGAGCTTGGATTTACTCCTTCCAGACCCAGGCGCAACAACCCATGGTGCAGGTTTTTCGTGATCCGTTGGTTCGGCTATTGCAGCAGAATCGTGTGGGCCACGCTCTGGACGTGTTCGACCAGCGGTGGACAGTTCTATCGACGCAGCTGCTCTCCACGTTGCAACTTCGCAAAAGTTCGCCCGCGAGTATCAGTGACGCGTCACTTGCCAACCGATGGGTGGCGCGCGATGACGCGAGAAACTACGTGGTCATCGGTGATCCTGCGGTCCGGGTCCGACTTGCACCGATAGATTCCACAACGCCGCGGCGGGCATTTGTGCCTCGGTCCGCTTCTGCATTCGGTGAGACAAGGGAAGAACAGCAGCGAGAGATACCGTCCCTGTCACTCGAGTCGTTCCCCGTCCATGCCGACGCTCGACCAAAGCTCGCACTGCGGGATTTCACAGGTGGGATCTGTCTCACGTCCGCCGTGTCTCCCGACTGCAGCTATCAGCTTGTGGCGGGTGCGATCGCGGAAACCGGCAGATCCTCTCATCTGGACGCCTACATTTACAGCATTTCGGCGCCGTACCTGATGGATCTACTGAACAATGCACAAGAGCGAGGGACAAAGATACGCATCATGTACGATCCCGACCAGATGAAGGCTTCTGATGCGAAAAAGCTGAGAGACCTGGGTTTCGAGGTCAAGGTAGCTCCGTCACATGATCCCCGGCGAGTCTTTACGGTGTGCCACCAAAAATTCTTTGCCATTGACAGGCGCCTTGTTGTGGTCGGCAGCGCGAACTGGGCAAGCACCTCCATACCGGAACGGGAGCCGAACCAGCCCCGGAAGATAGGCAATCGGGAGTGGCTCGTGCGCGTGGACGACAATGCGATCGCCTCGTGGTACCAGGATCTTTTCGACGCCGATTGGAATATTCCCGAGCAGCCTAGGGCCTTCGAAGCGGTAGCTCTCGAGCCCCTAGAGGCCCTCTCGTATCGTGCACCGCGGTTGAATCCTCCACACGATTTCTCGGTCACCGTGTTCGGGACTCAACAGATGACCGTGACTCCGCTCACTTCTCCGGACAATTACATGGCTCAGGTTCTTCCGCTGATTGAGAGTGCGAAGACTCGGATCTGGCTTCAACAGCAATATATTGAGGGCGCAGGCGGTCCAACTATTCCGCAACTGCTGGCTGCAGTCGCAAAGCGCCGGCGCGATGCGCACGTGGAAGTGCGGATCGTTATCAGTTCTCGATTCCCGAAAAACTGGGCCGCAAGCAAGACAACTCTCCAGGATGCCGGATTGTTGGACTGTCTCAGGGCCATTAATCTTGAGAATTTCGTGCATTGCCACAACAAGGGCGTGATTGTCGACGCGGCGGCTGTGGTTTCCTCGACAAACTGGAGCGAGAATTCTATCCGGTCCGCGCGCGAGGCTGGCTTGTTGATCCATTCGCCCGCGGTGACGGATTTCTACGCCAGCGTATTCGATGACGACTGGAAAACGGGATGGAGTGTCGACGTTGCCGACCGCAAGGAACACACATTATCGACGCCCCCGGTGACCGCTCCGGGTGAGAGTGTCGAAATCGAACCCAGCGAACAGGTATAAACACCAGATACCGAGGAAATGCTATGCCAATCTACCATCCATTTCGTGGAACGCTGATCAATCACAATGATTTCCTCGTGGAAGCGAATAGTCTTCGCGGCACTGCGGACTTCGCCGTCCGTAGTGTCGGATCGGCCACCGAGACTCGTCCGTTTGTCGACGTCGGATACGGCAAACCGTTGAGCGTTCTGGTGCGGTGGGTCTATACCGGAAGATTTCCGGAGAAGCACCTTTTCAGCAGTCAGAAACCCATGTTGTTGAGTTCCGCAATCAAGGACGTCACGACCAGCTCGGCTGCGGCAAGTGCGGTCAATGTCCTGAAAAATCGTGTTTCGCCGCATTCGGCGTTCTCAGGTCCCGGGGCTCAGGAAGAAGGGACCCATCTTCTGTATTTCTCACCCGCAGTGGCGAGCCCGTTCGTTACGGTGACCGTCAATTTGGTGTTCGAAGATTTTCCGAAGGAGCTGTTCGAGAAAGTGTCGCAACTGTTCGCCAGCCTGGCGAGTGTCCCAGTCTTTATGCCGGCCGCGGGATATCTGCTGGGCGCGAGCAGCGTAGTCAAACTCGGAAGCGAGCTCGGAAACTCACTTATGAATGGTCGCCCCGTTCTGGCGGAGAATCTTCCTCTAGATTTTAATTTCGGAGGCGGCAGCATCCCTAAGCCGGGCTATTGGATTCTCTCCGGCAGTCCGATCGATACAGACAGGTACAAGTTTGATGTGAACCAGGGTTTGATGGACAGCGGGGGGCACGTATACGATGGCGACGACCCGATAGTGGTACTGAGTCTTGACGGAACGGCACAGCCTGCCTTAGCCAGTTTCACTCCGCTGCTCGCCAGTGCAAGCTTGCTGAGCCGATTCTTCAGCCAGAAAGAAGACAGCGAGGCCGCGCTCGACTCGGTGTTGGGTGCGGTAAAACTCTACAATGACCTGGAGTACAGGAAAAAGTCCGAAGACATTCGACAGCGGCTCAGCGGGATGAAGCCTGACGACAAAGATTATAAGACGCTACTGGACCAGTTCTCGGCCTTTAATGCCAACATCTCAGAGCAACGGTTGCGCCTCCCGGCTTTACTGCAGTGACCCGTTGTGGGACGACCAGAGTGCCGAGGGCGGAAGGTTCAAACAGCCACTTCAAATTTCCGTGCTAGACGGAGGGCACGCACCCAGGGCTTGTCGGAAAGGGCGTGGATATCGTTGGCCGAGACCTTGGCGGTGAAGATCGTCCCTAAGGAATTCGTAGGGACACCCAAGGTGCCGAGATATTCCTTTTCGGAAGGCCCCGGGGTCCTGGACGTTTGAATCGTAACGTCAAACTGAGACACATCCATGTCCCGGATCTCTCCCAGGGCGCTTGCCAGTGCCGCATCCACCTTTTGCCAAGTCATCACAACTCCAAACCATATTATACCCCCAACCGGATTGCCGCCCAATCTCTATAATTTCAAGGCGTTGAGTAATCCGTAACCCCATTGTGGATCGAAGGTTCCAGGGGGTTTGCCCGGGATTGTTCCCGCCCTATGGAGAATCTTTTTGAGACCGGCGGGGTCAAGGGAAGGATCTCGCTCAAGCAGCAGCGCTGCAATCCCACTGATGAAAGGCGTTGCCATGCTGGTGCCGGCATTAAGGAAGAAGCCACGAGCCACGAGGAGGCGGGGATCTACACTCGCACGGGACGACGCAGGTGCGGCGATCAGCGCACCTGGGGCGGTCACATCAGGTTTCTCGGCTCTGTTTCGCAACGGTCCAGGACTGCTTAGGGGCGTAATCGTGTTGAGAGCAATCGCTTCGGTCTGGGGATGACCCTGAATGTCGAGCCACTGGTTCTTAGTGGTGTACGCGGCTACCGTAACTGCGGAAGCGCAGGCTCCCGGAGAGCCAATTTTCATTTCTAGAGCTGCAGGTGATTCCTCGAACGCCGCGTCGCATGCCGCCCAGACATCGACGTTTCCGTTCGACGCATGAGCCGCCCGGAGCACGAGCAACCAGCTTGCCTGCTTCTCGGGCTCTTCTGGGATGTCTAAAGGTTGTACCTGTACCAGAAAATTGTAATCGCCGTTGCCGGGGTCAGGTCCGGGCGTCGTGATGCGAACCAAACCAGCCGGCAGCGAATAGTTCCTCGCCGGCGGACCCCCTGTGATGACTGCCTGGTAGGGGGTTGCCGCGCCGGTCGGATCGATAACGCTGATCTGGAAACTGTCTTGGGACGAGTACCATCCGTTCAACTCGGCTCGTGCCTGGCCCCGAGAAGAACCGGGCCATACGCCAAAGCGGATTAGTGCGCTTCCCGACGAGCACTGCACGGCCGCGTGTATGTAGTCTTGGCCCTCGTTTCCTGCTGCACAGCACACAATCCGTCCTGGACCGGTTTGGGAATCCAGATGAACTGAGAGAGGGTCGGTGCCGTCGTGGGGATCGAAATGAGCTCCCATGCTTAAGTTCACAACGGCAGGGCGATGCAGGTCCTTGGCGACCCGGAAGACATAGTTGACGGCGTTGATGAGGTTGGATTCGCCCAGGTCCGTCTTGACGATGACATATTCCGCTTGGGTGGCGATGCCCGGGTAGCTCCTGTCGTGTCCGCCTGCGATGCCAGCGACGTGAGTTCCATGACCGAGCATGTCTGCCGAAGGACCGAAAGCGGGTGGCAATAACTCGAGGCCATAACGACCCTCGGGAACACCAGGGCCTTTGATGGTTTGGTCCCAGATTCGCAGGATTCGGCCAGCAAACGCTGGATGCGTAAAGTCAATACCGGTATCGATTATGCCTAAGATGACATTCTTTCCCCGCAACGAGGACTTCAGCTGAAATGTCGGAACCTCCACTGCCGCGGCTGCAACATCCATCAGCACGTTCAGATACCGGGATGCGAGCATCTGCTTGATAGCTGGATCTTGAGAGAGTTGGCCGATCCTTTGGATCGGCAAGACCGCCGTACGAATCCGGCCGCTCCGTTCGTTGACGATGATTCCGTGATTCCCGTATCCACGGAAATCCGCGTCGGGATCTGCTCGAAGCAACACGGACACGCGAGTGTCGCGGGCCGCTGGAGCCACCGAATGCACCGCCATTGTCCTGTAAAGCATTCGGTGAACTTCCAAAGGATATTCAGTTTGATGAAGTCCGAGACTTTGTGTCTCGAAGTCATCTACAACGGACCACAGGCTAGCACCTATCTTTGCGTGGGTTACAGTGGGTCGCGGACTGGCGTTCGACGATTCAGACATGGGCTTACTCCGAGCACACTTTGGCTAAATTCGTGCGAGATCATAACACAATAGATACGTAACGGAATTAAACCGTGAATCGAAGAGCGATGTCGAGCTCAGTCGTATGCTTTGAGCCGGATGCCGAGCTGGTCTGATTATCTTTCGTGCTCATTAAAACCGCTTACCTGAATTAGTTGTGTGATTCCGAAACGGCCACCAGCAACAATTTGTGTATTTCGAGGGTGCCGTGGATGTTTCCAGCAGGCGCTGGCTATCCCTCATCAGAAGCTCCAATTCCCCGTTCCCGTCCTATGCAATGAGAACCTCCCTTTTGTGCAGGGGAAAATGCGAAGTTCATTCCGCTACAAGCAAATGGCTCTCAAGACGTCTATGCGTAGAAGGGGTGGAGTTTTGTGTGAGTCGTGGTTCCGTCGGATGGATGTCTGACGTTGGGCGAGTCTACCAACTTTCGCAAACCGTGACTCGAAAACTTTAAAGAATTCCTGGAATACGAGGCCGATGTCCCCTTTCCTTGGCGCTTTGCGCCTATACATCTGACGGCAGAAACATCTTGGTCAAAGCTGGCAATGGCCCCGAGACGGCCAATCATTGGTTCGGCGTTCTGGGAGGGCGAGGCCGCAAGGTGGATAGCAATGAATACTTTCCAAACGCTCACGGCTCTTGTAGTGCTCATCTTTGTGTTGAGCGTGATCGTTCAAGCGGTTCAAGAGGTGGTGAAGGCTCTGCTGAATACGAAGGCCGATGTGATGGAGCAGATGATCGTTAAATTCATGGGAACACACCTGACGTTGCCACAAGTGAAAAATGCACTGGACGTTAGGGGACTGGACGTTACCGCTCTGGAGGATTTCAACAAAGATGACTTCCGGAAGCTGTTAGATGCCGTTCCTTTCGAACAGCCGCAATTGCAAGGAATCGTCGCGGATAAACAAGCCACGGAGTCGCAAGCGAAAGAGAATATCGCCGCCTCCTACGAAGCCGCACGTGCCTGGTTCCAGAGAATGTACACGCGGAAGAACAAAATCTTCGCCGTGATCTTAAGTGGTTTGGTGGTTGCCATTTTGAATGCGAATCCGATCGCTTTGTATGAGCAAATCGCCTCGGATCAAGCAGCGCAACAGGCGATCGTGGGAAAAGCAAACACCGTTAGTACGGCGAGCGGGGGCGGGGCAACGTCGACGAATCTCGGGGACGTGTACGCCGCGAGCCGGAAGCAGATCGCTTCTACCTTGCAAGGCTTTCCTGTTTTGGTGAGAACTTCCCGATATCGAGACGACTTCAAAGACCGCCCCGCTCGCCAGGTTCTCGCGCTGTTGTTCATGGCGTTGCTGGTTTCGATGGGCGCGCCGTTCTGGAACGACATTCTGAAAGGAATGATGGGACTGAACAACGCGCTGAACTCGAAGAGTGACGGCACGACGTAATGTGGTCTCTCGGTTTGGTCCGTTTTAAAAAAAAGCATAGGAGGTGTCTGATGGCCAGGAAGAATCGGTCGCATTCGCGGGTCTCCCCGCCAACGCAGGCAGTCGCTCAGATACAAACAGCTGGAACGAGCGGCCCGTGCAAATTGACTCCGATCGCGGGAGCGACCCACGCCTTCCAATGCAAGGCTGCGGACATGCCGATTTCCTGCTCGCTCTCAAGCCCAGACGGCAAAACGGAATTCCTGGGCGCCGAAGTGAGACCCGCAGGAAACATGGGCACCGTGTTGCCCGGTCAGCCGACTGCATTCTCCGCCAACTCCTTCACGTTGAACTTGCCTGCTGGCGACTACGTGGTTATCGCGAGTGTTGGAGCACTCCCAAGTGCCAAGCCGGTATGGCTCACGGAATCTTGTGCAGCGGCAACAAAACTCGATTGGATAGCGGTACCCGTCAATACCTCGGGCGAATTTTCGTTAAAGGTGGTTTAGGCGATGAGCGTGAACAAGCTGCTGATGTTTCTGGGAATTCTGGTGGCAATTCTTGCTTCTTTGTGCGATGCCAAGATCTGCGTGGCACAAGGGATTCCGTCCGGATGTAAGTATATCCTCGATTTGATTCCTCCCCCAGCGGACCCGAACTTCAAAGACCAAGTCGGATCGTTCACAGACATCGCCGCGCACCCGGAGTGCTTCTGGGAACTTGCTAGCAACGGAGCTCCCTTGACGGCTGAGGCTCTGCAAAGCGCGGCCGTACAAAGCGCATTGGCCGCGCAGAAACGGGTGAACACGACGCAAACGGGATCGCCGACCGGATCGGGAGGCACCACAAGCGCCACTTCAAAGCCGGTCACGCCCCTGTCTTTGGCGACAGAATACGGGGGAATAACGTCGTCGACGAACGCACAGACGATTACATTACAGGCGCCGCTCGACGGCATTCCGCGCGCGCTCGCAACTCATGGCATTGTTCCGTATTGCAGCAGCCCCCTCGTATCGATAGCGAATTGTGTCCATCGGCGCGCGTTGGACGACCTCAATCGTATCGCTGTAGGCGCCGCCATGAACACGGCTGCGCCTTCGACGAAAAGCAGCGGGGCGGCAACGGGCAGTGCGCAAGGTACGACACAGCCGGTATCCCTAACCTCTTTGGGAAACCAGTCCCCTTCCTTAGCGAGCGTATTCACGAAAATCACGATCCTCAAAGGGCAGGCCAAGCTCCCGGATCCCGCGACTGTCAACGCCGCTCCCGCTATGGCCGCACTTGCCGCGTTAAAGCCCTATTTGGATGGGAACCAAGACTATGACGATTGGCGGTTTTGCGTTCTCGAAAAACTCAAAACGGCGAGCCTCGAAGACCGGGTCTCGGTATTCAAAAAATATTATGTACAAGCGGTTAGCGTCTTGTTGCAGGGCGCCAGCGTCAGTAATGACTGCCCGGTGAACCCTTCTCGAAATGCGGTCACTGTCGATCAAGCCACCCGGATCAACCAGCGGAAGAATTTCTACAGTGCCGTGGAATCGTACGTCGCCGCGGCGGAGCTCCTGCAAGCTAACTTTGACAATCAGGTCAACTTGGCCGCAGCTTCCCCGGTTCTCAGTTTCGAATACGATTTGAACACTCCGACAAGTCAACCCACAAACTCGACATTCAAGCTGGTCGGTAGCGTAGGCTGGCCGAAGCCAGCCACTACAGCCAAAGTGAACTCCTCTTCCTCCGGCGCATCGACAACACCTTGGACGCTGACATACAATTTCGGAGCTTCCATTTACAATGCAACTCCCGCGTCGACTATTCCAGGTGCATCGGTTTTGAGGGACATCCAGTGCGGCGCGGAGCTTGACCGGAACATCAACTCCTCCAAATGGCCGGGGCTACTGGGGAAGATTGGTGACACCACCGCGAGCCTCACGTACTACCTCCAATATCAAAGTAGTCCATCCATCCTGAATGTAACGCCAGGCTCCCCTCTGCCGGGTATTACCATCACGGGTTTGTCGCCATCGGCGAAACAAGTCTTCGCCAGTAAAGGAACGATAAATGTCGCACAATTCAAATATGCGTTTGGCAAAGGCACCAACGCGAAATTTCCTATCGCAGTTACCTATTCCAACCGCACTGAGTTGATCACTCACCCGACTTGGGGGGTGCAATTCGGGGTTACCTATGATTTGAGTGCGTTGATGGGCACAGGCTCGAGCAAATAATTCGTCCTGCAGAAGGAATTTCCGGTAATCATTGACCCGATTCACAAACTATTGGTCGGAGTTATGCGAGTCGGAACCACCCGCATGTCAAGTGGTCATTACGAGTAGTCCCTCTCTCCAAGCCCACTGCAAAATCTTGGCGGCAACGGCTTGGCTGGTGAAGCGCGACCATTTATCTACAATCCGTGCGGCCTTAGTGGGCTGGTTTATGGTCCGAAGAAGATGTGCAACATTGAGTCCGTTTATGCACGCATAGAGACTTCCGTTGAGTTCGATCCCATCGGTTTCGACCACATATCGATCAGCTATGGTTGGTACAAGCACAAATGAAACTCGATCGGCGATTCGAACGTATTGATGTAACAAAAGTTCCGACTTACTTGGTTGGTTTGGAACAGACGCTCCCGAGCGTTCTTGCCAGAAGTGACCTCCCATGGCTTCGTAATGATCCCGATACAATCGTGCGGCTGCCAGAGCATGGAACGTTGAATAGTCGTAGATACGTCTTCGATAGAACTCTGCTGCTAAACTCGCGTTATGAGGGCGGTCAATTATTGTGTTCAGAACGGCGGCGGAATGGAGTGCTGTTCCCATGGCAATCTGTACGCCTTGCGATGACAAGGGATCGATCGAAAGTACCGCTTCTCCGACTTTAATGAAGCGATCCGTCACCGGAGTCTGGTCGACGAACGAAGTGGCATCGCAGGCACGAATGCTCCCGCATATCCCGTTAGCTAGTCGCTCAGCCAGCAAGTTAGAGCTGCGTATTAGCTCTCGATATCTATATTTTCGCGCCCTTTTGGCATCCAAGAAAACCGCCGCGCTGAAGGTTCCTCCTGGAAGCGGAGCACCCCAAAACCATTCGGAGGTACCCGCTTCGACGAGCATGCTGCCGTCTTGAGGGTCAACGCCATACCAGTCGGCGAAAAGTGCGATTGTTTGAATACCAATTGCGGTTTTCTTACCGCTGACAAATCCGGATCGGCCCGTCGCGTCCGCTAGATATCGTGCGTGCAACACATCGCCGGAATCGAGTTTTAAGGACCAGCGGCCATCAAACTTAGAATCAGTCACACGTGTGGGCTGCTTAACAAAAACACCAGAGTGCATGGCGGCACGCAAAAGAACCGAATCGAACGCATTCCTGCGGACCAAATATGCAGTTCCCAGGCGCTGGTTTTCCAAGCGCCCGGCCCATTGCAGAGTTGTGCGGGGCACTGGCACGAATATCCCTTCTGCAATGTCACCGGGGATACCCAAGACGTCCAAAAGAGGCAAAACAGCGCCTGTCAGCGCCTCGACGGAACAGCGCGCACGCGAGGATGCCTTCTCGATTAGAGCGACCCGCCGGCCGAGGCGTGCGAGGCGTAGGGCTAGGGCGGATCCTGCGGGCCCACCTCCAATTACGCAGACGTCGAACATAACTCAGAGAAATATTCCGGGGCTCCAACACGAAGCCGGACGTAGGCTTTCAGGCAATAGTCCAACCAGCCCCGAACGTAGTCGCAAGCCGGCCGTCCACGATGCAGAACTTCATGATGGCAGCCGCCTCCGCAAAAATACCGCGCCCAGCACCGCGAGCATGGGACCTGATTGTGGACATGCCGTTGCGATAGCCAACGAGTCTGTACGTCGATATTAACGCCGCTCCAGACGTCGCCAAAACGTGTCTTTTCGTCCTGAACGAAGCGGTGGCATGCATAAAGTGCGCCACTTGCAGAGACCCCCAAATAGCCAGCACCCGCACCACAAGGATATGGGCGGTGCGTTCCTTTATGAATCTCCTGCATGGCGGAGACTGCATTCGAAAATGCATATCTCTCGCCCCGCAAGACGCGACGTTCAAATTCCCCGCCACATTCGATCATCTGCTGCAGCATTTCAGCGAGACTGTCATCGGCCATCTCGTGTTGTCCTGACGGCGCGTGGAGCATCGGCGAAAAGCCTACGCTGTGGAAACCGAGTCGCAAAAGTTCGTCGAGCGTCTCTTTCAAACGAAGATTCTTCGGTGTGACCGTAACCCTGGCGGAGACTTGCATGCGCAGCTGAGTTTCAAGTAGTGGGCGGGCATTCTTAATTACGGAAGCATAGCTACCCTTCCCATTTTGGAATGGCCGCAGAGCGTCATGAGTTCTTCCCACGCCATCCAAACTTATCGTTACCGCGAAGCCATGCTGCTCAAAAAAGCGCCCGTCGTCTTCGTTCAGCAAGGTCCCGTTGGTGGTGATCGAAAAATTTACCTGAACGCCAGCCGTCCGACTGATGCTCGCCGCAAATTCAGTGCATTCGTGGATTAACGCACGATTCACTAAGGGTTCGCCACCCAAAAAGGCAAGGTTTACTTTGTCGCCGGCCTTCGCGTTTTCAAAAAGAAGTCGCACCGCTTGCAGAGCAGCACTGCGATCCATGTTTGTCGGCTGTCCGCCGAACGTTCCTTTTTGTGCATAGCAATATGTGCACCCAAGATTGCATTTTTGGGCAACGGCCAGCGAAAGCGACCGTATCGGCATTGTTTGAGGCACTTGGTCGAGACCACCCACTTTGTCATGCAATCCAAGTGCATTCAGCGTTTTTTCCGTTGAGTCAGCCTCAAGAGCCAGGGCAGAGCCTTCATCGACAGAATACACACGGCTTCCATCTACGAGCAGAACAAACCAGCCGAGGGCGGTTTCAAACACATGGACATTGCTGTGTGAGCGAGTTCTTTCATTCAGGGCTGGTTCGATTTGAACAAGCATTTACTTCACCGGCGGCTCGTCTTCATTGCCAATAACAAAACGCAACGCCTTCTCCCAATTGCGGAGCAAATCTATGTGCGTTAGCAGCCGGTTGTCGAGCCAATCATCATTGATATAGACCTTGGCAGTGCTGTTTGTGCGGTCCTTCTGCATCCAGTTGTTACCAGCACTCGAACCATCTGGCTGCATTTCCACATTCACAAAATCCGGCCGATTAGCGGCCCAATAAAAGCAAGCGCACTCGCGGTAATCGATTTGCCAGGGAGCACACAAACTCTGTGTCAGTGCGCCGGGTTCCGCGATATCCCGGGCGATCACAGGCGAATTTGTTTCGAAGAAGAAGCGGACGGTTAGATCTTTGGTCAATGTTTGCTCACCGTCGAGCGATTGAAAACAGCACGGCACGGACCTGCCGGAGAAGAATTGGATTATCAATGCCAGCGCGTTGGACCATTCAAGAGCGACTCTGTCACTTCCGAAGGCGTCCTTGAGCGGTCCGATGGAGCCATCTTTTTGATTGGGTCCCTTTACTGGCGTGGTTACGTCGATGTCGGCGACGCGTATGAGCAGCATTCCTTTGAGCGGCTCAAACTCCTTCGATTCAAAATCAAGGACGAGGTTCAATGACTCATGCAAGACAATTCCTTCAAAGATACGCCTCCACGCATTACGGAAATCCATTTCGAGGCCGGGATATGCATTGGCAATCGCCGCGTCGGGTAGTGAACTTGGGGGATTGCCGTCTGCTCGGTATTCGAGTTGCTGCGCTGTGAGATTCAGGGGCTTTATGTCAGGGCGAGTGCTTGGTTGCTTCTGACAAGAAGCAATTAGTTCGGCTACGGCCTTCACCCTGTTCACCTGGCGCTGGGTGAGGGCTAGGTGTCGACCATCCGAGTTACGCATCATTCCGGGCATTTTTCGTCGGCCTTCGTCCGTGAGGTCGCCGACCTGATCATATTCGCGCAATACCCGCGCAAACCAAGCGAGTACTCCACTTTCGAGCCCCACGAGTACGCGTTCGTGTCGGGCGCGAATAGCGGCAGCGTCGACTACCTCGGGATCAAAAATCGGATCAGGTTTACGCCCGTAGTCGAGTGAGTCTCGCCGAGCCATCCCAACGCCGGGCGTTTTTTCGGCGGTGGGCACTTTGCCCGTCTTGCCAGGCTTGTTTAGCTGATCCGTGTTCATCAAACGGACCGTTTCGAGTGCACGCCGCACCAACTCGCGAACTCTCGGAATCTCGCTCCGAGAGGATTCTACGTGGGGGCCAAGGAGCGCTTGTTCAATCTCGTCCGCGACGGATCTAATTGGTTTACTGTCAGGAGCAAAGGTAGGTGGTCCGGCCGTGACTCGCGCAAATGCGCAGAGTTCGTTACTACCGTTCTCCAGCCGGGCTTCGATAATTCCATCACACTCGTCATCTATGTATCCATAACTGTGGAGGTAGTCGTCCATGCTGTAGCCGGCAAAAGTCTGGCTTGGATTCGTGTGGCTTCGATCAGAAAAAACGTTCTTTGGGTTTTCGGGTTCGACGTACCGCCCCCAACTCCCTTTGTTCGGATCATAGATTGCCCTAACAACGATGGTGTCCTGTACATCGGACTTTGTTCCGTAGACCTTTCCGTGCGCAGGAGTAAATCGGAGGCGGATTGGATTGTCTTCATTAGACCGAATATACTGCACCCATCCCAACGGCAGTTCCTCGTTCTCGAGAAAATTGGCGCATTTCCCACAGAGGGGATGTTTCGCGTGGTCACTAAACGGAAACAACTGGGTTTCAATGCGATCTTTCGGATCGCCCGTTCTTCTGAAGATCTTGTGGTTAGCAACTCTAACGAACCACCTGACCATATCGGCACGGAGACCGTTGTGTTCAAGCAGTGGCAAGGTGAGTGGCACCCACTGTTCTGCGGAATCGATCTGTGCCCAGAGTTCAAAAAATGGAGCGACGGGACGTATCAACCCGCTTAGGTCACGAAACCGAACCGGCCCTGACGGGGATTTCTGCGTAAGGTTCCCGTCATCGTCTACGGTGAATGTTGTGGCTGGCACGATTTTGCGCGGGCCTATCGGTGACGGCAAGACAAGGTCGTAATTCTCCATGGGATCAGGTGACGACCCAAGTCTAGCGATTGCGAAGGGAGGTAGGATCCGGATGTTGGTGATGGCCATAGTTACGCTCCGACGAGTAAGTTCACCTGTTGAAGGGTCGTGCTGTCTGACGCTCGGAGTGCCAAAAGAAACGAATCAGCTTGTGAGGTGTGCAACATTTGGCGAGTCAGTTCAGCGCTAGCTATGAGTAAATCTCGATGGCAACGCCAGCGATCTGCCGATTGGCTGGGCAGAGCTAACGAGTACGGCATATCAAATGGAGGTCCGGCACGTTGTTTGGAAGTTTCGAGCGGCATGCACATCAGTCGTTCGGATATCGAGCGAATGTAGTACATTTCGCCGAAGGCCCAAGAAATCAGCGCCCCTCTAACATTTTTCGGCTCGGAGTCTGAGTGCAACTCAATGTGGAAGGAATGCTTGAGATATAACAGAAGCATGTGATAACGGATATTACATAACTGAGCCCAAGGTAATGCCCGGCCGGTAATCCGCCGGCTCGGATCACTGACCTTTGGATTGGTCGTGGGGTTTGTGGCTACGTCGCGGGAGGGTCTCCAGTCTCGGTCTGGAAATTCGCTGTAAATCTCCAAGAATTTGCCGAAGTGAGACCTGTACAATTCCTTTGGAACATCAATCCCCTCGCCTTGCTCCGTGATGAGTTTGATCGCAGCGAGGGCGCTTTGGCGATCTTCGGCAATTTCGATCAGCAAATCCTGATACCCGAGTCCCCAAGCACTGGGGGTCGCTTGAAATTTCAGAGTATCCGGTTGAATGTCCACTGTCGCGAGGAAAGGGTGGCGATCCATTACTTTGGAAACAACTGGTCCTTGGATGACGGGGCCACTCGTAAATAGGCGAGTGATCTGCTCGTAGATCAAGCCGACGCGATGAACTTTCAGATTGCTGCCTGCCTGAACCTCTGCGCTGATCTTGTGTATCTCAGCTTTCAGGCCGAGTGCCTTCAGCACCGCTTCCGATGGCGTTTCCGCCAATATGTATCTGCCGAGAGAGAGCTTCGTGAGCGGCTCTAACTGAAAGGGGAAGGGCAGAAGTTCCGGATCCTGAATCGGGTAATCTTCACGCTCAAAGCAGAGGGGGCCACCAATTAGTGACAATAGATTCTGGACTGTGACTAGATGCCCCATCTCCTCCCGAGCGATCTCCAAAATCACTGCTTTCCACTTTTTGACAAAGTAACGACGGCTATCGTCTTTTTGATTTTCATCAAGGGAATACGCCGCATAGAGATATTGCAGCATCAGGGCGTGCTCTACCTCGGCTGCAATATGAAGCAAACCGATCGCATACTCGCGGGGCGCAACAGGCATTGCAAACTCGGGCCACTCGAAAGGGAAGGGAGTCTCAGTGTCGACCTCAGGAGTCGAGAGCGGAGACGCCGTGTCGGCAACAGTGCGCCACACCAGTTGTGATCGCAATCGACTGAGCAAGACAGCTCCAAGGATCCGCTAGGGGTCTTATCTTGTGGGGTGATAGTATAAGCGACAATTCGGGTACTAGCGGGTTTTTCTCCTTCGTTGGCGTCGCAGACTCCCTGCCGTGCCTGCACAGGAGTATCTGCATCAGAGTCTTCTTGGCATTTCGTCAACTACGGGGGGCATTTTGACTATTTCGGCTGGGGAGATAACAAGGCTGCTGGCCGACTGCCGCGCTGGTAATCAAGAAGCGGCGTCTAAACTAATTCCCCTCGTATATGGGGAATTGCGACGCCTCGCGGCTAAGTACCTTCGTAGCGAAAGACCGGATCACACATTACAGCCGACCGCGATTGTGAATGACGCTCTATTGTCCCTATTAGGTCAAGAAACGATGGAGTGGCAGAATCGAGCGCATTTTTTCGCGGTCGCTGCCAGCGCCATGCGCCGTATCTTGATCAATTACGCCCGGGCGCACCGGGCGAAGAAACGAGGAGGGCAAATCAGAGTAGTCCGCCTCGAAGATTTGGTGTTTGAACCTAGTTCAAACTGGGGGCCACTACTGGAACTGGACGAGGCTCTAAGCCGGCTGGAGAAGAAAGATGGTCGCCTTAGCAAGGTTGTCGAAATGAGATTCTTTGGTGGGATGTCCGAAGAGGAGACAGCATCGGTATTGGGTGTTTCGGTCCGGACGGTTAAGCGTGACTGGCGGGTTGCGCGGGCGTGGCTTTTTGGAGAAATAACAAAAACTCGAAATTGAGACGGCAGCAGAGTGCGGATGAGTGGTAACAATCGACTCGGTGAATTGCCCCCGTTAATTAAATAACTCCGATGGCTTTGACAGAAAAGCGATCAATGAGCACGGCCGAGGCCGCCCGGCGCTGGTCCCAAGTCAAAACTATCTTTGACGTGGCTTTGGAAGTGTCCTCCTCGAGCCGCTCTGCTTGGTTACAGCAAGCCTGTGGGGGTGACGCATCTCTGTTAGAGGAAGTTAATCATCTCCTGCGCTACCACGACGCGGCTGCCAGTTTTCTCCCCGATGAATCTGGGCCTCGGGTGTCAGCGCCGACCTTTGCGGAGGGCGTGGTGCTGGCCGACCGTTTCGAAGTGATCCGATTGATTGGTACAGGCGGTATGGGCGAGGTCTATGAAGTAGCTGACCGGACGATCGGGGAGCATTTCGCCCTGAAGACCATTCGCCCCGAAATCGCCACAAATAGTCAGCTGGCGGAACGGTTGCGGAAGGAGCTTCGGTTATCGCGCCAGATTTCTCATCAGAACGTTTGCCGCGTTAATGAACTGTGGGTAACGACATCAGCCGACGGGTCGCCGGTTACCTTCTTTACGATGGAACTTCTGGCAGGCGAAACGCTGGCACAGCGTATTCAAACTCGTGGTCCGCTTTCGCCGCAGGAGGCGATGAAAATAATTCGGCAAGTGGCCTCTGGAGTAGGAGAAGCTCACCGCTTGGGGATCGTCCACTGTGATCTGAAGCCGGGGAATATTTTCCTGAGCGATCAAGGGCGGGCGATTGTCATGGATTTCGGCCTTGCTAGGAGTATTCAGGTCGCGTCAGATCATGATACGCGCATGGGTGTCATCATCGGCACCCCGGCATACATGGCTCCGGAACAATTTCAAAGTGGTGAAACCACGATCGCTACGGACGTCTATGCATTCGGAGTGACCGTCTTTGAGATGCTTACAGGCAAGAACCATCCGCTCGTCTCACCACGCTCGTTGGTTCCTGGAGTGAACCTTGCGTGGGACTCGGTGCTACTTCGATGCTTCGAGGCAGATCCTGTTGAGCGCCCGGAATCCATCGCCGAGCTAGCATCCAAACTTGAACGCGGTCTGCAAGCGACCCGGCGGTGGAGTTTTGTGTGGTTAGTGGTACTCGCGTGCTTGGTCGGGGCAATTTCGCTTCTAGTCGCACGAGTATCGCTGAGATCCGACCGAACCCCACAGGCGGTTACAACAAAACTGACTTTCGATCCCGGATTGACGATTAGTCCTGCCGTATCGGCGGACGGGAAGACGCTCGTGTACTCGTCGGACCGCGGAAAACGAGGAGATCTAAATATCTGGATGCAGTCGCTTGACACGGGAGAGGTTCGTCAATTGACAGACGACCCTGGCCATGAGACCGAACCCGCGATTTCTGGGGACGGCTCGCAGATTGCGTTTCGTTCAGAGCGCGATGGAACGATCTATATACAACCGACCTCTGGCGGTTCACCCAAGGCGCTCGCTAAATGGGGCCGGAATCCCCGGTTCTCGCCGGATGGCAAGTGGTTGGCTTTTTGGACGGGACAGGAAACTGAACATTCGACAGCGTCCGGAAGTATTTGGATCGTGGCTACTGCAGGCGGAACTCCGAAACGGTTGGCGGACAAGTTTGAAGACGCTCGATATCCGGAGTGGTCTAGCAACGGGAAATCTATGCTCTTCCGCGGAGCCAGAACGGCATACCCGTCGCTCGATGAAAATCTAGACTGGTGGGTTGTGGACATCGACGGCAATCGGTGTGTGGAAACCGGGGCATGGGAACAATTCCGCGGGGATGGAGTGACACCGCAGGATACTCCTGTGGTGTGGAAGGGTGATCGAGTAGTGTTCTCCGCGCGGGCTGGGCACAGTACCAATCTTTGGGACATAAATCTTTCGAAGAAGGATTTTCACGTGATGGGAAATGCTCATCGCCTAACGACTGGGGCCGAGTTCGAGGTGACGCCGGCATTGCTGCCGGATGGACGAATTCTTTATTCGAACTGGCGTACACGGTCGAATATTTGGAGTATTTCTGTTCGCAGCGGTGAGCTACATCAGGTAACCACAAGTGACTCCACCGACTCGAAACCTTCCGTCGCGCGCGATGGGAGCGTACTAGTTTATGGAAGGCGATTGGGCGAGGCTCGCGAGATCTGGGTAAAGGAAATAATAACGGGTGCAGAAAGGCGTGTCATGGGCAACACTGCCGCCGTACCGTATGTGTCGCCAGACGGTAAGAAAGTGGCCTACTCGACGAAATCATCAGTTCACATTCATTCCCTCGCGAATGACGCAGATGCAGTAGTGTGTTCTGGTTGCGGAGAGCTACTGGGATGGAAATCTGGCACGGAACTATTGACCTTACTCACATCAGTCGATGGTCGCGACGCAATTGAAGTGGTTCAAATAGAGGGGGGAACGCACCATACTCTGTTGTCGGATCAGAAGTTTCGAGAAGCGGCTATTTCCCCGAGGGGAGATACTCTGGCATTTTCAGTACGCGCGGGCGGAGTGGAGTCTCAGATATATCTTGCAAGGCTAAACAAAAATGGAACAGCCGGGCCTGAGGCGCCTATCACCCCGCCAGACTTTTGGTCGGATAAACCAGCGTGGCTGCCGGATGGCAAGAGCTTAGTTTATTCTTCGGAACGAGACGGATTTCAATGCCTTTGGCGCCAGGAAATCGATCCGGTGACCCTGTCAGTCAGAGGGAAACCGCAAGCACTGAAACACTTTCACACAGCGCGACTGAGTCCGTTTCTGCTTTCGCGCGCAGCATTCAGTGTGGCGGTGGTGGGGGATCTGATTTATTTGAATCTCGCCGAAATGGAAGCGAATATCTGGTCTCTGGAGCCTATGGCTCATTAAGTTGTTGACACGTACCGTATATGTACGCATAATCCGCCATCCTGGGAGTATCCACGGAGGGGGGCCATGAGTGAAAACCTTAAGGCGATGGGCGACACGAGAGGAGCAAGTCAAGAAGACCTTCGCGCGTTGGAAGCTCATCTCACAGAAGTAAAGTCGATAATGGAGAGACTGGGACTGGATACGTTAACAGTTGGGCATACTCCTGACAACCCTAAGAAAGTCACTGTTGCTGTCAAGAAAGGTTAATGAGCGAAACGCGAGTTGCGCTTGTTACGGCTCTCACTGCAGTCGACAAGAGGCTTCCGAGCGGAGCGACTGAAAGAGAGCCCGCCGTTGGTGTGCTTACCTTGGCTTCTTTGATACGCGACAAATATCCAACCGAAGTTATCGATCTCGATTATATTTGGACGCTCTGCGGGGGGGATACAGAGCGGTTTTTGTGCTCATCCATTCGCACAATATGTGAAAAAGATCCTCAGGTCGTGGGGTTCAGCTCGATATGCGGGTCCTATCCCACGACGCTCAGACTCGCACGACTAGTCGCACGCGAACTACCGTCGGCTTACTTGGTTTTGGGCGGCCCTCAAGCGTCGGTAGTTGACGTTGTGACACTAAAGGCATTTCCCGAAGTTCACGCGGTTGTTAGAGGCGAAGCTGACCAAACGTTTCCAGCACTCCTTAGGGCTCTGCCGGAGAGGGAAAGCCTCAGGTCCATCACAGGTATAACGTTCAGAGAAGCCAATGAAGTGCGTCGGAATCCCAATGCACCTGTTGTGCTGGACATGGACACCGTTCCTTTGCCGTCGTTCGACTTGTATCAAGGAGTCGAGAATTTACGAACACTTCCGCTGGAGGTGGGCAGGGGATGTCCTTTCGCCTGCAAGTTCTGTTCGACGAACGATTTCTTCAGGCGGCGATTCCGTCTGAAGACCACGAGGTGCATTATTCAGCAAATGATGTCTCTGAGCGCTCTTTACGGAAAAGTTCTGGCGTTTGATTTTGTGCACGACATGTTTACAGTTGATAGGGAAAAAGTGATCGAGCTCTGTCGGGGGCTGATTGAGGCTGGAACACCCTTCAGGTGGTCCTGCAGTGCGCGGACCGACTGCGTCGACGCAGAACTTCTCGAATTGATGAAGGATGCGGGTTGCGCGAGCATCTTCTTTGGCATTGAAACGGGATCGCAGCGACTTCAGAAAGAGATTGACAAAGGATTAGACTTAGCGGAAGCGCGGGCTGTATTGGCCGTTTCAAATCACCTGGGAATTCGTACAACAGCCGCGTTAATCCTGGGTTATCCCCAGGAGACCGAGGCAGACTTCCGCGAAACCGTTACGTTCTTCGCTGACACTAACCCGCTTCAATATATCGAGCATCAGTTTCACATACTTTCTCCTCTAGCTGATACGCCGCTGACGGCGAAGTACTCGAAGGAGTTGTATCTAGAAGACAGGTGGCATCAGAACAGTGAAAACGGTTTGGAACAGGACGCAGACGATAGTGAACTGATTGCCGCCCATCCCGAGATATTCTCAAACTTTTACGCGTTTCCGTGTGAATTGGAGCGGTCATTTCTTCGGCGAGCAGGGAACTTTTTGATGTATGGCTCGTTAAGGTGTAATGGTCTACTGAGAGCCTTACAGTTGAGGTTGGGTAACCTCTTTGAAGTTATTCAGAAATGGGACGAAATCGCGAAGAATCATTCACCGGATCGATATCTGAGGTGGGACTTTGTCGAGGACTTAACGTCGCTGGCGGAACGGGAGTACGGCCATCTAGGTGACACAGGAATAACTGTAACTGTTCGTTTTTATCGTGAACTCGCAAAGAGCGCAAAGCTGCGCGCCGGTGCGTCCGTCAGCGGCCGTGGCTCTTTATTTCTTGACCCCAGCGTGCACATTGTCGACGTGGAAGGAGACGTTATCAAGGTATTGGAGTCGTTGCGGGCAGGCACCAAGCCCGATTCCGCCCTGCTTGAGCGCAAGGTGTCCGTGGTTGTGCGTCAAGAGGTTGGAAGGTCATGCACAATCAGCGAAATGCCCAATATTTCGGTAACGATCCTACGGCATGTAGCTAACCAGTCCGCCATTGAGGAGATAGTTGAGGATGTTGATCGCCAAGGTATTCGCATCGGTGTTTTAGAGCCTTCAACAATTGTCCGCTACAGTATCAATTATCTAAGTGAACTTGGATTTCTGAGCAACAAATCCGTTGGCGCTCTTACCGGATGAGGCTGCTTCCCGGCGGGATGTTTCGGCGGTTCTCAACGGTGAGTCGGAGCTGATGCGACTGTCGGAAGTCGCGTAGCTAAATTTATGGCTTCCGCTAACCTCGCTCGAAGATGCCGGAACCGGCGGTCGCTCTTCCCTTCGGACGGGAATCCTGCACAGGCAGGGCCCGGGCAGGTAACTGCCCTAACTAACTAGTCCTCCTGCGCGTTCAGGCTGGTCCTCACGCAAGCTCGATGTCCCTTTTCAGACAGATTTAGCGCTTTATGTGTCAGTAGGATGCAACTGGGACGACCGTGAAGCAAGTCATTGTGGCCGGGCCTCGGGAGGCGCGCGACGGCACACCGAAAGCGTGCCAGGTAGGGCGTAGGCGGGCGCTGCCCTTGCGTGGCAGGAACTCGATTTTGCAAAAATACAGCCCGATATCTCGCGATAGGCAAATGACACGGAGGATTAGGAATGAATGAACGGCGAGCCTTTCTGCAAAAAGCATCTCTGATGCCGATTGCGTTTGCGATTTCGGATACTGCTCAAGCATCGCCCGAGGAGCCAAGCAATGAGATGATTGCACGAGAACAGGAACCTCAACCGTCCTCACCTCAGGAAGAACCACCTCCGCCGGAGGAAGTGCCGTTTTCTGAGTATCACTTGACGGGCATTCCGGATACTGACGGAAACCTGATGGGGACAGCTGCCCGGACTCCAGATTGGAAGCAAAACAAGGCGCGAGTCGAAAACGAGCTGCAGCGCCTTTCTGTTGACGGTCCCATCCTGGACTGGATCAGAACCTTTTTGCCCATGTTTGGCGAACGCGCAACAACCGTTGTATTGAACGCCATAAACGCACTCTACCGAACGGACAAGCCCGCGGAACTCCGTTACGAACCTCAGCTCTACGACGCGATGTTACGCAGTGCATCTGCACAGCTGGATCGTTGCCTGAAATATCGCAATGAGATGGGAGGATTTGAGGTCTCGGGAATTGGCGCCGGTATTGCGTACCTCACATTCCTGAAGATGAAGCCGCTGCAGCGAAACCTCATCCGGCAGTCGAGCCTAGCCGACGTAGAAGAGATAGTGAAGAACACGGAAGAGCGTACACGTCAGATCTATGCAAGCGCTCATGGGCTTGGCCGCGTGTTCGAGAAGTATCAGCTACTGGGGCTGCGGGCCGAGTCGCACGGCGAAGTACTCGAAGCAGGGCATTCAGAGCTTAAAGAAAGGCTGCGCACAAGTCTTTTGGAGAGGCAGTTTAATATTCAGACGGACGCACAGCTTGCCGAGTTCACCCGCTTGCTGACCCCGGGAAGTGCTTCGAATTACGCGGAACGCTACCTCCGGCTTCTAACATATTTGACGGAAGATTTGACTGATGCCTACTGCAAGTTGTACAGCGCCTCGGTGGGAATTCAGCAGGTGCTTCAGCTTGTGGGAACAGTGCAGAGCGGCGAGGGCACCGCCGTTCCCGTCCAGATACCAAAGTTCGCTGATGCCTCTGGCGTTGCGAACTGGGTACAAACAGTCGCGCCTTCGGGTAATGAGCGGCAGCCGGATGTACTCGATGGGTTGGTCCTTTGGTCGCGGGCGATCATGCGCGAACTCGACCGACGTAGTCAGTATGAAAGCGAATTCACTGTCGCGATCCCGTTAAGCCAACCGGCCGGCAGCCGAACCACCCCTTTGATTACGGTCGGTCAAGCACAATCCGGAACAGTTACGTTCAAGCTTGACCCGACTGTGCTGCCATTCTCAAGCCTTCCAGGTGCACTGCGAGTGGTGGGCATCGGTCTCTCGGTGGAACGGGCCCCTGACGATGTTTCGCCGTTACAATATACGACTGGATTTCCGCATACACCATCCAACCCGGTAGTTGCTGTTAACCAGACTCCCGCGCCCAGCCAGGAACCTACGCCTCAGCAAATCAGCGCCGCCCAAGCATTCGAGGCACCGCGGATGGCAAGACTGAATGCAACAGTTACATCCCCGCCGCAACAGTATCCGGGGGCAGCAAACACATATCAGAGGCCGCCCATCCTTCTGCCGAGTGTTCGCATCCAGGGTGGGATGTCCGGAGACATGGAGCCGCGGCTCTCGTTTAGTCCTGCCTGCCACAACATTCTTCCATTTGTAGATGGACAGTGGACAATCCAAATGGATCGCAACGCGATCGAATACTACCAATCTAACGGAACCATTGCGAGCAACTGGATAACCGGTCTTATCTTCTATCTGCGTTTGCGTGGAACTGCCCTCTAGGGGGCGAAATGCCGGCGACCAAGGGACAGACTCTAATAAACCTCGGCAAAGCGGAACTGCCGGGCGCAATTGCTATTGGGTCCTACTATGCTGCGCCGCAACTCGCCGAACTGGTTGGTTTGGCGGAAGTAACTGGCGGCCTCGCGGATTTTGCTGCCATTGTCGGCGGGATTGGTGTAGTAATGGCCGGCGGCTGGATTATTGTCGGGGGGGTCGTTGCCGTTGCTGTTCTGGTTGCCAGCGAAACTACGCTAGAGCAAATCAACAACGGGATCGACCAACTGTCGCCCTACAGCTCGCCGGGCGTGCTCAGCCTGGTGCCAATCAGCCCATTTTTGTCGCCGAGCACAGTACCTAATAGTGATCCTACGGCTTTCGCCAAGGGCGCAGGACCATTTGTCGATTTGGCAACCGGTTTGGCCGACCCTAATGTCTTTGGGAAGCTCGGTGCTGTCTTGGGGGCCGCCGCAAGTGCCCCTGGAGCCAGTAAGGACGTTTCCAATCTGTTTGACGGCTATTTCCCATCGAGCGGAAACAGCAATGGCGGCGGCGCCCCTGGTCCCACGCCAACTCCGGCTCCTGGACCGACACCTGGTCCATCGCCCAGGCCCTCGCCCTCCGGTAGTGCAGGTTCGCCAGTGCCTTGGCAAGGTGGGAGTCCCACCGGGCTCCCTTATGACAACAGCAACCCCGGCAATGGAGACACCGGAACAGCGCCGTCTCCCGCACCGAACCCGTCCCCCGATGGTTCGCCCAATACCTTGATCATCAATCTCCAAGATCTCGGCATTTCGGGTGACACGATCAGTGTTAATCCTGGCCCCGATTTCCCTGGTAATTCCTCGAGTCAGACGGGCAATGATGGTGGTGAAGGTGGTGAAGGCGGTGGAGGTGGTGAAGGCGGTGGGGGTGGTGAAGGCGGTGGGGGTGGCGAAGGTGGTGGAGGTGGTGAAGGCGGTGGAGGCGGTGGAGGTGGTGAAGGCGGTGGGGGTGGCGAAGGTGGTGGAGGTGGCGAAGGTGGTGGAGGCGGCGAAGGTGGTGGAGGCGGTGGAGGTGGTGAAGGCGGTGGTAGTGGGGGCGGCGGTGGTGGCGAGTGAGGGAGCAACAACGATTGGAATATGACAATGAAAGAAACTCAAAACGAAATCCACCATCATGCGATGGCAAATGATGACGTAATGTGTGTAAAAAAAATGCGCGAGACAATAAACGATAAGTGTATTGTGCGCGTCCCTAGAGGATCTCAGGAGCTTCCTGCGCTCGATGGCCAAGGATACTACACCTGGCAGTTCTATTTGCGCCGAGTGCTTCTCGATCCGCCTTGTCTTCAGTTGATCTGTGAAGACTTCTGGAATAGGTTTGAGCAGCTATTTAACCTCGAACCCTTCCAACTGGCTGGCGTCGAGTCTGCAGCCGTGCCTCTGATTACGGCACTCGTTATTGATGGTGCGGTGCGAGGGCTCGACTTAAACGCCTTTACTATTCGGAAGACTCGAAAGAACTACGGATTGCGGAATTTGATCGAGGGGAGCCCGTCGGGCCGACCTGTGTTGTTTGTCGACGACCTTACATCACCCAAACACAATGCCTTTTGGCACGCGATTCATGCCATTTCACAGAGCGGGCTCAAGCTGAACGGGCATGGCTACGTATTGGTCCGAAAGCAAAATGCGGACACATGCCCGATAATCGAAACCTCAATGGGGAGAGTGAAGATCGACAGTCTTTTTACGTTGAGCGACTTTTCGATGACTCTGGAGGACTACGCGAGGGAGAATTCAGACCGCCTTCGGGTTGAGGAGAGAATTCAAAGTTGAGATGGACCTGAAGCGGGCATAATAAGGCTATGGAATGTGAGTTGTTCCTTGGTAATAGCGAATTCGTATGAATGCTAACGTGCTTAGAATAAGCAATCCGGAGTTGCCAATGGGTTGATATGGAAAAACGTACTACAGTGCTAATACTATTAAGTAAATAGAGTAAAATTGTAGCAGAATTGTAGCAGTAGACCGCACAAAATGAGCAAAAACGAGGCAAGTCCAAAAGACCGGGATCATCGCTATCTTACAGCTGGCAAAGGGATTAGGTGTGTTTTCAGCAAGATAGCACATGACCGGTTTTGCTTTTCAAGTGCTGCGGTTTCAAGCGGTTACGCACGAACTTTCTCTGCTAGCTGAGCCACGAGTACAAAGACCGGGGACGGTTGAACCGCTTCACAGCAAGACCACTGGTTCGACGAGTCTTGGCAAGAGCGCTCTCGACTACCGCTTCTTGATTTGGAAACTCCGATGGTCGAGAGTCGGAGACCACCCAAGAAATCGCCAGTTGACCAAAACCAGAAAGGGTGCAAGAGGGTGGTTAGCCCGATTACGCGACGAAATTGCACCCTAACCAACGACCCTATTGCTTTTGCGAACTTTTGGTTAGCGCCCCAGAATTTGCACTTCCAACGGGGCGAGTCTTACCTGAAGGCAGTTCAGCGGCCCGCGGCCTTGGGTTCCGTCGGTCTCTTGGACCCATACGCTACCTGCAGCCAACTGCTCAACCGCCGTGGCAGGCTGAGGTCTCTGCTGGTTGCTGTAGAGAATCCGCAACTGAGTTCCAACGCTATTTAAGGTGTAATCCAAGATGACGTAAACCGCGCAGGAATTCTGAGTGTCCGTGTTGGCGACGACCACCACTTCTTCATCCATCAAAATGCGCGAGAACGCCAACGTCCCACTCAAGAAAGGAGAGACTCCGAAGTGCTGCTTATCTCCTGAGATAGGCCGAAAATAGAATCGACCGTAGCGGAGTGCCGGGCTTGCGCGCCGAACTGCGGCAATTTGCGCAAGGTGTTGATAGTAAGCACTGCCTTGGGAGAATCCTGGGCCGCCCCAAAGCGCTTCCCGAACCGCTGGATCAGTTCCAACGCCGTGCAAACCTTGTTCCGTGCCGTAATACAAGCAAGGAATGCCTGGCAAGCTAAAAAGACAAGCGAGACCCAACGTAACCTGGTCATCATATCGGGTTGGATTTGCGGGATCGACGTAACGGATACGCTCTTTCACATCGTGGTTGTCGAGAAACGTTACGAAGTAACGAGTCGCGTCGCCGTGTGAACTCAGTACGTCCGCTTCGATCTGTTTGCGAAGAGTATACATACTTACGAGTTCCGACGGGGGCGCGAATCCTTTTACGACGGGTTTGAGATCGAAATAGAGCGGATAGTCAAGCGCCGCATCGACTCCCACCATGTCTGTGCCGCTCGTGGTGGTTCGGCCGATAAAGCTGGCAATTTCCTCCTCGGCGTCCCCCACAAAAACCTCGCCAAAGGTGAAAAAGTTTTTCTTGCCGATACTCAGTGCGAACTCGCGCACAGAGTTACCGAATAGTAACGGAAGACTGTTCTTAAGGTATCGGAGTGTGTCGATCCGAAATCCGTCGATGTCGAAGCGCGCGATGACATATTGGTAGGCACGAATTAGAAATTCCTGAAGCGTGGGCAAATCTGTGCGGAACTGCTTGAGAACCGCAAAATCGCCAATAGTGTCATCCCCGTCGGCTTGCGGCATACCTTGCCGACGAAACCAGTCATTCTTTTGCAATTCAATCGGCCAGACTAGAGCGTCCGACGGGGGTGCCGGGATGTGCGCCAGATCCGGCCAGCCCGCGCGAGCTAGGCCCTGACCGTCGCGCCATTGGATTGAGCGGGCAGAGGGACGAAAATCAGCCTGTGCGCCTTGCGAATTGATGCAATCGGCTTCGCCAGCGTCGCAGACATAGGCGAAGACATCTCCTGTGTGATTTAAGACAATATCGAGGATGACGTATAGTCCCAATTTGTGTGCGGCGTCCACCAAGGCCCGAAGCTCATCGTCGGCGCGTTGGGGATCACGAGCAAAGCGTGGATCGACGTGCAAGAAATCATGAATGCCGTAACCGTGATAGGTGCCGCCCTCGAAGGGAACATTCTTCAAAACGGGGCTCAGCCATAGTGCCCCTGCACCGAGCTGCTTGATGTACGGCAACCGATCCTGGACGCTTGCGAGATTTCCGCCTTGAAAGTCGTAGTAATCGGGGTCATCAAAGGGAGCATGGCGAGGAGGCGCGAGCGAATTGTTGAAGCGATCGACCATGAGGAAGTAGATCCACTGGTCGCGCCAATCAGCAGGCGAGGCAAAGGTTGTAAGAGAACCACCGGTATCGCGATTGCCATTGAAAATCGTCAGAAAGTCAGCGGAATAAAGGGATGTGGCCATAAAGCCTCCAAGTAGTTACAAGTTACCGTAGTTCGGCCCGCGTTACATCCCGAAACCAGTATCCGTATCATAATTAACTATTGCTATAGTATAAAAAATGGGGTACGGTAAGGGCCTTAACTCCTGGGCGAACTCCTCACTCTAGGCGCCAGACAATGTTGAGACGATCGCTAAGGACGAAACGTTCTTTTTGCTTCCTCCTTCTGGCTGTTTCAATGCCGGATGTAAGCGCCTGGTCTCAAAAAATCCCTCCGCAATACCAGGCGCAGATAGATCAGCAAGCATCTCTTGCTACTGCTCAAGCCGCCAAGATCGTGGCGAAGTTGCTCACCTCCGACATTCACGCAGGTAGCACAGTGCAGGTGCAAATCGCTCTGATCAATATGGAAAACAAGGCAATTACGGCGAGGGACGACTGGAAATGTGACGTATCGATCCGATTTCCCTCCGGCAAAACCGTAGATCAAGTTGCATGGATTAAGAAGAACGGGCTTTCTGGCCAGTTCGAATTCACTGCGGATGAGCCTGGACTGGTTTCCGTGTTCGTACGTCCTGTATCGAAAGAGATTCGAGGCGACAAACTAGATGTCATAGTCCAGGCACCAAAAAGGCCTGCCGGCAAAAAAAGCAGCGCCTCAATACAACCGACTCTTCCCCTGCCGACCGCGGACATCGAGATCGAGCCAAACTGCTCTGTCAAGAACTCCGCCGGCTTTAAGCTTGCTAGATTTGAAAGCCCCCAGAATTCAGAGCCCCACTCTGCTGGAGGCAAGAGGAAGCCGGTGCTGCACATCTCCGCGGGTGATGTCGGCGGAACGTACTTTGCTAATGGCCAGGATGCCGCGACCATATCCGCAATTTACGAAAGTCCCGATCTCTCACCTGCTCCCGGGGACATTCATGTGTGGTTTCACTGGGTCAACGGCACACTGGATGCTCAGCCGCTGCTGATCAAGAAAGACGCCTTTTCGGGGGTGACACACTTAACGTCTGTAAGGCCCGGGGACGTGCGTCTCAATTTCGTCAGTTCGACACCTCCTTACCAGGTTGAAGGCGATACCGACATAACCGCTCACTTTGTGCCCCCTTTTGTGGCGCTACTGGGACCGGACAAGCTGTCCATAATCGACAACTCGCCGGTCATGGTTGTTTTTCTCGATGGTCAGAAAAATCCTATCGCACCGGGAAAAAAATGGGCGGTCACTTTACACAGCAAGGAATCCAAGTTGCATTTTGGTCCTGAGAGCTTTGAGATTCCAGGTAATTCGCCGATGGGGTCGGCGCAGCTGCTTCCGGTATCTTGGGGAAACGATACGGTGGAGGCTGTGGTGGCAGATTACAGTCCGCAGCCTCTCCCTGTTGCAGTCACTGGGTGGATGGTTGTTGGTTTGTGTCTTGGGGGTGGAATAGCGGGCGGTCTGGCAGCATTTAATAAGTTCAAGGGTTCCTGGTATTGGCGTGTTTTTCTGGGGATTCTTGGAGGCGCAGTGCTCACCTGGATGTACGTCTTCCTTGCTCTTCCTAACGTTGGGGTCGGCCTAGCGCACAGCGTTGTTAGCGCACTTTTTGTCTCGGTCATCGGTGGCTATCTTGGCACTACGGTTTTGGATCTGGCGGCAAAGAAATTCGGCTGGTTGAGTGGCTGAGCAGTTCGCGGGAAGGACTAGGGACGTTACTGGGGCTCAAATCGCGATGCCGACGGAGCGACGTCTATGGTACGCAAGAGTCTTTTACTCCGCCAAGAATTACGTGACGCCATAAAATCCGAAATCGCTGAGCGTACACAGATACACCAAAGAAAAATCGCCGCACTGAACCTAGCCAGAACAGGAGTAGCCATGGCAGGAGCCCCGGCACCTCCCAGTCCGCTCGTCATGCTGGCACACGGAGATTCCTGGTTCGACTACCCATTAGACGGAAATGGTCTGTCGTTGAGCAACACGGATGTAGTCGCGCAACTTGAGTCTATGGGTGAGATAAACCCCGTGATCCTAAACGTGTCACATTACGGCGATGCAACAACAGCCGAGATGTCGCTACCTAAGCAAGAAAGACTGATCCAAAGCTTGCAAGACCCAGCGAATTGGCTAACAACAGGAAAGCCCGATGCAATGCTGTTTTCGGGTGGCGGAAATGACATTGCCGGCGATCAGTTCTGCATTTTTTTGGACTACGCTACTGCCGGATCAGGACTGAACAGCACCCGCTTCAAAGATGCTTTGGACATGGTCCAAGCATCCTATCTCGACTTGTTTGCATTTCGTGATCGTTACGCACCGAACGTGTCGATTTTTGGACACTGTTACGATTTTCCAATACCCAATGGCGTCCACCCAGTTTGTGCGGGGCCATGGCTTCAACCATCGCTAAATTATACGGGCTCGAACGTGACCCAAGGTACAGCAATATTGCGTCAAGCACTGACAGCGTTCCAGACGATGCTTAAAGGGCTCGAAAGTAATCCATCCAATCAATTCTTCCTGGTTGATACGCTGGGAATACTGGTGACAGACGACTGGGCGAATGAGTTGCACCCGCACCCATCCGGGTTCAGGAAAATCGCTTCAAAGTTTGTGAATGCCCTGCGCTCCCAATTCCCTGGAAGAATCTAGAGCTACAGGAAAGCGTTGGTTAAGCAGCGTGCGGCGAAAAGCGCGCGTGGTCAGTTGTACATCGACAACGTATTATCGGAATGTATCTAATAATTGATTTAGATACTACTTGACAATTACACCGCAAGCCGTTAGCGTTTCCGTCCACGTTTACTCCAGGTCTCTGCCTGGGCAACCGCCAACTCTCGATTAAGTAAGGAGGATTATCATGCCCAATCATCATTATGGGTGGGTCCCGGATCTGCCAGACAGCCGCGACTTCATGTTTGCGGCGCCATTGGAAACTTTAGCCGCATTGCCTCCGAGCGTTGATCTTCGTCCGCAATGCCCGAAGGAGGTTTATGACCAAGGCCAGTTGGGCAGTTGTACCGCAAACGCCATCGCCGGAGCACTTGAGTTTGATCAAATGAAGCAGGGCCTCAACGCGTTTGTTCCCTCAAGGCTCTTTATTTACTACAACGAAAGGGTAATAGAGCACACCGTGAACACGGACAGTGGTGCACAAATCCGTGACGGGATTAAGAGCGTGGGCAGCACCGGGGCGCCGCCAGAGACTGACTGGCCATACGACATAACCAAGTTCACTGACAAACCTGTCCAGAAGGCCTTCAAAGATGCTCCGCTCGGAAAAGCTCTTCAATACCAGCGAGTGTCGCAGGTGCTGAATCAGATGAAGGGATGTTTGGCTTCTGGCTATCCCTTTGTGTACGGCTTTACAGTTTACGAGAGCTTTGAGAGTCCTCAAGTGGCTCAGACAGGTGTGGCTCCTATGCCGGCGCCCAACGAGCAGGTGCTTGGAGGTCATGCGGTGGTGGCGGTTGGATACGACGATGCTTCACAACGCTTCATCTCCAGGAATTCCTGGGGGCCGAGTTGGGGAATGGGCGGCTATTTCACGATTCCCTATGCGTACCTGACGGACAACAACCTGGCTGATGATTTCTGGACCATTCGCCTAGTGGCCAAAGCGCCCGCACAGCTTGCTGCGGAAAAGGCTGCAGCAGCTAGGGTAGCGCACACCTGATCCGGACGTGTCGGGAAACAAGCGTTAGGCCACCTTCACCGAAAGCGAAAGGAGACGGCTCGGCGCGACTTGGCGTTCCCAAGCACGCAAGTATTCGAATTCAATGCGGGTGGTCCCGACGTTCACGGCCTTAAAATCCCAACAGTGCATCACAGTCCCGCCAAGTTGCTTAGCCGGAGGCCGCACAATGCCATCCCTAACCAAGGAGAGCGTCTTTTCTGTCGGTGGGCGCAAGTACCAACGATATCCGGCAGTAGGCGCTTCGGACAGCGTTATTCTTAGTATTTGGTGTAGTCGAAGGTCGACCTGCTTGCCGCTTTCGCTTTCTCCGACACTAACGACTCTATTCATACCTCATGAGAATCGAGGATCGCCGCAATTCGAGAAACTAGAGTATCAGATTTCGGCGTTGCATTAGCAAAACTTCGGCATCCCACAATCGACGAACCTTTATTTTTGAGGGAGTAAAATGACTCAGGATCCGCTTTCTTTAGTTAACCACATTGTCGTTCTTATGCTGGAGAACCGCTCGTTCGATCACATGCTCGGTTACCTGTACACGGACTCTGGAAACGTTTCGCCGACCGGCCAGCCGTTCGAAGGACTTAACGGTAATGAGTCCAATCCCGGAAACAATGGAAACGTAACCGTTTATAAGATTGATGGGAACGGCGCCGACGCGTACCTCATGCCCGGCGCTGATCCCGGCGAAGGTTATTCGGCAACGAATTCGCAGCTTTTCGGAAAGACCACGGTACCGACACCCCAAAACGCGACAAACAACGGTTTCGTCAAGGATTTTAGTTACACGCTCGGGTGGGAAGCCAAGGAGGGTTGGTCAATCGTTTCCGGGACAACTGCCAACAATATTATGGGCGTGTTCACCCCGGAGCTGTTGCCAGTTCTTTCCGGCCTCGCTCGAGGTTACGCTGTTTGCGACTGTTGGTTCGGGTCCGTTCCCACAGAAACCCTACCGAACCGTGCTTTTGTGTGCGCTGCCACTTCACAAGGCCACATGGACGACACAACCAAGTCGTACACCTGTCCAAGCATCTTCGGCTTGCTGTCCAAAAACAATATCGGATGGGCAATCTACGGCTATGACACGCCGCCCCTGACGCGGCATAATTTTCCCGATACCACCAACGCAGCTGAATCTCATTTCGGTCTTTTCTCCGACTTCCAAACTGCCGCGACCCGAGGGGAATTGCCGGCATTCACCTTCCTCGAACCGAGTTGGGACGCCAGCGGAAACAGCCAGCACCCTAACTACAACGTGGCCCTCGGAGAAAAGCTGATCTCTGACGTGTACAACGCTCTGCGGAACAGTCCGAGCTGGAACACCACGCTTCTGATCATCACTTATGACGAGCATGGCGGCTGCTATGACCATGTGCCTCCACCGGTCGTAGCGGTTCCGCCAGACAATACAGCAGGAGAGTATGGATTTGACTTCAAGCGTTTTGGTCCGCGGGTGCCGACCGTGCTGGTTTCGCCGCTGATTGCCCCCGGCACAATATTGCGCGTGGCAGCTGGGGCCATGCCCCTCGATCACACCTCGATCTTGAAAACAGTGGAGAAGCGGTGGAATCTGCCGGCGCTTACAGCACGAGATGCTGCCGCGCAAGACGTGGGCGCGGCGTTGACGCTGTTGACTGCGCGCACCGACAACCCCTTACAGGGCGTCATAGTTCCAGTCTCCAGCGTTCTTCCACCCGATGCGGACAAGCCTTCTCATCTGCAACAGATCCACGCAGAATTAGTTTCGCAACTTCCGGTGCCCGACCAGCAAGGTCGAATGCACCATCAAATGCCGCCATTGAAAACGAACGCAGACTACAAGTCCTATATAATAAATCGAACGAACGCCTGGATAGCCCGTAGAGGAACCAAGGCTCCCAAAGCAACGACAGCCTCCGCGCCTCACGGTTGCTGAATTTCAGTAACCTAAATTCCGACCCGAGCGACAAGCTGTGGGCGGCCGTTTGTGCAAGCGGAGGCGCCCCCGTCCCCGGTTATCGTTGAAGTTGGCTAGCTCATCCTGCCGATTTTGCCCGGAGCAAAGAATGCGTCGATCCGAATCGAAGCTACCAGGCCCTCTTGGAGCCAACACTGCGTACATACAGTTGCTGAGACACGGGACTGTTGATTGTTTGTATCGAAGGGTGCCTCAAACCCACGCAGATGTTTGCTGGCACCGAATCCCCGGGAGACGGCTGGACCGAATATGATTTGGCGAGAATCGATGGCGGCTGAACTCGATGGCGACTGTCGTCAGGCCTTCAGTGCTTGAAGGAGCTTTTGGCCGTCCGGGCTGCCGAGTCCAGTGCAAGGATCCCAGCCGGTGTCAGCAGAGTAGTCGCCGTTGCCTCCTTTCGTGATGTCGTGTAATGCGCCGGTGGTAGGCGCGAGGGCGTAAAGGAGTGCATTTGAAAATCCTAGAGGCTTGCCGAGCCCCTGACTGATCAGCGCGACAAGTCCCGCCCAAAGGGGAGCCACTGCGCTGGTTCCTCCCACTGGGGGGATTCCGTTGTTGGGATCGGGAAACATCTGCCCATCGCAAAGAACTCTGTATCCGGATTCTTGTGCGGCATCTCCAGCGACATCGGGCACGCCCCGCATGATATTACCTGGCGGATGGACGGCCGGAGGCACATGAGCTTGGTCCTGATATGCAGGCAGGGCAAAAAAGCGGCTGATGCCACCGCCAGTTCCTTCGTTTCCGGACTCCTCCCAGGTGACTTCCGAGGCGATGCTTCCATCGGAGACCGTCAGAATCGTCCCTCCACAGCCAAGAACATAGGGATCTGACGCAGGAAAATCGACGTGGGCGTGGCCGTCCCAGTCCGGATCGTTGGCGTCGAAATCGGCCGACCCGTTGTCACCAGCTGCGGCACAAACCGTAATCCCCATCTGCGCGGCAGCCTGGCAGATCTGGTCGAATTCAAGCTTGAACTGATCCGTGGCCGAGTCTTCGGATCCTCCCCAGCTGATCGAGATGATGGTCGGGTTATTTACGGAGTCGTGGACAATCGCGCTCATGGCACCGAGAAAGCTTGCGTCCGAAGCGTCCGGAGCAAAATAGACGAGAATCTTCGCGCTGGGCGCTACCGACCCAACGACTTGTATATCAAGCATTACTTCAACATCTGCGTTCGCCGGATCGAGTGGGTTCGTACCGGGATTATTCCCGCCCCCACCGGGATAAGCAACAGTAGTTACGTTCGGCAATGGAGCACCGATGCTCTTGAAATAGGTCGCGAGCTCGTCGGGACGAAAGCCTCCGCCTAGTTCCAAAATGGCGATCACTTGACCGGTGCCGTCAAGCTCTTTCGGAAAATCGTAAAATCCTGCAACTTGCACCGGAGTGAATCCAGCAGGAATGGTTTCCGCGCGTGGTGTCGCGACAGACGCCGAACCTGCTGCTGCAGCGATGGCGACCGGGTTGCGCGAGACGCGGACGTGGGGTTTGGCAAACGGGCGGTTGTCGAGGCCGGTGACGCTCGTGACTATGTCCTTCAGGTCTGCAGGGATCAGAATATCGCCGGTACGGGCACGAACGGGTTTGCCGTCGGCAACGGATGTCGCGAGCGTAACTCCAAATGCGCGAGAGAAGGCTTGCGCTGCGCCCGTGAGAAGTACGGTCCTCTGCGTGGCGTCGCTAAACGTTACTCGTAAACCGTTGCTTGCCGCAAAAGCTTCCACTTTCTTGATGTCTTCGGGATTCGCACCATAAGCTTCGGCGTGCTCGGCGCGGGTGAGATATTTCCTATCGCGCGGCTTCACCAGAGCTTCCTCTGAACGAAGCTCGATGGGTTTTTTGCGGCGGACCATGACGCGGACAGTAAATTCCCCGGCAGGGGGCTCGTTTCGGACGACACCCCTTGGGAGCCTAGTTCTCTTGCTTCCGGGGACAGCGAATCGGGGGCTTTCGGGTTTCATGGGACTCCTTTCCGTTTTGCACCTTATTCAGCCTGCGAACCGGCCGAGGGGCCGAAAAACTGTAAACTGCCTAGCGTCACGTCACAGGGGCAGGCGCAAAGATTTGCTCTAGCCGCGAAATTCTACAAGGTGTTGCGCAAATGTCAACGGTACTCGTAAAGATAACGGAGACTTCGCAGCACGAGAGAAGAAAACAACAGACCATATTGCGGCTGCGCAATTGCTCTTTCTTCGCGCTGTCACGTTGGCGTTGTCGCGGGTGGGTGGACAATTTCGTCCATGGCGGCCGGTGCGCGGAGGCCCTCTCTTATCACAGGTGATTGAAAACGCTGGGAGGAAAGCTGAGCCCAGTTACGGCCACTCTTTTGCAAAAGGGCAATTTTATCGTTGCCAATTGGGTTCGCTACTTGGATCCACCGGCCACGGTTCGAGGGGTGGTTTCGTGCCCGACTACAGCGTTATTGCAGATGTCTCAACGACTTTGCAGACGGTTCTGACGAACTCCTATGCATCGCTTGATCCGGGGTCACCCCCGGTTGCGGAGATCAGCGATTTGCAGGGCACAATTTCGACGGACCCTGCACGCGTAACCCTTTTCCTATTCGAGGCAGTGGAAGACCCTAGCGCGAAGAACCGCCCGTGGTCCCGACCGACAGCGCCGCCACCACCACCGCCGGCGCCAGCGGGAACGGTCTATATGAGGAAGCCACCCATGGCTCTGCTGCTGAGATACATGATGACCCCCTGGAGTGGAGACCGCTTGACGGACCACAAACTGGTCGGACGAACCCTGCAAACGTTGTACGACGGCGCAATCCTCAGCGGCACGCAGTTGCAGGGAGGGCTGGCGGGAACGGATCAAGCACTGAAGGTCACTCTGTCGCCACTTACTTTAGAAGAACGCGCGCGCGTTTGGTATGCGATCGAGAAGCCCTACCGGCTTTCGATCACCTATGAAGTGCGGGTCATAAATCTGGACGCGATCACGACGGAAGCCGTGGTGCCTGTGAATCAGGTTTCCACTCAATATCTTGGTCCCGGAGCGGCGCAATGACGACTTGGGTCACAACGCCGGCGGAAGGGAACCGGCTCTACAGTGGGGTGAGCCTGCGGCTCCTGGACGAACTGACGAACCAAGCCCCGCTAGGATGCGTGAAGGCTCTTCTGGATATACAGGCGTCCGACGGGACCTGGCGAACGACCGATATTCAAGACACGCGCTCCCCCAGTTCGGTTGTCAGCTATCCGTGGCTCGAGCGCCATGCCGTGGTGACCGGGCTGCAGCCACAGCAATACCGCGTCCGGCTGACAGCGGACTATTACATTCCCTATTACCAACTGAATTCTGACGGAATCGCCTTTAAGGCATATCCCTACAACGACGCGAATCCTCCAACGCAGTTTGCGTTGATTCCCTCCGACACGCCTTTATTGCCCGCCACCAATTATCCGTTCGCCAACTACATACCAGTGCTTCGCGGTGTGGTGGTGGATTCCACGCGAAAACTCGTTGCAAACGCATACGTGACGCAGGGGAACACGGAGAGGGCGCTGACCGATCCCAGCGGAAATTTCGCCCTTCCGTTGCGATGGGTGCAGTCTGGCACGACGATTCCGATTGACGCCGCGGACCAGCGAACGGGACGTTCCGGCTCGATCGACATTTCATTTCCAACGGCCATTAGCAGAAGTCAGACGATATCTATCAGCTAGAAAAGGAAGCGCAATGTCCACATACTTGACTCCAGGCGTTTACATTCAAGAAGTCGAAACTGGACCGCAGCCGATACAGGGCGTGAGCACGAGTATCACGGGTGCTGTGGGTGTGACAGCGCAAGGGCCGACATCCGGCAAGCCGGTGCTCGTGACGAGCTTCGCCAATTTCCAAACGACGTTTGGAGGATATCTCACGACGCCACCTGCCAGCCAGGTGGCGCAATGGATGGATCCGAATGAAGGCGGGCAGTGGTGGCAATTTCCGCTCGCCGTAAAAAGTTATTTCGACAACGGCGGGCAGCAGCTCTATGTGAAGCGCGTGTTTGCAGCGGGAGGTCCAGGAATCGGGCCGGGAGCCGCGGCGGCCTCCGCGGTGTTCGGCCAGGGGTTGGCCGCCGATGTCATGCTGGATGCACCTGCCACGGCGACAACGGTGAAGCTGTCCCACCTGATCAACATCTCCGTTGGCACTACTCTCAATTTCTACACACCAGGCAATCCCACAGCTCTAAATGGTGCAGCGGGGCTCGCGGTGGCTTCCTACAATGCGGCGCAGAACATGGTGATTTTCAATAATCCGCTTGGGTTCGCGCTCAAGGCGGGCCGCGATATTTGCGTGATTGCAAAGAGAAGCGCCAATCCCACGCCTGCGGCGAACGTGACTCTGAATTTCGCAGCCAAGGCGTTCGGGTTCTGGGGAAACAACGTTTCCGTACGCGTAGCACCAATGGTCGGCGGGACTTACACAATCCTTCCGGATCCGGTCACCGGGGGCGCTAGCGCATCGACTCAGCTAACGGCCAACGGAAATGCCGGAGACGCGACAATTACCGTGGCGTCCACCACAGGTTTTTCGGTTGGCGACCACGCTCGAATCGCGGGACAGGAGTACGTGCTGACTGCCGTAACAGCCGCGGCCAATAAGCTGGGGATCAATGCGATTGGTTCAACAAACGGCCTGCTGTCCGCAGCTCTGCCGGGGACAAGCGTTGTCCGCCTGCGAGGTGCGAGTGGTGTCGGCGCAACGTCGATTCATTTGTCGGGAGCAGATGGGATCTACGTGAACGCAATCCTGCAGCTGGACAACGGCCTGCAAAAAGACACGGTTCAAGTCACGGGTGTGACTGGCGAAGTGGTTTCCTTCGTGATGACGGACGGAACGGCTGGGCTGAAGTACACCTATTACGAGGGGCAAAAGGCGCGAGTGATCGAAGCGGAAGTGGACACACAAAATGAGGTGAACGGTACAGTTATCGCCTCGGAAACGATCCAGAACCTACGGCTCACGAACGACCAATCGTCGAGCTACATCGTCACGGGTGTTAATCTCCAGTCGCAATTGGTCAACCTAACGTCACTTGGACCAGGATTTTCCGCAACAATCCTGGCCCAATTTCCTACGGCTCCCGATGTTGAATGGGTGCCCCTGGCTGGCGGCGACGATCATAACGAGAACCTGACCGTCGAAGACTTCGTCGGCGTGGACGGAGGGAGTGGAAATCGTACGGGAATCCAGGGTCTCATCGACAACACCGACATCAGCATCTGCGTGGTGCCAGGAATGTGGTCACAGACTATTCAGGCTGCGCTCATCAATCATTGTGAGACGTTGAAGTACCGATTCGGAATTCTCGATCCTCCCGACGGCCTCAGCATCGATGGAATCATCGACTTCCGGCAGCCTCTGGACACCGAATATGCGGCTTTGTACTACCCGTGGCTGCAGGTTCTTGATCCGTCCGTAGTGCAAAATGTGGATTTGGCGCCATCCGCGCTGATGGCCGGCATCTATGCGCAAACGGATACCACGCGGGGAGTCTTCAAAGCTCCGGCAAACGTCGAGATTGCCATGATCACGAAGATCGCGCAGGACGTGAACGCTCAGGAGCAGGCGCTGCTGAATCCGATCGGGATCAATGCCCTGCGCTATTTTCCAGAGCGAGGCAACCGAGTCTGGGGAGCGCGCACGCTTTCTTCGGATACGGACTGGATGTACATCAACGTGCGCCGACTGTTCATTTATATCGAAGCGTCGATCGATAACGGAACGCAATGGGCGGTCTTTGAGCCAAACGACCAGCGGCTCTGGGCGCGCATACGGCAGACCATCACCGACTTCCTGACGACGACCTGGCAGCAAGGCGCACTCCAGGGCGCGACGCCAGCAGAGGCATTTTTCGTCCAATGTGATCTGGGTGTGACGATGACGCAGGACGACATCAACAATGGGCGATTGATCTGCGTGGTAGGGATCGCGCCCGTTCGTCCGGCGGAGTTCGTGATTTTCCAGATCCAGCAAATCATGCAGACCCCGACGACTTCGTCGTAGGCACGGGGAAATCAAGCTTAAGGAGGAACGACAACAATGCCGCCAGTGTATCGAGATGATCCGTACCCGTCATATAACTTCGAACTCACCGTCACGGGAATCAGCAACGATGGGAAGGCGGTCAAAGGGTCCTTCATGGAAGTATCGGGACTCGGCGTCGAGCAGCCCCCCATCGAGTACCGCAACGGCAGCGAAGACATCACCGTGCGAAAGATGTTCGGGCTGAAAAAATTCACGAACATAACGCTCAAATGGGGCATCACGGGTGACCTGACATTCTGGAACTGGCTTGTAGAAGGCATGAACGGCTTGGGTCAGCGCGCCAGCGGCACGGTCGTCCTTCTAGATGAAAATCGCAATCCCGTGATGCAGTGGAATTTCACGCGAGGCTGGCCCTGCAAATGGACCGGACCGGGACTTAATGCCAAGAACAACGAAATCGCCATCGAGACGCTGGAAATTTGTCACGAAGGACTGGCGGTTGACGGACAGTCATGAGCTCTTCGCCTACGATTCCTGGGCTTTATTACAACTTCCTTCGGCCACCCGCCGAACCGTCACCGATCCGTACGGACGTGGCCGGATTTTATGGCCGCACGATGCGAGGTCCGGTGGGGACTCCGGTGCGAGTCCAGGGTTGGCGGGAATACGTGAGTGTTTTTGGCGGTTTGGTTTCGGGAGCGATGACACCATACGCAGTCCGAGGATATTTCGATAACGAAGCGCAGATAGCCTACGTCGTGCGGCTGATCGGTGCGAAGTCTCAAACAGCCGCGGGAACTTGGGTTGCCGGCACGCTCAATCCCTCAACGGAAAAGCTGAATCCCGATTGGCCTGGCGCGAGCGGCCTCAAGTCACTGCAATTCCAATTTCAAGCCAATTCCCCGGGAGATTGGGCGAACGACACGTGGGTGCAAGTCCGGTATTGGGCGTATGGCCAGTCCGGAAGCCCCGAATTCGAAGTAGAAATAAACCCGCCAAACGAAGCAGCTGAGATCCTGTCTGGGATCAGTCCCACAAAGTTCGACTCGACCGAAAACTGTACGTTGGATAACTTCGCTCCGGCCGTAAACAGCACCTCAGAATATGTGACCGTCACCGCTTGCCCGTCCCCCGGGGGGTTTGCGAAGGCTGAACAGGACGCGCCGCCGGGACCGCGCTACTACGAATGGCCAGCGTTCCGCCTTTCCGGTGGCACGACGATTCACCCGGGAAAAGAAGATTATCTTGCGGCCATACAAAACTTGGGCCACCAACCGGAGGTGGCACTTATTGTTTCTCCAGACCTTTATCACCCGCATTTCTACAAACCAGGCGATCCGCAAAGTGCCGAGAAAATATTTGAAATACTGTATGCCGAACTGGCACAGGCAAATCGGCTGCACGATCGCCTCGTCGTGATTGATGTTCCGCCGGATCAGGCGGACCCGATTCAAGCAGCCGAGTGGGTTGATACCCAGCTTCGAAATCCTGTTCCACCCGCACCCACAATGACCGAAGAAATTCTTCGCAATGGAGCGGTATATCACCCCTGGCTGCTGGTGCCGGATCCACTAGGGACGGCCGCGTCGCCTCAGACTTGTGTTCCGTGTTCTGGCTACGTCACCGGCGTCATCAGCCGATTGGACCTGCAGCAGGGTGCCTACATTACTCCCGCCAATGCGGCCATTTTCGAGGCTGTCGATCTTTCGCGAACGCTTTCGCTTAGCGAGCAAGCGCTGGTTTACTCGGGAGGAATCAACCTGCTGACCTGCTCTCCCGGACAGGGGCTGCTGATATGGGGAGGGCGTGTTCTGGGGCCGGAGCAGCAGGGGACCGGCGATGTTCTCGGTGGGTTTGTGGCGCATCGTCGGCTTATTCATTTACTTGTGCGCGCGATTCGCCGCGTCGCCGAGCCACTCGTTTTCGAGGTCAACGGGCCGCAACTGTGGTTGGCTTTCGTCCGCGCGATTACTACAGTTCTACTTCAGGCCTACCGCGCGGGTGCGTTGCAGGGAGATACGCCGGACCAGGCATTTCGCGTTCAGTGCGACGCGAGCACGAATCCGCCTGAGCAAATTGAGACGGGCACGGTGGTGTGCGTGATTCAAGTGGCCCCAGCGGTGCCGATGGAATTCATCACGCTTCGAGTGTCTGTTAGCGCACAGGGACAACTGGAGATATTCGAATCATGATGGCAGAAGACCCACTGGTTTCTTACCGTTTCCTCGTCACGCTGCAGCCCGGTGATGCATATCTTCCCGCTTCGCAAGCGGCGACTCTTCCCCTGGCAGGTGTGAGCGAATTCCTGGAAGTGAAAGGGCTCGGAGCAGATTTGGAGGTTACCGCCTACCCCGAAGGCGGCGTGAACGATCACGTTCATCAACTACCAGTGCGGCACACATGGAACCGGATTTCGCTTCGACGCGGAATCATACGCGACCAAGGGTTGTGGTCCTGGTATATCGCGGGCTTGACGCAATCGCTCGGCGCCCGGCGCGACGGCTGCATCATTATGCTCACTCCTTCCGGGACCCCGGCTATGAGTTGGCTATTCCAAGCGGGACTTGCGGCAAAGTGGATTGGTCCGGAGTTCAACGCGACGACAAACGCCGTCGCCGTCGAGGGCCTGGAGATTGCGCACGAGGGACTGATACCGGCCATCCTCTCTTCACCTGGAACACCTTAGCCATGCTGACGATTCACAACCTCGAGGTCCGCTTGGAAGTCGAAGGAGACGGTGACGAAGCTGTGTTTGTTAAATTTTTTGACAAATACATCCGCCGCTGGAGCCGCGCAGTGGAACAGGCCAAAGCTACACAGAAACTCACGGACGAGCACCGCTCCCTAGGGGACCGTAGCACGGGGGAGGGTGATTGATGGCCAGCGTCGGAAACTTGTCAGCGGCCGCGAGCGTGATTCAACTGGCGGGCCAGAGTCTCGTCAAAGCCTACCTCGAAATCCTTGCCCCGACAGTCGTCGATAACCCGGTCATACCGCTATGTTTCAATCCGGCGGAGTATCAGCTCCAGAAAACTAACAATTTCGCCGAGATCGCGATCCCCGGCCTCGAATCGCCTCCGATTCAATTTATTCGTGGCGCAAGCGAAAAATTGACGGCAGAAGTAGTGGTGGACACCTCGGACACACTTGAAGACGTGCGGGTCAAGTACGTGAACGCCATTCGCAACCTAATGAATCTCGACAGGGAATTGCACGCCCCGCCCATCGTGCGCCTCGCTTGGGATACCGAAGTATTCCGTGGCGTTCTCGAGAGTCTGACCGTCACCTACACTCTCTTCGACCCGAGTGGGATACCGCTTCGCGCCAAGCTCAGCCTGGCGTTGAAGGAATACCGCCCCGTCGACATTCAGATCAAACAGAATCCCACGTCTTCGCCTGATTATGCCAAGACGTACGTGGTACAGCGCGGCGACACGCTGAGCGGAATCGCGTATGCCTACTATCGCGATGCCAGCGTCTGGCGAAATATCGCAGAAAACAATCAGATTGAGGATCCGCGGACGATCGCTCCCGGGACTGTCCTGCAATTGCCGAGTTTGTCGTAAGGAGAGCATTCGTGTCTTCGCGCCCGCAGCTTACAACGGTGATTCCGACAACGACGTACTACGCGCCGGACTATCTCATCGAGGTCGAAGGCCAAACTCTAGACGCGGAGACGAAGGGAGACCTGTTGGAAGTGAAGGTCACGATGGATTTGAACCATCTGGCGCACTTCGATCTGACGGTCAACAACTGGGACGACAAGTCGCTGAGCTTCAAATACAGCGACACGAAGACTTTCGATGTCGGTAACAGGATCCACATCAAGATGGGTTACGCGGGAAACCTTCTGTCGATGCTCAATGGGGTAATTACGAGCATGTCGCCGCGATTTCCGGAGTCGGGGCCGCCGACAATCGTGATCAGCGGGGAAAACCTGATGGTGAAAATGAAAGACCGCAAACCGCTGGACGGAGAACAAAAGAAGTTCGTCAACATGACGGACGAGCAGATCGTTCAAGTTGTCGCCCAACGAAACGGCCTGGTGACGCAGACCAAGGGCGCGACCAACGTGCACGATATCGTGGTTCAGAAAAACCAGGACGATGCCACGTTTCTGATGGAGCGCGCAAAGCGCATCGATTACGACTGTTACGTCGACGTCGATCCGGACAGCGGGCTCGACACGCTTTACTTTGGCCCTCCCACGGACGAGCGCAACGGCAGCCAGGTGAACGTGTACATCTTCGAATGGAGGAAGACGCTGAACAATTTCAGCCCAACAATTTCGCTAAACCGCCAGGTGGGGAAGGTCACCGTCAAAGGATGGGACCCCACAACAAAATCGATAATCAAATACAGCGCTACAGCGAACGACCTGCCCACTACTGGCAGCGGTGAAAATGGGCCCAGTGCCATTGCCACCAGGCTGGCAGACCGCGAGGACATCGTGGTGGACCAACCGGTGACAAGCCAGCAGGAGGCGCAATTCCTCGCGATCTCGCTTCTTCGAGAGCGGGCCTACTCTTACATAACTGGAACCGGACAGGTGATCGGGCTGCCGGATCTGCGACCTGGGGACATGGTGTTTCTCAAATGTCTCGGCAAGCGTTTCACCGGGAACTACTACCTGACAAAGGTCGAACACACGCTGGGGAGTTCCGGCTATCTGACAAGCTTTGAGGCACGCAACTACTTCGATGGAGGGACAAGCTCATGAGTTCTGTCGCCGTTTCCCGCACGCGGACTGCGGACAAGCGATTCTACGGGATGAAGCATGGAATTGTTACGGACGTGAACGACAGCGATGGAAAGGAAGGGCGCATAAAGGTGCAGTTTCCCTGGTTCGATGACCAAATGGAAACGGAATGGTGCCGGGTGTTGCAATTATATGCAGGCAACGGCTATGGGGCATTTTTTGTGCCGGAGGTTGGTGATGAGGTTCTCGTCGCGTTCGTAGATGGGGATATGCGGCTCCCCATCATTCTCGGCGGTCTCTACAACGGCAAAGACAAACCGCCGACCTATCGTTCCGACAGCCAGGACCAGAAAATGATCCGCACGAAAGGAAATCATGAACTGTTGTTCGACGACAGCTCAGGCAGTCAGCAAGTTCATATCAAAACCGCGGCAGGACACATTGTCCTGCTCGACGATGCGGGAAAGACCGCGTCGGTGAAGAGCCAGGGGGGACACGAGGTGCGACTCGATGACAGCAGCGGAACAGTGACGGTCACTTCGTCCAGCGGCGGCGTGGTCACAATGCAGAACGGGACTATCGCGGTCGAGGGCACGACGGTCAATATTCAAGGCGGCTCTGTCACGCTCGGCAGTCAGGCAGCGGTCGAATCGGTAATGCTGGGGACGAGCTTTATGGAGATTTTCAACACTCATACACATGCGTTGGATTTGGTGGCGATGAGCACTGCGGGCGTGGCGCCGCCGATGACACCGGCCAATATTTCTCAGACGACAAAGGCGCTGTGATGAAAAACCCCGCATTCCTCGGCACAGGGTGGCGTTTTCCGATTTTGCCGGATGCTGCCGGCGGCCTCGGTTACACGTCAGGGGACGCGAACGTGGAACAATCGCTGCAGATTTTATTGATGACGAAACTCGGCGAGCGGGTCATGCGCTCCGATTTCGGGACGGAGGCGCCACGCTTGGTCTTTGCGCCCGGAAGCACCCAATATTTGCAGCTTCTTGAGAAAACCATCTCCGATGCTGTCACCAATTGGGAGCCGCGCATCGATTTGACCACCGTTGACGCCGAAGCCGATCCCACAAATCCCTACCAGGTGACAGTTTCGATCGCTTATACGGTGCGCCAGACCAACACCAGCACAAATATCGTCTTTCCGTACTATTTAGGAACTTTGCAGGCCGTCCAATGAGTTTGCAGCCGGTCCAACTCGACACGCTCGACTGGCAGGACATCGTCACCGCCATTCGGACACGCATTTACCCCGACTCCAATGGCAAATGGACCTTTCAAGCGCCCGTCGATCCGGGCGTCACGCTTCTAGAGCTCTTTGCATGGCTGCTGGACCAACGAATTTACTGGATGAACCAGACTCCCGCTTCACTAGTTCTCGCCGTGATGTCGTTGCTTGGCGAATCGCCCAATCCGGCAAAGGCAGCGGTGACCGTCCTTCAGCTGGCGGATTCCGCGTTGCCAGCCCGGCAATTCCCTGTCGCTAGTGCCGGAACGCTCATGCGACTCGGCGACACGAACCCTCCAATCCTTTTCACGACCGATCAGAGCCTTACCGTTCTGCCACTCAAAGGGATTTCGGTAACGGTGAATGGCGTCGACATGTCCAATGATCTTGCGCAAGGCCAACCCGTAGCCGTTCTCTCACCGGGCCAGCAATCCTCCGAACTCCGCTTTTTGCTCCATTTGTCACAGTCGATCCCTTCGTCGCTTGCGGGGAATTTCTTTTCGTTGATGTTCCAATTTCAGGTCCCTGCCGATGAATACCCGCAGTGGTCGCCAAGCGCTGTTGCGGGCATTGTGCCTGCCGCCTCGCTGACGTGGTCCTACACGAGCAGTTCGTCAGGGGCATCTGCGGTTTTTGCAGCGACTCAAGTCGACGACGGCACCCAGGGATTCCGGAGGTCAGGCGTTGTGCGCCTGCCCTTTCCGTCCGATTGGAAGGCGGAGCCTGCGGGCTCTGATTCTTCGGCCACTACCTACGCGATCGTTCTCGACATCTCCAACGCCTCGTTTACTTACGCACCGCAGCTCATTCAGGTGCAAGGAAACGAAGTTCTGGCACAGCACAGTTGGCCCAGATCCATTCAGCCTTCCACAGCAAACTGGCTTCCCCTCCCCGGCAATATCATTTCGGTCCAGCCGACGCCAGACACGCCAAGCTGGCAGGAGTATCCACCAATTGAAGACTCGGTCCAAGTTTCCATTACTGCTCAAGGAGGAACTCCCGTCGAGTGGCAGCGCGTATTAACGCTCGCGCTTGCAGGACCGACTGACACTGATTTCATCGTGGATCGCGCGCGCGCTCAGATCCGCTTTGGAGACGGGCTAACCGGGCGGTTGCCGATTCCGGCTCCTACCACGTCCGATCCTGCCTCGTCCGCGACGACATTCACCGTCACATACAACGCAGGGGGAGGGACAGCGGGGAACGTGGGGGAAGGCTTGTCCTGGGAAGCGGTTCCCCCGGTGCCGGGAGGGCCGAGCCCGCAATTCACCGCAACCAATCTGGCAGAGGGAAGCGGAGGAGCGGACACGGAGACGCTTCTGCAAGCACAACAGCGCGTGCAAGAAGAATTGAATTTGCCGATTCGAGCGGTAACGGCCGCGGACTTCGAAAATCTCGCGATTTCAACTCCGGGCGTCACGTTGCGGCGCGCTTATGCAGCGATTGGCTATCATCCGAATTTTCCATGCGCCACGGTTCCTGGCGCGATCACTGTTTTCATTGTTCCTTACGCACCGCGCGTCCAAACAGACGGCACTGTTCCAACAAGCTCATTCGTGGCAGTTCCGCAGCCCGATCCCGGAGCGCTCGCTGCCGCGCTGGCGCGCTTGCAAGCAGGGAAAATTCTAGGCGGCCAAATCTTCGTCTGCCCGCCTACTTACCGACCCGTTTGGCTACGCATCCAAGTCGCAGTCGATAGGACACTCTCCGCCGCACTCCGCAGTTCGGTTCTTACCGGGCTTCAAACCTACCTTGATCCACTCGTTGGCGGTGACGAGGGAGGCGGCTGGCCGTTTGGCAATCCGCTCAGACCTTCCGGTCTCCTGAAAGTGGCTCAGGAGATTCTCGGCGAGAAAGGCGATGTCCTGAGCGTGGGTGTGCGAATCGATGGAATGACGTCGTTTGAGAACTGCCAAGACACAACGATTCAACCCTACGAACTCGTTCGCCTTGTTCATGTTGATCTGGCTACGCAGCGTCGGCCGGCTCAAAGCGCAGGTCTGCGATGAGCGCACCTTGGTGGGGAAAAGAAGCGACGCCGTCGCAGCGGGATATGTCCACGATACCCGGCGCCGCGCCTTCCGATTGGCCCGTGCTTACGGAGGAAACACGCGACGCCGTTTACCGGGAATGGCTCAACAGAATTCTTTCCTATACTCCCGAATGGACCAATCGGAGCCCTAATGACGCGGGCATCGCTCTCGGCCATTTATTTTCGGAAGAAATGGAGCCGGTGCTCCAGCGCATCAACCAGCTTCCGGAGAACGCTTTCATTGAATTTCTGAAGGTTGGTGGAATCGAGGCTTTTCCACCGACGCCCGCCGAAGCGCTCCTTCAGTTTTCGATTTCAGATAGCGCAACACAGTCCGTGTATATCCCACAAGGCTTTCAGGTTGGAGCGTCACCGGCAAACGGCGGGAATATGGTCATATTTGAAACGAATGACGATCTCTATGCCGCGCCGGGGACCATTCAAGAGGTATATGCGTTCGATTCCGGCTTGTACCAGTCCATCGATATTTCGACGCCCGGGACGCCCTTCCAGCCCTTTGGCACCAATCCCCGGACGGGGCTCGCATTCTTCATCGGTCTCGAGGCCACGCCAAACGAAACCGTCGGCCCACAAATTTCCTTGGGATTTCAGGTGCAAGGCCCCTCAGGCCAAGCCCCCATCGCGACGGGCGGAGTGGTGCCTCTGCCCGCGCCACTGTCTCCGCTGCTGCGCTGGTCCGTTCTGAACGGGCGCGAATTTCAGGACGCGCAAGTTGTTAATGATGAGACAAACGGCCTGGTCCAAAGCGGGGTCGTCACATTGAACCTGCCGGACACCTGGAATCCGGGGATTCCGCCAGGTTGCTTAGACACAACGCCTTTGCTGTGGCTACGTCTCGACATTTTGTATGGATCCTATCCAGTGCCGCCGGTTCTCACTGATGTTGAATTAAACGTCGTTCGATCCACGGCGGTACAGACCTTCTACAACGAGGTGTTGATGCCAGTTGCCGGGACGAACGGCTCGGTGATGCTGCTGAGCCAGACGCCAGTCATTCCCAATTCTTTGAGTCTTCAAGTCGACGACACCGGGAACATCAGCTTCAACCCTTCCAACGGTTCTTCAAATAGTTCTTCTAATGGTTCTTCAAACACCGCAAATGGATCATCCGCCGGCAACGGATCGCCACAACCGACGATTCCGACTGCTTCGATTTGGACGCAGGTGGACGATTTACTCGAGTTCGGTCCGACCGACCAGGTCTACGAATTGGATTCAGCGACCGGCGAGGTTACCTTTGGCGACGATGTGCACGGCATGGCGGTTCCGCAGGGTTACCGCAACGTAGTCGCGCTCTCCTATCAGGTCGGCGGCGGCTCGGCAGGGGCCGTCGCAGCGGGCGCTGTAAATACGCTAATCACTTCCGTCCCGTTCGTTTCGGGCGTCACAAACCCGTGGCCCGCCACGGGTGGAACGGACGCCGAGCCTCCCCCTGTTGCCATGGTTCGTGGTCCCAAGGAGATGCGTGCTCGTGGCCGTGCCGTGGCGCCTGCAGATTACGAAACGCTAGCGTTGCATGCAACCGGGGCACTCGTGGCACGCGCCCAGGCCGTTCCGGATTTTCATCCTTCGTTTGCAGGGACTCCCATTCCGGGAGTCGTTTGCGTATTCGTCGTGCCTCCCGAACGCGGTGATGGCCCCCCGATACCCGATGAAGACACTCTTCGAGCAGTTTCGAATTACCTGAGTTCGAACGCGGCTCCCGCCGGTGTCGAAGTGGTTGCGGCCGCGCCGGTTTATCATACGGTTCGGGTTGAGGTGAGCCTGGTTATTGATCCGGCGCAAAGCCGAGGGACGGTCGTAACGGATGCCCTCGACCAAATTGATTTCTACCTCGATCCCATCACCGGAGGCGACGACGGGCAGGGGTGGCCGTTCGGCGGAACGCTTTCAAACATCGCGCTGGTCCGATACCTCTTGAAGAATGTCGACGGCGTCACCGCGGTTCCTTCGCTGCGATTTGTGGTGGACGGCGTACGCTACGGCAGCTGCACCGACGTTCCGATTCCCGCAAACACGCTCGTTTGGCCCCAGGACCATCAAGTGCTGGCCCTCGGTCCGGAAGAGGAACCATGAGCTGCACCACAGGTAAACCGAATTTCCGGCTGCTCGACAACAACGTCGGCTGGAGTGTTGATCCGCGCTCGTCCATGAATGTTACGGGATATCTCCAAGGACAGTCCGGCGTATCCCTCGCGCCCCTGGACCCCAATGCGCTTGACCCTTGCCAGATTCTTCCGTATGTCCCTCCAGCTCGGCTTGCTCGCGGATGTTACGAATGTGAATGGTATCTCGTAACTCCCGCGCCGCCTAGCTCCCTGCTTCTTCGCCGTGATGCGTGCCACCCGAATTGGGGGCCCGCTTGGCAGCCGCCTTTCGCGCCGGATGACGCGCAAGATCTGGTGGCTGTGGCGACATGGCGGAGGTGGATAGCTGTATCCGATCATGGAAAGAATCGCGTGATTGTTTCGTCCCGAGCGCAATTGCTTCGGGTCGAAATCTCCGTTAACCGCCCAGGCCCGCTTGCCTTCACACCTTTCGGAGAATTGCTGGTCACAAGCGAAAACACGGCCGAGATTGCGCGTTTCGGTCTCGGAGGAGATGCCCGCGGGCTTTGGAACGCACAGCTCCCATCCGCAGGAACCATCCACTCAATCGCCGTCGATTCCCAAGGACGGGTATGGATTGTCGCCATATCCAAAGGGTCTTGGACTCTATGGCGAGCGTCTCAGGGCGACAGGACATTCACTCAGCAAACCTCCGCCACCGACCTACAAAAAGCATTTACCTCCGCTGGTCTTTTAACGGCATCGACTGACGGATTCACATTTGATCAAGACGCGAGGCACGGCCTCGACGCCACGACCAGCTTCTCCTGGTATGGAAGGCCAGTCTCGTCCTCTGAAGTAACGCCCCCTCCTCCTCCACAAAGGCAAGCGCAAGGCCAGCTAATCACCTTGGAGCTCGACAGCGGGGTCCCGCGGTGCGAGTGGCATCGCATTCGTGTGGATGCTGACATTCCGGCCGGGACAACAATCTGCATGTCCGTCGCCACCACAGAAGATCCGAACGCTCCGAATCAGGGGGATCCGTCAAGAGAGACCGGATGGACCAATTTCCCTGCCGGGCCGCCGCACCCTTCCGATTGGACGTCCTCGGCATCTGGTTCAACCGATTTCTTAATTGACCAGCCGCCCGGCCGATACATGTTTTTTCGCTTGCGCCTAAAGGGCAACGGAACGAATACGCCGCTCGTCCGACGCGTCCGCATTGATTTTCCGCGCATTACTAGCCTCGAACGACTGCCCGACATCTACCGAAGCAACCCTTCGGCCGAAGATTTCACAGAACGGTTTCTTTCCTTGTTCGACGCTACGATTGCGGACGTCGACGCGATGATTGCGCGTTACCCCGCCCTCCTGGATCCCTCCGGCGTTCCCGACAACCTGCTTCCATGGCTGGCGGGCATTTTCGATATCGGGTTCGACCCCACGTGGAGCACTACGATTCGGCGAGAGATCCTCCAAGCGGCACCCCAGATTTATGCCCAGCGAGGTACAGCCAAAGGTGTTTCTCTCGCGGTGGAGAAGATCTTCGGAGTCGACCTCTCCATTCTCGAATCTGCCTCGGCGGGTCCATGGGGATCGATCGGATGCAAAAGCACCCTTGAAGAGCAGGAGCGTCATCCCTCTGGCCCGCAGTTCGAACTGAACCGAAACGTGCGACTGGGTACCACCCGGTTATTCGGGAAAAACACCTCGCGCCTTCGGCTTGACCATTCCGCTTTGGACAGCGCGACGATTCGGAGCTTCGGCGATCCGGACCAGGATCCCTTCAGTTCTGGTGCGTATCGACTTCAGATTCTCGTGCCGCCGCTCGCGGACTCATCACCTCAGCAAAAAACGCGGCTCACGAATCTGATCAACGCGCAAATCCCGGCGCACACCGTTTGTTCCATTCGAGTCGGCGGAACGGGATTCATTCTCGGCTACTGGTCCGCCGTTGGCGTGGATACCTGCTTCGTCCCGCCGGCTCCTCCGGTTCTCGGGGCTAGCGGAAACGTTCAACTGGACCGCATGAGCATTCTGCGGAGCGGCTTGAGCGGGCCGCCCACGGGGATGATCCTGGGAAGCAACTCGACCGTCGGAATTCAATCGATCGCGGGGTGACTGCACCATGAGTACAACGAAACATGAAATGTCCGTTCCGGCCGCATCGCCCAACTGCCTGGACATTCATCCGTTCACGCGCATGAAGTATTTCTTCGGACAGATGCTCAGCGCGGACGACTTCTCGCTTGAGCAAAGATTTTTTCAAGAGAAGTTGAAGCTGCACAATCGGTGCCTGCACGGATACGGGACGGTTTGCGGGCTTGTTGTCAACCCGCTTCCGATCCCGAAGTCCTGCACAGCGGCCGAGGAAGAGGAGGAACGAAAACTTCTCGAAGAACTTCAGAATCTGCTGAAGCAGGAGAGCCAAGCTACCCCGACCCCAGCGCCCGCGGCGTCCGCCTCCAGTCCCGGCCCGGCACCCGGCGTTCAAACGGCAGGACAGCCTTCTGCGACGCAGCCTGCTCCGTCGCCTCCGCCGGAGAACCTCGGCGCGAAAATCGAGGAGATTCGCCGCCTTCTGGGCGACCACTACGAGAAACACTGCAAGGAAGAGCCACGGACACGCGTCACCATCGAGTGTGGCGTGGCTCTGGATTGCGAAGGGAATGAACTCGTCCTTCGCAAGCCCGCGACTATCGACCTCCTCCAATGGTTGAGCGCAGCCGATTTCAAGCGCGTTCAGCAGGGTGCGGACACGCTATATCTGAGCATTTGCTACTGCGAGCAGCCCACCAGCCCTACCAAGCCGGTCCTTCCGGACCTTTGCGGGGCAGTTCCCGATTGCATGTACGGACGAATCACCGAGTCGGTGAAAATAAGCGTGACGGTTGATCCGCCGGCCGAGGACACACGTTGCGAGACGTGTTGCGAACCGTGCGCCGAACCGTGTCTTCTTTTGGCGAAGATCGATCATTTCCATCCTGGGTGCCCGCTTTCTCCTGACGACATCCTCAACGATGTCCGCCGGCGCGTTGGCGTTGCGTACCCTTCCACCACTATCACCGGAATTAGCTGGAAGAACGGCCATTACTACTCGCAAACAGAAGCCAGGGAGTTGATGGGAACTTTCGAACACGGCGAATACCGCGGCCGCGGCTTGGAAATACGCTTCTCCCGCCCGGTTCGTGCCTCCGCGATCCATCCAGGGGTGATGGATACATGGGTAGTCGAAGGCGGGCGCGGGCGGTCCGGCAACATCTATAACAAGTCGGGCGAATTCGTAGATAAGCCGAAAGGCGGGCTAATCGACCGCCTCTTCTATCGCGACACCTCACGCGAAACCCTCGAGCCGGGCGACCGGGTCCTGGTGATCCTACGGACGGAATTCATTCTCGACGAGTGTTGCCGGCCGGTGAACGGCGTTAATGTCGGCGGCCGAATTCCCATTCTGGAAGAGTACGTCAAAAAATTTCATTTTCACCCGAATCATGAAGAGTGCCATGTGCCGCCGGGCGGATACGGACCGTGGCACTCCGGATTAGGAGTTCCCTGCGGTGGATTCGAAAGCTGGTTCTTCATTCGTGAAGACGAAATTAGGCACAGCCGCCCGTAGGGGGAAATCTATGAACTCACAAACAACAATGCAAACACCCACGACAAAGAGTCCCTGCGGTTGCGGAGGTTCAGGTGGCGCCAGCGCCTCGCCATGTTCGTGCGGCGGCCAGGGTTCCTCGACCTGCATGAGCGGCAGCTACGTTCGTCCCCTGTTTTTCGCTGGGCAACTTCTCACTGAAGACGACCTGCAAACTCTCGCAAATTACGTTGCCGGAAAAAACCGCCTTCACAACCGTTACTTATTTGGCCCGGGCGTCGTTTGTGGCCTTCAAGTGAGTTGCGATCCCTGCCATTGCGGACAGGTGACGGTTAGCCCCGGCTATGCCCTCGACTGCTGCGGAAACGATATTTTTGTTTCGTGTCCGCAGACGCTTGACATCAACAAAATGATTCGCGACCTCTTGATCAAAATGCGCGGCGTTGACTGCGGCGATCCGTGCGCGGGGACTTCTTCCTCTACCGGGCAGACGGCCACGGGCTCTGCTTCTCCCGCTTCTGCCGGCAATTCCTCTTCGGTAAAGGACGGATCGAAGCACCACAATCACCCAAAAAAGTATTGCCTCTACATCAATTATTGCGAGCAATCTTCCGACCCTGTCACCCCATACGCCACCGACAATCCCTGCGGCGGCAACGTCATCTGCCAGGCTACACGAGTCTACGAAGGCTTTACGTTCGAACTGCGGTGTCCGCCAACGCAGAAATGTGAGCCGCCGATCTGCGCGAGCTTTTGGAACTGCATTACGGACCAGAAGAGCGCGGAGCGCCAGGCAAGAGATGCGCGGTTCCTGCTGCCCTATGCTTCCCGTTTGGCTCAGGCCGTACGCGAAGTCCGCGATGAACCACTTCCTAAGCCAAATCTGGGGGCACTCCAGCAGCACACGGATGAGCTGAGCGTGCGCCTGGGAATTCTGGAGAGCGAATCGAAAAAGACCCATCTGGCGACAGAGATGGCCGAGGGCGTGCTGCAAGCTGCCGGGAAATTGGCCGCTGCTCTGGCAGTAATCGTTTCCCATGAATGGGAATCCGGACAACGCCGCGATGATCCTTTTAAGGTCATTCGGTCCGCAATCGAAGCTCTGGCCAAGCTTGAGAGTGATTCGGTTCGGAAGGCCCTGATTGCGGCCTACCCGGAAAGCATAGAACGCAGCTATGCGAGTGCTGTTGTCGATGTATGCGCCAGGCTTCGTTCCGAACTTTCGCGGCCCAGCGATCGAACCGAGGAGCTCTCCATAGTGCTACCGCCTCATCCCATTCGGGACCTGCAAATTCTGCTTCTTGGACGCGGGGTCGTATACACGCGACGTTTCCAGGTGGAGATCGCCCGCTCCCTCGAGAACATGCGCGCCTGGCTCCAGCTTCACCTCGACCTTTCCCCAAATTCGACGATTGGACTTTCCGCTTCGAAGTTGAACTCAATTCTGCTTCCTCCGCTCACCGAACCCGTGGAATTGTCACACGGACAGGTGAGCATGACGGCCGAGGCGTCTATTTCGCTCAGCCGTTACGTCCGCTGGGTCCTGCGTAGCTGCTTCTGCAACGCCCTCTTGCCCCCCTGCCCATCCTGCTCCGATGGGGGGGTGCTGCTGGCGTGCGTTACCGTCGAGGATTGTTGCGTGAAGGAAATCTGCAATCTCGATCGCCAGTTCATCCTCTCGCCGGTCACAATTCGTTACTGGATTCCGGAAATTGCGCAGTTCGGCGACGCTATCGAGAAGTGGTGCTGTCCGGAAGAGGACTGCCAAGAAACCGCGACCAACGAATCGCGAGAAGGCCTCGCAGCAACTCTTGGAAAAGTTCCGGAATATGTCGAGCTCGCTCTGGAAGCCATCCTGCGAGGCTGTCCATCCCCGTCCCGAAAGGATGCCGCATCCCGCACGTCTTTACTTCAGTTCCTCTCTCGCGCCTTTCCGGAGAGGAAGTTTGATCAGGAGGAAAAGGAACAGGCCGAAGTAGAGTCCGAAGTTCGACATGGCGGCGTAAACCTGGAGGAAAGGTTCCAGCGCCTGATGATTGAGTTGAGAGGCTTGCGGAGCGAGCACAGAAAACTGCTGGCCAAGGTTGAAAGGCTCGAAAAGAAGGCCGGGGACTAGGAGGCGTAACGCGATGGGAAGCTTCGTAGCTCGACCCACTTTCTATGAAGGAGAGATTCTTCCGGCGGCGGACCTGGTTGCCTCAGTGAATTATCCGCGCGGGGCACTGGCGCGGCACGAACGCTACCTGCACGTCTGGGGAATCGCTTCCGGCCTCACACTTGCCACAACATCCATGACACAGGGCTCGACGCCTTACGTGCAGGTCACTTTGAAAGCGGGCATAGCCATTGACGGCAGCGGACGTGAACTCGTTGTCCCTACTGATACGTTGCTCGATCCTAGCGGCCTCGCCAGCTTTGGGCCCGAGGAGCGCGTTTGGTATCCGGTGTTCATCAACGGCGTAGACCAATCCGCTCCTGCGACATCAAACCCCACCGGTTGCGGCAATGTTTCACAATCGACCAGCACTCAAGAAACCTGCACCGTGAGTTACGGGATGCCGGGCAGCGCGCAGGATCTGGCAGAGCAAGCCGCTTCAAATTACTCAGACGGCGCCGGAAGCGGTTCGTGGACCGTACTTGTTGGCTTCGTTGAATGGAGTTCGGCGGCCCAACAGTTTTCTGGTGTGGCATACACGGACGGAACGACTTCCGTTCAGTATGCTGGCGCCGCTGCTTCTGAAGTCGTCTCGCAGAACGGCTCGCTTCTCCTCGCAACTCATCCCGCGGGCACCACCGGAGCGAATCCCGTCATGGGATTGCAGATTCAGGAAACCAGCAAGGGATCGACCCTCCTTTTCGGCCAGCTCAACTCAGCTGGAAACATCACGGTGGCTCTCTTAAAGGTTTCTTCCTCGGGCGACTTGACCGTTACAGGTCAAATATCCGGAGCTGTCGCGCCCGGAAGCGTTCAGGTCCAGTCAGGCATTGCGTACGATGGGATGACACTGCCACCTCCTCCGGGCGTGAACTTGTCCGCCGGCAATTCGGCGGTCCAGACTCACGTTTCCGTCCATTACGACAACCTTGTCCCACCGCCGGGGTTGACGATACCCGTGCCGATCCCTCTGGAGTGCCGAGTGGACGAGTCCACGCTCCAAGTGCATTGCCAGCTCCAGTGGTTCGACTTGAAAAACCCCTCAACTCCCATCATCGCGCCCGCTTCTTGCGACTATATGGTCATCGTTTCGGCTCCGGCTTCTTAATGGATAGGAGAAAACATGTCGTCACAGATGGGAATTCTTTACCTCGCGGACACGAACCACGTTGTTGCAGCTTTCACGCGGGCGGCTGAACCGGCTCAAGTCGAAACTGTGCCAGATTCCTTCGTCGGTGCCGGTTATCACATTCGACCCGTGCCGGATTCTACCGTTACCTCGACCGATAGAGCCGATTTTGTAGTTTCCGCGAAGAACCTGAAATTCACTGAGGTCGTTCTCGATCCGGCCATAGTCGCTGCCCCCCGCAGCTATTATATGGACACGGGCACGCCTCCGAGCCCACAATTGATTTCGAATCCGGCGAGCGGGTTGCCTGTCAGTGGCGCTTCTCCGATCACGCTTCCTAACGACCCGATTCCCAGCCTGCCTTCCTATGCGCTCTTAGTGCAACTCTCGAGTTCGTCTCCCACGCAATATTCTTCCGGCCCGCTCAATGCTTCCGCAAATACCACAGTGTATCTCTCGTCCTTACCTCCGGGCACATACCACGTATTGTTATGCGTTCCGGGCTATCCGCTCAAATGGATTGATGTTTCTGTTTCGTAGCAAGGACTCCGAGTGCCTGACGTTCTCATCCACCGGTGCACATTGCGTGTCGTCAGACGCGGGGGATGGAGCTGGGGTCCAAGCCCCAAGAAATTCGTTGAAGAAATTGTCCGGACTATTCCAGTGTTACTGGCCAAGAAAGTTCACAACCTTATGGATGAAGCGGAGGACCGCGAACTCTCCGCTCCCGTAAGAATTCGCGTTCTCATACGCCTCGCCGACTTGGTTTCCTCGATGACGTCGGTCTCTCTTGCCTCTAACTCGGAACAGTCGGTCTCGACGCCCCTCGAAATGAAAGTTGAATCAGCTATCCGGTCCGCCTTTTCGCTTCGCGTGCGTCCTCCAAGCCCATCCCCGCAGGAGCCCGGGAAATTTCAGTCACCAGACTCGGATGATTCCGATGTGCTTGCACGCAATCCTGAAAGTGCAGTTGCGCAGCTTCTTGCAAGCTGGCACCTTCAAGGCCAACTTGAGTCGTCGCTCGCGGAATTTTCGCTCGACGAACTGCTGGCGTGGCATGACGCTCTGCGCAGCGCGACGAAAGCGCCTTTTCAAGACGTACGTATGCCGGATTCAGAGTTGGTGAGCGATTTGCGCGAGTTCGTCGCGGAGTATCTGGAATTGCCCCCTCCGCCAGATCGTGCAACCCGGCTACGCCGGCGCATCCTCATTGCCACTCGCGCCTGCGCAAAATTTAATCTGCCTCTCACGATGCCATTTGTCTGGGAGGTTCTCGATTCGGCGATTCCTGTCACGGCAGAAGAAGCATCATCTTCTGCTCAAACGCAGGCCGCAGAGTTAGCTGACGACCCGATAGGCACCGAGAGCGGCCCAGCAAATCCCCCTCACGCTCATTCTCCTACTGCAATTGCTCAGCTTGCCACTCACGGCGCATCTACGTACCCGGTGACCGAGTGGGAGGTTCACGTCAAATGCGTGCTGCCATTTCTTTTGCTCGGCCCATTGTCGCGGCTTGGATATTTTCGAGTTCTTGCGGCTGTTCTGGAAGCTGCCAAGGTCTCCGAACCCCTACACCCTTTTGCTGCTGCGCTTGCCTACAAGGTTCTCGACCCACCCGAACGCGGTTGGCGCCGCTCGCCATCCTCCATTGAATGTGCAGCGGCTTTTGCGGGAGAGCTATCGGAAATCCCGGAAGAAAAAATCGCAGCCTTCTCCGCATGGCTGGCAGGCCATCTGGGCCCGCTTGACCGACTCCTGGCAGACTCGCTGATTCGCGGTCACGCCCGCGAGGATCCAATTCTCCTCTTGCGCTCGGAGTCAGTAGAATTCAGGGATTTTTTCGTTTTCGACACGCAGGGCTGTTTCCCAATTGCCTGCAGCGCTGAACTGGGGCCACTGGTTCCGATTCTGCGCCGCGTTGCCGGTTCGCACGTTCTTGTCTCCAACTTCGCCGCGACTCCGGAATGCCTTGCTACCCTCGATAATGCGGGCGTGCGATTCGTGGTCGGTGTTCCACCAACCCGAAGCGAGGCGTGGAATCCCGTGCAGTTCGGACTTCAACATGCCGGATGGACAAACCACCCTGAACCTTGCACCGTGGAAATCTTCTCCGCTGCTAAGCGGCTCTCCCAAGCCGTCAGTGACTCCGAAAAAATGGTCACCGAACTGGCCTTTCGCAGGCCAGGCGTAATTCGGCCATCTTCCCTGGAACTCGAGCGCTCGCTCACACTCGCCGCGGCCAACTCGCTTGCCACTATCGCTTGGATTCTTTGGAAATCGCGTGGTCCCACGTCAGCCCAATTCGCCCTCGAGAGATTCGGAGACCTGGACGCCCGTATTCAGTTCGACTCCAAACGCGTTTGGGTCCGTCTGCCTCTTGGCCGGCGCCACCGCGAGTTGTCAGAGAACGGGTTCTTGAACCCCATCGGCAATCTCGCCTGGCTTGGAGGACGTCGGCTGGAATTCAGTGGAGACTGAAAAATGGATTCTCTCGCCACCCTGGCCACGGAGCATTTCGTCTTGCACTTTCAGCCGCTTCACCGCGTTCTGCAGGCGGCCGTTGAAAACCAGCGTATTACGGCATCAAGTCTTTCACGCCAGGATTTGAAGGCCTTCTGCATCACCGACGAGCAGGTAAAGGTGCTTCTCGAGCATGTTGATTTTGCACTAAGCGGCAGCGCGCTTCCCGGATGTCCCATTTCGCTCAATGCCGAAGAATCTGCCATGGAAGATGAGCTCCGCGCGCGTTGCGCCGCCATCGGCGGAATGTTGCCTCTCGATCGCCTGGTTCGAGAACTTTCTCTTTCCCCATTCGAGGTCGACGCCATTCTCGTCTGCGCGGCCCCCGAACTCGATCGCAACTATGAACGCATCTTCGCGTTCATTCTCGATGATCTGAACCGCCGGTTTCCCTGCGTCGAGTTGATCATCTCCCTTACCTCGGTCTCCATCGAAGAGCGGATCGCGCGCCAGAATAGCCTCTCCAGTGCCGGAAAGCTCCGCCGTTTCGGAGTCCTGGTTCCATTCGGCGAACCGCCTACGGAGCTGCGCCAAGAACTCCGGCTTGGTCCCGGAGTCTTCGAATTTCTCACAGGCGCTTCTCGTAATTTCCTCCGGCTGTCTCGCGATCGCGCGGAGGTTACCATTCCCTCCCAAGCGGAACGGCCTCCACAGGTCTCGCAACAAGAGTTTTTTCATTTCAGTGATGCTCTGGCGAATGGAACCCTGACGCTCCTGGGCATCTGGGGCCCGCGTCAAAACGGCGCCGAAGAACTTGTTCTATCGTTGGCCTCCCGCCTCGGCTGTCCCCTCCGCAAAATTTGCCCGGTCGATCTCGATCGCAACGCCTTCGATCCAGTTTCACTTGCCCAGGACTGTCTGCGAACTGCGTCCAGAATCGGCGCGGCTGTATGGGTCGATACCGACGCGTTTGTCGAGCCCACGCGCGAACGAATCCTGGACGCCCTCGAGGATCTTCTCGCCGGTTCACCTGTTCCCGTGTTCCTCACCGGCGAAAATCCTTGGCGACCACGTGCGATTCTCCGCAGTGGCTCGTATGCTGAGATCATCCTGGCCGCGCCGCCGTCTGGCGCGCGTGCGCTCCAGTGGTCACGATGTCTTCCCGACATCGAGGCCACAGACGTCGAACATTTTGCGTCTCGTTACTCTTTGTCCGGAGAAGATATTCGCGCTGTTTCCGGCCTTGCCCGCATGCGTGCTCGCCTGGCCGGTAACGGCCGGCCCGAGCCCGTGAAGGATCATCTCGCGGACGCATGTTCCCTCATCACACAGCGATCGACCGCTCACTTCGGCATCCTGATCACTCCGCGGCGAAGTCCGTCCGACCTTGTCCTTCCGGCCAACCTGCATCGCCAGGTCTTGGAGATCGCTTCTTTCTATGATCTTGGCTCGCGCGTCGATGATGACTGGGGCTTCGGTCGGGTTTCTTCCAGTTGCGGGACGAAGGCTCTCTTCACAGGAGACCCCGGAACAGGAAAGACGCTTGCTGCCGAGGTTGTTGCCGGTCTCGTGGGTCTTCCTTTGCTCAAAGTTGACCTTGCCCGCATTGTTTCCAAGTGGGTCGGCGAAACGGAAAAAAACTTGGAATCGGCCTTTCGCGAGGCCGAGGACTGCTACTCGGTACTTTTCTTCGACGAAGCAGAGGCTCTTTTCGGGAAGAGAGCGGAAGTGCAACATGGCACAGACCGCTACGCAAATCTCGAAGTCAGTTATCTGCTTCAGCGGCTGGAAGCCTCCCGAAGCCTGGTCATCCTCGCTAGCAACGTGAGGGACCAGATCGATACGGCATTCATTCGCCGATTCCACGTCGTCGTGCACTTCCCGAAGCCTTCGCTTAACGAGCGGCTCCGGATTTGGCAGGGTGCGCTGCCAAAGTCAGCTCCTTTAGACGACAGCATTGACCTCAATGCGCTCGCGCGTTTGGACATGACCGGCGCGGCGATCGTCAACTCCGCGCGCACGGCCGCACTCCTCGCCGCAGAATCCGGCGCTGAGAAAATCCGCATGGACCATTTGGTGCGAGCCACGGCGCGGCAGTTCCGTCGCGAAGCTCGCGTTCTAACGCCCGCCGAACTTGGAAATTACGGAGTCATGTTGCAAGGGGCGTCATGAGCCCAGTTGCCATCGAACCGCGGAAGGAAAAGCCCGCCTCTTCGCCGCCGCCTCGGCCATCTCCGCCTTTGTCCACCCCAATGCTTTCCAGGCAGCCGAAGCCAGTCTCCGCCGAACCTCATCTGGTCCAACCGAAATCCTCCCCGGGTCCAAACTTCGCAGCGCCACCCCAGCTTTCCCCGGCTTCTCCTCCGCCGATTCCCCAGACTCGCGCCGACGTAATGGCCTTGCAGTCGGCGTATGGCAATGCCGCAGTTGCACACGCTGCTGTAACCGGTGCTCTTTCCGCGAGCCCGCAAACAGCGCCACCTTCGTATTCCCCCGTGTCAGCGATGCCAGGAGTTGCGCCAACCACCACCCCCATCGTGGCGCCTGCGTCCGCGCAAGAGAGCGCCTCGGCTGGTCCGGCGGTGCCCCCTTCGACGTCTCCTTTGCGTTCCGTACCTGGAACCGAAGCATCGAGCACCGCTGTGGCGGCCGCTCCAGCCAAAGGGCCGGGGAGTCCCGCCTCCGGAGCGCCGCGCGGTGCGGCCGTCAAATCCCTCGTCGAGGCGGGCGGACGAGTCACAGCTGTTGCGAAGTCCGACGAAAGTGCTGCCGCTGCGCCTACAACTGTTGAAGCTAAACGTGCGGCCTCACCTGAAAAAGACCCGGCATTCCAAGCCGTCGTTCACAGGGCAAAAGCGATTGCCAAACATCAGGCTGTGCACGTGCCGGCTCATTCGAAGGCTGAGGAAGCGCATGCCGCGGCGGTGAGTCCACCCAACGAAGTTCCGAGCCGTGCTGCGGCCCGACAGACCAGCACGATGGAGCAGCAAAAGCCGAAACGCTTCAACCGCGAGGCCTTCAAAGCCGCACTAAAAAGCAAAATCAAAGCCCCTCAGACGCTTGAGGAAGCCGACGACTTCAAGGAAAAGAACAACCTGGGCGAAGTGAAATCGGCGCTCAATTCGCAAGTTGTCGAAGAGAAGCAAAAGTCCCAGGGCGCCCTTCCAGAGGAAGTCGCGGCGAAGCCCGACACCTCTGGAATTGAGCCAAAACCGTCTACACCCATCCCAGATCCCGGTCTGGGTGCAGCACAGGGATTAGTTGCTGCGGGCGCGGCGCCAAAGCCCGCAAGCGATGCGGATATTTCTCTAGCCACTGGTCCTAAAGAAGTGGACAAGCAGATGGCCGATGCAGGCGTCACCGAGCAACAGTTGCAGGACTCTAACGAGCCCGCCTTCCAGGCAGCTCTGGGAGAAAAGAAAAAGCTAGAAAAAGAATCGGTGGAGGCGCCCCACGATTACCGCAAACAAGAAGTGGGCATGCTCGGTGCCGCGCATGTCGAGGCTCAGGCGGTCGCCAATCAACACACGACGGCCATGCATGGAGCGCGGAAACACGCTTTCTCCGCGGTCGCTGCTCATCAGTCCCACGCGAAGCAAGAAGAAGAAAAGAACCGCGCGGAAATCGCCGGCCACATCGAGGCAATTTACCAAAGCACGAAGGAGCGCGTCGAAAAACGCCTGAAGAAGCTCGACGAGGACGCAAACAAGACCTTTGACGACGGCGCTACCGGTGCGCAAGTGGCCTTTGAAAACTATGTGTCACTGCGCATGGACGACTACAAGGAGGAACGCTATAGCGGTTGGACTGGCTGGGCTAAATGGGGAAAAGACAAACTCGTCGGCATGCCCGACGCCGTAAACAAGTTCTACCAGGATGGCCACGATAACTATGTCAGAACCATGGAAGGGGTCATCGATAGGGTCGCCACCATAGTCGAAACGGGCCTCAACGAGGCCATGGGCTTCATAGAAGATGGGAAAGTCCAGATTGATCACTACGTCGACAAGGAACTGCCCGCCAATTTGCGTGGGCTAGGCAAGCAGGCAGCCTCCGCCATTCAGAACAAGTTTGATGCCCTCGAGCAATCCGTCTCCGACAAACAGGACCAACTCGTTGACGCGCTCGCCAAAAAGTACAACGACAACATGGAAAAACTGAACAGCCGCATCGAGGAGATGAAGGCTGCCAATAAAGGTCTCGCTGACAAGGTAAAAGATGCGGTGGTCGGGGCGATCAAGGCCATCCTCGCGTTGAAAGACATGCTGTTCAACGTGCTTTCACGAGCCGCCAGTGCGATCGGCCTGATTATCGCCCATCCGATCGACTTCCTCGGTCACCTCGTCGATGCCGGAAAGCTTGGCTTCTCCAATTTTGTCGATCACATCGGGGAACACCTGAAGCAAGGATTCATGGAATGGCTGTTCGGCGCGGTTGCGGAAACCGGCATTCAACTGCCCAAAGATTTCGATCTGCCGGGCATCCTCAGCCTGGTCCTTCAGGTTCTGGGATTGACCTACCGCAACATCCGGTCGCGCGCCGTGAAGATTCTCGGCGAAAAAGTTGTCAAGGCGCTGGAAACAGCCGCGGAAATTTTCAAAATCCTGATTACCAAGGGGCCCGGCGGGCTTTGGGAATACATCAAGGACAAGATCGGCGACTTGAAGACGATGGTGATCGAGAAGATCAAGTCCTTCATCATGGAGAAAGTCATCATCGCTGGCATCACCTGGGTCATAGGTCTGCTGAACCCGGCTTCTGCGTTCATCAAGGCGTGCAAGGCGATCTACGACATCATCATGTTCTTCGTCGAGCACGGAAAACAGATTCTCGACCTGGTCAACGCCATTATCGATTCGATTACGGCAATTGCGAAGGGAGCCATCGGCGCGGCTGCGAATTTTGTGGAGACTTCGCTGGCCCGCACAATTCCTGTGATCATCGGGTTTCTGGCGAGCCTACTGGGCGTCGGCAGCATCAGTGAAAAGATCAAGGAGGTGATCGAAGCCATCCGCAAGCCCATCAACGAAGCCATCGATTGGGTGATTAATTTAGCCGTGAAAGTAGTAAAGGCGGCCGGCAAGTTCATTGGAGGTATATCAGATAAATCTGAAACTGCTCACGAAGACGACCCGGAGAAGGCAGCGAAGATTCAAGCCGGGCTCATCGCCTTGCACACCACCGAAGCTGCGGTTGCCGAGAACGGTGAACTTGGGTCCGAGGACGCCAAGAAATTAACCAAGCGGGTGAAAGATGAGCACCAAGTTTTTAAGACACTTGATGCTGTCCCCACAAAGGATGGCTGGGAGTACGAGTACACGGCAAGCGAGCGTCGCAGCGAGCCTTCGCCTCTCCATCGACGCTTCCATCCGGAGCAGATCTACAAGTTGATTCGCGATATTGCCACTGTGCGCTATGGTGAGGCGGCAGCCAACGTGGGAGAGAGAAAGAGTACTGAGGGCGAAACTGGGATCGAACATAAACCTGGAGCTATCCCTGCGGAGTTGGCTCCGCAGATCAGCACGCGCAAGATAATACCGGCGCAACAGAGCACTGTACCGATAAGCATCGGCAGTTCCACGGTGTTTGCAAAACAGGGGTCTGGAGCGGGCAATGTGATCGTCGCGGGGCTGGGCAAGTATCCGGAGATCGCCGCAAAGTTGAAGCGCCAAGGCTTCGACGGCCCAGTAATTGAGAATGCCGTTTCGAACGCATTAAGGACTGGAACAGGGCATCCTGATATTATGCGCCTCGTTGCGCTAATGTTTGGCGCTGAACCGGCTCGAGCAGAGATAGCCACCGTCACGGGACCTTTGACCTTGATCGGGTTGGGGCGGGGCCAAGAGCCGGCCAGAGCATTCGGCGAAGCTGGCGTAGAAACGCCGTTTGGCGGCGGCACTGATCCAGTGTCGATGGAGAAAGCCGCGCAAGCCAGTCGCCGTGCTGATCAGTTGGTCTTGGAAGGAAGAACCTTCCGGGAAGGAACAAAGATCCACGCGAGGTCGAAAGAATTTATCGAGCGGATAGTAAATCTAGCCTATGAGTCGGTGAAAGATCAACACATCACGGGCGCGGAACAACTCTCCGCTCGCATAAACGAATTGCTCGATCGATTCGAAAGGGAAGCCGGGGTAAGTAAGTGAATACTGTATTCAAAATCGGGCCGCTTCACACGCACGCAGGCACCGAATTCGCATATTTCGTGTATCCAGGGAAGGAAGGGAAACAAGTCTTTTTCGGGAGTAACGACAGGACCTCGTTAGCTCACATCCTGGCCAGCTATTCCTCGGACAGCCTTGTATGTGAACCACAGTTATTAGCAGCTTGCGCTGAATTCCGCATTGGCACTCGCGAGCTGACTCCCGACGAAGCCAATCATCTTGGCGTGATGGCTTTCGACTTGGCCCTGCCGCATGTTTTCAGTGGGGGAGTAAAGTCTGCATCAATTTATCAGCTGGCAACCAGCAGTGCTTTTTTTTTCAAGCACTCCCCTTGGACGACTCCACTCTCCAGGGACACTATCAGTGTGGCCCTGACTGGCAGCATCAAACGAAGACTATACGCGCGGATTCTGGGAGGCATGTCCGGAACTCCAGGTCTCGCCCTCTACCCAAGCCCCGAATCTATGCAGCAAATGATTGGGCTGTTTGAAAACCAGCAAATGGAACGAGCATCGAATATTGATACGCTGGGCATAACATTGGAAGATGGCCCCGACTATGCCGTTGATGCAATGCAGCGCGCATATGAGTTACCGAAGTTGCCAGTACCTTTAAGACTCGAGGCAGGTACACGTGTAAGGGTCGATGACCTGGCTATCCTCACGCTGGCTGCTGTGTTGCGAGCGGTTGCATCCTTGGCGCCAGCGGCCGGAGAGGCCCACAGCGAAGTGGGCGTAGACAACTGGAAGGTGTCGGTAATCGTTCACCATTAGTCGAAGTTCGTCACAAGAGGGGCCAGTTCGCTGCCCGGGGCACACAGCCGGTTGATCGCGAGCAGTGCGGCAATGAGCGACCATGGTACATCGGACGTCCATCATGTTCGGCTAGAACACCATATATTTCTCCGCTTCTAAAGCACTTCGGAAAAGGCTGTCTCGTCAACCGGCCTTGGCTTTAGACGTAAACGGCGGAGGCTCCTTCGGTCCCAGATTGATTGGTTCTGCTCCATTCGGGCCGTTATCGCTTTCGGCGGGACGCGTCGGCTGGCCCGAGCTCACTGCCTTGATCCCATGTTTCCGCATGAGTTCGAAGAAAGCGCGGCGCGCCTTGCCACTGGCCCGGGCCGCTTCGGCGATGTTGCCCTTGCTGCGGCGGAGCGCTTCCTCGAGATAGGACTTTTCGAAAAGATCGACGAGTTCGCGCTTGCTTTTCTGAAATGACGACTGCAGGATCTCCGGCGTCATGCGCCCGGGCGACTTCTCTTCGTCGAGGCTGAGCAGCGGCAAATCTTCCACCTGGATGGGCCGTCCCGTTTGCAAGCAGGTCAAGTACTGGACAGAATTCTCCAGTTCGCGGATATTTCCCGGCCAACTATACGCCTCCACGCGTTCCCAGGCCTCCGCGCTCAACGAAATTTCGGATAGACCATACAGCGTCGCATAGTAGCCTATGTATTCTTCGAACACCGGGCGAATGTCCTCGGGACGTTCGTTGAGCGGCGGCACTTCAATAGGAACGACGCGCAGGCGGAAAAACAAGTCTTCGCGGAATTTTTTCGCCTGCACCGAGGCCAGCAAGTCGACGTTGGTCGCAGCAATAAAGCGAACGTTAGCCTTGCGAGTGCGCGATTCTCCGAGCCTTCGGTACTCCTTTTCCTGAATGAAGCGCAACAGCTTTACTTGGCACGGCAGGGAAAGTGTGTCGATCTCGTCGAGAAATAGCGTTCCCCCTTCCGCCGCTGCAACCAGCCCTTCGCTTTGGGGCTGCGCGCCGGTGAATGCGCCTCCCACATGTCCGAATAATTCGTTTTCCAGGAGCGTGTCTGGAATTGCGCCGCAGTTGATGGGAACGAAAGCAGCCTTCACGCGGGGGCTCCGCTGATGAACGTACCGCGCGTACAGCTCTTTTCCGACTCCGGTCGGCCCTGTGATCAGGATTTCGGCATCCGTTGTGGCAAACTTGGTCAGCCTCGCGAGAATTTCGCGGTGCACGTCGCTGCATCCGACGAGGCCAATAGGGGACACTGGAAATCTCCCTTGTCGAAAGAGTCCAGACGGAATTGGCTCACAGGAAAGGTGCGGCTTCAAGAAGCAAGGCCGGCGGGTACCTCGCTGGTTTTGGCTTTTGCCTAATTACCTGGGTACGCAAACGGCGGCTGCTTTGGAGAATTCGTGCAGGCAGGAACAGCCCAAAGACGCACCGCCGTTGTGCCTACATATCGCGGCTTGCGGTCCATGTCAAGCTGATTAAGTATCCTGCAAGGAAGACGTCAGCGCGGCGACTAATGGCGACGGTTATCATCCCGGCCACGTAATGACGAGAAGGAGGCCAGGAGAAGACCACCGACAGTTACCTTCCTCAACGCACTCGACCAAAAAACTCGCTTCACCGAAGTGGGCCCAGGCGCCACTGGAGAACTATTGGCTAGGTTAACGTCGATTGGGCGGATGGAAACGAAGGCCTTGTTCGTGCAGTAAGGAGCAAGGTAACTTCTACGGAAAGCCGACTTTGCGGAAGTAGTTGCGATCCGAATTTGCCAACTCCGTCGCAGACCTTATAGGTGGTATTGGTCTGCGATCTTGGAAGCCATCTCGTCAAGAAAGGTCACGCGATCCACAAGCGAGAGGAATTCGCCGTTCTTCTTCGTCCGGGCAACGAAAGGTGCCGAACGCCGAAGAAGATCTTTCGCCTCTTTTTTGAGTTCAGACGAAAGAATGCTGTCTTTCCACAGGACATAGCCAAAGGCCGACTCCAAGTACTCACGGGACAACCATGTAGTATGTTCCCATTGTTGGTTTGGCCCTAGCATCACCCAATCAAAATCGGTTTCAAGCCTTGTGGCAGTTGGCGTCGTGATGTTAGTGAGGAAGTTCCGAACTATTTGTTCGCCAGCGTCAGGAGTGATCGCACCGTATTCATCTTGGATTAGGATCGGTACTGTCTGCTGAGCCTGTATATAAGCAGTCTCCAGCCATGGCTGAAATCGAGCCAAACTCCATCGAATTTTTTCGGGGGTTGTGGTCCCAATAAACTGCGATCCGGTATCGGGGCCAGTTGCAACAAAGACGATGCACCTAAGGGACTTCATTCGTTGCAGCATTAGCGCGAAAATATACAGTCGTGAGCTCAGCCACTGGTCGCCTCGTCCGAGATTGATTGCCGCAAAGTCAAACTTCGCCTGCTGCTGGAACATGCTGAATAAGGTGCGTTTGGCGCTATCGTTGACCACCGTGAGGGCGTCGGCCGCTTTGAACGTGAGTATCTCGTCGCTGAGTTGCGCCTCACTCATCGTTGGCAGTTTGATGCCCAGCCCGCCAATAGAGATTTCCGTCGCCCGCTTTGCTACCTCTCCGAGGAAATTTATGAGAGGCTTGCGGAGAACGAGCAGCGCCAGGACTGCGACCAGCGGCCAAGCGATTTTTTCGGCCAGCGCTACCCATTTAACCCATGCTGGCTCGGGTTCGGTCCGTCTGCTGATCTCCACGCGAATAGGTTCTTGTAACGCCCAAGCGAGTCCCCGAGCCGCCGCCATTCCCGCTGTTTCCGGAGATGCCGATAGGCTGTGGAGATATGTAGAATCGCAAACAGACATTGGAGCCGATGCCGCTCCGACAGTGGATGAGTGGGCCGGCACTAGCAGCATCAATCCGTAAGACAGCACAATAATGGAGAGGTTTTTCGACCTAGCCATGCTGCACATTTTATAGCAGACCTTCGCGTATCAGGACCACTACCGGGGTACGAAGCAACTAAGCATCGAGCAACTTACCGCAAGACCTGGCTGGAAGACCCGCTAGCCTAAAGTGAATCTTTAGAGTCCTTCCTGGTTTTCTTCGCTCTCAGTGCGCCAGAGTAACTACCAATCCCAGGCGGAATGTAGCAGTTCGGATCCAACATCTATCATTGTCGTTGTGCGCGTACCCATCTAGGCGATGAGGTCTTGATTGGTAAATGCCGAACGGGCAGATATCATAAGTATTGTGCTATGAGTGGAATACAGCCGGATCTTGGCCGATACGGAAAAATCCTACGGTTCCTATACCTATCAGTAAATAGTACGAAATTGTAGCAGAATTGTAGCAGTAGACCGCACAAAATGAGCAAAACGAGGCAAGTCCAAAAGACCGGGATCATCGCTATCTTGCAGCTGGCAAAGGGATTAGGCGTATTTTCAGCAAGATAGCACATGACCGGTTTTGCTTTTCAAGTGCCGAAGTTTCAACCGGTTATGCCGCTCAAGGCGCTGGAGGTTGGTCCGTTCGCCAATGGCCATTCAGGGTTCAACCGCTTCAGCACTTTGGGGCGCTGAGGGCGCAGTCCTTTCGAAGATCGCTACCTCAATTTGGAAACAGGTCTCGGTCTGCGGCGCTGGCGGTTTAGCAAACCGCTGCAAATCAGGTAACCTCACAACGCCTCACAGCACCTTAGATCACTTGAGAACGCGATCGGTAGTGCGGTTTGGAAAACCGCCGACGGAAAGCTAAGGGCAGGAGCGTGTCCCTTGGCTCCCGAAGTCGTCCACCTATGTGCAGCAAATGAGGAAGTCTAGATGCATACAGTAGGCCCCGACCAGGCTCGAAGCTTGCTCGGTGTGCACGAAGTGTGGGCGAATCGACCGTTTTGATGAGCAGATAGGACCACGGTAATCGCGACAGAGAAAAACTTTGTTTTTTCCTTAGCATATACCATACCAGGTATGGTATATGATTGAGAAATGAGCCACACGATCAAAGAAAAAGACGAGCTGCTTGTTCGCGCCAAGCGAGTTCAGGGACAAATCGAGGCGCTCGTGCGAGCCCTCGATGAAGAGCGCGATTGCTCGGAAACCCTGCAAATCATGAGCGCTGCAAGGGGCGCGATGAACAGCCTCATGGCCGAGATGCTGGAAGGCCACATCCGCAGCCACGTTTTGAATGGAAAGCACAGGCCTACATCGGGACAGGTGACCGCTGCCGACGAGGTCATCGCGATGGTGAAGTCCTATCTGAAGTGACCGAGTTACCGCGTATGGAAGGAATACCACATGAACGCTTCAACCGAAACCCGAGACGATCACGCAAACTCTTTCCGGCCGAAGCCTGACACCTTCGAGGCGAGCGCCGCAAACCATGTTGATGACCATGAGCATGCGGATGGTGAGCACGAACACGGTCTCGAATGGACCGACCTTGTCCGCATCGGATTTGTAGTCCTGGCCGCGATTGCGGTCTGGTTCCGCATCTGGGAACCGTTTCCTCACGTCAGTGTCATCGGCATTACAGCTACACTGATTGGCGGTTATCCCATTTTCAAGGAGGCCATCGAGAACATTGTCGAACGGAAGATGACGATGGAACTCTCCATGACCATCGCTCTTCTCGCGGCATTGGCAATCGGCGAGTTTTTTACGGCACTGGTCATTACTGCATTCGTCCTGGCGGCCGAGGTTTTGGAAGGGCTCACCGTCAGACGTGGCCGCAGCGCAATACGTCGATTGGTTGGGTTACTGCCCACGACTGCGACGGTGCGTCGCAACGGATCCTGGCAAGATCTGGAAACGAAGGAAATCGCTGTGGGCGACACGGTCCTTGTGAAGCCCGGCTCCAGAATCCCTGTCGATGGCACGGTTACCGGGGGCCACTCCTTTGTCGATCAGGCAACCATCACTGGAGAGTCGATGCCTGCGGAGAAAGTCAGCGGAGCGTGGGTCTACGCCGGTACGATCAACCAGTCGGGTGCACTCGAACTGCAAGTGGATCGTCTGGGACGGGACACCACGTTTGGAAAAATCATTGACGCCGTCGAACGCGCGGAAAAGTCCCGGGCTCCCATCCAGGGAATTGCAGACCGCCTCGCCGGGTATCTGGTTTATTTCGCGCTAGGGGCCGCGGCCCTCACATTCCTCGTCACTCATAATGTGCGTTCAACCATTTCGGTCGTGATCGTTGCCGGCGCATGCGGGATCGCTGCAGGAACGCCCTTGGCGATCCTCGGAGCCATCGGGCGCTCTGCGCAACACGGCTCGATTATCAAAGGTGGAATCTATCTGGAATCCCTTGCCAGCATCCACACGGTTCTTCTGGACAAGACCGGAACGCTCACATATGGCTCACCCGAGGTCGTGGACGTCCGTCCCGCCACTGAAATAGCGGCCGCTGATTTGTTGGAGGCAGCGTGGACGGCAGAGGCACGTTCGGAGCATCCCGTGGCCAGGGCCATTTTAAGGAAAGTAGCAAGCATGGGCCTTGCTGCCGAAGAGCCGGAATGTTTTGAATACACGCCCGGCCAGGGCGTCGTAGCGACCCGGGCGGGCGTCGAATTAATCGCGGGCAATCGGTTGTTTCTCGCGGGCCACGGCATTGAACTACCAGAGGGCACGAACTCGAAGACGGATTCAGAGATCTTTGTGGCGCGCGGAGGCAGACTTCTGGGAACCCTAACGGTCGCCGATACCCTTCGACCCGAAGCTACGAAGGCGATTCAAGATCTGAAGGCGATGGGAATGAAAACTGTTCTTCTTACGGGCGATGCCAAAGGAGTGGCCGAAGACATCGGTCGGAAGTTGGGTGTCGATGAGATCGCCGCGGAGCTTCTGCCCGAAGATAAGCTCGAATTTGTTTCCCGGCTCACGAAAGACCACCAGAACGTCATCATGGTGGGTGACGGTGTGAATGATGCCCCCGCGCTGATGAAAGCAACGGTGGGCATCGCCATGGGAGCCGGCACCGACGTAGCACGAGAAAGCGCCAATGTTGTCCTCATTGGCAATGATCTATCGAAGCTTGTGGAAACTCTTTCGATCGCCCGGCGCTGCCGGCGCACCATTATGCAGAACTTCGTTGGGACGCTGGTTGTGGACACCGTCGGCGTTGGTCTGGCGGCGTTTGGATTTCTGAATCCTTTGCTGGCCGCCTTCATTCACGTCTCTTCGGAAATGGCATTCATCTTGAATTCGGCAAGGCTGCTCCCACCGCTGGCTTCAACGAACCGATTGGTGCGAGGTTTCTTCTCGCCAAGGCCAGAAGCCACTAACTCATAGAGACGATGGAGCAAACCTCATGTCCAGAAGAGATTCGAAGACTCATCTGCAGCATTACTCGAGGTAGGTTTTGAGAAATCTCAGTCACATCCTGGGCAGCCTCTTCGGAAGACTGAGCTACTTTGGAGGATTAGTATCGCTAAACACCCATCGCGTCAGTTCTTGATTTCCGTGATGGACCGGTTCGCGTGGCTAACTCAGGTCTCCTTCTTTTCCTGTTCAGCGGCCAACCTTAGATAGTAACGTGCTCCCCCCACGCTCATTTGCATGTCCTCTGCAACTTGATTCTTGAAATCTCCCTCGGCATCTTCTGGTTTGGGCTTCCTTCCATAGAGTTTCTCGAAAGCCTCGATGAATCTGTGGACGCGCCTCGTATCTTCTTCCATTTCAACCCATCCCTTTATCTGCTTGGAAGATATGATACTCAGTTTGCACAGCCGCAGTGACCCACAATCTATTCAAAGACTCAGGCACAGGCGTAAGGATGAATCGCAAGACGGGTTTACTGCAAGCAACGCCTGATTAACGCTTGCATTGACAGGTCTGGCTAATTTAAGAGTGATTAGCACCTCGAAGGTTTACCAAGAAATATGGACCGAAACGCGTCACGAAAACTACGGCATTTCGGTTTGTTTTGGCGGGGTTAAAACCGAAAAAGCAACGCAGGTAAACGGAATTGGCGGTTTGGGCTCATTTTTGCTGAAGTAGAGGTCTGGGATCGACCCGGCATCGAAGGAGGCGCCAACTCACGACTCGAGATACCACGGCACGTTAATGACTACGATTCGTTGATTACCTTTCAGGAGCAGGAGACCTTTGAGAACCGCCGCTCGTTTGTTGTGCAATATGTGGTGATACCAGTGCCGTTGAACCAATTCGGGTATGAGAACCGCTATCTGTTGATTTGGACACGTCCGTTCGGCTTCGAGAACGTAATCGACAATGGGTGACAGAATGTAGCGATAACGGGAAGGCAATACGACGAGCTGCGGCGTGGCTACTCCCGCTTCGTGTGTCGGCTGCTCGACGAATCGGCACCATTCCTGACGCAGGACGGAGGAGCCTTGACCGCAGTCAACATGGACCGCTCGAACGCAGGGGGAGATTTTCAATGCGAAGCGCAGTGCCTTCTTGACGATGTGACTCCAGTTTTTGATTGGGACCACCACGAGCGGAGGCGAGAGGTCGTTTAGTTCAAGAGGAGCGACGCTTCGTGTTTCGAGAAACACTCGATGGTAATGGCGGCGTACTGCGACCATGGCTACGAGAAGGCTTGGGATCAGAAGCATGGTCACCCAAGCCCCTTGGGTAAACTTTGCGATGAGGACCACGACCAGGGTCACGCCCGTCGCCAGTGCTCCGAGGCCGTTCACAATGATGCTCCGCGTCGCTCCTTTGCCTCGAACACGCCTCCAGTGACTCACCATTCCGGCCTGGGAGAGGGTGAAGGCGAGGAAGGCCCCGACCGCAAACAGCGGGATCAGGCGATCCGTCACTCCGCGAAAGAGGACCAAGAGAATGCCTGCTAGTCCTGTCAGCAAGTAGATTCCGTAGGAGTGTACGAGTCTGCGGCTTCGTGTCGCAAAGGAGTGTGGAAGATAGTTGTTTTGCGCGATGGCACGGCACAAGCGCGGAAAATCCGCAAACGCCGTGTTTGCCGAAAGAGCAAGAACCAGAAGGATGGACGCGATCGAAACATAATAGAAGATTCCCCGGCCAACGACTGCGCCAAGCAGCATCGAGAGTATGCTCTGATACCCCGGTTGCCCGGGATTCGTGGCTGAAATCCCATACGCATGAACCAGGTAGGCGATTCCCGCCAGCATAACGGCGAGAATGGCGATGATTATCGTGAGGGTGCGTCTCGCTGTGGGAACGACAGGCTCGCGAAAAGCTTTGACTCCGTTGCTGACTGCCTCAACACCGGTCATGGCAGTGCAACCGCTTGCGAAAGCTTGCAGTAGCAACCAAAGACTGGGCACGGCGGCCACAAAGGGGAGCCTCGGCAGGGGCGCGACAGGCTCGGGCCGACCGCCCGATGCAAAGGTCTTCAAAATACCCAAGAGGATGACTAGAAGAAGACAACCTACGAAGAGATACGTGGGAACCGTAAAGAGAAGTCCCGTTTCTCGGACACCTCGAAGATTTACCAAGGTGATGATCGCCAGAATCACCAGACACAAGAAAAGAGTCCAGGATTGCAGCCGCGGCACCGCCGACACGAGCGCTCCCACGCCGGCAGATATGCCAACTGCGACGACTAGAACGTAGTCAATCATCAGCGCAGCGGCCGCCAGAAGTCCTGCGGAAGCTCCAAGGTTCTGGCGCGCCACCGTGTAAGACCCTCCGCCGCCGGGATAGGCCTGAATGGTCTGGCGATAGGAGAAATAGACGATTGTGAGCAGAACGATGATGCTCATGCTGATGGGAATGATGTAGGAGATTCCGACTGCGCCGAGGGGGATCAGAAGGGTGAGCGCGGCCTCGGGTCCGTATGCGGCGGAACTCAGGGCGTCCAAGCCAAAGATGGGGATGCCGACCAGCGATCCGATCTGTTCCCCGCGTGATTCATCGGAGGCAAGAGGCCGCCCGAGGAGCAGATCCAGAACGGTCATATCGTTAGGAGTCCTCAGGATTCAGGCTCGGACTTGGGTTCGTGACTCGATAGTATTTGTTCACTTCCTACCGATGCCTCCGGGTGACCGCCTCGGCGTGCTGTTGTCTTCCGAAGCGCCCTCTTTGCGCGCGTCGGGAATCCCGAACCGGCCTGCTGGTTTGCGCTTCGTTTCACGCATCCATTGGAGTAACACGTATAACAGGAACGCACAGGCAAGCAAACAAATCACGATCAAGATGATGAGGTTCATGGTACCGGGGAAAACGGTGGGCGCGCCCGACATCGCCGCCCTCATTTCGATGAATTCAACGACCTGAATTATCCCAACCCAAACATTTAAATTATCGAGACGGCCATCAGTAAGTCCTGAGAGCTCTGTAAGATTTCCATAAACCCAACGGAACGCTCTGCGTCCTTGCGTTGCCGGCTGCACCTGCCGGGTTTACACTTGTCGCAAGAAGATTCGAATCATGCGCATATCTGAACTCCCCAGGCCCAACCCTGAGCGGCTTCTCAAACAGGTGCAAGCCGAAGAGAGCAAGCGTTGGGGTGCGCGGCTGAAGATCTTTCTTGGCTATGCCCCCGGCGTGGGAAAGTCGTATCGCATGCTCGATGAAGCCCGCCGCCGGCGTGAGCGCGGAGAGGATGTCGTTGTCGGCGCGGTACAGCGGCAACCATCCGGAGAGCTTCAGGCGCTTTTGAGGAAACTGGAACGGATTGAGCCCCTGGCGACCTCCAGTGGCCAAGCGATGGATTTGGACGCGATTCTTCGGCGCGCCCCTCAAGTGTGCGTCATCGATCCTCTTGCCGCTGAGAATCCTCCCGGAAGTCGGAACCGTTACCGTTGGCAGGACGTACAGGAACTCATGCGCAACGGTGTCTCTGTCTTAACAAGCGTGAATCTGCTTCATGTCGAGGAATACCGGGAGAAGGTTCAGGCCATCACGGGGAAGCAGACCACGGAAGCAATTCCAAAATCCTTTCTTCTCGCCGCCGATGACATCGTCATCGTGGATGTGCCAACAGACCTTTGCTTGTGGCGTCTCGGTGAAAAACTGACGCCGACGGGGATCAGCAACTCGCGCGAGCGTGAGCTTTCCGAACTTCGAGAACTCGCGTTGTTGTTGACTGCGGAAGTCGTCGATGCGCAACTGGAATCTTATGTTCATGCGCACGGTATCGAACCTGTTTTCGGCACTCACGAACGTTTCCTGGTTTGCATTACGCCCCAGAGCAATGCGAAAACCATGATCGAAAGCGGCAAACGCAACAAGGAGCGCTTCCAAGGGGAGCTCTTTGTCGTTTATGTGCGGCGACCGCAAGACACGGATAAAGAGAAGGCCGCAATTGAGTCCCACTTGGAGTCCGCCCGCGATGCTGGCGCCACGATCGAGGTACTCGAGAGCAACGACCCAATCGAAGCGATCACCGAATTCGCCCAACAGAATCGAATCACCCAGATTTTTATCGGCCGTCGCTCTCATTAAAATTGGCGAGACTGGCTCTTCGGCGATCCCGTCTTACGGCTGATTCGAGGCGCCGAAGGCATCGACGTGCGCGTTTTTCCGGACTAATCTTCCACAATGCCTGAAGCCGAAAACGCCCCACTGGGAAAGCTCAAAGTCTATCTGGGCTACGCTGCGGGCGTGGGCAAGACGTTTCAGATGCTGGCCGATGGACAAACGGCCGCGCAGCGTGGTCTCGATGTTGTGCTTGCTTATTTTGAACCCCACGCCCGTCCAGACACCATCGCCCAGGTTCAGGGCCTCGAGATTCAGCCTTATCGAAAAATCAATTATCGCGACCGCACGTTTGAGGAGATGGACACGGAAGCACTTTTGAGGCGCAAGCCCCAGATCGCTCTGGTGGACGAACTAGCCCATATGAACGTGCCCGGCTCTGGACGTACGAAGCGGTGGGAAGACGTTCAAGTGTTGCTGCACGCCGGGATCGAGGTGTGGACGACGATGAACGTCCAGCACATTGAGAGCCTCAATGATCAGATTTGGCGGATCACCGGCATTCAAGTGCGCGAGACCGTGCCGGACTGGGTGATTCGACAAGCGGCGGAACTAGTGGCAGTGGACGTTACACCCGAGGCCCTACTGAACCGCCTCAAACGTGGTGCAATCTACAAACCGGAAATGGTGCAAAAGGCTCTTCAAGGATTTTTCAAGGGTTCCAATCTGGGTGCGCTACGCGAGCTTACGCTTCGTCAAGCGGCTCATGAAGTGGATCTCCAGCAATCCGCTTACGACGAAACGAGCAATGTTCAGGCTCCGCGAACATCCGAGACGAGCCCTGCAGGAAAGGCGGACAATCCATGGAAGGAACGAATTCTAATTCACATCACGGCCGACCCTTCTACCGCCATACTCATCCGTCGGGGTCGCCGTGTAGCAGACTACCTTCATGCCGATTGCATGGCACTCTTTGTGCATCGGACCACAGAAGTGTCGCAGTTGCCAGCCAGCGAGCGTGAGGCGGTGGAGAAACACCTTCGTTTCGCCCGGGGACTGCAGATCGAGACGCTGGTTGTGGGCGGCAGCGATGTCGCAAGGACCGTGGTAGAGTTCGCTCGCCACAATCAGGTTACGCAAATCTTCGTGGCACAGTCGCAGACTCGCCTGGGAGAGCGGTTGCGTAGCAGGAATTTCGCGGAGAACATTGTGCGCATGGCTGAAGACCTTCAAGTTACGGTCGTCGCCGACCGCAGTCGGAGACTCCGTTCGTAGTCGTATTGCACTGAACGATATTCCGACGGCGTCCTCGCGAATCGGTGAGAAGTATTCCGGCTTAGCCGGCGATTCTTCCGGACAATTCTTTCCCTTCAATATGCTTTTCGGAATTTGTTTGATAACAATGATGACTCTGAGCTATCTTTTACTTGGCTCTCGGTACTGTCTGAGAGCGATTGCTCTTCGGAAGATAAGAGCATTTGAAATTCACATCGGATGCTCGTCACGCGCCCTACCAGGCTTCGTTCACAACGCGACGTTAACCTGTGGCGGATACCACTGCGCCTCTCGTTCGCGGCGCTTGCACTGTTCGCAATCACCCTGATTCCGGACATCCTCGACAAGTACCACGTCATTCATATTCCCTCGTGGTTGACCATGGGCAGCATCGACGACGCGCGCGCGATTCTCTCGGCGATGATGGGCGCGGTCGCGACCGTGCTTGCACTGATTTTCTCGGTCGCGCTGCTCGTGCTCTCGATGGTGGCAACTCTGTTCGGCCCGCGCCTGCTTTACCGCTTCCTGCAGGACTGGGTTACCCAGGTCACAATCGGCCTGTTTATGGGCACCTTCGTATACATCTGCCTCGTCTTTCTTGTCACACATCAGGATCCGGAGTCCTCGTTCATCCCGCAAATCTCGCTGATCACGAGCTGGGTGCTTGTCGTGCTAAGTTTCGGATTCCTCGTTTACTACAGCCACCGCATCGCGACGTCGATTCAGAACCCCGATATGATCGGCGCGATCGTCGACGACTTGTACGTTGCGGCGGGCGCCGCACACGCGTCCGGTCGTGGAGAGGGTACCGGCGCGCCACCCGACGATGCCGCGATTTTGCGCCAGGCCGAGACCGGCGCGGTCGTGTCCAGCGCGAAGAGTGGATATCTCCAGCACGTGGATCACAGCGCTCTAGTCACGGAAGCGCGTGCAGTGGACGCGCTGGTCGTGTTGAGGTTTCGTCCGGGCCAGTTCGTGCTCCGTGGCGAGCCACTCGCAGCTATCGTCCCGGCAGAAAACGCCCGTGGGCTCGCGCATGCGATCAATCGTGGAATTCACATCGGCCGTCACCGTACCCTCACGCAAGATAGCGAGTTCGGCATCTCGCAGGTCATCGAGATTGCCATTCGTGCTTTGTCGCCCGCGGTCAACGATACATACACCGGCGTTGCATGTGTCGACTGGCTCGCGGACGCCCTGCTTACCCTGGCTGAGCGTCCGCCTCTGGAAGGAAACTGGTACGACACTAACAGCAGGCTGCGGGTATGGATGCCGCCGGTGCGACTCGAGCGACTCGTCAAGCTGGCGTTCGACCAGATTCGTCAGGCGTCCACGACGACCCCCGCTGTGCTCATCCGGCAACTCGAATCGATCCGCCGCCTAACACCACGGCTTCCTGAGGCCTGCCGCGAGGCGCTGACGGAACAAGCGGACGCGATTCTCGAAAGTGCGAGCGCACTGGTCGCGCTCGACCGCCGGAACGTCGAGGCAGCGTGGCAACGTGCGAACGCTGCCCTGGGCACTCAGGCCAGGCCCTCGAATGGAAGCGTGAGCGCCTAAGTAGGCACTGCATGCGGTGGGGTTTTTCGATCAATGGCCGGCGGCATCCTTCCATGTGAGATTCTGCGATCGCCACGGGTGCTGGTGAAATCAGGCTCTTCTTCGCTTCTTTCTTAGTTCTGGCTGGGCGAGCCAGGAACCGCAACTGCTCTTATGAACTCCTTAGAATTCCCTGATAGGTTATTCACCTCAACTTTGTAGAATTTCCGCACTGCGTGGGTCGACTGTCCCCGTGTCTCTTTTTCTCCCCCGATGCAGGACGTAGCAGAGTCATGAGCAAGGTCACGATTCTTGTCGTCGATGACGATGCGCAAATCCGCCGTACACTGCGTGTAACGCTCGTCAGTAATGGCTATGAGGTGATTGAGGCGCGCGATGGTCAAGAAGCGATTGAAGCGGTTTTGCGGGAACGCCCGGACGTCATTCTTTTGGATGTAAACATGGCAGATATGAGTGGACTCGAAGCCTGCAGCAAGATGCGAAGGTCATTCACTGGACCCATAATCATGGTGACAGTGCGCAACGCCGAGCGCGACAAGATTGCTGCCCTGGACGCGGGCGCGGATGACTACATCGTCAAGCCGTTCGGAATAGGAGAACTGCTCGCGCGCATCCGCGCTACCCGCAGAAGGTTCAAGCCCGACAAGCCGCTGCAACGCATCGAACTGCCGGACCTGACCATCGATTTCGAGAAAAGAACAGTAGAGCTTGGCGGCAGCCGCGTCCATTTAACTCCCAAGGAATTTGACGTTCTGTCCGTTTTGGCAAGCCAGCAGGGAAAACCGATTACCCACGAAAAGCTGCTCCATTCGGTATGGGGACCGGACCACTGCGAGGACACGGAAAATCTTCGTGTAGTCATAAAGCAGTTGCGCAAGAAGATCGAAACAGATCCCGCGCATCCTCGCCACATCCTCACTCAGCCGTGGACCGGATACCGATTTGAAATTCCCGAGTGTCCCAAGAAGGGTCCTCGCACCACTCGATAAGCTCGTGAACTGTATTCAATCCACAGACCTGACCTGAAATCCGGCTTCCGCGAGTCCTTATCCGGTCGAGCAATATTTCATCCGCTTTTTTGATGCGATGAAACCACATTTCGCCGTGCGATTGAAGAATCCGATGGAGTCGTGCAACTCTTTGACGAAATTTTTCACGACTTTCTCACGGCTGTTTTTGTACTGTCCTCGGCACTTGCCAGTCGCAAACGTCCTTGAAGGGAGAAATCTTGAAATATCTTTCGTCACTTGTTTCGGCAATGCTTTCTGTCGCGGTGATTGCTTCCGTGGTTTTGCCGGCAACCGCGCACGGGCAGTCCACGTTCGGGAGCGTGCGCGGCACGACCGTAGACCAGTCCACTTCACCGGTCCCCGGGACACAACTCACGTTGCACAGCCTTGACGAAAACGCGGACGCCACCACGGCCAGCGACAACGACGGAAATTTTCTCTTCGAGAATCTGAAGCCGGGACACTACAAGCTTACCGCCACCAGGAGCGGCTTCGCCAATTCGGTCGTCGATCAAATCGACCTCGCCGCGCGGCAGTCGCTGCGCGTGGACGTCAAACTCGCGGTCGCTTCTCAGATTCAGACCGTCGAAGTGAGCGGGCTTCCTCAGTTGATCAACACCGAAAACGCAACGTTGTCCAACGCTCAGGACAATGAGGAACTCACCACGTTGCCGATGAATTCCCGCGCCGTCTCCAGCAGTCCCCTCGCGGCCCTGTCTACGAATCCTAATGTCACTACGGATACGCAGGGGAACATTAGCGTAGGCGGCTCAAGCTCAGCGCAGACAGGTTTCTCGGTAGACGGAATCTCTACGGCAAACGTGCGCGCGAATGGCGCTCTGAAAGATGCCTACCCTTCGCTGGAAGGAATTCAGGAGATGAATGTGACCGCGTTCAATAATAATGCACAGTTCGCGCAGATCGGCGACGTCACCTTCACAACCAAAAGTGGCACCAACCAGTTCCACGGCAGCGCGTTCGAATACTTCCAAAGCAACGTTTTGGATTCCACCATCTACAACTTCACATCCAAGGCGCCGAAGACCTTCAACACTTTCGGAGGCAGCTTGGGAGGCCCGGTGATCATTCCCAAACTGTGGAATGGTACGGACAGGACCTTCTTCTTCTTTGATTACGAAGGCAACCGAAAGACGACTTCCGCGCCGGAAGAACTTCTTGTTCCCACAGAGGCGGAGAGGCAAGGCAACTTATCCGCCCTGGTCGGGACTCCCGGAACACCCGGTGTATTGCTGGACCCATTTACCGGCTCGCCTTATGCCAACAACACCATCCCCGGCGGCCCTGGCAACCCGTGCAGCAATTCCAAGGATTGCATCAATCCGGTGGCCCAAAATTTGCTGAACAGCTGGTACCCGCTGCCAAACGCGAACCTAACTCAAGCAAATCCCGCCTACAATTACCAGACCCTCGTGCCCATCCCGTCCAACTCCAATGGCTGGGATCTGCGCGTCGATCAAGTGCTCACTCCCAAACAACAGCTTTACGTGCGTTTCAGCTGGAAGAATGTCTTCCTTAACGAATACAACAACGACACGGTAATTTCTCCCGCGAACAGTTTTCTACCGAACGACCAAGCACACGAGCAAAATCGCAGCCTGGTCGTTTCTTACAACTACGCCATCAGCCAAAGTTGGCTGAACGAATTTCGCTTCGGATTTACGCATTTCAATGAAAATGAAACCTTCCCGATGCAAGGCTCCGCGGCCATTTCGCAACTTGGCCTGGTCCTCAATAACGGGATCAACCTCGCCGCCCATCCCGACGGCCAAGCCTTCCCCACCTTTATCTTCAGCGATGGTACGATCACCTCAATTGGCCAGGGCAGAGTTGGAACAACAATGTCGGAAACCACGCAGTTCACTGACAACCTTGCTCGCATTTTGCACCAGCATACGCTGCGCTTCGGACTGGATGTGCGCAGAGTGCTGTACAACGCACCTATGTTCTACGCTCCGTCCGACGACTTCGGTCAATTCTCGTTCAACGGCTCGCTCACGAACTATTCCTTTGGCGACTTTCTTTTGGGCTTGCCGCAGGCTTTCTTTGCGATTACCAGTCCACAAATCAATGCTTACAGCTGGCACTGGGGCCTGTACGGCCAAGACGAATGGCAAGTCAATTCCCGTCTAACGCTCAACTTCGGATTGCGCTGGGAAATTCTTCCGGCGTTTATCGAAACCACGGGAGACTTGGCCAGTTTCGACCCGGCAATCAACAGCATCGTGGTTCCAAACAAATTTTCGAGCACGGTCGGCAATAGCCCGCTGCTCACCTCAATCTACACAGGCGTACTCGAATCCTTCAATGGCTGCTCGCTTCCGAATAAGAATCCGGCACTCGCCTGCACGAATGTGGTCTCGGCTAGCCAGGCCGGCCTTCCACAGGGCTTGCGGCGCACGCCCATGCATAATTTTGATCCGCGCGTCAGTATTGCGTACCGGCCGTTCAACAATGAGAAGACCGTGATTCGAGCGGGCTTTGGCCTCTTCACAGCCACAACTCTCGGCCCTATGTCTTTCAACAACGCGGGTGTTGCTCTCTCCGACCTTCTCAGCTTCAACAACTCCGTAACCAACGGTGTTCCCAGGTTCCAGTTTCCGCAAACATCTTATCCATTCGTGCAGTTAGGCGGGGGCTCTTTTGAAGAGGGAAATGATCCAAACTTTAAGGATCCCACCTCAGCGCAATGGAATCTAACCGTGGAGCGAGCAATCACACCCAGCACGACAGTTCGGCTCAGCTACGTCGGCCAAGCGACTTGGCATCAGCCCATCACCGTGGACCTGAACCAAATTCCCGCGAGCACCACTCCGTACGTTCCCGCGAACGGGTGGGCTGATCCTCGCGCCCCGTATCAGAACTTCGGTATGTTGATGTTCGCGGAGAGCGTTGGCAACTCAAACTATCAAGCAGGCATTGCGCAAGTTCAACATCGGACCACCCACGGGTTGTCCTTTTCGGGTACCTACACCTGGGCGAAAAATCTCAGTAACGCGCAAGGCAGCGATGCGCCAACAGCATTTGGCGGCGAGGAACCCTACGCGGTCGAGATTGCCGACCGTTTCAATCTCCGGTATGACCGCGGCAACGTGGTCGGAACTCCGCGGCAACACTTCTTGTTGACGGGCACCTACCAACTTCCCTATGGACCCGGGCGCCGCTGGACCGGCGGCGGCAAAGTCTTGAACGCGGTCTTGGGAAGCTGGGATCTCAGCACTGTCACGCTGCTGCAAACCGGGCAGTGGCTGACCCCGACCATGAATGCCGCTGCCGATCAATCGAACACCGATCTGAATAACGAGCGCTATCTCGGAGGAGCTGTCGCGCGTCCCGATTGCGTGGGCAATCCCATTCCCTCGAAGCGCTCACCGCAGGCGTATTACAGTCTCAACGCCTTTGCGTTTCCTCCGCTCAACGCCGGACGCTTTGGCTCTTGTGGCGTGGGAGTATTGCAAGGCCCGGGCGAAGCCAATGTGAACGCTGGTTTAGCTAAACAGTTCTCCTTGACGGAACGGTTTCGTCTGCGCTTCGAAGCTACCTTTACCAACGTCCTGAATCACACGAACTTCGCGCCACCAGCCCTCAACATCAGCAACCCAAGCACTTTCGGAGTCTTGGACGCCACTCTGCCACAGGGACTCGGCGGAAATCGCACCGGGCAATTGGCGCTGCGCCTGGATTTCTAAAGAACTGCCGGGCGGGAGCAAAGAAAAGTGGTCCGGGCGATGGGAACCGCCCGATTCCGCCCACGTGCTAGTGCAATGTCGCCAACAGTTTTTTCGCTGATCTGTTCACGAGATCCTGCGGGACGCGATTCCACGAGAACCTGCCTGGTTTTATGGGAACGGACCACAAAGTGGCGCCATCCTTGCCGCGCAGCTCCAACGATAAATAACCGTCATAAACAGGTTCTCGATTGTAGGGAGAAGGTTTTCAGGTGTTCACGAAGCTGTGTCGCTCCCGGCTCGTCGCCGAGCGATCCCACAAACACCCTTTTTTACCTGAGAAAGAGTGTTCGCGGTCTGCGAATAGTCGGCCTCTGTCCTCGGTGAACACAGTAGGAGAGCGACAGTCGCTGCAAAGATGAATGTCACAATCGACGTGGGGTTCGCCGACTTGCTGAGGAGTGCGACACCTTCTAATGCTCACACCCCTAACCCGATCAGGGAGCTCAGCAATGAGCTCCCGTTCTTTTTTCGGACTGGGGTGTTGTGTCGGTTTCGGCGAAGAACAGCCTATTCTTCTTCGTGGGTGGTGCATCAGTTAGGATTGCTAGTTTAATTCTGCCACCGATGGTGCCCCAGCGAACGCTCTGCTTTGCGACTGATCTAACGGTGATAGTTTGAAAGTAGGATGCTATCAATCGCGAAGAGCACACCTCCCAGAAAAAGAAAGATCCCGAAGATGCGGTACCAGCTTATGAACGAGGCCCTGCGTTCAGCAGCTAGCCTGTCGAATCGCTCCGATCCCCAAAACTTGGCGGCCTTGTCCGGTGAGGTCATGACAAATGCCCCGAGCGCGATCGTGAGAGTGCTAACCAAAGCATTTGCGGTCGTGAGTCCAACGAATAAGAATGAAAGTAGTTCCGGCGGCATGGCTAATTCTTAGGAAGGTCGGCGCGGTTCCACCATCCGCCACCCAGAGCCTGGAACAGAGCAGCCGTATCCGCATAACGATTGGCCTGTGCTTGAACGAGATTGATTAGTGCTTGTTGATAAGACTGCTCGGCGTTGAGAAGGCCAAGATAGTTAACATAGCCGGTTTGGTACTGCTTCTTGGCCAAGTCGAGCGTTACGGCGGCGGCGTCTTTGGCGGCGGACGCGGTCTTCACGGCCTCGGCGTCCTGTTGCAATGCATTCAACGTGTCGGCGACGTTTTGGAACGCAGTTATGACGGTGCTGCGATATTGCTCCGCAGCCTGGGTGTAGGCAGCTCTGGCGCCTCGCTCGCGGTGCAGGAGCGTGCCACCTTCGAAAATAGGTTGCGTAACGCCGGCACCAAGATCCCAAAAGCCCGAGCCTGCCGAGAACATCTTCGAGAAGATCAGCGCCATAGTTCCGGTGTCGGCGGTCAGGACGAAACTCGGGAGCCGGTTAGCGACTGCAACTCCAATCAGGGCACTGGCGGAGTGCAGATTCTCCTCAGCCTGGCGAACATCTGGACGCTGCTCCACAAGTTGCGAAGGCAGGCTTACGGGCAGTTCCTGTGGTAACTGGAGGCTCGCCAGCTCAAACTTCTCCGGCAAATCCTGATTCGGGAAGCTGCCTGCCAACGCAGCAAGGAGATCCCGTTGCTGGGCCAACTGTTTTAGCAGTGGAGGCAACGTGGCGGCTACTTGAGCGAGTTGCGTTTCCTGGGCCGCCACGTCTAGCCGGCTCACATAGCCTTTCTCAAACTGCTTGCGCAGGATACCGAGCATATCCGTATTGATTGCAATGAGCTCGCGGGTTGCGTCAATCTGGCTGCGCAAGGATGCTTCCTGGATTGCTGCAGCGGCCACATTCGAGCTGAGCGTGATGTGGGTTGCGGCCAAGGCAAAACGCGCTTGTTCTTGTTGGGCTTTCAGCGACTCGACGGTCCTTCGGTTCAGGCCGAAAACGTCGGGTACGAACGAAACGCTCACCTGTGGCGTGTACAAGCTATAGGTCAAAGCGCCGGATGCGGTGAATGGCGAAACAACATTGGACGTCTTCGAGTGATCGGCCGTAAAGCCTGCACTGAGGCTCGGATAGTAGAAGCCGCGTTGCGCCAAAGTGTTTTCTCTCGCGACCGTCAGTGCTGCCTGTGCGGCTTTGATATCGGGATTCGTTTTTAGGGAACGCTCGATCAAATCATTGAGCGGTTTCGAGTGGAACAAAGTCCACCACTCTCCCGGAATGTCCCGTCCGTCGACAAATTGCTGGGCTTCACCGCCGGATACTCCCGGCGCACTGCTAGTGGTCGATAACGGCGCAGCTGTGTATCCGGCATTTGCCGGGGCAGTAGGCTTTTTGAATTTAGGTCCGACCGCGCATCCGCAGAGCAGCAGCGAGGTTGCACCGGCGAGGAAGACAACCGAGCGTGATTTGTGAGCAAGAATCATTTGTTCCTCAAGGTTTGCGAGCGATGTGGGCTCCGTTGAGGGACCCTGCGTTTGCGGCGCGTAAGCTAGTTGATCCGCCGAGGGTCGCCGGATTCGGGCCGCGGTGACGGACATTGTTGGACGTCTGAATGGAAGCACGAGACGTCGTGGGTGGATGAGCAGACCGCACATTGTTCGCAGTCTTGTTTGGAGTGGGCGTACCACTCGCTCGAAGAGTTGCTGGTTGAGTGCCCGTGAACTTTTGGGTCGTCGATCGTTTCTGGCTCTTCGGAAGTGACTGGGAATGATTTGGCTTGGGCGCAATCACAGGGCCATGGGGCTTGTTTTTCTTCGTGGGCCTGCCGTGGTCCGCGGAGTGACTAGAAGTCCGCCCCTTTTGCTGTGCTGTCGCGTCAGTACCTGTTGCCGCGTTAACTGCTTCAATGGGCAACGCGGCGCAGATAGCCATCAGGACGAAGAGGAGCGCGTCTTTCATAGTGGTTCCTGTGTTATGACGTGATTGTCGTGGCCCAGAAAGATCATTCGAAGCGCGGGCACAGCGACGAGCAACATGAACGGACCGATGAGCATCCCGCCCACAATCACCGTTGCCAGTGGACGCTGCACCTGACTGCCGATGCCCGTGGAAATTGCCGCGGGAAAGAGGCCAATGCAGGCGGAAAGTGCTGTCATCAACAGCGGGCGCATTCGCGTGGAGGCAGCGCGGAACATCGCCTCCTCTGGCGCGAAACCGTGAAGCCGCTCCTGGTTGTAAAACGTGATCATCAGGATGCCGTCCATCACTGAAACGCCGAAGAGCGAAACGAATCCGATGGCCGCCGAGATGCTGAAATTGAGCCCGGAAAGATAGAGCGCGAGGATGCCGCCAACGATTGCGTCGGGAATGCCCGCGAGCGCGAGGAGGCAATCGCGCAAGTTATTGAACAGGCTGTAGAGCAAGCCGATAATCAGTACGAGGCTGATGGGCACAATAATCTCCAGGCGTTTCTTGGCCTCTTGGAGGTCTCCGAATTCGCCCGCCCAAATCAGCCGGTATCCGGGCGGGAGTTTAACGTTCTTGGCGATCCGCTGCTGGGCCTCCTCGACGGTGCCGCCAAGGTCGCGGCCGCGGACGCTGAACTTGACCGGGATGAACCGCTGCACGCTTTCGTGATAAATCCAGGCTGCTCCTGTGTCCAATGTAATTGCGGCGAGTTCGCTCAGGGGTATGTAGGCCGCGGCTCCGCTGCTCGTTTGATAGCCCACTTTGATGTTGCGGATTTTGTCGATGCTGTCGCGATACTCGGGTGTGTAACGTACGACCAAATCGAACTCCCGGTCACCTTCCAAAACGGAAGTCGCTACGGCTCCCCCCATCGCCGCCTGAATGACCGAGTTCACATCACCCGAGTTGAGTCCATACCGCGCGGCCTTGGCTCGATCCACTTTGATGTTCAGGTTTGGCTGACCAAGTACCGGGAAAATACCAAGGTCGGCAACACCGCGCACTTGATTCATCTGTTCCCGGACTTGCTCCGCCAGTTTGGTCAGAACTTCGAGGTTGGGACCGACGATCTTGACGGAATTGACGCCCTTGACGCCCGAGATGCCTTCCTCGATGTTGTCCTCTATGTATTGGGAGAAATTGAAGACGACTCCCGGCAGTTCGTTCTGAAATTCCGTTTGAACCTGCTCGGTTAGCTTCTCCTTGGTTAATCCTCTGGGCCACTCGTCAAACGGCTTGAGTGGAGCGAATAGTTCGACATTCGAGAACGGCGAAGCATCGCTGCCGTCATCTGGCCGTCCATGCTGGGAAACAACCGTGATCACTTCCGGGTGTCTTAAGAGAATCTCCCGCATTTTCCTCGAAGCCGCCTCGCCGTCTTGCAGAGAAAGCGTGGTTGGCATGGAAGCGCGAATCCAGAAGTTGCCTTCTTCGAGATGCGGGAGAAACTCACTGCCGAGTCGCGGCGCTATGAACATTAGTGTTCCAACGGTAAAGGCTAGTTCGATTCCCACTACGAGGGCGCGATGACGCAGCGCGAAATGCAGCGCGGGAGTGTACAGCCGATGCAACCCGCGGACCACAATTGTTTCGGCTTCCCTGACTTGCTTCGGGAGAAGTAGGGAAGCGACCACAGGGGTGACGGTAAACGTGGCCAGCAAGGCTCCGGCCAGCGCGTAGCCGTACGTTCGCGCCATGGGGCCGAATATCTGACCCTCGACTCCCTGCATCGTAAACAGAGGCACAAACCCGGCCACCAGGATGAGCGCGGAGAAGAGCACCGCCTTGTCCACCTGTACCGCGCTGATCAGAATCAGCCGCAAACGATCCGTCCACCCGTGAGCAGATGTTATCTGTTCGGTGGGTTGCGTCGGGTCGGGTCCCCAGGAACCTTTCGCCAGACGCTGGAGCAATCCCTGTCTTTCTTCCGGGCTGCGTTGAAAATTACGGAAGATGTTCTCGACGAGGATCACGGCGGAGTCCACAATGATGCCGAAATCCACCGCGCCCACGGACAGCAGGTTCGCGCTCTCGCCCATGATTACCAGCAGAATGGTCGCGAAAAAGAGTGCGAACGGAATGTTCAATCCAACGATGACCGCGCTGCGGAGATTCCCGAGAAAAATCCATTGAATCAAGAAGACCAGCAGGCATCCGAATATCAGGTTGTGCAAAACGGTGTGGGTCGTGAGGTCGATCAGCGAGGAGCGGTCGTAAAACGGAACAACCCTGACTCCCGGCGGCAGGCTCCCATCGTGATTCAACTTTTCGATTGCCGCCTCGACTTTGGGAATCATGTCGGCGGTTTTTTCGGTTCGCCTCTGCACCACGATTGCGCCAACGACATCATCCTGATGGTCACGGCCGAGAATGCCGAGCCTTGGCCGGTAGCCGACTGAAACCTTGCCGATATCCTTCATCAACACAGGGACGCCATTGACTTGGGTGAGAACGACGTTCTCAATGTCGCCAACTTTGTAACCCTGAGCCAGGTCATCATTGCCGCCGTCATCGATTAGACCGACACCCCGGATGTTGACGGACTGTTGACCGATGCGAATTTCCCGTCCACCTACGTTGATGTTCGCGTTGCCCAGTGCGGTCAGGATTTGGGGCACGGTTACGCTGTAAGCCTCGAGTTTGTGAGGGTCCACCTGAACTTGAAATTCCTTGGTGGGACCGCCCCAACTGTTGACGGCCGCGATGCCGGGAATGGTCAGCAAGCGACGAGCCACAATCCAGTCTTGAACGGTGCGCAGATTGGTGATACCGAAATGCTTGGGGCCGACGACCTGATACCGATAGATTTCCCCGGTCGAGCTGTTCGCCTGGATGTTCGGGACTTGGCCACCGGGCAGGCTCACGTTCTGCTGCATAGCCACAGACGCCTGCGCATACGCAAAGTTGTAGTCCACGCCATATTTGAAGGTGACGCGGACAAACGACAGTCCATAGAACGAGGTCGAGCGGATAACGTCGATACCCGGCGTGGTGTACAGTCCAATCTCCGTGGGAATGGTGTAGTAGCGTTCCATCTCCTCGGCGGAGAGACCAGGCGCCTGCGCGGTAATTTCCAGGATGACCGGGGTTGGATTCGGGTACGCCTCGATATTGAGCAACTTGAACGCAACGAGGCCTGCGCCGGTAAACAATATGAGACCAACCACGACAATGGCGCGGCGGCTCAGGCAGAATGCGATTAGAGACTTGAACATATTTGGCCGTCTTGTTGCATTACCTTCGGTTCCCTCGGATTTAGTTGCTTGGCGGCGCTTCCAGCATGTTGCTCAGAAAGACTGCGCCATCGGTAACTACGAGTTCCCCTGGCTGCAGGCCATCGAGAATTTCCACCTGGCCCTCGGTCCGCAATCCGGGCTTTATCACTCTTTGGGAAAAATGCTGGCGATCCGTGGTTACCCAAGCGACCATCGTTCCGTCCGGCTCTCGAACCACGCCGTTCGCTGGAATGGCGGGGGCCTGGACGGGCTTATGAACGCGAATTACAAAATTTGCAAGCATTCCTGGCCGCAATTCATTTTTGGGATCTGAAATTTCTGACCGCACCGTCACTCGATGCGTATTGGGATCGACGCTAGCGTAAATCTTGGAAATCTTGCCGTGGAACAAGCGCTCCGGGTAGGCCATCACGTTGACCTGCACGGGCTGCCCGAGGTGAAGGACAGGAATATCGCTTTCGATCACATCGGCCAACATCCATTTGATGGACACATTCGAAACCGTGAAAGGTGCCGGCGGATTTCCGGGCTGAACTAGAAGGCCCGGGGGACCATTGAAGTCGGTGACTTCACCTGAAATTGGACTGCGCACGACGAGAGCCGGATCGATCTTGCGCGAGGCAATCATCTGATCTATTTCCGCGTCGGTTTTGCCAAAGACACGGACACCGTCGCGCGCGGCCTTCAGGGCGCCTTCCGCCGTTTGTTGATCGGAGATGGCTTGCTCGTACTCGCGCTGGGAAACTCCGCTGTTTCCATCAAGCTCTTTGGCGCGCGTGAGTTCTTTGCTCGTGAGGTCTAGAGTTGCCGCCGCCCCGATCAGATTGGACTCGGCCTGGATGAGATCGGGACTCTCGATTGTGTAAAGGGGCTGTCCCTTTTGAACCTGATCGCCCAGCTCAGCCAGACAGTTGATGATTTTTCCCTGATAAGAGGGAAAAACCTGGACGGAAAGGTCTTCGGCAAAGCTGATGTTGCCAACGGTTTCTTTGTCGAGTGGGAATTCGTAGGTTCCTACCGAACCAATCTTGACGGCATCCAACTGGCTCGCTGTCAGCTCTATGGTCGTACTGGGTTGTTGTGTTGTGATCGCCGGATTGGAAGGCTGTGGTTTCCCGTCTTTCGCGTGCGAATTAGATTCGGATTTCAGAAGGGCTGCGCCGAGGGCCAATGCCAGGATGGCACCGGTTACACTGGCCACTTTTTTGAGCGATAGACTGCGCGCCATAAACGAACGCTCCAAAGCGTGCTTACGTGAAGCCGCTTAATTGGTTTACCTATGCCACCTTTATAGAAGAGAAGTGGAAACTTGAGAGCCCGTCTTTCAGTTGGGAAGGCCTATCTTCCGGGCCACCTGAACCTATCTTTTGGTCTGTCCCGGCTATCGTTCGTTTGTATCCATTACACTTGTTGTACACGGTCCCGCAGTTGTTCCCGGGAATGTACATTCACTCTATGGAATTCTCGTCGATCTATTCGAAAGGGAACCGTCGCCGGTTCTTGATCACTGCTGCTGTAGCAGTGGTCGCGATTGCCGTTGTCGATTGGCAGACAAAACCATTCATCTCCATCGGCTTCCTGTATCTCTTTCCCATCCTTCTGGTTGCCGGCTTTTTGCGACGTTGGCAGATCATTTTTGTGGCGCTTGTTTGCTCGGTCCTCCAAGAGTTATTCAGCGAACTCCCATCCAGTGAGGCCATCTACAGGCTCTTCATGGCATTCACGGGATTTTCTGGAACCGGACTATTGGTGTCCGAGATCATTCGGAACCGCCAGATGGCGCTGGACCACTTGTCCGAGGTGGAAAAGCAAATTGAACTGCGAAAGGAGGTCGAGGGGCAGTTGCAAGTGCTGGTCGAAAGCAGTCCGGTTGCCATCGTTACGATCGATTCCACCGGGAGCGTCCTTTTGGCTAACGAAGCAAGTCAGAACCTCCTGGCGACGGTAGGAACCTCCATCGTCGGTCTGAACATCGCCGAATTTCTTCCCGCACTACAAGCGGCCGTGCAGACGCAGCGGTCGGGCCAATTCCGTACGGAACTCCGATGCCGCGGAACGCGAAAGAACGGTGAGGTATTCCTGGCCGCGGCTTGGTTCTCGACTTATCCGACCGTTCGAGGCCCAAGGCTGGCAGCCATCATCGTCGATCTTTCCGAGGAATTGCGGGACCGCGAAGATTTGAGTCTGGACCACTTATTGAAGAACACAAAGATTCTCATGAGCGCGATTACGCACGAGATCCGCAACTTGTCTGGTGCCGTGCTCGTGGTGCACAAGAATTTGTCGCGGCTGCCCAGCTTGCAGAATAACGAAGATTTCCGCGCGTTGGGGACACTGATTGAAGGTCTCGGAAAACTTTCGGAAATGGAATTGAGGCCTGCTGTGGACCAACACATGGATACGATTGAACTTTCTATTGTCTTCGATGAACTGCGCGTTCTGTTGGAACCCGCCTACCGTGAAGCCGGAATTTCGATTGTCTGGTGCGTGGAAGACAACATGCCGCTGGTGTTCGCTGATCGCTACGGGTTGGCGCAGGTTTTTTTGAACCTATCGCTGAATAGTTTGCGCGCCATGGGAACCACGCAGCGAAAACAACTGACGATTAGTAGTTCCGTGGAATCTGATTTTGTGGTCATTCGTTTTGAAGATACCGGTATCGGCGTCTCCTCACCTGATTCTTTGTTCAAGGCGTTTCAACAGAGCGCCGATGCCACAGGATTAGGGTTGTATGTGTCCCGCGCGATATTGCGTGGTTGCGGCGGAGACCTGAGTTTCGAACCGCGCACGGAAGGTTGCTGCTTTGCGGTGAGTTTGGCTAGAGTAGCCGAAAGGCACGAAGCTGCGCATGAGTAAGGCTGGTCAGAAGATCATCCGTTTGCTGATCATCGATGACCACACTCTTTTCCGCGAGAGTGTGTCGCGGCTGTTGCAATCGGAGCCCGGTTTCGAGGTGGTCGGCGATTGTGGATCGGCAAGCGAGGCGCTCCGAATCCTCAGGTCGTCTGGAGAAATCGACGTAGTGCTGCTGGACCTGGATCTCGGACAGGAACGCGGCTCGGATTTCCTGGAGAAACTCCAAAAGACACATTTTGACGGAAAGGTGCTGCTCGTGACTGCAGGCGTCAATGACAGTGAAGTCCCCGGCTTGATCCGAAAGGGGATTGCTGGAATTTTCCTGAAGCATGAATCACCGGCTTCACTGATTCAGGGAATCCGCGAGACAGTCGAAGGTAAGGCTTTATTTACTCAGGATCTGCTTCGAAGAGCTTTGGAGCGGGCCGACCCGGCTGCCGTGGAGCAATCACGCCCCAAATTTACTGAACGCGAAAGGCAAGTGCTTTCGTTCGTCTTTGAAGGTCTCGCCAACAAGCAAATCGCCGACCGGCTGGAGATCTCTGAGACAGCGGTCAAGGGCTCTCTGCAGCAACTCTTCGCCAAAACCGGCGTCAGAACGCGTAGCCAGTTGGTCCGCGTGGCGCTGGAACAATACCGGGATCAGCTCTGACTCTCCACTCTTACGGGCTCGGAAGATTCTGAGTGTTGAAACCGTCGGGCGGAATAGCCGTGTCAGAAAAGCATGTGAATTAGACGTACGAAAAGTGGGCTATTCGGCGAGGTTGTCCTGAACTACGATTTCCGAAGTAAAATCTCGTACTGCCAGTTGTTGCTTCAAGCCAGTCCAGAAAATTGTCTCCAATATGGACCCGAGCCTGAACTGACGTCTCAGAGCAAATTAGCGCCACGTTGCCGACCCGTTTCCGTGGCCAGCAGTTGTTGCGCTAGTTGGTCGACCTCTTCTTGCGGAGCTTGATGCGCTTCACCGGTGGCCGTGCCGGCGAATCCTGCGTGGATGTGGACCACGAGGCCGTTGCGACCTAGGTAGATGGTGGTGGGGTAAGCTCCGAAGTTGGCGATCTGCGGCAGTTTCCTTTACCTCAGGAACGGCGTCGGCATAAAGGATCGGATAGGGCACGGAAAACTCCTTGATGAAGGATGCGATGCGCGGCTTGTCCTCCTCGCGATAGGCATCCTACGGCGGTCAGGCCTATGCCTTTCAACAAGCTTCGACGATGCACGCTGTTTGCCTCCTGTTGATTTTCAAATATCGATCCCAGCACTGGTGTCGCTACTCGAAACTCTTGTTTTCGCGAGAGCCGCTAATGTTCTGCCGCGTCGTTTCTTCCACCAGATGTAGACGCCAGTCACCGAGATAACTGTTAGAACTAAACCGAAGAAAGCGACGAGAATGCGATACGGCAGAAAGTTGCGAATGTCGCCATAGTGGAGACCCCAGAGGACGGTGCTCACGGTATTGCCCGCGTACTGACCGTAAGGCAACGAAACGTCTCGAAGCGCGCCGGTGTTGCCGTCGATCCAGATGGCGGTGTCCCAGCCTTCCCCACGGATGTCGTTACTCCCGCGAACGGCATAGGTGTACACGCCGAACTCCGGGATATAGGCCATTCCATACGGTCGCGTAATCTTGAAGCCGCGCTGGGTGGCTATCTGCGCCATCGCACGTTCTCCGAGTGTTTGTGCTTCACGCCAGCCGAGCTTGGGGTTGTCCAGCGGTTGCGGCAGCATCGCGGAAGAAATGGTGTCCTCGTCGCTACGATAGTCGAAGACGGCCTTTGTCACGCGCTCATACACCGGCCGTAAACTCAGCATTACGCTGGACCATGCGAAGACAAACAACAACACCCAGGACCAGAGCCCTCCGGCGCGATGCAAGTCGAAGTTGATGCGAAACGCATTGGCTCGCCACTTGATGTCCCATGCGTATTTCCAGCGCTTCCAAAAGCCTCCCTGCCCGCGCGGTAGCGTCAGGTAGAACCCGACAAAGCAGTCGAGCGTCCACACCAGTGCCACGATGCCGAGAACCCACCCGCCCGTGTTCCCCATCGCTACGGTCGTATGCAGTTGGTAGACGAAGGGAAGAAAATTCACACGCCAGTTGGAATCCGTACAGCAGCGTCCCAGTTCGCGTCCCGTGTAGGGATCGAGAATCAGGTGGCTGAAACCCAACTCGTAAGGCTTGCCGGTTGCCGGATCCTTGCGCGAGCGTAAAGAGATGCTGACCTGATCTTTCCCGATCGAAAAGAAACCCGGCTTTGCCTGCGGCACCAGCGCCTCAGCCCGCTCCGCGAGAGTGGCGGCGTCCAGCGGAGTTTGTCCGGGTTTGACCTGGGCGTGGTATTGCGGGTTCAAAAGACGATCAATCTTCGCCCGAAATGCCAATATCGTTCCGGTCAGTCCAACCACAATCAGAAATACGGTCATCAGCAGTCCAGTCCAGCGATGGAGCCAAACGAAATATCGGTGAATCATTGGGGAGATCTCCACGTGTGCTGGCCTCAGAACGACAGTTTCAAGGCCAATTGGATGGAACGCGGTCCGCCAAACTGATACAAGGGACTCAGGGCACCGCCCCCACTGCTGTTCCCGCCCAAGTACTGTCCCAAGGTCTGCAGGGAATAGCCGAACTGCGCGTTGGAACCGAAGCCTAGATTGAGCGCACTGTACGGCGGTGCGAAATTCGGGTGATTCAACACGTTGAACATCTCTGCGCGGAACTGCAGCTTCCACAATTCATGGATGGGAAAATCCCGATGAACCGCGAAGTCCCATTGCGAAGCGGGGAAACCGCGCAAGGCGTTTCTCCCAAGATCCCCTTGCCGCAATATGTTTCCGTTGGCATCGGTCGGCGGAAAACAGAACGGACCAACGCAGGACATATTCGGCCCGTCGGGAGTGTTATTGAGGATCTTCCCGCCGGGATATTGCGGGCCGTAGAGGTATAGAGGAACTCCAGGAAGGACGTCAGGCCTCACGTAAACCGGTTTTTCGGTAAACGATTGGTTCGTGTTGATCGTCACGTCCACCGGCGGGGAAGAATACGCTTTGACGATACTCTGGAGCGACCAGCCGCTCAAGATGGCTCCGACGAAGCGGTCCGGCTTGTAGGCGGGAATGTCGTAGGTGAGCGCGGTCGAAAAGATGTTGCGGATGTCGAACTTCGAGGGCCCGCGATTGTCACTGATCCCTTGTCCGCCCTGGCCGAATACGGTCGAACCGGTATCGATGCTGTGGGCCCAAGTGTAGGAAGCCAGCGCCTGAAGTCCGTGAGAGACCTGGCGTTGAAACTGGGCCTGGAGCGCGTTGTAACTGGAAGAGCCGCCGTTGTCGAACAGTCCGATTCCTCCGGGGTAACTCGGGGGAGGAGAGTTATAGGGGAAGATCGTTTGCACCAGTCTTCTTCCGGCCGCGCCAACATAGGAAGCCGTCAAGGTTTGCTGTCTGCCAACCTGTTGCTGCAAGGCGACATTCCACTCCAGTGTGTAAGGCGTCTGAAAATGGGGATTGAATCCCAGCAGAAGTCCGCTGTTGGACGAACCAGGCGTCACTATCGCGGGCGGCGCGGCGTAACCGGGTGCGAGCGGAAAGGTGAGCGGCGGATTTGGAGGGGGTTGGCCGGCGGCAGAATAGTTCGCGTATCCCGTGTAAGGATACGCATAGGCGACGAGGTTTCCGGCCGCGCCCGCGGCTAGATCGTCGTAGAGGCCAAACCCACCACGAAGCACCGTGGAAGGGGCACCGTTTTTTCGCAAGAGTTGGTACGCGACGCCAACACGAGGCGAGAAATTTCCATAGTTGGTTTGATAGGCCGGTGTGCTCGGTGGAGCTAATACGATCTGCGAGTAATCATGGGTGTTGAAATTCTCGAGGGCCGGGAAAGGCGGACCATCGATGGTTTTCGGCGGAAATTCGACACCCCACCGCAAGCCGTAGGTTACGGTGAGGCGAGGCTTCAGCTGCCAGCTGTCTTGCGCAAAAAGGCTAAAGGTCCGGAACAGGAACGTTGCGGGAATGTTCTGGTTGGTGAAGGCGAAGCCGACAATGCCGGCCTCGGTGCTGGGATAATCATTGAACTGCACGTATTGCGAGTATTGGGCTGGCGCGAATCGGGGTGACAATCGGCGATAGTCCACTCCGAACGCAAAGCGGTGGGCACCCCTCTGGACCGCAAAGTTGTCCACCAGCTCGATCTGGCGCTGCAGGCTCTGTTCGCCCGCGCCAATGTCGAGATACCCATTGGTGGTGAATCCCGCCTGGAAGCCAAGATTGGCGTTCTGCAAATTGTAGCCATTGGGCAGAGGTGGCGAGATTATGGGAGTGGCGCCACCAAACTTGCTCGACACGGAAGCGCCCGTACTGTCCAGTCGGCTGTAATTAAATCGGAAGTCATTCGTGACGCTTGGAGACAAGGACCAGGTTGTCCCCGCGGTGAATGTTTGTATGGTCTCGGATTGCACTCCTTTCTGACTCAAGGCAACGCCCGACCCGGGTCCGAATCCGTATTGCGCGATGCTGGACGGAGAATAGTTGTAGCGGGCAAAAAGGTTGAGTTTGTCCGTCAGACGCTCATCGATCCGGAGACTGTAAGCATCGAGCGAACTGGGATCTGAAAAGGTCGCATTGAACTGAGCCACACCATTCCCTAGATCGAGCTGGTTGGGGTCGTACGGATATGCGTTTAAGAACTGCTGCACTGCCGGTATCGCGTCCTGACGCGCTTGGAGGTCGGGGACCTCGGTCAGTGCCGTTTGCGGCAGTCGCAGACGCAGGCCCTCATAGGAGAAGAAAAAGAAAGTCCGGTCTTTCCGAATCGGGCCGCCGATAGTTCCTCCGAAATCATTTTGTTGCTCCGGAGCTTTGGGAAGGGGAGTCGGATTGAAAACATTGACACCATTGAACCAATTGTTGGCGTCCAAAACCGTATTTCGAAAATAGTCAAAGAGAGAGCCATGAAACTGGTTTGTGCCGGAGCGTGTGACGATGGAAATTTGGCCACCCGCTGTAAGACCAGAGTCCGGCGCAGCGGTTGAAGTCTCTATGCGAAACTCCTGCAGCGCGTCCACCGACACGAGACTGTTGGTCCCACCGGATAAGCTAGTTGCACCCGCTTGTCCACCGAGTCCCGCTCCGGGATTGCCAATATTCCCACCTATTCCGAAATTGGCACTTACCCCATCCACCGTCCAATAGTTCGACGTTTCACGTTGGCCGTTCACCACGAATGTATCCGTGTTTCCCGAGCCTGCAGTGGGGATCACCCCCGGCGCCAGTTCAATCAACGATTGAAAGCTCCGGCCGTTCAGCGGCAGGTTTTCCGCGAATTTGCGGTCCACGACGGTGCTCACGGTTGCGTCTGTGGTGTTCACTTCCACGGCGCTTCCTTCGACCGTAACGGTTTCCGCTTGTGATCCGAGCTGAAACGTGAAATTTTGCCCGACCCGACCTCCGACTTGGAGCGTAAGGCCTTTCGCCACGATCTCTTTAAAACCCGCCTTGGTAACCACAAGTTGATAGTGGCCGGGTGCGAGGCCACTGAAAAAGAAAATGCCGACAGAATTTGTTGTGGAAACCGTGGTGATGCCGGTTTCGATGCGCGTCGCCTGGACCTCAACCTCCGGTACCGTACGCCCTTGGGGATCCACAACGGTCCCGCTCAGTGACGCTGTATCCATCTGTGCGAAAAGACTTGCAGCACCCAATACACTCAATGCAAGAAGACCCAGAAAGAGTCTTGCGAAGACACGAAAACACATGGACCTCTCCTCCGTTGCGATTCCAACGTGATGACCACGACGACCCGAAATGGTTAGCCGTTAAAGAGACGCTGGAGGAGGACCGCGCTGGCAGACAGAGAAACAGAGGAACAAAATTGGGGAGCCCACAGCCTTGTGGGATACGAAGTCGCTTTCGGGCAGAACGTCCGCGAGAGCGTGCCCAACAGGCGGGAGTGCCGTCGCTGTGGGAATGAGGACAAGATTTCGGTACGGGCAAGGGGGAAAGACCGCTCGGAGACTCGGGCCATCCGCTTGCAAATCGCGTTCGGCCATTTCTGCGCAGTGATGCTTTCCATTCTTGCGGCAGCAGAGCGGCTTATTGGCGGAAACCGAAGCAAGAGACGCCGGTTCGACGCTGGAGAGGACCAGCAGGAAGAGAACCAAACTGGCGGCCAATCGGCGCATAGAAGGTTTTGGCGTCAGAGGATACACCGGCCCCGGTCCTTTCGTCGTTGTCTTCTCATGGCAGACTTGCAAATCTTCCTCTCCGCTTGGTGAAGCCCCGTTAAACCAGTAGCCACAAAACGGGGCGAATAGGGACAGGCGTCGGTTTTGATTTTGAAACTCGGGCCAGTGCCAGCCGGGTGCTGCAGGCAGTGATGCTTGCCTCCGGGAAGGCAGCAAACAGGCACGTCGGGCCCGCGCAAGGATGCCGCTAGAGGCAAGACGAATACGCCCAGAACCGCGACGAGCGCGAGATTTGCAAACAACCGCTTCATAATCTTAGACCACACCCTCGGTGAACTCTTAGACGCACATCTCGGAAACGCGTTTCTTCGCATGGCTTGTCTGTTTCTGTAAACTCCAACGCACCAGCAAATATTCCCTGCCTAGCACCGGGGCTCGCTTCATCGCGCCATCCCCGGGAGGCGGCGTGCGGTGAAATACGAGCCAAACACCAAGACGCCGGCAAGGAATTGCGATACCAGCGTCTCAACCGTTGGAAAGAGGGAAAACCAAAGGCCAGCCCAGCCGGGAATCATCTCACTCAGCTGCGATAAAGGCGTCGTCGGCAGCCAGCCGGCGAGCTGCATCTCCTGTGCCTCTTCGCCGACCATCACGAGGAGCACCACGGCCAGCAGGACCCCGGTGACGACTAGCATTCTCCTGTACGGAAGGTGCCGATGGATCACGAAGGTCAGTACGGCGACAGCCAAAGTGCCCACCGACCCGAAGACCACGCCCTCCAAGACGGTCCTTCCCCCCAGGCGCAACCTGAAGCTTTGCAGGAAAAGCACCACTTCAAAGCCTTCGCGGTAGAACGAAGTGAATCCCAGCAGGACCATTCCGGCGGTGAGTCGCCACGGAGCCTCGCCTTCGCTGGCTTTGACGACCAACTGCTGTTTCTTCCGGTTGTGCAACGAGATCCATCCGGTCCAGTACATCTTGTGAAAAAACCAATTCATCACCACCAGCAGTACGACAATAGCAAGCAGGCCGGTTCCGGCTTGCAGCGCGAGGGCGGAAACGTTTTCGCTCAAATCGCTCAGAACGTGAACGGCCACAGCCCAGGTCACCAACGTCGCGAAGCCACCCAGCAGAACTCCGACGATCACCGGGCGGTGAAAACGCGATTCTTGTCCGCGGAAACTCGCGGTGAGCGCAGCAAGCACCAGAATGCACTCCAGGCCCTCGCGGAACACAAGCACCGCGATGTTTAAAACCCCCGAAGCTACCACCGTGCTGCTCAAAGAGGTTCTCCGGTCTCGCGTTCGATCATTTCTCGTATAGCCTTGTCGATGACGCGCCGCGTCTGCTTCTCGGCAAGCAATTGGCTCTCTTGTCTTGAGCGCAACATCTTGCGGACGCAAAGAAGCAGGACGAGACAACCGAAGACCACGATAATCACCGGAAGGCTAAAGAGAATTTCTCCTGTTACGCCATCGGGAACGACTAAGACGCGGTCCCCATACAGGTTCCTGTAATAGTTGACGATTTCATTTTCGGTGCGGCCGTGAACCACCATTTCCGTAACTTCGGCGCGCATTTGCCCCGCTATTTCGCTCCCGTGCACTGCAATCGATTGGGTGTAGCAACACGGAGCCAGGAGGCGTTCTTCGACTTGTCGAATCTCACTTTTCTGCGTATCGCTAAGCGAAGTCACGTTCAAAAGAAGCATGGCTAATAGGATCGTTCGCATACAATTTCTCCGCGTGGCATCCAACTCGGTCAGAGCTTGTGCAAATACTTCAACAGGTCGTCCAGCTGCTTCTTATCCAAAGTGCGCTCGAATGGCGGCATAATCCCCCGGCCTGCGAGGACCGTAGTACTTACCTGTTCATCGGTCGCCGGCGCACCGCTCGGCAGTGTCTTCCGGCTGAAGAGCCCCTTGAGTTTTGGCGGCTGCTTCAACAGTTGCAGATTGTCGGCATCGTGGCAGGCGCTGCAGTTGCGCTCATAAACGACCTGGCCTCTGGTCTCCGCTGAGGCAAACATCGGACCGTAGTCCATGTTGTCGCGAGAGCACCCGCACAGAGCGACTCCGAGGATAGCGGCGAGGTTGAAAGGAAGTCTTGCTTTCTTAATTCTTTGCACTTTCCACCTGCCGAATTGCGGCCACCGCTTCCGGTGCGGTCCAGTCGCTTACCGTCCATTCCTTCACGAGACGGCCTTGCGGATCGATAAGAACGGTGCTCAGGGAGTGCGCGATTTGGTTTTCCTGTTCCCGGTAGATCAGCCCGAAAGCGGCGGCTAGCTTTCTTAAGTTTTCGGGACTGGGCACGGTGAAGGACCAATGCACGAATCGCTTGGGATCGTCATCCAAGTAGGCGAGACCGTACTTGCGAAGCACCGCAGGCGTGTCGAATTTGGGGTCGATGCTGATGCTCACCAGGTGCGTACGTTCATACTCGTTTGTGTCTCTCGTGAGTTCTCTTTCAACGGACGCAAAGAGGCTGCTCAGGCGTGGACAAAAGGTCGGCATGGGACATCGCGTATAAATGAAAGTCAGCAGTACGGTTTTCCCGCGAAAGTCCGACAACCGGATGGTTTTGCCATCTTGATTCAAGAGTTCGACATCGGGAATCGGCTCGCCGGGATACAGCTGCCTCGTTTCCTTCTCGGTTTGTCCCCGGTGGGTTGAGTCCGTAACGAGGACCTTGTCGAGTTCATACCGTTCGTCAGGATGTACGACGATACGCGCCTTGATTCGATCTCCTGCTTCGACTCCTGAGAGATCCACCCCGTTGGCAACCGGATAGGGCATGGTCATAGCTGGCATAAATCCTGGAATGTTTTCGTGATCGACGACCAAGGTTCGTGTCGCTAAAACTTTGCTAACGACGCGACCCTCGAAGTCGTAGCGCCTTTCGTGATTGACGCATGCTGATAGCGTCAGGCATACACCGACGAGCAGAAACCTACGCACTAGAAAAATGCTCACTTTTCCTCCAATTCGCTTCCGCGGCTAGCGGCCTGCAACGGAAAGAGGTAGGAAGCAACCGAAGGCAGGCTCTAAGTGGAGACCTGCGTCAGGGTGCAGTGACTTTTCGAGTTGGGACTAGGAGAGAACCGGAGGAGGACCGCGCTTGAAGTTTTCGAAGTGAAGGGAGGAAGCCAGAACCAAAACCTGGGAGGCGCCGATGGTATCGACCTTGGGAGCGGGAGCCGCTGAGCACGCGGTCGTTAGTGAGAGTGCGACGCGTTGGCCCGGGATTACCGGATTGATCTTGCCAGCAAATGGGCAGACCGCATATAACGCAGGTTTTCCATCCCTCGGGTGGGTCTGACTGCTCCGCACGGAGCACATGTGCGCTCCACCTTTTTTGCAGCAAGCAGGTAGATCGGAAGAAAGAGGAGTTGCCGCCAAGGCCGAAAGGATCGGCATACCGGTAAGCAGTAAGATGACCAGAGCAGCGATGAGACGGCGCATGGTGAGCCCGTAGGTTATCGAAAGAAGCGTGAATCCGCAATCGGCAGTTATCTTGCGCATCTCCAGATACAGGCCGTCGGCCGGATGCACTCTAGCGCGCAAATGGCGCGATTTCCTACAAATCACAGTGGGGTAAGTACAAACAGGGCAGAATGAACTATCCAGTTTTGGAGCCGAAGATCCCGATCCAAAGTTCCAATGTCCTATCGTGCCAATCTACATTGCCGATCAGGTTATGCCGCAGTTCGGTTTTGTATCGGTCTCGGAGAACCTCAGCATCAAGTTTCTGAGAACGAAACAGAAAGTCCGCATCATCGCGGTCTTTCGCGGCATTCCGTTCCAGTTTGGAGAGAATGCAATCGTATGGATCTGGCACCAGCAATTTCAGGAATTTGAACTCTCCGGGAGCCATGTCGGTCAGTCGGCTCACGTAATCTTCAGGGAGGTTTGCGACGGCCACACGATGGAGCCAGACTCCGTATTTCGCGTGAAGTGGTGAACCTTGTCCGGCCACATCATCCAAGTTGAGATTCGCAGGAATCGCGGTGTAGTAGTCGATATCTCCCGTCGTGCGGGGCAGGCCATAGAAGTAAGCGAAAACAAAGCCGCCGATGCAGTGTAGTTCGAGAGGTTCATGCAGGATTCCGTCGAGCTCGGCGAGAAACTCTTTCCAAGGTGATGGGAGCGTCTGTGCTTCCTGCTTAGCTGGCATATTGAAGGTGTTCTGGCCTCATGTCGGTTAGCATATTCCAGTGGACAGCATCCTCTGTCCGATTCTTTCGGAGCCATTCCCTCTCACTCTCGGTTCGAGGCGGACGGTAGAAGAAATCTTCCTTAGCCAGGCGGCTCTCATCAAGGAGACTCTCGAGTTGGCCTAGCTCTGCCGCTCTCACATGATCGTTTCGCGTTTCTGCTACTCGTTTGGCGAGGCGCACCACAAACCCCAAGCGGTTTTGGAGATTGAACCGCCGAGCATTTCCGACAAGCCAGGAGTCAGGCTGCGCATATTTCATAGCGACCCACGACAAAGCCTCTGCGACACGCCCGTCGAGACTTTTCTGAGCCAATCCGGTGAGTAACACTTCAAAAGGGTGCCTCTTTTGGGAGCGTGGGTGCAGGTAAGCAAAGCCCGGATAGCCAAGCCGCGCAAGAAATTCAGTCATTTGCTGATCATCCGTCTGCACAGGTGTAAACGTGTCGGCTACTGGCAGAGCCTGGGGAGGCAATCCGTAGACGGAACTGGCCCGGCGCACCAGATCGGACGTCAGGCGCCTCTTCCCGTTCTCCAGATAGTTTAAATAGGCCTGTGTTATGCCCATGCGTGTTGCTGCCTGGGTTTGGGTCCAACGCTTGGCCAGACGCGCGGATTTGAATTCGAGAGCGTTCATCTCTGTGTGTATAACACACGTGTTATAATCCGTCAATCGGCCGTATGGAACGTAGCAGTGAAGCGCAAGAGCCCTTCAGTTTGGATTTCTGGGAATGCCAGTTGTTCCTTGGTAATAGCGAATTCGTCGTAAGAGCTAACCTGCTTAGAATAAGTGCCATGCAGTAGCCTAGAGGTCGATATGAAAAAACGTACTACAGTCTTAATACTGTTCATTAAATAGAGTCAAATTGTAGCAGAATTGTAGCAGTAGACCGCGTAAAACGACGCAAAATGGGGCAAAGCCAAAGAAGTGGAAACGTCGCTATCTTGTGGCTGGCAAAGGGATTAGGTGAATTTTCAGCAAGATAGCACATGACCGGTTTTGCCTTTCAAGACCGCCGGTTTCAACCGCTCACCCACTCCTCCGTTTCTAAGTATAACGTGCAACCACTTTTAGCGGAGAAATTGGTAACAGTTTCGGGCCTCCTGCCTCTTGGTGCATGCGGTCGCTAAATTGTCACCAAAACCCTGCAGATTTTTGACCGCGTTGCGCATGGAATCGAGATTTGTGTGTGTATAACGCAGGGGAATACGGACACGAAGAATCTGGTATATTTAGCTTACGTATATTGTTCGTAACTGAAATCCGCTGTTACTGAGATCGCTAAAAATCAGTGCATTCGAGGAACGGGGAATCTATGGATAACAGATGGTCCCATTCGCGACGACGTTTTTTCACGTCCGCCGCTCTCGTAACCGGCGCCACACTTCTAAACGGGTGTGTCCGGCGTATTCCGGCTTGGTTGCCGCAAGCAAACCCTGATTATCCTTTAACCATCGATGTGCACTGCCATTTCTTTAACGGAACAGATCTGGAGATGGCAGGCTTTATTTCGAGAACGGTTAACGATCAAGGGAAGCCATGGGCAGGGCCGGACGCTGCAGCGGTGGTGCAGGATATCGAGTGGGGGATCGCGCCGACCGCAAAATCGGAAAAAAGCAAGCTAAAGACGAGTGAGGGCAGTCGCGAAAAGGCGCGCGAGAAGTGGAGGAAGGCACACGCCGTTCAATCGAACAAACTGCGGGAGCAATTGCAAAAACCGGGTGCTCAAGCGGATCTGCGCGCACACGGGATGGCGGTTCCCACGAAGCAGTCGAACAATAACGAACCGGTAAAGAACGGCGGTCTCGAAGCGGCGCTCAAGGAGTATGTTCAGTTTCGTTATGTGGCTTTGTTTGATTACCTGGAACTCTACAACAACGACCCATCGACCAATCGCACTATCGATCTGGCGATCACTCACTTGGTGGATTACGACTGGGCGCTAAGCGAGGGAGATCGAACCCGTAGCCCGTTGAACGATCAGGTCGAACTGATGAAAAGAATTAGCATTGCCTCGCACGGAAGAGTGCATACGTTTGCGCCTTTCTGCCCCCTGCGTGAGGTTGCCTTCCGAGCGGGTCTCCATGGCAAGCATACTCGCAATTGGTCTTCGCTGCAGATGGTGCAGAAGTGGGTGAGCGACGGCGAATGCATCGGCGTGAAGATGTATCCCCCGATGGGGTTTGCGCCTTATGGCAACGAGCAGATTCCTCCAGATTTCTGGGATAGTGCGAAATGGCAGTGGCTCAAGAATCTGGATCCCCGGAATGTTCCGGGTAAAAACGGCGGGGCAGCAACAATCGGTCAACGGCTGGACGAAGTCCTTGGGGAGTTCTACGAATGGTGCCTCAAGGAAGACGTCCCGGTGATGGCGCATACCGACCTGTCCAACGGGTTGAACACCGATTTCAATACCTTCACGGCGGCCAAGTATTGGACCGCACTGGCCTCGAAGTACGGAAAACTGCGGTTGAACTTCGGGCACCTGGGTGACTTCGAAGACACAACCGCAAGCGACTGGACTACACCTCCAGGCACTACGCGTGATGTCAACGCGCGGGATCTCGTGGCGCTCATGTCTGCGGATGCGACGGCTTCGGGTGGCCGATTCTACGGCGATTCGGGCTACACCGATTGCATTCTGACAAAATTTGAGGATTTGAAAAATACCTATGAGAAAGCGCTGACATGGACCGCGCCAGGGCAGTCACGGCCGGTTTTGCCCGATCGGATCTTGTATGGTAGTGACTGGAGCCTGTTGATGTTGGTAGACGATATGAAGGCCTATTTTGCGGAGTTCGTTCGAATGTATTCAGAGATCGATCCAACAGGGAAGCTCTCCGCGAAGTTCTTCGGGGGCAATGCGGTCGAATATCTTGGGCTGCAAGATGGACGCACGCGAAAACGGCTCCTCGATTTTTATGCGAAGTACCAAGTGAAGTTTGAAAAAGACCAACAACCGATGTGGATGCGCAAGATTGCGGCTAAAGCCTAGACGAATCCAACGGCGCAGGGCTGCCAGGTCCAGAACCATCTACGCGAGGTGCAAGCGACTGCGGTTCCGTTAGACAAAAAGTTAGCGATTATTGAAAATCTTCTGGAACCCTTCGAGTTTTTCTGAATCAAAACATGTTTGAAAGGTTGGTCGCTTTAAGGAGTCCTATGCGCTCCCTTCGGGTCATCCCAATCGTCTTACTTTGCTCGCTGGCGCTGATTCTCGTCGTGACGCGGAAGGCTACCCGTGCCTCGGCATTCCTGCCACAGCAACTTGCTGTGTCGAGCGGCCGGGCTTTGACGCCCGCCGGTGTTTCTGCCCTCCAGGCCATTGCGGATTCGGCTCGCAACCAGGATCTTCGCTGGCCAGACTTTGTGCCCTACAAGACGGAGTTCAGCAAATTTTACCAGGCGAACGGCTACTCGCTGGCTTGGCTGCAAAACGGTCAGGTGCGTCCGCAGGGTCTTGCGGTGATTGAGGTTTTGGAGAACGCAAACTCCAGGGGACTGGACCCGGAAGATTACGACGCCTCCCGCTGGCCCACGCGGCTCTCGAAACTGAAACAAAGTCCATCGGAGCAGGACCTGGTGTCGTTCGATACCGCCCTTACGGTCTCGGCGATGCGTTACATTCGAGCGGTCCATGTAGGCCGCGGGAACCCGAAAGAATTCAACTTTCAATTGGACAACGGAGAAAGCCAGTTCAGCTTCGCGGAGTTCCTTCAAAACAAGGTCGCAAACAGCACTAATCCTGCAGCCGACATCGAAAAACTCGAGCCGCCTTTTCCGGGATACCGGAAATTGCGGGCTCTTTTACCGGTGTATGAGGAGTACGCGAAGAAAGACGACGGAGAGAAACTGCAAGCGACCGCAAAGACAGTGCGACCGGGGCAACCCTACGCGAGCCTGGCCCGCCTGGGCCGGTTCCTCCAACTTATCGACGATATTCCCGCTACCACGCAATTGGATCCGCATGCCACGATTTACGAAGGTGCGTTCGTAGAGGGCGTAAAGCATTACCAGAGTAGGCATGGTGAAGATCCCACGGGCGAGCTAGACGCGCGAACGATCAATGAACTCAATACTCCGGCGGTCGTTCGTATCAACCAAATCAAGCTCACCTTGGAGCGGTGGCGTTGGCTTCCGCACTCCTTCGCGCAGCCCCCGGTGGTGGTGAACCTACCCGAGTATCGTTTGCGCGCGATGAACCCGGACGGCACGGTTTCCTTCTATAAGAAGGTCATCATTGGAAAGGCGTACGGCCACAAATCACCGGTATTTGAGAAGGAGATTCAGTACGTGGTGTTTCGGCCCTATTGGGAAGTAACGCCCAGCATTCAGCGAAATGAAATCGTGCCGCACATTCAGAAGGATCCCAACTACATCGCCAAGCACAATTTTCAAGTGATCACGGCGAAAGGCGAGGTGGTGACCGAAAATGCTGTGAGTGCCGAGGTCCTGGAAGGAATTAGAACGGGCCACTTGCTGGTAAGGCAGAAGCCAGGACCAACGAATTCCCTTGGGCTGGTGAAGATCATTTTTCCCAATCCAGACAACGTATATCTCCATGGGACGGACGCGCCGGAATTGTTTTCGCAGGATGTACGCGATTTCAGTCACGGGTGCATTCGCGTAGACCAACCGGCCGATCTGGTGGCGTGGGTGCTTCGCAACAATCCGGGATGGAATTTGGAGCGCGTGAAAGCCACCATGAATGGCGATAAGGAAAATCTTCAAGTGAATCTGGTCACGCGCATCCCGGTTTTGATCGTGTACGGCACGGCCGCAGTGAACGAGGAAAATCAGATTCGCTTCTTCGACGACATTTACGGGTACGACGCGGCGCTAGAAAAAGCTCTCGCCGCCGGTTATCCATACGCGTGGTGAGTGAAGTCAAGCCCTGCCCAGCTTAGAAAATGCTAGTTAAACATACGCGCTCATCAACCCCTCGCCTCCGAGTGGGTCTGCAAAAAAACCGATAGCGCCGCTATCTTGCTGTTGCCAAAGGGATTAGGCGTATCTTAGGCAAGATAGCAAACAAGGCTGCAAGACGCCAGTTTCAACCGCTCGCTATTCTTGATTTCTCAGCCTAGTGTGCAAGCACGGCGGATAGGGCCCTGAGCGAGCGGCCCCCAATGGAACCGGTGTCACGGACCCTGCATACCAACCCAGATCCAAGAAAACAGGCCCTTCCACCTGAAAACACAGCGTGCCCGGCGAGTACCTTTCTGGAGGCGTTTTACATCTTAAGAGAAAGGCTTGCGAGCGACGGACCGAGCTGGCCTAAGGCCAAGCCCTAGTGAAACTTTCGGCGGGGGGAAGCGTCATGAAGAAGAAGAGACTCCATACTTACGCGCGGGCCGTCTGCGTGTCTCGCCCACAGAGCCTGTGAATGAGGAAGACCCGGCGACGGCTTCCCTGTCGAAATCGCGGGCGGGTATTCGTCTAATAAGAGAGAATAGGAAATAACGAACGTCTGGTTTACCAGGAAAAAACAGACAAGGAGTGGCGGAGCAGACTATGGGCCCCGAATTTGGCGTCAAAACTTACGGAATTAGAGCAAGAGGCCAGAAAGCTGTGAGCGGCCTCACGTCGTTGCGCATCAAGCCATTCTTCTGGCTTGGGTTAGTGGCCACAGCCTTATTTGCCATGTCCTGCAATCGTGGCGACGTGCAGGCCGAGAACGCTGGCACGCTCCCTCCCCCGCTGGTCACCGTGGTGACCGCTACGGCCAAGGACGTGCCGAGATACTTGGACGAGATCGGGCGCAACGTTGCTTTTGAGTCCGTAACCGTGACGCCGCAGGTGGCCGGTCCGATTACCGAACGCCATTTCCAGGACGGGGAAAACCTGAAGAAAGGCCAACTGCTCTTCGTGATCGACCCGCGGCCGTTTAAGGCCCAGCTGGATGCCGCGCAAGCCAGCTTGCAACAAGCCACGGCGGCCTTGGACCTTGCGAAAATCCAGTTTGAACGCGACCAGGAATTGGTGGGCACGCGGGCTATTTCCAAGCAGGATTACGACACCAAGAAAAACACTGTGGACGTGGTGCAAGCACAGATTGAGTCCGCCAAAGCCGCCATCGAAACAGCGCAAATCAATCTCGATTATTGCTACATCCATTCGCCCATTGACGGCCGAGCCGGGGCGCGCTTGGTGGACGTGGGCAACGTGGTGCAGGCCAACACCACTGCGCTTTTGTCCATCCAGCGGCTCGATCCCATTTACGCCACCTTCACGATTACGGAGCGCGACCTGCCCGATGTGCAGAAAGATATGTCGCGAGGGATGCTGAAAGCTCTGGTGCGCTTGCCCAACGACGCGGAGAATGCCGCGCGAGTCAGCCGCGTGGAGTTCCTCGACAATGCCGTGCAAAACACCACAGGCACGGTGAACTTGCGGGCCACGGTTTCCAATCCCGATCACCATTTCTGGCCCGGACAGTTCGTGCAAGTGAAGCTGGTGCTGGCTACGGAAAGAGCGGCGGTGCTTATCCCCTATCAGGCCACGCAGCTCAGCCAGAAAGGGCCATACGTCTACGTAATTAAGGCGGACGACACCGCAGAGCTGCGCCCGATCAAACTGGGGCAGCGGCAGGATAGCGATGTGGTGATCACCGACGGGCTCACCGCGGGCGAGCGTGTAGTGCTTGCTGGTCAGTTGATGGTGCGTCCGGGCGGCAAAGTGCACATCGACACGGGTGCGCCTCCTGTCGGGAATCCTCCAGCCAATAGCTCACAAAAGAGCTCGTCATGAACCTCTCCGAGCTGTTCATCAAACGTCCGGTGATGACCGTCGCGTTGACGGTGTCCGTGATTCTGTTCGGACTGTTCGCATATTTTCGCCTTCCGGTAAGCGACCTGCCCGCAGTGGACTACCCGGTGATTCAGGTGCAGGTGAGCTACCCGGGCGCGACGCCGGAAACCATGGCCAACAACGTGGCGACGCCGCTGGAACGGCAGTTCATGCAGATTCCCGGCCTGGAAATGGTCACGTCCAATAATGGCCAGGGCCATTCCAGCTTCGTGCTGCAGTTTGATTTGAACAAGAGTCTCGACGGGGCCGCGACCGACGTGCAAGCGGCGATTTCGCGCGCCAGCGGGCAGCTGCCGGTTGACTTGCCGAGCCCGCCCACGTTCACCAAGACGAATCCAAACGATCAGCCCATTCAGTACATCGCGTTGGTCAGCGACACCGCCACCCAAGGGCAGCTGTACGACTACGCGAACACCCAAGTCGGCGAGCGCATCAGCATTCTCCCCGGCGTCAGCCAAGTAGCCGTTTATGGCACGCAGTCCGCCGTGCGCATCAAGGCCGATCCATCCACGATGGCCATGCGCAACATCACGCTGGACGACCTCACCACGGCCATCAAGAACGGCACCAGCTATACCGGCGCTGGCCAGTTCGATGGGCCGCATCGCACCTTCCTGCTGCAGCCGCAAGGGCAACTGAGCACCGCTGAGCAATACGACCAGCTGATCGTCGGGCAAGATCGGGGCGCACCTGTTTACCTGAAGGATGTCGCGACGGTGAAGCAGAGTGTACAGGACGAGCGCATCGATATGCGCTTCTGGGCGCGAGGTTATCCAACCCCGGGCGCAACGACGGTGGTCGCGGTGTTCCGCCGGGCTGGCGCGAATGCGGTGGAAGTGTCGAAGTCGGTGAGCGATGCTTTGCCCGAAATTGAGAAACAATTGCCCAGTTCGGTCCGGCTGATCACCATCTACGATCGCTCGGCCACCGTCGTGAGCAGTATCAAGGACGTGCAAGCGACGCTGTACATCGCGTTTGTCCTGGTGGTGATGGTGATTTTTCTGTTCCTTGGCCGGGCCACGGACACCTTGATTCCTGCGGTAGCCCTGCCGCTTTCGTTGTTGCTGACGTTCATCGCCATGGGCGTGCTCGGCTATAGCCTGGACAACCTATCGCTGATGGCGCTGACATTGGCGATTGGATTCTTGGTGGACGACGCCATCGTGTTTCTGGAAAACACCGTGCGTTTGATGGAAGAGGGCCGTCCCGCGCTGCAAGCCTCGCTGCAATCGGCGAAGGAAATCAGCTTCACGATTCTGACCATGACGCTCTCACTCGCCGCAGTGTTCATTCCGTTGGTATTCATGGGCGGCTTGGTCGGCCGCATCTTCCGTGAATTTTCGATCACCATCGTCATCTCGATTCTTGCCAGCGGACTGGTTTCCTTGACGTTGACGCCACTGATGACTTCGCGCTTGCTTTCCGATCGCGGGCCCGGCTCGAAGAAGACGTGGGTCGAGCGCATCAGCACGGATATCGAGCATCGCGTGCTGAAGGTATATAGCCGTCAACTGTGGTTCTTCCTGAAGCATCGCTGGATTTCGGTATTGATTTGGCTGGTCTGTTTTGTGGGCACCGGCTATTTGTTCTATACCGTTCCGAAGTCGTTCTTGCCTGTTGGTGACAGTTCGTTCATCCGCGGGGTGCTGGTAGCGCAGGAAGGATCGTCGCCCGATCAGATGCACCAGTTTCAAACGGCGTCGGAGAAGATTCTGCATTCCAATCCGGCGGTCGCCGCCACATTCACGATGAGTGGCAATGGCCAATTCCTGCCTGCCAACCAGGCCTTCCTGATCGCGTTTTTGAAGGGCCCAAAGCAACGCCCGCCGATCGCGCAGGTAGCTGGGCAACTGATGGGTGGGATCATGGGGACGGTTCCGGGGGCGCTGGTCTTTTTGCAGCCGAATCCGGTCCTGGAAATCAGCACCGGCGCCACCGCCAACATTCAGGGGCAGTTTGCCTACGCGATTTCCGGCATCAATCCCAATCAAGTTTACGACGCCGCGAACAAGATGCTCGCCAAGATGCACGAGTATCCCGGATTTCTGTTCGTGAACTCCGACTTGTTCAATCACACGCCGAGTCTGCAGGTGGATATTCTGCGCGATCAGGCCAAGCTCTATGGCGTTTCGGAGACGCGCATCCTCAATTTGCTGCACGACGCGTACTCGCAGAATTACAGCTACCTGATCAAGAAGCCGACCGACCAGTATCAGGTAATTCTGGAAGTGGCCGACGACGAGCGCGCTGAGCCGCAGGATTTGAGCAAGTTGTACATCAAGAGCGACGACGGCATGCGCATGATTCCGCTGAACGCGGTCACCACCTGGCATACGGTGATTGGCCCGCAAGCGGTGAATCACATCAATCAATTCACCAGCGTTACCTTGTTTTTCAACATGAAGCCGGGCTTCACCGTAGGGCAAGCCACCAATTTTGTGGAAACGTCCGCGAAGGATTTACTGCCACCGGGAGTACGCGGGAGCCTGCAGGGCGAAGCGCTGACGTTTCAAAACACGGCACGAGATCTGGTGGTGCTGATGTTTGTGGCCGTGTTTGTAATGTACGTGATCCTGGCGATTCTGTACGAAAGCTATTTGCACCCGATCACGGTGCTTTCGTCGCTGCCGGTGGCGCTGGTTGGCGGGTTGTTCACGCTGTGGCTGTTCCATTCGGAAGCTTCTTTGTACGCGTACATCGGCATGTTCATGCTGATGGGTATTGTGAAGAAGAACGGCATCATGATCGTGGACTTCGCGGAGCAGCGTGTTCGCCAGGGCATTCAGGACGATCACGCGATTCATGAGGCCAGCATGGAGCGGTTTCGCCCGATCATGATGACCACCATGGCGGCGTTGCTGGGTGCGTTGCCGATCGCGTTGGGGTACGGTGCGGATGGTTCCTCGCGCCGGCCGCTGGGACTCGTGGTCATCGGCGGGCTAATCGTGTCGCAGTTCGTCACGCTGTTTGTTACCCCGGCGATTTATCTCTACCTGGAGGAATTCCAGGAAAAAGTCCTGGACCGCTTCTCTTTCTTCCGGTCTACCCGCAAGCTTCATCCCGACCTACCGGATGTCAGCCCCGCGTTCGCCATGCAAGAACGCGATGGAGACTAAAACACCGATGCGCCGCGATACCGTTTGGAGTTTCTCCAAAGGCATTTCCATTAGCCTGATTGCAACCACACTGTTTTCTATGGCGGCATGCACCGTCGGGCCCAATTACAAGCGGCCGCCAGTAAACGTGCCCGCCAATTTTCGCGACCCGAACGCTCCAGCTCCATCAACTGGTCAGCCCGCGACAGCACCTTCCACCGGAGCAACTACGGGCGGGTCTACGGTTGTTTCGCTCGGCGACGAAAAATGGTGGGACGTCTTTCAGGATAAAGAACTGCAAAACCTGATTCGCACCGCGCTGCAAAACAACTACGATGTGCGCATTGCCGCCACGCGGGTGCTACAGGCGCAGGCACAACTCGGCATTACACGCGCCGATCAATTTCCCACGGTCACCGGTGGTGGAAATATAACCAGCGTGCGTAACCCCACGATTGGGCCCATTCCTTCGTACGAACTTACGCTGGGCGAACTGACAGCCACCGCTTCCTGGAGCCCCGACTTTTGGGGCCGCTACCGCCGGGCCACCGAAGGGGCGCGGGCCACTCTGCTAGCGAATGAATGGGCGCAGAAAGCGGTGATCTCGACCCTGGTCGGGGATGTGGCCAGCTCTTACTTTCAGCTGCGTCAATTGGACCTGCAGCTAGACATTTCCAAACGCACACTGGCTTCTCGTCAGGATTCGCTGCAATTGACGAAAATGCTGGAAGAGCACGGCATCAATTCGCTGCTCGACGTCCGGCAATCTGAGCAACTGGTGTACACCGCGGCTGCGGAAATTCCGGATCTGGAGCGGCAGATCCAGCAGGAAGAGAACGCTATCAGCATTTTGCTGGGAAACAACCCAGGCGATGTGCCCCGCGGATTGCAACTCACCGAACAGCCGCACTCTCCGGAAGTGCCGGTGGGGTTGCCTTCGGCGCTGCTGGAGCGGCGTCCTGATATTCGCGAAGCGGAAGAAAACCTGGTGGCTGCGAATGCCCAAATCGGCGTAGCGCGCTCCATGTATTTCCCGCAGATTTCGCTAACGGGCACCGCCGGGTATGAAAGTCCGAAACTGACCGACCTGTTTACCGGGCCGCAGGGCGTATGGACTTTGGTCGGAAGCTTCGCCCAGCCGATTTTCGAGGGCGGGCGGCTGAAATCCGGCGTGCAGTTGGCGGAAGCGCAGCGGGACCAACTGGTGCTGACTTACCAGCAAACCATTCAAGGCGCCTTCCGCGATGTTTCCAACGCGCTGATTGGCTATCAAAAATATCGCGAGTACCGGATGCAACAGCAGCAGTTGGTCGATTCCGCGCGAGATGCGGCGCACCTTTCGCAGGTTCGCTTTAAAGCCGGCGCGACCGATTATCTGGAAGTGTTAACCAACGAAACCAATGCCTTTTCGGCGGAACTGAACCTCGCCCAAGCACAAGGAAACGAACTGATCTCTTTAGTGCAGCTCTATCAAGCGCTGGGCGGAGGGTGGAACTAGGGGGAAGGCAAATCAGTGGGCGGTTTCGGAGCCGGGCCCGTTGCGGGGAGCCGCTTCGAAATCAATGCCCCAGAAATGAGGCGCCGGGGTCAGAAACTCCACGCCCACGCGGGTGCCACGGTTGCCGGTGTCGCCCAGATACACAATCCGGCATTCCTGCTCTTCCTGCGTTTCCGGATTCACCAGGACCAGGATTTCTCCGTTATCGACTTCATGGCGAAGGTTCAATAGCCCGCCGTGGGCGCTCACCACCAGGGTTTCGCAGATTTCCCGAAACTTGCGGCCTTCATGGCTGCGACCAAGGGCCTGCAAGCGCATCTTATGAAAGACGCGCTGGCTGCGGCGTTGCGAAATTTGCGCCAGATCGACCATGGGGCCATGTTCGCCTTGTGGGCAAAGTGGGTCAATTGCCCTTTCGGACAGGTGTTCGCAGCTTGCAAGTGGGGTTGTGGCGGTGACTACGGGTTGTGCTAGGTACGGGCAGGTCGTAGAATGAAAGCAGCGGTGACGGGCACCCAGCCAGACGCTGCACTCCATTTCCGGCGCTGCTTTCTAGGAAATTATAAAAGTACTTTATTTCGTAACAGATTTGTTGTGCCTGAGGGCCTTATATGAACCTTACTGAATTCATCGAAGGTCGGCGCGAACAGCACCTTACGGAACTGTGCGAGTTTCTGCGCATCCCGTCGATCAGCGCGAAGACGGAACACAAAGCAGATATCGAGCGGGCGGCAAAATGGGTGAGCGACCACCTGCGGAGTGCGGGATTCCAGACCGTCGAAATCGTACCGACCAATCTGCATCCGCTGGTTTACGCGGAGTCGCTCGAGGCGCCGGGCCAACCCACCATCCTTTTTTATGGCCACTACGATGTGCAGCCGGCCGAGCCGCTTGAACTTTGGACCTCGCCGGCGTTTGAACCGCAAACGCGCAACGGCAACATTTATGGGCGCGGTACCGCGGACGATAAGGGGCAAGTGCACATCCACTTGAAAGCGCTTGAATCACTGCATCAGCTCAACGGCAAATTCCCCGTCAATATTAAGGTGCTCATCGAGGGAGAAGAAGAAGTCGGCAGCGTCAGCCTGTGGGACCATGTGCAGGCCAACAAAGAGAAACTGAAGGCCGATGCCCTGGTGGTTTCCGACACCGCCATGCTGAGCAAGGACGTTCCCTCGATCACCTACGGCCTGCGCGGGCTGAACTATTACCAGATCGAAATTACCGGACCGGGCCGCGACCTCCATTCCGGCGTTTATGGTGGAGCCGTGCCGAACCCGCTTACGGTGTTGACGGAACTGTTTGCCCAGTTGCACGACAAGAATTTCCGCGTAGCGGTCCCGGGCTTCTACGACGATGTCGACCGGATTCCCGCGGCGGAACGCAAGGCGCTGAACGCCCTGCCGTGGAAAAAGAAAGATTTCGAGCGCGCTGTGGGTGCACCTGGGTACTTTGGAGAAAAAGGGTTCACCACGGTGGAACGCTTGTGGATCAGGCCCACGCTGGAGCCCAACGGGATTTGGGGCGGATACCAGGGCGAAGGAGCCAAGACGGTGATTCCGTCGAAAGCGTATGCGAAGTTCTCGACGCGCCTGGTCCCCAGCCAAAACCCAAAGAAAATCGCCAAGCTGGTGGAACAACACATCCGCAAGCTACTGCCGAAAACGGTCAGCATGAAATTCGAGACGCTCAGTATGGGCAAACCGTGGGTTGCTCCCTATCATGACCCGATTTTCCATGTGGCTCAGGCAGCGCTGCAGAAGGGTTTTGGAAAGAAGGCGGTATTCATTCGCGAAGGCGGGTCTATCCCCTTCGTGACGCAAATGTACGACACGTTTAAGGTGCCCTGCGTGTTGATCGGCTTTGGCCTGCCAGACGAAAACGCGCACGCGCCGGACGAGCATCTGTCTCTGGACAATTACTACGGCGGGATCAAAGCAATCGCGCACTTGTACGAAGGCCTCGCGAATCTCTAACCGTTCCTTGCGGAGTGCGGCGGGTCCGCACGCCTCCCGTTCTCTCACGCTTGCTCAAGCACCAACGTTCGACGGGGGCCGTGCTCCCGCCAGCTAGCGGTCTTCCTGCGTGTCTCGTCAGCCTGCTACCACAGCGTGTTTGCGTAGACGGGATTGGGATAGAGGATGCCCAAGATTCTGTCGATGAGTGCACCTGACACGAGCCTGACAGGCTGAACCCTGTGCTACTGGTTGGTGCCTCGTTCGAGGCGGAACAGGTAGCAGCCGGCTTCTGTGCTGCGCACGTGAATGTACCGGACCGCGGCATCGGCAAAGAGGTTCTCCGCTTCGGCATCCTCGTTTCCCGCCGACACTCGCTTCTCGTGCAGCTGTTTGCGCTCGTCGCCGTACGCGATCAATGTCAGCGACCGGCCGCGATACTCTTCGGGAAACGAATCATGGCCGTCGCCCAACTCGCATTTGTCGGCGTGAATATAGACCGGGCCGGGCAGCGGCGCCTCGCCCAACTCCCGAAACGGATCATAGGTAAATAGGAGTAATTCTTCTTCCTGCACGCGGATCAGCCGCAAACAATGGCGGCAGGGAGCACGTCCAGTTGCGATTTCTTTGTGTGCCGGGAAGCCGTACACGGGAGCTTTGCCGGTTTCACGAACAGACTGCGCGACGGCGGTCGGTATAGGTACTACGCGAAAGGGAATCATTCATCACCTCGCCGGAAATGTCCGGCAGGGCGATTTTCGGGGTTTTTTGGAGTGCGTTCTATCCGATTTGCGCCGTCGAATTTTCTTACAGTGTGGCGAGCTGCTGGCGGCGACCCTGAGCATAATCCTGGAGTGCCGAATTGGCACCACCGATGACCTTCAGCGCCTCCACCATCGCAGTTAGATCCTTGCCGCGCAGCACGACATATAGTTCATCTTCCCCTAGACCAGTGTAGACGCGGTTGCCGATGCAGCCCAAGCTGGTGATCGCGCCATGTTGCAATGAGGCCGGCAGGGCCATGCACGTAGGCCGGCCCAGCGCGGGGGCACCGCTACTCATACCAGCGCGATTGGCGGCCTCTTGGAGAAGCATCGCTCCGGCCGGTCGCAGCGCAAAGAGCACCACATCGGGAACGCCAGCGGATTCGCCCAGGGGTGTATACAGGATAGCCTTTGGCGTTTTGGGCAAGCGGGGAATTTGCGGCACTTCCTCTGGTTTCACATAGCCGAGATCAAACATCATTTTCAGTGTTTGTTCGGTTTCCTTCTCGCGCTCTGCGGACAACGGTATGTTGTGGGTGTAGGCTCCGACGGCGCAATTGAAGTGATTCTCCGGTAAGGTGTAGAACGTGCGACCCGCGGCGGCCAAGCGCCAGAAGCTACAGCTGGAAGGTTCGGTGCCATCGAATTTCTGCACATGCGAGGGTGCTTCGTCTAAGAATGTGACGGCCACCGGCGTGCGGGCGGGCTTCGTCACTACGGCGATTTGCTGCTCGATTTCTTTCGCATTCCACGCGGCGCTCATAAACTCTTCTCCTTGATTCATTTGGGAGTAGCAAGGATAGCACGGGGAAGAAGCGCGACAACTCCGTCGCTCAAACGCGGCAACCCGCATGAAACCTAGAGTTTTGCACATGTCCCAGAAAGAAAACGCGTTTTTCCCCGTATTTTTGCGGTTTCGCACTTGCGTTCGGTATCTGCGTTCGCTATAGTTCCATGCGGCCCGAGTTTTTCACTGAAAAATAGGGGTTTTTCGCTCGTGGCTGACCTCGTTTGTTCGGGGTGGATAGACAACTTAGGAGGATAAGCAGACTAAATGGCAGCTAAGCCACTGAGCAAGACCAAAATCGTTGCACACATCGCCGAGAAGGTGGGCACGTCGAAGAAGACCGTGGCGACTTTCTTTGAAGAACTGCACAAGCTCGCGGTGAAGGAAGCCAAGGGCGCGGCTGGCAAGTTCGTGATTCCTGGAATCGGCCGTGTGGTGAAAGCTCATCGCAAGGCGCGTATCGGTCGCAATCCTCAGACCGGCGAACAGATCAAGATCAAGGCCAAGACTGTGGTTCGTCTCCGTCCGGCCAAGGTCCTGAAGGATGCCGTTCTGAAGTAGTTTTTCTTCCCAGCCCGGGAGGAAAGAAAATTAGAACCCCCGGCCGCCTGAGATGCTCAGGTGACCGGGGGTTCCTCTTTCGAGATCGAAAAGGGGGGGGTTAGAGAGTTCTAACGTAGGCGATTACATCTTTAATTTGCGCTGGTTCCAGCACATCTTTGAACGGCGGCATTAGTTGATCGCCATTCTCAATCCACGTTTTCAGGCTTTCGTCGGTGATTTTGTTTCCATTTACCGTGAAAGTGCCGCGCTTGGAAATACCCTTGAGTCCCGGCCCGATCTTCTTCTGATCGCTGTTGTCGTAGTGGCAAATCGAGCATTTCTGCTGAAACAGCGATTTACCGCGAGCCACGGCAGCGGAGTTTCCGGTGGATTTCTTGCCGCTTTCTTGGGCCAGAAGCGCGCCAGTAACCGCGAAAGCGCCACAGAGTAAGGTCAAACCAACTGCCTGCAAAATGCGATTCACTTTTTCCCCCAATCTTCCCGTGAGTGCGTGTCTTGCTCGCTTTTATTGTCGCTATTCTCTGTCCCAATTTCCACTGCACCCCCGTCAGAAGGGACAGGTTGCGCTTTTGCACAGATAGAACTTTCGTACCTTTGACCTTGCGCGCTTCTCCCCTCCACAATGACGGTATGAATCAGGAGACGCTGACTCGCGCCTGGGAGGTGTTGCAAGACGCCTACCAAGCGCAGATGGAAGGCGATTACGACCGGGCGGTGGAACTGTATCAATCTTCTCTGGATTTACATCCGACGGCCGAGGCGCACACCTTTTTGGGATGGACCTATCACTTCCAAGGCAAATTACTGGATGCTATAGCGGAATGCAAACGGGCCATCGAAATCGATCCTGATTTTGGCAATCCCTACAATGACATTGGCGCGTACCTGATTGAATTAGGCCAGTTCGATGAAGCCATCCCCTGGTTGCAACAGGCGGTTGAAGCGCGCCGCTATGAACCGCGGCATTTCCCGCACTACAACCTGGGCCGCGCGTATCTGGGGAAGGAAATGTACGGGCAAGCGATGCGTTGCTTCCAGGAAGCGCTGAACATCGAGCCGCGGTATTCGTTGGCGCGGCAAGCGCTGGAATCTTTGCGGCGCATGGTGAATTGAGCGCGAATACCACTAACCGGTAATCAGTAATCAGATAAAACCAAAATCTCACTCTCCGGGTTTGCCCGCGGACGGTTTCACGACGCGATCGTAGACCCACAGCAAAAGCGTTGTAGCCAAGCCGATGGCGGTGAGCGCCCACAAAAAGAGCTGCGGCCGATGCTGCACTTCCCCGAAATGGTGTAACAACATGCCCCCGATGGGGCCGGAAGCAAAGGCGCCGATGCCCAGCGGCAGAAACGCGAATCCCATGTAGGTGCCCTGCTGTCCCGCCGGCGCCAACCGCGAAATGTAGTCGTAATAGCGGGGCTGCTGAATCAATTCGCCGACCGCAATGACCACCAGCGTGCCGTAGACCGCAGGCACGCTTCCTCCCAGCGCCAGCACAGCGAACCCAAGCATGGAGATCAACGTTCCGAGAACGACGGCTCGAAATGCGGCCATTTTCTGCGTGAGCGCACTGAAGAGCACGGTAAAGGCAATCACGATGAGTGGGCCAGTCGAGAGCATTCTCTCGGTATCTGCTTTTCCGTTCACGTAATCGTGAACGTAGATCGGCAGGGTAACGAATTCCTGCCAATACACGATCCAATAGCCGGAAAAGATCAGCAGAAACAGCATAAACTTCGGATTGCCGAGAACTTGCAGGAAATTCCGGAGAGTGACCCCGAGGCTTTCGGTGGCGGCGTCTCCGGATTTACGTGGCTCGCGGAAAAATAGCAACACCGCGAAGAACATCAGGAACACGCTGAACGCAGAGACTCGGAACACATTTTCCACGCTGAGATTGCGATGTACTGTGGAAGCCACGAATGGCCCCAGCGCCCCCCCTATGTTCACCAGCGTGTAGTAAATCGAGTAGCCAATCGAACGCACATTTTCATTGGAGGCCCGCGCGGTGGTGCCGACCACGCTGGGTTTGACCAGCGCGATTCCCAGAGCCGGTAACATCAAAACTAAAGTGACCAACACGACTAGCGGCACGGCGGCGCGAACGGGGGAGAGCCAGGAGCTGCCGAGTGACCCAAGCAGAAAATACGAGCAGGCCAGAATCAAATAAGCTGCGGAAAGCGCGCGCCGAAAACCCAGCCGGTCCGCGATGGCGCCGCCAAAAATCGCCAGGAACCAAACCAAGCCGCCGAATAATGCCGCGAGATTGGCGGCACGTTCCAGGGGAAAACTGAGAGTTTCGTGCAGGTAGCGCGCCAACGACGCGAACGCCGCGTAGTAGGAAAGGCGCTCGAATAACTCGCTGATGTTGGCGACCCAGAAAGAACGTTCAAAGCCGGTCCTGACCTCATGCAGCCGCTGGCTGAAACCCATCCGCCCTCCGTCCCTGCAAACGGCACATGATACCAACAATCGAGAGCGATTTGCGTGAGCGTGCCGATTCCGCCGTTGCGGCGCCGACCTTCGAAGCGATTGCTATTCGATGATGGAGGGCACCTGGCCTTCGCGAATGGGAGCAGGCACCAGGCGCCCCGCCAGGAGATGCAGCAGGAAAATCAGCACGAGACTTCCCGCTAACGCGAGAATAAACCAGCGCATGTCCTTGTGCGGATAGAACAACGCGTAGAGTACCAATACCCAGAATGTGGTGGTCAGCATGGGGATGCCCACGGCGATGAACATCGTTCCGGAAAAGCCTGGAAGGTACCAGGGAAATTGATCGTGCACGGAACGGCGCGCCCACCACGAGGTATCGATCTTGATGGCCAGCCCCGCAGCCAGGGGCAGTTCGGTTTCGTCGAGACTGCGATGGTGGCCCAGGCGATAAAACTCGAAGAGGTGCGAGTCGATGGAGGTGACACCGGGTATGGACTCGAGCAGACGCAGATAAGCGCGCCAAAATTGGATTACCCGCACTCCGCGAAAGCCAAGCGAAATGTAAAAGAGGGAAAGCGCCAAGCCGAACAGAGACACGATGAGGCTGATGTTGAGGGCCGTGGTTGTCGCCGAAGTGGTAAAAGCTAGAGCGGTAGCCAGGAAGGCTTGCACGGTGGAAAAATTGTTCATGCGCGCGTAGAGGATGTGGTCCTCGTGATACAAGCGCTCCAGAACGTTTTGCCACGCTTGTTTGGGATCCACAGATTTGAAATCGACGCTCATGGGGCCCGACCTGGAGCGACTAACGGAAAAAGCTCTAACTGAATTGTAGCCCTCTGCCGCGCAGCACAACTGTTTTTCCAATGGCGCTGTCACCTTCTATGGAACGCCAGCTATAGATAAGGGCGGGCATAAGGGCGGGCATTGCGCAATCGTGCCGCCGGGCGTATGGTTGCCGGTTAAGGGGCGGGTTCAGGCGAGCGCACGGCAAAGCACGGAGGATGGGATGGGCTACCTGTTGGTACGTCACAAGGTAAAGGAGTTTCAGGAGTGGAAACGCGTCTTCGATTCGCACAAAGATGCGCAGCGCCAGTCCGGTTTGCGGATCGAAAAAGTGTTGCGCAATCTGTACGAGCCGAACGAAGTGTTTCTCTTCTTTGAGGTGACCGATTTAGCCAAGGCGCGCGGTTTTGTGTTTTCTCCCAATGTGCCGAGTTCGCAGGAGGCTTCGGGGGTGGTGGATCAGCCGGATATTTATTTTTTGGCGTGATCCCACTCGATATGGTCACGGCCCGCAGGCTCCCACAGTTCAATGGCATTTCCTTCAGGATCATAGAGGCGAGCAAAGCGGCCGTTGGGATAATGTTCCGGGTCGATTTCCACTGAAATCCCCGCCGCATGCAGTTGCGTGACCATGCTGTCGAGATGCGCCACGCGAAAATTGATCATCCATTGTTGGCCGCCGTCGCCGAAATACGTGGTGTCGTCCGGAAAGGGCGCCAGCACGGTCGGCCCGGCTTGCTGCTGCCAAGGACGAACCTCATAGTTCTCTGGAACAACATCGATTCCGAGATGCTCGCGATACCACTCTGATAGTTCCTTGGGGCGGCGCGCACGAAAGAAGACGCCGCCAATTCCCGTGACTTTCTCCATGGTTACCCCGAATGCCACCGAGGTTTCAGGCTAATGGGCCCAGAGATAATACGGCAAAGACGGTCGTGCGGAAAGGCGGTGCAACTGCTGGAAGCCATAACCCAGGGGATCAGGGTTTGGACTTTTCGGATTCTTGGCGCAGGCGCTCTTCGGTCCAGGGCGGAACGATGCCGATAGAACGCGCGTAGGCGACGGACTGGCCGAGGTGCTCGCCGTAATGGCCCGAAATCAGGAAGAAGGAACCGCGAATGGTGGTTTCGCCGCGCGGCGTTTTGATTTGTTTGTCGAGTTCGGAGTCTTTAATCGAGAGGATGGCGCCGCGGAAATAGGCAAACGAATCCTTGAGGTCCTGCAGCACCTTAGCCTTGTCATTCGAGGACGCCAGCAGAGCCTTGGGGTCATACCCAGCGGGAGGCGGCGTCCCCAGCATCTTGGCAAAGGCATAGTTTGTGGTGACCACGTGCATATAAACTTCGCCGACGTTGCGGACTCCTTCTACCGGCCTCCAGTTGTATTTCTCGGCGGGAACCGCATCGGCCAAACGCTGGAAGCGCTGTTCGTAGTAGGAAACTTCATCCAGGAATTCCATGCGCGCGCCGGAGGTCGGGGCCATCGGTGAAACCGCAGGCTTTTCGGCAGGCTTTTCGGCAGGCTTTTGCTGCCCGTGCGCGGCTGCGGCAAATCCAAAAAACAACGAGAGAAATAGCCACCCAACCCTGCGCATAGCGCCCCCATTTTTGGCCGGCCAACAGACGAATCTTTATTCTATAACGGAACGCAGCGGATCAATGGGCAGCGGGAAAGTTGTGCGACGCAAAAAGCAAGGAGGCCGGCAGATGTTCGGCGAAATATACGGCGTCGTGCCGCCCAGGATAAATATGAAACTCGTGCGCAATGTGACGCGCGGTGAGAATTTTGTCGAGCGCGGTGGCGCCGGCCTCGAAGCCATAATCATCCTCGTCGCCACAGTCGAAATAGATCTTTAAGCCGGCGAGATTTGCCGTGCGCGCCAGGGTGAGGGGACTGTTGCGATCCCAGAAAGCGGGATCGGGCGGATTCCCAAAGACGGCGCCGAGTATGCGGGCGCGAGGCGAGTCGGGATTAGCGCCCACAAAGGCCGGCAGCTTTTCGATCAGCGCGGCGCTATGCGCGCTGGCAGAAACGAACAGTTGTGGATGGCGGAATGCCAGACGCAGTGCGCCGTAGCCGCCCATGGAAATGCCCGCAACGGCGCGATGGTCGCGGCCCGGGGCCACACGAAACTTTTTTTCGATGGCCGGGAAAAATTCCCGGAGCAGAAAATCTTCGTAGCGGTCCTTGCCGTCTTTAGAGTTGATGTAGAAACTCGCGTCTGCGTCGGGAGTGGCAATCAAAAATTCCTTGAGCTGGCCTTTTCCCCACATATCCTCGGTGAGATTCCACGCGCCGGAGTGTACAAAAAATTGTTCATTGTCGCCCAGGCCGTGGAGGAAATAGAGGATCGGGAATTGACGAGCCTTATCGGCGTCAAAGGAAGGCGGAAGCACGACGCAGTAACGAACTGGCCGGGCCAAGATTTTGCTCGATAGGCGGTTGCATTCGACGCGTCCTGTGGCAGCGGAGGCTAAATTGGCAGTCGCAAAGACGAAAACGAACAGAGCGGCAAGCCGCGCTTTACTCGTAGCGGAGAGCATCAACCGGATTGAGTTTCGCGGCACGGGAAGCAGGATAAAGGCCAGCGAGCAAACTGACAACCACCGCAAAGATGAGTGCGAGAATCACCAGCCACCACGGCACGGAAGAAAGTTCGATGGGATTGAGATTTTGCCGCTTGAGATAAACATTGGTGCCAAACGAAATCGCCCGCCCGAGCAGCCAGCCAAAGGCTACGCCGAAAATGCCCCCGAGGATGCCCATAACGCCGGCTTCCACGAAAAAGAGTTGTTGCACATCGGAATCCGCGGCTCCCAGCGCCTTCAACACGCCAATTTCGCGGCGGCGCTCGAGAATAGCCATGACCAGCGTATTGACGATGCCGAGCGTGGCCACCGCCAGCGCGAGACTGCCAAAAATTCCGAGCAGAAGATCAAAGACAGAAAAGAAAGTGCGCAGGGATTTGGAGGCGTCCAGCAGCGAAAAGGCATTGAAGCCGAGATTCTTGATGGACGCTTCGAGCGCTTCGACATACGACGGCGATTTAGCGCGAACGGATAAGGAACCGTAAACAGCTTTGTTCGCGTTGCTGCCGCGCACGATATCGCGCAGGTCGTTCACCTGGGCCGCGCGCAGTGTGGAAGCCGTCGCCAAGGGAATCAGCAGGCGAGCATTACCTACGCCACCATAGCCAGCAGCGGGCTCCGTTTCCACGATGCCGATGATTTTCAGGTGCAGCTCTTTGGGCACCACAGAAAAGCCAGCATCGCCGCCGTCGCCGGAGTTGTCGCTCGCGGTGGCGGGAAGTGCCTGGCGTTCTGCGTAACGCAGGATGAGGTCCTGGCCGATGAGCGATGAAGGATTCGTAGAAAGATCTTTGGCGAATTCGATTTGCAGAATAGCTTCGTCCGCACTCGGCGAAGTGAAGAAGTGGCCCTGCATGCCATCAAATGCGCCGGAATTTTGCGAAGACTCCGGCAGGCCCGCGACCACCGTGGAATGCGGCTTATCGTTGAACCGCACTTCGGTGTAAAAGCGAATCTGCGGGTAAACCTCGATCACGTTGGGAAGTTTTTCCAGTTCGTGGCGGGCCTCTTCGTCGAGCGGTCGAGGTGGGGTGTCGGACACAGTTTCGCGTTGCGGCCGGCCCATGCGGAAATTGTTTTTGGGGGTGACCAGGATAGTGTCGAACAGGCCGCTCTGCGAGAGACGTTTAGAGGCGAGCTGTTGCAGACCCACACCGAGCGAGAGCATGGCGACGAGCGACGCAACACCAACAGCCACGCCGAGCGTCGTGAGCGCATTGCGCAGCATGGCCTCGCGCAGGTTGCGAAGAGCCAGATCGGTCAAATCCCGTGTCTTCATTGAACGGCACCATGCGTGGAAGGGGTGAGGTTGAGCAACTTGCCGTCTCCCATAGTGGCCAAGCGATCGGCGAAGCGCTCGGCGAGCGGGCGCTCATGGGTAACCATGACAATGGTCATACCGAGGTGGTTTTGCAGTTCGCGCAGCAACGCAAGGATGGTTTCGCCGGTGGCGGAGTCGAGATTGCCCGTGGGCTCGTCAGCCAACAGAATTTTGGGGCGATTGACGAGCGCGCGCGCGATGGCCACACGTTGTTGTTCGCCTCCCGATAATTCTGCGGGACGATGCCCAACGCGATGCGTCAGGCGCACGCGTTCGAGGGCTTCGCGCACGCGACTGGGGCGCTCGGAGCGATCCACTTCCGCGAGGCGCAAGGGAAGCTCGATATTTTCCTCCAGGGTCATGCGCGGAAGCAGATTGAAGGACTGGAAAATCATGCCGATGGTGTCGCGGCGGTAGCGCGCCAGTTCGAGCGGAGAAAGCTCCGCTAAATTCTTACCGTTGGCGAGAATGGAACCGGAGGTGGGCAGGTCCAAACCGGCCATGAGGTTCAGGAGCGTAGATTTTCCGGACCCGGACGAACCCAGGAGGGCCAGATATTCGCCGGAAGCGACGGAGAGGGAAACGTCGTCGACAGCGCGAACGCAGGTTTCCCCCATTTGGTAATGGCGGGAAATGTGCTCCAACTGGACGGCGGGTTGTGTCTGCGGCATAGGCTCAATTCATGATACGTCGGCAGGGGATGTAATCTTACACCGGGTTGGATGCGGGAATGGCACACGACGTGAGGTTTGGAGGCTATTCGGCATAGAATGCAGGCAACAAAGGTTGCCTTACGGAGAGAAAGATGAAAGCCATCGTCAACGGAAAAGAGTGGATCGATGCCTACGTGGCAGGCAAGGATGAGGAATTGGGGCGCCTGGCAACGGCATTGCGCTCGCTGATGAAGAAAACCGTGCCCGGCATAAAAGAAAGTGTGAATCCGTGGAAAATTCCCACGTTCGAGTCGAATGGGCCGATGTGTTTCTTTTCGATTGGCAAACATCACGTCACTTTTGGCTTTCTTCGGGGCACTTCGGTGCCGGATCCCGCGAAGTTGCTCGAAGGCACCGGCAAGAATTTGCGGCACGTGAAGCTGCAAGCCATGGAAGATTTACGCAAACCTGCATTGACGAAGCTGATCCAGTCCGCAGCGAAATTGAACAAGAAAGAGCCGATGGAAGGAATGCGCGTGAAGAAGAAGTCGTAGCGCGGATGTGGCCATTGCACCGACCCAGCGTGATGGCTGCGCTGTGGAGCCCTGAGCGTCTGTGCTAGCATTGATATCTGCACAATTCGTACCTGCCTGAGCAAGGAGCCTACCTGAATGCCTGCGACTATGAAGGCTTTGCGGAAGACGCAAGCGGGAAAAGGTCTGCAGATTGAGAAAACAACGGTGCCGTCGATAGGCCCGACGGACGTGTTGGTGCGTGTAAAAGCGACGTCGATTTGCGGGACGGACCTGCATATTTATGGATGGGACCGGTGGTCACAAGGGCGCATCAAGCCACCGGTGACCTTGGGGCACGAATTTTGTGGCGTAGTGGAGCGTGTCGGCGAAGAAGTGACCGTAGTGCGCTCCGGGGACTTCGTCAGCGCGGAGATGCACCTGAACTGCGGGCATTGTCACCAGTGCCGGCTGGGCCAGGCGCACATCTGCCAGAATGTGCGAATTATCGGTATCGATATTGACGGGGCGTTTGCGGAATTTGTGAAAATTCCGGCAACGAATATCTGGAAGCTGGACCCGGCGATTCCCGAGCACTACGCGGCCATTCTCGATCCTTTGGGCAACGCGGTACACACCGTGCTGGCCGGAGCGATCGCGGGACAAACGGCGCTGGTAACCGGCTGCGGTCCGATTGGATTGATGTCCATTGTGCTGGCCAAAGCGTGCGGAAGCTCCACGGTGTTTGCCACGGAGACGAACGAACACCGGCGCAAGCTGGCCAAGGAAATGGGCGCGGATTTTGTGTTGAATCCGGCCACGGAAGATCCGGTAAAGAAAATTCTGGGGGCCACCGGCGGAACCGGGGTGGACGTGCTGCTGGAAATGAGCGGGAACCCCGCGGCCATCCAGCAAGGCTTTAAGGCGTTGCGAGCGGGCGGAAGGGCTTCGCTGCTCGGGATTCCCACGGAAAACGTTCCGCTGGATTTGGTGCAGGATGTTATTTTCAAGGGCGCGACGGTGCAAGGCATTTACGGCCGCCGCATGTATGAAACCTGGGTGCAGATGACGGCTCTGCTGAAGGCGGGACGCCTGAATCTGGATCCGCTTTTTGGCGAGCGCATGGAACTGGAGAATTTCGAGGGGGCGTTCGGCAAACTACAAAGCGGGTTGGCAGGAAAGATCCTGATGTACCCGAACGGCATCCAAAAGTGAACGAGCCCTGCCACACAGCCCAGCGCGCATGGAGTTTGAAAGATAGGAATTGGGAGCAAGCACATGACTGAATCCGGAACGCAAACCATAAAACAGAATCCACTGCAGTATGTAAGCGAAACATTGCAGGATTTGCGGGCAAAAGGCGTGGCCCCGAAGCTGAGGGTGCTGGAGGGCGAGCAAAAACCCGTCTGTATCTTTGACGGCCGGGAAGTAATCAATCTAGCTTCGAATAATTACTTGGGTCTGACCTCGCACCGGGCGCTGCGCAAGGCGTCGATTGAAGCGGTGCGCAAGCTGGGAGTGGGCGCAGGCGCGGTGCGCACCATCGCCGGAACCATGAAGCTTCACATGGAACTGGAACAACAGATCGCCCAGTTCAAGCACGCCGAAGCTTGCGTCGTGTTTCAGTCGGGTTTCACTGCGAATGCCGGAACGGTTTCCGCAGTCTTGGGGAAAGACGATTTGATCGTCAGCGACGAACTAAACCACGCGTCGATTATCGACGGAGCGCGGCTTTCCAAAGCGACCATCAAGGTATTCAAGCACAAGGATGTGCAGGATTGCGAACACATCCTCGAAGAACACACCAGCTTTCCGGGCAAGAAGCTGATTATTAGCGATGGGGTGTTCTCGATGGACGGAGACATTGCGCCCTTGCCCCAGCTCTGCGATCTGGCTGAAAAATACGGCTGCATCATGATGGTCGACGATGCCCACGCCAGCGGCGTGCTGGGTAAAGGCGGGCGTGGCTCCGTGGATCATTTCCAGTGCCACGGGCGCGTGCACATCCAGGTGGGGACGTTAAGCAAGGCCATTGGTTCGATGGGCGGCTATGTGTGTGGATCGCGCGATCTGATCGACTTTCTGTATCTGCGCGCGCGGCCATTTCTGTTTTCCACGTCGCACCCGCCCGCCACGGCGGCCGCATGCCAGGCGGCGTTCCGGCTGTTGGATTCGGAAGAAGGCGAAAAGCTGGTGAAGAAGCTGTGGGCAAATACAAAATTCTTTAAGCGCGAATTGAAGAAGCGTGGCTTCCAGTTCAAAGCCAGCGAAACACCGATTATTCCGATTCACGTAGGCGATGCGGCGAAAGCTTTCGAATTTTCGCGCAAACTCTTTGACGCGGGAGTGTTTGCGCCCGCGGTGGGTTACCCCACAGTGGCGGAGGGAAAAGCGCGATTGCGCGCCATCGTCAGCGCGGCGCATAAACGGGAACACCTGCTGAAGGCGGCGGATACCCTCGCCGAGGTTGGAAAAACGCTCGGAATCGTACCGTGATTGCCTGAGTCGATCCCCATATGTCTGTATAAAAGCAGTGGATTTGGGCAGGAACGGGTGTCCTCGCAGGCGCGTCTAATCTAGTGACATTGATATCGTTTTGTCCGCGTCCCCGCGCTGCAGTTCAACTACAGGGGGGCACAGCCAGCCCACGGACAATAGGAGGTTCGCAATAATGAATCGATCAGCAATTTTGCTCGCGGCAGGAATTTTGTGCGCTGGGACCGCCGCGGCGATGGCACAAACACCCGCGGCCAACGCACCGGCGGCGCAGGCAAATGCAGCAGTATTACCGGCAGGCGCCCCCATCCAAGCAACGTTAGAAAAGTCGCTGGATGCGAAGAAAGCGAAACCGGGAGAGCCGATCACCGCTCGCGTCACTCAGAACACGGAGAACAACGGAAAAATCATCATGCCCGAGGGTGCCAAGTTGGAGGGGCGTGTGACAGAGGCTTCCGCTCGCGCCAAGGGGGCGGCTAACTCATCGGTGAGCATCGTTTTCGACAAAGCAGTTTTGAAGCATGGAGAAACCATTCCCATAAATGTCTCTCTACGGGCGATGGCGTTGCCGCAAAGCGAGGCAACCTCGCAAAACGGTTCGAACTTGAATATGGATACGATGGGCGGCGTGCCGTCATCGGGCATGAATCGCGGAGCGATGGGAACGCAACCGGCACAAACAAATCCCAATGCGTTGCCGAATAGCTATGGTGCTACCTCCAACACGTCGAACGCGCCGGCGGTTGCGGCAAGCCCTGGAGCAGTGGGCGGATTGAATGCCCAGGGCCAGCTAACCGCGAATAGCAAGGGCGTGTTTGGATTGCCGGGAATTGCATTGGAGAACAGCCCGGCGGCGCAGGAATCCGCAATGATCACTTCAAACGCGAAAGACCTGCACTTGGATGGAGGCACGCAGATGTTGCTGGTCACGCGCGGCATAGCCAGCGCAAACGAGAAACCGAAATCTTAAGAGCGGGCACTTGAGGTAATAATTTTCTGGCGCTATAGCGTTTTGCGCCACTTGGCGGGACGAAGGAAATTCGCGAACTGCTAAGTGCTTGCCGGCTCGCAAAAACAAATTTGGCAAGCCGCGTGCAATGTGAAGCAACCCCAGCGCGGGTTCTCCAGCCCATCGAATCGCAAGGCGGTGCTAGGAGAAATCTGGTATGAGGCGATTGGCACTAACAATATTGAGTGGATTTCTGTTTGCCGGAATTGGAGCGGCGCAGTCAGATAAAGACCTGGTGGCCAGCAACCGAGCAACAGAATCCGAGCGTAGCTCTGTAAACGGACCACTAACCGACGGCGCGACCATCAGCGCGAACCTGACGAAAACGGTGGACTCCAACAAGCTGAAAAAGGGCGATGAAGTGACGGCGCGCACGATTGATTCCACCAAAGAAGACGGCAGAACCGTGATTCCTGCGAACACCATCATCCGTGGCCATGTAACGCAAGCTTCGGCTCGCGAGAAAGGTGACTCTTTCTCTTCGCTGGGGATCGTGTTCGACAAAGCCATTCTGAAAAACGGTGGAGACATGCCCCTCAACGTTACCGTGCAAGCCATCGCGCCGCCGGCAACTGATGTAAATGGTCCGCCGAGTCCGGCGATGGACACAGCCCCTCTGGGCAACGATGCGCCACAGGGTGGTGCTGACCGTCAAGCGCAAGACAGCAGGCCTGCAGCCATGCCCCCAGCGCCGCCCAGCGTCCCCGACACGATTGGGAGCGCCGAGACGAATCAGGCTATTCCGGGTAGGTCGGTTGGGCCGGTCAAGGGCGGCTTAAACCACAACGGCGTGTTGAACCCGAATAGTCAAGGAGTTTACGGCCTGCGAGGCATCGGCTTGGCGACCAGCACCGTCGACCGACAGCAAGCGTCGGTGATAACGTCGCCACAGAAAACGGTGCGCCTGAATAGCGGTACACAATTGCTGCTGGTAACGCAGCCGGTCAGTACGCAAACTTCGCGGAAATACTAAGACCGCCGACGAAACGAGCAGGCTTGCTGAAAAAAAGGGAAGGGGCGAGGCCGCAGAGGTTTCGCCCTTTTTTGTGGCCGTTTCGTTGGCCGCTTCTGAAGGACGCAGATGATTTCGTGTAGAATCGCGGCGAGGTGTTGCGAGGTGGGCGACCATGCGAGTCGGTGTTTGCTTACTGTCGATCGTTGGTTTCGCGGTGTTCCTCAGCTCTAAAGAAACTCCTCCACGAATCGTTCACGAAGACGAGTTTGCTGTAGTTGGAATTGAGATACGCACCAGCAATGCGAAAGAGCTGACCAGCGACGGGGTCATCGGTAAACAGTGGCAGAGGTTCTTCCAGGAAAGCCTGCTGCAGAAAATTCCCAACAAGGCGAGCGAGAATATCTACGCGGTTTACAGTGACTATGCCAGCGATCGCAACGGGGAATACTCCTTCACGCTGGGAGCGAAGGTGCAGCCGGGGTCCGTGCCGCCCGCTGGTTTTGTATTGAAAAAGGTGCGCGCGGGCAACTACGCCGTGGTAACCAGCGAAAAAGGGTTGTCAGCAAAAGTCGTGCCGCAGACCTGGCAACGTGTCTGGGTGATGGAAGATCAACACGGGTTGGGTGGAGTACGCGCCTATTACACCGACTTCGAACTTTACGATCAGCGTGCGGCCGACCCACAAAACGCACAGGTGGATTTGTACATCGGCCTGAAATAGCCGCGCCGCGGAGGTTTGGCCCGAATGGCGCACGCCAAAGGCCCAAGAAAGCGCTTTGCTATACTCGCTAGATGGCCGGTCAGACGGAAACTCGCAAGAAGCTCTTCCTGGTAGACGCGATGGCGCACGTCTATCGCGCATTTTATGCACCCATGGTGCGCATGAACGCCCCCAGCGGTATTCCCACTAAGGTTCCCTTCCTGTTTGCGAATATTTTGCGGCGATTGATCAAGGACTACCGTCCCGACTATATCGGGATCGTCTTCGACACCAGCAAACCTACGTTCCGCGACAAGCTCTTTGAATCCTACAAAGCGCACCGTCCGCCGATGCCGGACGAAATGAGCCAGCAATTGCCGTACGTGCGCCGACTCTGCGAAGCGATGTGCATGCCGATTCTGGAACTGGATGGCTATGAGGCGGACGACGTCATCGGGACGTTGGCAAAGAAAGCGGCACAAAAGAATCTGGATGTGCTGGTGATTTCGAACGATAAGGACATGATGCAGCTGGTGAATGCCGGAGTACGCATCTTGCGCACCGGTTCGGGCGGCGCGAAAGCGGACACGATTGTCGACACGGAAAAAGTGGAGGAGCTCCTGGGTGTGTCGCCGGAAAAAGTGATCGACCTGATGGCGTTGCTGGGCGACACGATCGACAACATTCCGGGAGCCAAGGGGATCGGCGAAAAAGGCGCAACGGAACTGATCCAGAAATACGGTACCGTGGAAAACGCAATGGAGCATGCGCAAGAGGTGAGCAACAAGCGCTACCGCGAAGCGCTGCAACAACAAAAAGAACAAGTGTTGATGAGCAAGCAGCTGGCCACCATCGCGTTGGACGTTCCGCTGGAACTGGACCTTGAGAAACTAAAAATGTGCCCGCCGAACGCGAGCACTCTGATCGAACTTTACCGCGAGCTTGGCTTCAATTCGCTATTGAAGGAATTGCTGGCCAGTGGCGTGGCCGAGCCGAGCTTGGCCGCGCCGGCCCAGGCCGTTGCGGGCGCCAGTGCCGACGAAGGTGCGCAGGAAAAACGCGATTACGCCCAGCTTGCGAATGCCGAAGAACTGGCTGGCTATTTGAAAAAAGTGCCCGCGCAGGCGCCGCTGGCGTCATGGCTGAATCTGGATCTGGGCGGACGCGATTCCGAGGGATTTGGCGCGCATTTAGTTGGGATTGAACTTTCTTCCAAAAGTAGAGAAGGCCGAGCGATTTGGGCCGACGAAAAGGGCGAAGCGTTGAGAGCGGTGCAAACCGTGCTCGCTAATGAGAAGCAGCGCAAAATCGTGCACGATCCCAAGCTGTTCCAGTTGCTCGCCGGCAAAGTAGAGAAAATTGAGCATGCCACGCAGCTTTACGATTACCTGCTGCGCCCGACAACCGCCAAACACGAATTTGCCGACGTAGTTTTCCGCATGTTCAATATGCCCATGGGCGGCGGCGCCGGAGAACGCGCGGATTTTCTGCAACGGCTCGCCCCCCTGCTGCGCAAGCAGGTGGAGGAGCAGGGGCTCGCGGAGGTTTACGAAAAAATCGACCTGCCCCTCGCCGGGGTGCTGGCGGAAATCGAGCGAACGGGAATTCGCGTCGATCCCAAAGCGCTGGAAAAAATGTCGGAGACCATGGAGAAAGAAGTCCGCCGGCTGGAAAAAGAAATTTGGACGCTGGCCGGCACGGAATTCAACGTGAATTCGCCGACGCAACTCGCGGAGGTTTTGTTCGACAAGCTGAACCTGCAGCCGCCGGGAAGGCGAAGCAAAGCGAAGGAGCGCTCGACTGCCGCGGATATTTTGGAAGAGCTGGCAAACCAACACGAATTGCCCGCTAAAGTGATTGAGTATCGCGAGATCGCAAAGCTGAAATCTACGTATGTGGACGCATTGCCCAAGCTGATTCATCCCGAAACCGGACGCCTGCACACCAGTTTTTCCCAGACGGGTACGGCGACTGGCCGGTTGAGTTCCAGTGACCCAAATCTACAGAACATTCCGATTCGCAGCGAGTTAGGCCGCGAGATCCGCGCGGCCTTTGTGGCCGAGAAGGGCAAAGTGCTGCTGTCGGCGGACTATTCGCAAATTGAACTGCGCATCATGGCGCATTTTTCGCGCGATCCCGTGCTGGTAGAGGCGTTTCGCAACGGCGAGGATATTCACGCGCGCACGGCGCAGGAAGTGTTCGGTGTTGGGCCGCTGGCTCAAACGGCGGACCACCGGCGGGCCGCGAAGGCTATCAACTTCGGAATTATTTACGGGTTGTCGGCGTTTGGCTTAGCGAAACAACTGGGAATTGAGCAGAGGGAAGCGGCGCAATTCATTAATGCGTATTTCACGCGTTACCGCGGCGTAAAGGAATATCTGGACAATGTCCTCGTGGAGACGCGGAAGAGCGGAGTGGCCAAAACGTTGTTTGGCAGGATCCGGCCAATTTCGGAAATCAATGCGCCACAGATGCAGTTAAGGAATTTTGCAGAACGTACTGCGCTGAATTCACCGCTACAGGGCACCGCGGCGGACCTGATCAAGATGGCGATGATTTCCATCGACCAACGGATCCGCGAAAAGAAATTGAGCACGCGGATGATTCTGCAAGTGCACGACGAATTGCTCTTCGAAGTGCCGGCGAAGGAAAAGGACGCGGTCGAGACATTGGTGCGCGAAGAAATGGAAGGGGTGTACAAGCTGGCCGTGCCCTTGCTCGTGGAAATCGCCACTGGTCCGAATTGGCGCGACATGGATGAGTAAGTCCGTCGGCTCTGCCACAGGCGTGTAGGCATCCTGAGAATTGGTAGTACCATCTATGGGTAGGCCGTCGTTGAGCTGTCCTGGAGAGCAGGCGACGCATTGGTAACGGAAGCAGTCCCTCCTTCCACCCCCCTCGGAAGTGCGTGCTAGCCTGAAATCGAATTGCGTTGGGTGTGTGATGCTGCGAAGGAAGATGTTGTTGGCGATAGGAACAATCGCGGCAGTGCTTGCGGGCTGCAGCGGCACGGGAAGTTCTGGTCAAAGCGGCGGCAAAGGTGGGGGCGGTTCGGCGGTTTCCTTATCGCTGACCCCGACGAGTGCCACGGTGATCGTAAACAACACCGAGATCTTCCAGGCCACAGTGACGGGTTCGACGAACACAGCGGTCACGTGGGAAGTAAACGGAGTGGTCAACGGCAATTCAACCTTTGGAACCATTTCTTCTGCGGGAATCTATACGGCTCCGACGAGCGTTCCGAGCCCACCAACGGTAAATGTGATTGCGATTGCGCAGGCCAGCACTGGCGCCAACCAGTCCGCGTCTGTACTCATCGTGGCGTCCAATCCGAACCAGCAGGCGCAAAGTATTCCCGTGAAGCTCGGCACCTCCGGCGGCAACGCCAACGATTCCAACACGCAAGGGAACCAAATTACTTGCTGCGGCGGAACGCTTGGGGCGCTGGTGCAACGCAACGGCAATTTTTACATTTTGAGCGCGAATCACGTGTTGGCTCGCAGCGATTCCGCGAATATCGGTGATCCCATCATTCAGCCAGGGCTGATTGATTCCGATTGTTCGGCGACTGGGACTACTACGGTTGCCAATCTGAGCCAATTCGCGAACCTGCAGGCGGCGGGCACTGACGTGGACGCCGCCATCGCGCAAATCGTCAGCGGAACTGTGGATACGAGCGGAAACATTTTGCTACTGGGCTCGACCGCAACCAGCGGAACTCCTGATCCAGGTCCGCCGCACGCCGGCAGCGGCATTACTGCCACGATTGGCGAGAACGTCGCAAAAAGCGGGCGTACCTCGGGATTGACGTGCTCGGCGGTCGATGCCATTGAGGTGCAAACTTCGGTCAGCTATCAAACCGGCTGCAGCAGCGGCACGACTTTTAATGTGACTTTCACGGGGCAGATTTCCGTTGCCGGCGGGAGCTTCAGCATTCAGGGAGATTCCGGTTCGCTCATTGTCGATCAGAACACCGCGGACCCTGTGGGACTGCTTTATGGCGGATCAGACACCGATACGGTGGCCAACCCGGTTTCGTCTGTGTTGAGCGCGTTGGCGGACAGCCAGGGAAACCGGCCGACCTTCGTGGGTAGCTCGGCGACGCATAACGTCATCGGCTGCTCGCTGGCAGCCAATGCCGCAAAGACCACGCAGGAGCAGCCGCCCGCTGCGATCTCTGCGGAGCAAATGGCATTGGCACAACGCGCGCGTGATCTACACGCGCCAGAATTGCTGGCCAATCCGTACATTCAGGCGATTGGCGTGGGAGCCAGTATCGATCACCCGGGCAGTGCGGCGGTGATCCTTGTCGTCGATCCGAATCAGATTCCGACGGCGGTTCCGGACGAGTTGGAAGGGGTGCCGACGCGCATCGTGCAAAACAAGGCCGGAGCCGGCATGGGTCCGCATGGGATTTTCGACGCGAATCTGGCAGCCCGCATCGCGCCGGTGGTAGATACGTTTGCGGTGAACACCCTATCGAAAGCGGAGTTGGCGCGCGCACGAGCGGTGAATGCGGCACACGCCAATACGTTGATGAAGCAGCCGGGAGTCCAAGGCGTAGGGATTACTTCCAGCGCGGATGCCCCGGGCGAGGCAGCGCTAATGATTTTCGTCATTCGGGGTGTGCCGCGAAATCCTCTGCCAACCATGATCGACGGACTGCGGACGCGGATTCGCGAATCCAGCCGGTTCAGCGCAGGGGATCGCGTCAGTCAGCCCGGCGCGGGCTGCCGGGTACCTCCAGTGCGACCTTCCGCCGCGGATTTCTCCGAGTAGGGGGAATCGGCCGTATCTCGTCAGTGATCTAAGGCACTCGCGTTTCCTCGTCAAATGGCCGAAATCAGCGCAAAACGGGCCGTTGAGGCTATCTTTGCCCCATTTCCGGGCGTAGAATTGGCTTAGACACTCTCCGCTTTCGCTCCCGGACGGTCCTACCTAGGGGGTACATATGCGACGTATTAGCCTACTCATCTGCGCCGTCCTGCTGGCCGCGGCAGGAATCGGCTTCGCACAACAAGCAAGCGACCAGGGCAAGTCAGGGCAAACCGCCCAGCCGGCAGCAGCGCCCATCCCGGCGGATGTCGCGGCCAAAAAAAATCCAGTGAAGGTAACACCCGAAGGTCTTGCAGACGCGAAAAAGTTGTACGGCTATCACTGCGCCATGTGCCATGGGAAAGATGGCGACGGCAAAGGTGATCTGGCCGAGCAAATGAAACTGCAATTGAAAGATTGGCGCGACCCCAATTCGCTTACCCGCTACACCGATGGCGAACTGTTCTATATCGTTACCAACGGACGCGGTCAAATGGTGGGCGGCGAAGGTGATCGCACCAAGGAAGAAGTGCGCTGGAACCTGGTGTCGCTGGTGCATTCGTTCGGGCAGAAACAGGCGGAGCCCTCGGCCAAGCCATAATTGCGGCCACCCCAAAATTGACTCGAGATTAGGGCGCCCCGGAAGCCTCGAGGCGTCTTTTTTTTCGCTCTGAGTTATGCTGTGTTCAGGTCGCAGGGATTTGAGGAGGAGAACATGGCCCACGCACCGAAGTTTCTGGCTATCGTGAATGATGCTAAGAAAAGGGTGAAAGAGACAAACGTGCCCGACGTGAAACGCCGCATGGATGCGGGAGAGAAATTTGTTCTGGTGGATGTAAGAGAAGAGAGCGAGTTTGCCCGTGGCCATTTGCCAGGAGCGATTCATCTGGGCAAAGGGATCATCGAGCGCGATATTGAACAGCGTGTGCCCGCCACAGACACAAAGCTCATTCTGTACTGTGGAGGCGGGTTCCGGTCGGCGCTGGCTGCCGATAACCTGCAGAAAATGGGTTATACCAACGTGGAGTCAATGGACGGCGGCTGGAAGGGCTGGCTGGATGCCGCGTATCCCACGCAGAAAAGCTGAATGAACGCCAGCCGACTGAAAGATTCCCTGCGTTGTGTGCTTTGCCACTCCCCGAATACCAAGGAAGTGCTGAAAGCTTCGGATCATTTGACTCAAGATCTGTTCGCGGTTTGGATTTGTAAGGATTGCGACGGGGGATTTACCGCGCCGGTACCGGCGAATATGGAGCGCTACTATCCGGCGATGTATCGGAATTACGGGGCGTGGTCGCGGCGGATCTTTGAGACCATGTACCGTCTGCAGACGCGGCGGTGGTCGCGTTTGTTCGGGAAACCGGGCCGGGCACTGGAAGTGGGATGTGGCCACGGGTGGATGCTGAACGCGCTCCGCGGTTATGGCTGGCAAGTTTGCGGTGTGGAGAGAAACGCAGCGAGCGCACGATTTGCTAGCCGGGAACTGCAGTTGCCGGTGCTCGTGGGAGATTTGGATGCTCTGCAGGCCGCGCCCACCTTTGATTTGATCGTCATGCATCACGTGCTGGAACATCTTCCCGACCCTGGGACGATCTTGCGCCAGTGTGCGGAACGGCTGAATGCAGGAGGGACGCTGATCATCTGTGTACCGAATCGCGGCAGTTGGCAATTCCGCGCGAGTGGCGCGAAGTGGTTTCATCTGGATGTGCCGCGACACTTGGTTCATTTCACGCCGGGGTGCCTGGGCCGAGCTTGCGCATCATCGGGCCTCGAAGTGCAGCGCGTTCGTTTCGTTTCACTCGATCAGGATCCATTCGGCTGGATGGTCAGCTGGCTGAACTGTATGGGATTCCCGCAGACACGTTGGCTGCACTGGTTGGCTGGCCGTGACCGCGAATTGTCGCTGACGAACGTCTCCATGCTTTTGCTTTCGCCGCTTCTCCTGTTCGCCGGCTTTGTACTGGCGCCGATCAGTTGGCTGGTGCAAGCCGGCGCGTGCATGGAAGTGCATGCGGGAAAATCGGCAATGTCGCGGTGAAACTTGCCCCGGCGAAAGCCATGGCGCCAGCTTCCGGCTTGTAAGGGGAATTGACCGTTTCCGCGGCGGTGCACTAGGCTTGCTGCTTGAGGGCGTTCGATGCCGGGGGAATTGCTGGGACATTACCGGATTGTCTCGAAGGTGGGCGAAGGTGGGATGGGTGTGGTGTATCGCGCCCACGATGAAGTGCTGCACCGCGACGTGGCCATCAAAGTGTTGTCGTCGCGCTCGCTGGCGGAAAAATCGTCGAAACAATTTCTTCTCGAGGAAGCGCGCGCCGCTTCCGCGCTTAGTCATCCCAACATCTGCACCATCCACCAGGTCGGAGAAAAGGACGATGAGCCTTACATCGTCATGGAATTGATCGAAGGTAAGCCGTTGAGTGCCCTGATTGGAAAAGATGGCTTGCCGGTGGAATCCGTGCTGCGCTACGGCGTGCAGATCGCCGGCGCGTTGGCCCACTCGCACGCGCGGAACGTTTTACATCGCGACTTGAAAAGTTCGAATGTGATGGTCACCCCGGAAGGGCTGGTAAAGGTTCTGGACTTTGGGCTGGCGCGGCGCTTGCGCAGGGAAATCGTGGACGATGCCGGTCTTACCCTCGATGCATCACAGATTACCGGCAGGTTGACAACGGAAGAGAGCACCGGCGGGCTTACGGGAACACTGCCGTATATGCCGCCAGAACTTTTTCAAGGCGAAGAAGCAGATTTTCGGAGCGACCTGTGGGCCTTAGGCGTGGTCTTGTACGAAGCAGCGTCGGGGCGGCTTCCGTTCCAGGGCCGGACCGCGTTCGAACTGACTTCGGCTATCCTGCACGAACTGGTGCCGCCGTTACCTTCTTGGATCCCCGCCGGACTTTGGGCGATTGTGCAGCGATGCTTGGCGAAAGACCGGCAGCAGCGCTACCAACGAGCCGGCGAAGTGCAAGCGGCACTCGAAGCCGTGCAGTCTGCATCCTCGGTCGTCAGGACAGCGCTCAACGAGCCCCGCGGACCGCTCACCGTAGTGCAACGGGGCATCCGGCACGTTACCGTGAAAAATGGCGACGTTCTGCTGCTCGTGGGCACCATGAAAGGCGCGTTTTTGCTGCGATCTTCCGCAGCGCGTGCCTCCTGGGATGTGGCCGGGCCGTTCTTCCATGGCCAAGCCGTCTATTCCATGGCATTCGATCCCAGAGAAGGCCGTCGCCGCATGTGGGCGTCGACATCAACTTTTTGGGGAACTTTTCTACGATCGAGCGACGACTTTGGAAAGACCTGGACAAATCCTCTTGAGGCCAATGTCAAGTTTCCTGAGGATTGCGGAACTTCGCTGAAGAACATTTGGCAAGTCTGTCTCGGACGCGGGAATGAGCCGAACACGCTGTATTGCGGCGTAGAACCCGCGGCGTTATTCGTGTCCCGCGATGCGGGAGAAAGTTGGGCGCTGGTTCGCGCCCTGTTTGATCACCCGCACCGCCCGCGCTGGAAGCCCGGGAACGGCGGGTTGTGTCTGCACACGATTGTTCTCGACCCCACGAACAATGACCGCATGTACATCGCCATTTCTTCCGGAGGCGTTTACCGCACCGACGACGGAGGCGCTACCTGGGTGGCGCGAAACCAGGGCATTCGTGTGGCCTTTCAGCCAGATCGCTATCCGGAGTTCGGTCAATGTGTGCACAAAATGACGCTGCACCCGGCGCGACCAGAACGTCTGTTCCTCCAACATCACTGGGGCTTGTACCGCTCCACGGATTATGGCGATTGCTGGGAGAGTATTTCGAACGGCGTGCCGAGTGATTTCGGTTTTCCCATCCTGATGCACCCGCACGACCCTAATTGCGTATACGTCATTCCCATTGAATCCGACGAATTTCGCTGCACGCCGGACGGACGATTGCGCGTTTTTCGCACGCGGAACGCGGGCGAGTCGTGGGAACCGCTGGCCCGCGGGTTGCCGCAAAAGGGGGCTTATGAAACCGTTTTGCGGGATGCCATGGACACCGACAAGCTCGATCCACCAGGAATTTATTTTGGCACCCGCAGTGGAGAACTATTTGGCTCGAGTGACGAAGGCAAAAACTGGAAGCTGATTCTAGGCGGGCTCCCTCCGGTGGTGTGCGTGAAGAGTGTCGTAGTCGGGGAACCACGCGTCCCTCGGGCGCCAGCAAGGGTCAAGAAAGAAGAGCAGAAACGCCCGTCGAAAAAGAGAAAGCCGGCAACGCGAACGAAAAGGCAAACTAGACACTGATGGCTGTTCGATTCTTCATTCCGGGACCGCTGCGCGCGTTTTGCGATGGACTGCAGCACGTTGAAATCAACGCTTCGCCCGCAACGGTCCGCGAGGCAATCGAAGCGCTCTGTGCGCTGTATCCGGGATTACGCGACCGGCTGCTGAATGAAGAGGGCCAGCTCCGGGAGCACATCAACGTTTTTGTGGGCGAGGAAGATATCCGGTACACCGGTGAATTTGCCACGCCAGTCACGCCGGGCGCTGCCATTTCCATTTTTCCGGCGGTCAGCGGTGGCCGAGCACGGTAATTTCAGGAAAATAGGGGAAAAGATTGGCTGGGGCGGAAGGATTCGAACCTTCACCATCCTCATTAACAGTGAGGTGTCCTACCGGTTGGACCACGCCCCAGCAGAATGGAGACTCGCTTGCGACAGCGGGTAGGCCTCGCCACGGGTGACCGCGACAGAAGACATAAGCAAGAATAGCACGCGGATTGGCATCACCAAAAGTGCGATGAGATTAGGCTGAACATAAAAATTGCTTATTCGAGACACGCGCGCCAAAATCGCCTGGATAGGCCATCGCAGGATCGAAGGCGCTTTTGCTTCGTCGAAATTTTCGGACCCGAAATTCTTTTCACAAATTTTGAATCGCGAAATGGCCAACGAAGATTTTGGTTCAGGGTTGCAATCTGTTTGGATTTAGTGGAAACTATCCGGTCGAATTACCGACCCGGACGCGCGCTGTTCGGCAAAGGAACAATCGCTTCTTCTGAGATTGACGGCCCTGGGAGAGGTTGGTGGTTCTTAGCGCACTTTCGACATGGCCCAAATTTTTCACCGCAGTGCAAATTTAATTGCGCGGTTCTCTGTGCTAGCCTTGGTGGTTCTTGCGAACCTGGCTCTTGCCGGCGTTTTAGTTCTCGCTCGATCTCCATACATTACCAATCAGCGTGTGACGCGCGTGCAACCGGTACAGTTCAGCCACAAACATCATGTGGGCGACGACGGGATCGACTGTCGCTACTGTCATAACAGCGTTGAATACTCCGCCTATGCGGGGATCCCTCCAACGAAGACCTGCATGAATTGCCATTCCGTCCTGTTCAATAATTCCGCGTATCTCGAACCGGTGCGCGAAAGTTACCGCACCGACGAATCGATCCAATGGGTGAAAGTGCACCGGTTGGCCGATTATGTGTACTTTAATCACAGCATTCATGTGAATAAAGGCATCGGTTGCTCCACCTGCCATGGCTCGGTCAATGAAATGCCGCTGATTTTCCAGGCTGCGCCTCTGAATATGCAGTGGTGCCTGGATTGCCACCGCGATCCCGCGAAGAATGTGCGTCCACGAGACCAAGTTTTCAATATGGAATGGAAAGCGCCCGCCAATCAGGAAGAAGTCGGGAAGAAACTTGTGGCGGAGTACAAAATCCGGACGGTCAACGAGCTGACCAGCTGCTCGACCTGTCATCGCTGAAACGAGATATGAACGATCAGTCAAAAGAAAACATGTTGCGCATCCTGCAAGGTTCGCAGGCCAGCGGCCCCGCACATGATCCGCACGGCCACGATCATGAGCACGACGAAGAAGCGGGGACCGAGCAGGAGCACCGCCTGGAACTGGCCACCGTTCGCGAAAAGCTACGCGCGAAAACCGGCAAACAATACTGGCGCACTCTGGAAGAACTTGCGGAAAATCCACACTTCCAGGAGTTGCTGCACCGGGAGTTTCCCCGGCAAGCGTCGGAGTGGGATGACGCCGTAGACCGTCGCGATTTCTTGAAGTTGATGGGCGCGTCGTTGGCCCTGGCTGGATTGGCCGGCTGCGGACGTCCAGATATCACCCACATTGTTCCGTACGTCCGGCAGCCGGATGGTTTGATTCTCGGGCGGCCCAATTTTTACGCGACAGCCGTGCCGTTTGCCGGTTCCGCGATTGGCGTGCTGGTGGAAAGTCACGAAGGGCGCCCGACGAAACTCGAAGGTAATCCGGATCATCCGTCGAGCCTTGGCGCCACAAACGCGCTGGTGCAAGCGTCGATCTTGAATTTGTACGACCCCGACCGTTCGCAAACGGTCCAACAGAACGGCGAAATTCGCTCCTGGTCGGCGTTTCTGGATGCCGCCGCGGGACTGGCCACGAACGCAAAAGCTACGAATGGCGCGGGATTCCGTGTCCTTTCCGGCGCGGTGAGTTCGCCGACGTTGCAGGCGCAGATGCAGAAGCTTCTCACCACGTATCCGCAGGCGAAGTGGTATCAGTGGGAGCCGGCGGGCGGCGATGGAGCGCGCGAGGGCGCCAAGCTGGCCTTTGGGCGCAACGTCAACACCGTGTACGAAATCAGCAAAGCCAACGTGATTGTTTCCTTGGACGCGGATTTTCTGGCCAGCGGGCCGGGGCATGTGGCCTACGCACGGCAATTTGCGTGCCGGCGCCAGTTAAACGGCGACAACGACAAGATGAACCGAATGTACGTGGTCGAGCCCACACCTTCGGTGACGGGTTCGTCCGCCGATCATCGCGTGCCGATGCGCGCCAGCGACGTGGAGCTGTTCGCGCGCGCGCTGGCAGGGAGAATGGGAGTCGGTGCGGGCGCGGCGATTTCTGGCGAAGCGGGTAAATGGGTGGATGTGGTCGCGGAAGAGTTGCAGAAACAGCGCGGTACCTCTCTGGTGGTCGCCGGTGAATACCAGCCCGCAGCGGTGCACGCGCTGGCGCATGCGATGAACGCGGCGCTCGGCAATGTGGGCAACACCGTGTATTACACCGAGCCGCTGGGCAGCGACGCCGGCAACCTGGAGTCGATGCGGAACCTCTGCGCGGAAATGGATCAAGGCAAGGTGGATCTCCTGCTGATCCTGGGCAGCAATCCGGTATACGACGCGCCGCACGATTTCGACTTCGTGAACAAGCTGAAGAAGGTGTCCGCGTCCATTCACCTCGGCCCCTATTTCGACGAAACCTCCGCGTGGACCACCTGGCATGTGGCAGAGTCGCACTTCCTGGAGGGCTGGAGCGATACGCGGGCGCACGATGGAACCGCGAGCATCATCCAGCCTCTGATTGCGCCGCTTTACTACACGCATTCGGCGCATGAGCTGGTGGCCGCGTTCAGCGATAAGCCGGGTATGCCTGCCTATGATGCCGTACGCGCTTACTGGGCCGAGGCGTCCACGCACCTGCCGTCTTCGATGGAAGCCGGCTGGCGCAAATGGCTGAACGACGGCGTAATTGCCGGGACCAAGTTTGCTGCCGTCAATGCGGAGTTGAAGTTCAACGCGGCGAATCTTCCGGCGTTTCAACCCGCGCCGGCGGAGCAGATTGAGTTTATTTTCCGGCCCGATCCAGCGGTGCACGATGGGCGCTTTGCCAACAACGGCTGGCTGCAGGAATTGCCGAAGCCGCTTACCAAATTGACTTGGGACAACGCCGCGTTGGTCAGCCCGAAGATGGCGCAGAAGCAAGATTTCGTGCACAAGGTCCAGTCGCGCGGCGGCGAACACGGCCAGGTGCGGTCTCCGCTGGTTGATGTGGAATTGAACGGCAGCAAAGTGACCGCCGCGGTTTGGACTTTGCCTGGGCAGGATGAAAACACTGTCGTTCTGCCGCTGGGCTATGGCCGCACGCGTTCCGGCTACACGGGCACGAACAAAGGCTTCAGCGCCTACGTGGTGCGCACCTCGAACGCGATGTGGGTTGCCACCGGCGGCAAAATGACGGCCACCGGCGACAGCTATCCGCTGGCGTGCACGCAGTATCACTTCAACATGGAAGGCCGGAAGATTCTGAGCACGGCCACGCTTGCGGAATATACGAAGAACCCGAATTTCGCGCACGAAGGCGACGAAACACCGCCGAAGGACGACTCGCTGTACGAGGCGTTTGCCTACAACGGCTATGCCTGGGGTATGGCCATCGATTTGAACAAGTGCAATGGCTGCAATGCCTGCGTGGTGGCGTGCGTGTCGGAGAACAACATACCCGTAGTCGGCAAGGATCAGGTGATGCGTGGACGCGAGATGCACTGGATCCGCATTGACCGCTACTACACGCACACAGATTCGTCGACCAATGGCGGAACAGGCGATCCCTCGGAGTACAGCCAGACTCTGGACAATCCGCAAACGTTCTTCCAGCCAGTGCCTTGTCAACAGTGCGAAAACGCGCCGTGCGAGCAGGTTTGCCCGGTGGGCGCAACCACGCACAGTTCGGAAGGCCTGAATGACATGGTCTACAACCGCTGCATCGGCACGCGCTACTGCTCGAACAACTGCCCGTATAAAGTGCGGCGGTTTAATTTCCTGCGCTTCCAGGATTGGGACACGCCGCAATACAAGCTGATGCGTAATCCGGAAGTTACCGTGCGCAGCCGAGGCGTGATGGAAAAGTGCACATACTGCGTGCAACGTATCAGCAACGCGCGGATCGACGCGGAAAAACAGAACCGGTCCATCCGCGACGGAGATATTGTGACCGCGTGCGAAGCGGCTTGCCCGACCGAAGCCATCCGTTTCGGAAATATCAACGACCCGGACAGCCGGGTCGCTAAGTTGAAGGCGCAACAACGCAATTACAACATTCTGGGTGAGCTCAATTCTCGCCCACGCACGACCTATCTGGCTGCGGTGCGCAATCCGAATCCAGAGTTGGAGAAGGCATGAGCACCACGGCAGAGCCACGAGGTATGCGCCCGCTGGACCCCATGATCGAACCGGGGCATACCTATGCGTCGGTAACCGACAAAATCGCCGCAGTGGTGCTGACCCGCCCGTTGGGCATTGGCTGGCTGGCGGGATTTGCCCTGACGTTCAGCCTGGTGATGATGCTGAACATCGCCGTGGGATGGCTAATCACCAAGGGCGTGGGAATTTGGGGCATCAACATCCCGATCGGCTGGGGCTTTGCGATCGTCAATTTCGTGTGGTGGATCGGTATCGGCCACGCCGGAACGCTGATTTCCGCGATTCTGTTCTTGTTGAATCAGAAGTGGCGCACGTCGATCAATCGCTTCGCGGAAGCGATGACACTTTTCGCCGTGGCTTGCGCCGGCTTGTTCCCCTTGATACACACCGGCCGTCCCTGGATGGCCTACTACATGTTCCCGTACCCCAGCACGATGGGGATCTGGCCGCAGTTCCGTAGCCCGCTCATCTGGGACGTGTTCGCGGTGTCCACTTACGGTACCGTGTCGTTGATCTTCTGGTTTGTGGGTTTGCTGCCAGACTTGGCTACGTTGCGCGATCGCGCGAAGTCTCGCTATCAGCAGGTGATTTACGGCATGCTTTCCATGGGCTGGCGCAATTCCGCGCGCCACTGGCATCGCTACCAGTCTGCTTACCTGCTGTTAGCCGGCCTCGCTACCCCGCTGGTGCTTTCCGTGCACACCGTGGTGAGCTTCGACTTCGCGGTGGCCATCGTGCCCGGCTGGCACACCACGATCTTCCCGCCATATTTCGTAGCGGGCGCGATTTATTCCGGCTTCGCCATGGTGCTGACGCTGGCGATTCCGCTGCGCAAAGCCTACGGCCTGGAAGACTTCATCACCATGCGCCACCTGGACAACATGGCGAAAGTCATGTTGGCCACCGGCTTGATTGTGGCCTACGGCTACTTCGTCGAATTTTTCATGGCGTTTTACAGCGGGAACAAGTTTGACGTGTTCCTGGCAGAGCAGCGGCTGCACGGCCCGTACTCGCACTTCTACTTCGCGTTGATCCTGTGCAACATCCTGACTCCGCAGTTGCTGTGGATTTCGAAGGTGCGGCGCAACGTAGCGGCCCTATTCATCATGTCGCTGGTCATCAACACAGGTATGTGGCTGGAACGCTTCGTGATCGTGGTGATTTCGCTGACCCGCGACTTTATGCCCTCTGCATGGGGCCGTTATTCCGCGACTTTCTGGGATTACGCCATTTTCGTTGGCACCCTCGGTCTGTTCGTCATGCTGATGTTCTTGTTTGTGCGCGGCTTGCCGGCCATCGCTATCGCCGAAATGCGGGAACTGGTGCATGAAACGGAAGAGAAGGGGCACCAATGACAGAACATCGCTCTCATCTCCATGGCGTAATGGGCGAGTTCGACACGCCGGAGCAATTGCTCGCCGCGGCTCGCAAGGCCCGGGAAGCGGGCTACAAGCATATTGATGCCTACACTCCTTTCCCCATTGAGGGCTTGGCGCATGCCATCGGCTTCCGGTGGACCGCGGTACCGTTGATTACCCTGATCGGGGGCGTTGGCGGGGGGCTCACTGGTTTCGGATTGCAGTATTGGTGCTCGGCGGTCAGCTACCCAATTAATATTGCCGGCCGGCCGTTGAACAGTTGGCCTGCGTTTATTCCCGTGACTTTCGAGCTGACCGTGCTGGGCGCCGCGATTTTCTCCGTGGTCGGCATGCTGGCGCTTAACAAGCTGCCAGAGCCGTATCACCCAGTTTTCAACGTGGAGCGTTTTGCGGCCGCGTCTACGGATCGCTTCTTCCTGGTGATTGAGGCGCGCGATCCAAAATTCGATGTGACGGGCTGCGCCAAATTCTTTCAGGAAATATCCGCACGGCACGTGACCGAGGTGAAGGATGAAGAGTAAATCCTTGCTCCTCGCGGCAGTGTGCCTGATGGCCGGCGGCTGTGGAACGTTGCGTCAGGACATGGCCAATCAACCGCGCCAGAATCCGTTATCTCCGGCCTCGTTCTTCCAGGACGACCGGTCCGCCCGGCCGATTATCGATAACACCGTGGTGCGTGGAGCCACGGCAGAAGACGCGTTGTTCGTGCCCAAGGATTCGAACGCGTTTCCGCTGCCGCTGACACAGGAATTGCTCGCGCGTGGGCAGGAACGCTACACGATTTTCTGTTCGCCTTGCCACGGGCTGCAGGGGGATGGCCAGGGAATGGTCACCATGCGGGGCATGAAGCACCCGCCGACGTATCACCAGGACCGTTTGCGGAACGAGCCCAACGGATATTTCTTTGATGTGATCACCTATGGATTCGGCGCAATGAACGGCTATTCGGCGCAACTGGAGCCGAAAGACCGCTGGGCGATTGTGGCCTATGTTCGCGCGCTGCAGTTAAGCCGCAACGCGCATGTTGGCGAGTTGCCTGCCAATCTAAGGGAGAAGCTGATGGCCGGAGGATCGGCGCAATGAACGCGCAGGAATTTCAAGCACCCGCCAATTTGAATCGGGTGCAAATGCTCGGCTGGACGATTGGCGGCATAGCGCTGGTGCTGGGCCTTGTGGGCGCGGTGGTTTCTCCAGCAAAGTTCTACCAGGCGTATCTGACCGGGTATTTGCTGGTATTGGGATTAACGCTCGGTTCGCTGGGACTGTTGCTGACGCAGCATTTGACCAGCGGCGTTTGGGGCATCGTCATTCGCCGGCCCGCGGAAGCGGCGACGCGCAATCTTTGGCTGGTGCTGTTGATGTTCATCCCGCTCCCTCTCGGAATGAAGTACCTGTATTCCGGCAATGGCACGGAACCTGGATGGCTGAACGCGCCGAAAACCGGGGAGCACGCGCTGAGCGCTTATCAGCAGGGCTACCTGACGGTCCACGGATATTTCACCCGTGCCGTGCTCTATTTTGTGATCTGGGGTGCGCTGGTTTATTTCTACAACCTGTGGTCAAAGCAACAAGACGCAAACCCCGACGATCTTAACGTGCGGAAGCGCTTCAAGACATTCGCCGGCCCGGGAATCATTCTGTATGTGTTGGCGATGACCTTTGCGGCGATTGACTGGGTCATGTCGCTGTCGCCGCACTGGGCCTCGACCATCTACGGCTTTATTTTCGTCGGTGGACAGCTGATTTGTTCGATGTGTCTGATGATTCTTACCGTCGTGGCCCTGTCGGAATTCGAACCGTATAAGGGTTTCATCCGCCCGCGGCACTTGCACGATTTAGGCAAGCTGCTGTTCGCCTTCAACATGCTCTGGGCTTACTTCGCGTTTTCGCAATTGCTGATCATCTGGTCGGGGAACCAGCCGGAAGAGATCAGCTTCTACCGCACGCGCTTGTACGGGCAGTGGGGAGTGGTGGCGGTGATTGTGCTGCTGCTCACGTTTGCGCTGCCGTTCTTGATCTTGCTGTCGCAAGACGTGAAGCGCAACGCCGGCCTGATCTCGAAAGTAGCGATTTGGATGCTGGTGTTCCGGTTAGTGGATCTGTACTGGATGACGCAGCCGGAGTTTCGAGCGTCGGCCTGGCCGAACTGGCTCGATTTCGTGCTGCCGGTGGCGTTGATCGGTCTGTGGGTTGGCTTCTTTGCCTGGAATTTGAAGCAGCGCCCGGTATTGCCCTTGGGAGATCCCAAGCTCGCGGAGGTTTTAGCGCATCATGAGCACTGAGCATTCCAGCCACGCCACAGGAAACGGGCGCCCGGTGCACCAAGATGTGGCGTTCGAGAAGACGGACGTTCGCACGTCTCCGATCATCAGGTTTCTGCTGTACCTGGGCGTTCTGGTGATTTTTTCGTACGTGCTCACGTTTGGGATCTACAAGGCGCTGAAGAGCTATTGGGCCAGTGCGTACCCGCAGCCGCTGCCGACGCGAATGGAAGCAGGTCCCACCATGCCGCCGGAACCGCGCATGCAAGGCATGCCGGGACACTTGACCGATCCCCAGCAGGATTTGCGAAATAAGATTCAGGCGGACACGGAAGCCAATGACAAGCTGGGTTGGATCGATCAGAAATCGGGCATCGCGCAAATTCCGGTGAAAGATGCGATGCAGTTGATCGTGGAAAAAGGTTTGCCGGCAGTGACATCACAGCCGGCGGAAAAGAAGTAAGAACGATGAATGTGAAAAGCAGTGTATTGGCGCTGGCGGGGTTGCTGCTGTGCAGCGGGCTTTGCCGCGCGCAGAGCATTCCCGACAATGTAGGCAAGTCGTCGAACGGCTTGCCGCCAGCATTGGTGAATGTAGGATTCGATCCACAACTGAACAAACAAATTCCTCTAGATACTCCGTTTGTCGACGAAAATGGGCAACCCGCGACGCTGCGGCAATACGCCGGGAAGAGGCCCGTGGTTCTCACCTTCGTATATTTCCGGTGTCCGATGCTCTGCAATCAAGTAGAGCAGGCGTTGGTCGGCACGCTCAAGATGATTTCCTTTAACCCCGGTACGGATTACGACGTGGTGTTTCTCAGTTTCGATCCGCAGGACAAGCCGGAAGAAGCATTGAAGAAGAAGCAGGAAGCGATGTCGCGGTTCGCGCGCCCCTCGACGGAACCCGGTTGGCATTTTCTGACGGGAACCCGGGAATCGATTGACGCGGTCACCAAGGCGGCCGATTTCCGGTTCACTTACGATCCCAAAACGCAGTTGTTTGGCCACGCCAGCGGCATCCTTTTGCTGACGCCGGATGGGCGCATCTCGCGGTACTTTTTCGGCGTGGAGTATCCGCCCAGCAACGTGCGGTTAGGGTTAGTGGACGCGTCCGCCGGGAAAATCGGCACCCCGGTCGACCACCTGCTGCTGTTCTGCTATCAGTACGATCCGACAACGGCGCATTACAGCGCGACAATTCTTGGGGTTATCCGCATGGGCGGAGTGATCACCCTGCTGTGCATGGCTATTGGTTTTGTGATTTTCCGCCGTCGAGAACATCACGGCGCAAGCAACGGAAATATCGGGCCGGGTTCGCCGACGCAAGGAGCACATTAGAGCCGTGCAGTCACCGCTTCCATTCTTTCCAGAGCAGGCCTCCAATTTCGCGGGAAATGTGGACGCCCTCTTCTTGTTTATTTTGCTGACGTGTTTGTTTTTTGCCGTGCTGGTGACGGTGCTGGCGATCTACGCGGCGTTCAAATATCGCCGAACCTCGCCCGGAGAAGTAGGTTCCACGGTTCACGGCAACACCATGTTGGAAATTGGCTGGACGGTGATTCCGTTGGTGATCGCGCTGGGCATGTTCAGCTGGGGCGCCGTGATTTACGTGAACTATCGCACCGCTCCCAAAGACACGCTGGACATTTACGTGGTGGGCAAACAGTGGATGTGGAAGCTGCAACAGCCCAATGGCAAACGGGAAATCAACGAACTGCACGTGCCCGTGAATCGCGACATCAAGCTGATTTTGGGCAGTGAAGATGTGATCCACAATTTCTACGTGCCCGCGTTCCGCGTAAAGATGGACGTGGTGCCCGGGCGCTACAACACCATGTGGTTCCGGCCCACCAAAATCGGCAAATACCACTTCTTCTGCTCGCAGTACTGTGGCACCAACCATGCGGTTATGGGCGGTTATGTGACGGTGATGGATCCGGCCGAGTATGCGGCGTGGCTGTCGGATGAAGCGGGCAACGTGGATCCGGTTTCGGCGGGCGAGAAGCTGTTCACGCAGCTGGCTTGTGTCACATGCCACATCGCGAATGGCACCGGCCGCGCCCCTTCGCTTAACGGCGTGTACGGGGCCAAGGTTCTGCTCGCGGACGGCACCACGGTGACGGCCGATGATGCCTACATTCGCGAATCGATTCTGCTGCCGAAAGCAAAGATTGTGGCCGGGTATCAACCTGTGATGCCCACGTTCCAGGGTTTGGTGTCGGAGGAGCAGATTTTGAATTTGACCGCCTACATCAAGTCTCTGCAGTCGCAACCTGTGCCTGCCAAGGGCGCAGGCATTGCGCCAGCAAACGCGGGGAAGAAATAACATGAGTGCCGAGAGTACGAAGACTACGGGGCCGGAGCCGAAATTTCCGGAGAAGCACTACCTCAACGCAAGCTACGGCATTCGTTCGTGGCTGCTCACCACGGACCACAAGCGCATCGCGCTGCTCTACCTTGCCTCGGTCACCTTCTTTTTCTTCATCGGCGGCTTCTTCGCCATGATGATTCGCCTGCACCTGCTGACGCCGAGCGGCTACCTGCTCTCCGCCGATACTTACAATCGCATGTTCACCATGCACGGCGTGGCGATGATCTTTTTCTTCCTGATTCCTTCGATTCCCGCAGTCCTCGGCAATTTCCTGATCCCGCTGATGGTTGGCGCCAAGGATTTGGCTTTTCCGAAGATCAATCTACTGAGCTGGTACATTTACATTATTGGCGGCTGCTTCACGCTGTATTCGATGGTTAGCGGCGGACTAGACACCGGCTGGACCTTCTATACGCCGTTGAGCACCGTGTATTCCAACTCGGCGGTAGCGCCGGCGGTGGTGGGCATCTTCATCACCGGGTTTTCTTCGATTTTGACGGGCTTGAATTTCCTGGTGACCGTACACACCATGCGCGCGCCGGGTATGACCTGGTTCCGCTTGCCGCTGTTTGTTTGGGCGCATTACGCCACGTCCGTAGTAATGATTTTGGGCACGCCGGTAATTGCCATTACCTTGGCCCTGGCGGCGATGGAACGGCTGTTCGGGCTTGGGTTCTTCAACCCCGCCATGGGCGGCGACCCGATTCTGTTCCAGCACCTGTTCTGGTTCTACTCGCATCCTGCTGTGTACATCATGATCTTGCCGGCGATGGGCGTGATCAGCGAATTGATCCCCACGTTCGCGCGGAAAAAGTTGTTCGGTTACCACTTTGTGGCCGCGGCAAGCTTGGCCATTGCGGTAATCGGCTTCCTGGTCTGGACCCACCACATGTTCCTAACCGGCCAGTCGACTTATGCGGCGCTGGCGTTTTCGTTCCTGACGTTCCTGGTGGCAATCCCGTCCGCGGTGAAAGTGTTCAATTGGACCGCGACACTGTTTGGCGGCTCGATTTCGTTCGATACGCCGATGCTCTACGCCTTCGGGTTTTTGGGCTTGTTCCTGATTGGCGGGCTCACGGGCTTGTTCCTGGGCTGCCTGGGTGTGGACATGCACGTCCACGACACCTATTTCGTGGTGGCGCACTTCCACTACATCATGGTGGGCGGCGCCGTCATGGGCTATCTCGGCGGGCTGCACTTCTGGTGGCCGAAGATCACCGGGCGCATGTATCCGGAATGGCTGGCACGCATCGCGGCGCTGGTACTGTTCGTGGGATTCAATCTGACGTTCTTCCCGCAATTCCTGCTCGGTTATTTGGGCATGCCCCGGCGTTATCACGTGTATCCGCCGGAATTCCAGGTGTACAACGTCATGTCTACCGCGGGCGCGTCGATTCTCGCGGTTGGCTACCTACTGCCGATGATTTATCTGACTTGGGCGGCTTTCTACGGAAAAGTGGCCGGCAATAATCCCTGGCCCGCGACTGGCTTGGAGTGGACCACCGCTTCACCGCCGCCGACGGAAAATTTCGAAGTGACGCCCGTGGTCACTTGGGAAGCCTACGACTTTCACAGTCGGCCCGAACTTGGATTGGACGTGCCGGGAACACCGAGCGGCGTGGTGGCGCCGGCGCACGGACACGATTGAGTTTTTACACGGTCAGGAAACGCATCACAGGCGAGTGGTTGGACGCCTGAAATTCAGCTAGAGGAGTGCGAAGTGCATCGCACCGGAGCACTGTTCGGACAATTCGAGACACTGGAGCAGCAGAAGGACACGGCGTCGCTGGGAATGTGGATCTTCCTGGTGACCGAAGTCATGTTCTTCGGCGGGATCATGCTGGCGTATACCATCAATCGCCATAGTTATTTCCACGCCTTCGCCATGGGCAGCAAAACGCTCAGCCTGAAGCTGGGCACCACCAACACCGTGGTGCTGTTGGCCAGCAGCTTTACCATGGCCATGGGTGTTTGGTCCGCACAGGTGGGCAAGAAAAAGCTTCTTCCCATGTTTCTGGCGTTGACTATCACGTTGGGCTTCATTTTCTTTGGCATTAAATACGTGGAATATGCGCAGAAATTCCATCACCACCTGGTGCCGGGTCGAAATTTCGATATCACCTATTGCGTGAACAATCCGAGCCGCTGCGAGGACATGAGCGCGGAGGAAATCGACGCGGAGCGCGTGGAACTGCAAGAAGCGCAAGCGGCGGATCCGGATTTGAACGCGCATGCGCAACTGTATTACTCGGCCTACTTTGGCATGACCGGATTGCACGCTCTGCACATGGTGATTGGCGCGGGCCTGTTGTTCTGGCTGCTTCGTGAGTCGCTGAAGGGTCGGTTCACTCCGGAATGGAATACCCCGGTGGACCTCGTGGGCCTGTATTGGCACTTCGTCGATATTGTGTGGATTTACCTGTACCCGCTGCTATATCTGATCGATCGGCATAATTAGGAGCGATCTGTGGCTGACCACGAACACGCTGAGCATGCGGAGCACATCGTTCCGCCAACGACGTACATGATCATCATTTTCACTCTGTTGTGCTTGACGTTAGCGACGGCGGCGGTGGCGTACGTCAACCTGGGCCCGCTGAACATTGTGGTGGCTCTGGCAATCGCCACAACGAAGGCCACGTTGGTGGTTCTGTTCTTTATGCACGCGAAGTACAGCCCGAAGCGCACAAAGCTGGTGATTATGGCAGGGATTTTCTGGCTGGCCATCCTGCTGTTTATGACCCTGAGCGATTATGCCAGCCGCGTGGACTACCGCGGGGTGCGTTACCCGATGACGCAGAACATTGTTCTGATGAACTCGCAGCAGTCGTAATCAACCCTCGCGCTGGGTTACCACACGTCTATTTCACTAGAGCAATGCACACGGGAAAATCTTTTCCTGAGGCCTCGTGATGTGTGCGGAATTTGCAGGCAGAAAAGAAAGGAGGGGAAGAACGAACCGGCCCAGCCCTCAATCCCCTAAAGGGATCCTCGGCTCGTCTCCCCCACACGTTTTAGGTTTGCAAGCGGTTGGCCATTGTAATGTGCGTATTTTCAATGAATTAGCATTCAACGCGCCTGTAAAAATGCGCCACCCCCGGGGAAAATTTTACTAGTACTTCGCGTTGTTGAAATTCTTTTCCATTTTCTTTTTGTGTTCGCCATTTCGTGTGGCTACGTCGATTTGACCGCAGTGTCCTCCTGTTGTTATGTTGAAAGACTATACTGGGCCCATTCTACGCACTGGGCGCCAGGGCTCCTGTGGGGGGAGCGCTTCGTCTTATGGCTCTCAGCAAACTCGTCGTGCGGGGCGCGCGGCAACACAATCTGAAGAACATCAGTCTGGAAATTCCCCGGAACTCGCTGACGGTAATTACGGGGCTGTCTGGTTCGGGCAAGTCGTCGCTGGCCTTCGACACCATTTACGCGGAAGGACAACGCCGCTACGTAGAATCCCTGTCGGCTTACGCCCGGCAGTTCCTGGACCAGATGGAGCGGCCGGAAGTCGACGTGATCGAGGGATTGTCGCCTTCGATAGCCATCGAGCAAAAGACCACGACGCGCTCGCCGCGGTCCACTGTCGGAACCATCACGGAGATTTACGATTACCTGCGTGTGGTGTACGCCTCGGTCGGCGTGCCGCACTGCCCGCATTGCGGGAAGCCCATTACCCGGCAATCCAGCGAACAGATTGTGCAGGCCATCCTGCACGGCGAGCTATGCAAACCCGAGGATCGCATCATGATCCTGGCGCCCATCGTGCGCGGCCGGAAAGGCGCGTATCGCAAGGAGTTGGAGAAGTTGGCGCAGGACGGGTTTGTGCGCGTGCGCATCAATGGCGAGCTTTTGCCACTCGACCAGATTCCCGTGCTGGACAAGCGCAAGAACCACACGATTGAAGTGGTTGTGGACCGCTTGCTGGTCAAGCAGGGTATCGCTTCGCGTCTGGAGCAGTCCATCGCCACCGCGCTCAAACTAGCGCAAGGCCTGGTGACCGTAGCGGTGGTCGGCGGCAGCGAACACACTTTTTCGGAAAAGCTGGCTTGTCCGGATTGTGGCTTGTCGGTGCCGCAGCTGGAGCCGCGATCCTTTAGCTTCAATTCGCCCTACGGAGCCTGTCCGGAGTGCCACGGGCTCGGTTCGAAGTACGATTTCGATCCCGCAAAAGTGATTGTGGATTGGACGCGCCCGCTCTTCGACGGTGGGCTCGGGCCGGGTTCCACCTCGGCCATTCTCAAGAGGACGCTAGAATTGGGCGCTTACGCGCACAGCTTTCATCTAGACGTGCCGTTTGAGAAGTATCCCGCGCGCGTGCAGAACCTGTTGCTCTACGGCTACCCGCCACTGGGTGGAAGAAAAGCTCCTGGCGAAGCGGGCGAAAAATCGAGCAGCAAAGAGAAGGGCTTCCGCTTTCAGGGCATTCTGAAGTTTTTGGAACGCAATTTTGAGGAGTCCAATTCCGATTCGTACCGCGAGTGGATGACCCAGTACATGTCGGCGACCATTTGCAGTGCCTGCTTGGGGCGCCGGTTGCGCGCGGAGTCGCTGGCGGTAAAGCTGGGCGGGTGGTCCATTGCGGATTTCACGGCGTTGGCGCTGAGCGAAGCGCGTCCTGCGGTGGACAAGATTATTTCGCAACTCTCGCCGCGGCAACTGGAAGTAGCAGCGCGGCCGTTGAGTGAGATTGCGGAACGCCTGGAGTTTCTGCTGGCGGTAGGGCTGGGCTATTTGAGCCTGGATCGATCGGCGGCTACCCTTTCGGGAGGCGAGGCGCAGCGCATCCGGCTGGCAACGCAGATCGGATCGAGGCTTCGCGGTGTGTTGTACGTGCTGGACGAGCCGAGCATCGGATTGCATGCGCGCGATAACGATCGGTTGCTGCATTCGTTGGAACGGCTGCGCAATCTCGGCAACACCGTTTTGGTGGTAGAGCACGATGAAGACACCATTCGCCGCGCCGACTATGTGGTCGACCTGGGGCCGGGTGCGGGGAATGCGGGCGGGTATCTGGTGGCCACCGGCAAACCCGACCAGATTGCGGCGGCCGCGGATTCGTTGACGGGGCGGTATTTGTCGGGCGCGGCGGAAATCTCGGTTCCGGCGAAGCGCCGCAGTCCGAACGGCAAAGCCATCCAGATCCTGGGCGCGCGTGCCAATAATTTGAAGGACATCGACATCACTCTGCCGCTGGGTTTGTTGACGGTAGTAACCGGCGTATCCGGCTCGGGGAAGTCGACGCTGGTCAACGACATCCTGTATCGCGCCTTGGCACAAAAGTTGTATCGCTCGATGGAGCCACCGGGCGCCCACAAGATGATTCTGGGAATCGAGCACATCGACAAAGTGATTGAAATCGATCAGGCTCCGATTGGGCGAACGCCGCGCTCGAATCCCGCCACATACACCGGCGTGTTTGCCCCGATTCGCGAGTTGTTTGCAATGTTGCCGGAATCGCGGGAACGCGGCTACAAGCCGGGACGCTTCAGTTTCAACGTGAAAGGCGGGCGCTGCGAAGCGTGCCAGGGCGAAGGATTACGCCGCATCGAAATGAATTTCCTGCCGGACGTGTATGTCACGTGCGAGGTGTGCCGCGGGCGCCGTTACAATGCGGAGACTCTGGCGGTGCGCTACAAAGGGCACAGCATCAACGACGTTTTGAACTTGCAGGCCGTCGACGCCCTGAAATTGCTGGAGAATATCCCGCACGTGCAGCAAAAACTGGCCACCATGGTGGAAGTGGGCTTGGGCTACGTGCAATTGGGCCAGTCCGCTACAACCCTTTCCGGCGGGGAAGCGCAGCGCATCAAGCTGGCGCGGGAACTTTCGAAACGACAAACGGGACGCACCATCTATATTCTCGACGAGCCCACGACCGGGCTGCACTTCGACGATGTACGCAAGCTGGTCGATGTGTTGCAGCGGCTGGTCGATCTTGGAAATACAGTGCTGATCATCGAGCACAACCTCGACGTGATCAAACAGGCCGACTGGATCATCGATCTCGGGCCGGAAGGCGGCCAGGGGGGAGGACGAGTGGTGGCGCAGGGAACCCCGGAACACGTGGCGCGCACAAAGAAGTCGTATACGGGGCAAGCGCTCGCGCGCGTCCTGCACATGAACGGTAGTTCGGCCGGTTCGAACAACGGTGATCACAAGAGTGCTTAATACTTGCCTGTGCGCTGGCGCTTGCGCCGCCGCCACTTTCCCTCGTACAGTAAGAACACTTGCATGAGCGTTTATCCGGTCCAGCCTATAACCTTTAGTGGCGTGCGTACGTACCCGCTCGCGACCCGTAAAAGCAAGGTGACCGCGAGCGATGTGGCTAAGCCAGTGGGGCGTGGCGCTTCTCTCAGCAAGTTCCTCGATTCTCTGCCGAATATTCTGGCGGCTCGCGACCTGCACAACATTGCGGCGGCAGTGCAAACAGCTCGCAAGCGTGAACGTGCGATCCTTTGGGGCATAGGCGGCCATGTTGTTAAGGTCGGGCTCACGCCGGTTCTGATCGACCTGATGGAGAAGGGTTTCGTTTCCGGTATCGCCATGAATGGAGCCGCGCTGATTCACGACTTCGAAATGGCAATGGCTGGCAGCACGTCAGAAGACGTGGAAGCTGCGCTCGGCAAAGGCCAGTTCGGTATGGCCGCGGAAACCGGCTGGGGAATCAATGAAATCGCGAAGCTGGCGTATCGGGTTCGCATGGGCTATGGCGAAGCGGCTGGGCAGTATCTCACCAGCGGGGTTGTGGAGCCGAAACATCCGGAACTGAGCATTCTGGTGGCCGCTTACAAGAAGCGCATACCGGTGACGATCCACCTGGCGATTGGCACGGATATTCCGCATATGCATCCTTCGGTGGACGGCGCGGCGCTTGGCGCGGCTTCGCTGCATGACTTCCGGCTCTTTTGTGCATTGGTGGAGCGAATGGACGGCGGAGGCGTGTATTTGAACTGGGGTTCCGCGGTGCTTCTGCCTGAAGTGTTTCTCAAGGCGGTCTCCGTAGTGCGCAATCTAGGCGTGCCGTTGCGCCCCATCACGACTGCCAATTTCGACTTTATCCAGCATTACCGGCCGACTACAAATGTTGTAAAACGCCCCACCGCCGCATCCAATGCAAAGAAAGGCGAAGGATCCAGGGGTTTCGCGATTACCGGTCACCATGAATTGATGCTGCCGCTGCTGGCGTCGGCATTGGTGGCGGGTTGGCCTGCTTCGGGAAGGCGAACAAAATGACCGGTCCATTCGAGGAGAATCCATCGCCGCAAGAGCAGGAGCCGAATCTGGATCAGCCCACATCGCAACCAGAACTCACTCCCGCCTCGCCTACGCCTCCGGCTACCGAATCGGGTGTCGCATCCGAACCCGAACAACTTCCGCCTCCCTTCCCGCCAGGAAAAACCTACCCGCCGGACCTGCAGATTACCTGGTCCTGGCAGCACTTGGCGGTCTTTCTGGTATTCATTTTTATCAGCCTGCTCACGGTGCAAGGCTTTTTTGTAGCGGCCTATGCGCCACACCAGAAGATGACCACCGAGCAGCTGGAAGATTACATGCTCTCAAAGCCCCAAGTGGCCATCGGCAGCACCGTGATTATCTACGCGCTACTGCTGTTTTTTTTGTACGTCACGCTGGCATTGCTGCGCGGACAGCCATTCTGGCGGACCTTGGGTTGGCGAAAGCTGCCCACAACAATCAACGGGCAATCGCGGAGTCCGCTGATCTATTTCTTCGTCGGCTGCGGTGTGTCATTGCTGGTGTTCGCGCTCACCTCCATCATCCAACCCCCGGAAAATGCGCCCATCGAGCAAGTTTTCAAATTCAAGCAAACCGCCGTTTTGTTCGTAGCCACGGCGGTGCTGATCGCGCCACTCGCCGAAGAAACCATCTTCCGGGGTTACTTGTACCCAATGTTTGCGCGCTGGTTTGGCGTGGTGCCCAGCATCATCGTCACCGGAGTGCTTTTTGG